>Ga0299912_10000123_pt1 | contig 88592 bp, 102 predicted proteins | sample RVTome_2_FD_207667 | JGI IMG/M metagenome (GOLD analysis project Ga0299912, IMG submission 207667) | Soil microbial communities from uranium-contaminated site in the Upper Colorado River Basin, Wyoming, United States - RVT95D214 (version 2) ... | reverse complement strand
TTACGGTCAAGGCGCTCAAGACCGGCATATCGAAAAACCGATTCAACTACTCGGTGGAGAACCTGATGCAGCTCAAGGCGCAGTTGCCGCTGTACGGGTATCTCGGGCACCTGAAGGAACAGGATGCGAGCACGCTGTACCGGGATTGGGTAACGATCTGGATCGGCGCGGAAATCTTGGACGACTGGCTATACGTGAAAGGCTATATTCCGCCGCAGGAAGACTGGCTGCGCAAGAAAGTGGCGCTGAGTCTGAAAGCCAAGCCCATGACCGTGTCCATCCAGGGATTGTATCAGCTGAAGTCCCGGGGTGAATACAACGATGTAATCAGTATCAACGCCTTGGGTTTGGACTGGGCGACTTCCGGGATGGAAGGGATCGAGGGCGCCCAGGTTATAAAAGTTGGCAAAGAGACAACCGAAAAGGAGGAAATCATGCCGACAAAAGAAGAGATCCTCGCAGCTTTGACTCTGGACGAGATCAAGAAAGAAAAGCCGGAGATCGTTAAGACGATCCAGTCCGAGATGCAGAACAGCGAGGAAGAGAAGAAACGCAAGGAGACGGAGCAGAAAAGCCGCGACGATGACAAGAAGAAGATCGAGACTTTGGAAAAGGAAAATCTCGATCTGAAAAAGAAGTCACTCGACGGGCACCGCACCAAACTGCTCGCCGAGATCGCGGACGAAAAAGTGCGGGAACTCGCAGGCGAACTGCTCAAAGGCGAATCGGTCGAGGAACTGGATAAGAACTGGGTTACGGTGAAGGAAAAATTTTCCAAACTCCAAAAGACGGGCATGCCGATCATCGCCGGCGCGGAAACGAAGAGCAACAAAGCCGGCGCGGATTTTATTGAAGACCGGCTGCTGGCATAATTAAAGGAGGCTACAGTGAGTCAGAATCAAAAAATCTGGGGTATGGTCGAGACCGTAGTATTTACGGCGAGCGCCAACCGCGCGGCCGGCGATCTGGTGCATGAAGGTAACTGGTACGGCGTGGTCGAGGATACGGTCGCCAGCGGCGCGGACGGTTCGATGGCGATCCGGGGCGGGTTCGAATGCACCAAACAAACGACCTCGGAAGTAATCGCCTCGGGCGATTTCATCGAGTTCGTCGCCGGCGGCAAGGTGCAGAAACACGACCAGGGCGTGAAAATCGGCAAGGCTTACGAGGCGGCGGGCGCGACTGCGACCAAGGTCATCGTGGTCTTGATGCCGGAACTATATTAATAAGGAGATGAGACCATGAAACCACTATTTGCAATATTCATGCTGCTGGCGCTGACCGCGATCGTCGCAGCGGACGTGATCAGCGTGACGGCGCCCAATAAGTTCAGCGCAATCCCGGGGACCACGGTCTACTGGGATAAAAACCGGTTCAACGATCTGCATCAAGCCGATACGCTGCTTTTTTCCATGGACCGGGATTTTACGACGAGCGGCGAAAGCACGGCGGTGTTTCTGACCGGCATCGGGACCGCCGGGTTTCTCACGGCCAGCGTGCTCAACGATTCGAGCGTGATAATCACTACCAGCGCGGTCACGGATACGAACAAATCCTACTGGTGGCAGATTATCCTGAAAAAGTGAAAAAGGAGATGAAATCATGCGCATATTCAAAAAAGGCACAAACTTAAAGGAAGTGCTCGCCAAACCGGAGAATCGCAAGCTGGTCGGCGAAGCGATCACGAGTTACCTGCGGGAGGGATTCTACGACAAGGGCAACAACCTGGTCGCGCGACCCAGACCGACGTTCTCGGCCGAGATGATCCGGGAAAACAGCAAGGAGACGCTGTTACGGATGGTCGCCGAGTACATCGCGGCGGGTGACATCACCGCGGGCGCGGCCGTGGGCGTGCAGCGCAAGGAAGTATTCTTCCCCGAGGTGCCGGCGGATACGCAGTGGCTATTGCTTTTCCGCCAGGTGCAATCGGACAAGGCGGGCGAGACATACGAGCAGGCGTCGGCCGGGATCACTTTTGCGCAGCTCAAGCTCGGTATCAAGCCGAAGCTCGGCACGATCACGCAAGCCGCGAATTTCGTACCCAACCTGAAATGGGGCGCGGCCTTCGGGATGTTTAGGGAATGGATCGAGGACAATGAGATCTGGAAAATCGAAGAGGTGATCACCGAGGCGAAGATCGCGGCGTTTGACGCGCTTGCGACCTACATGTACGGTTTGATCGCAGCTGCAGGCTGGACCAACCGTGATTACGCGACATCGTGGATCGCGTCGCTGAACGGCGCATTGGCGGATCTTAAAAAGAAAAAGACGCTGATGCCGAACGTGACGCCGGTGATTTTGTGCCCGGTCGAAAAACTCGCGGACATTCTCCAGGCGATAAAAGACGCCTTGACCCCGTCGCGGGGCGAGCGATTGGTGCAGGTGCCGGACGTCATCGATTCGACTTATATCCTGGACGCCGGCAAAAAGGTGTATTTGCTCGTACCCAAACGCCGATTCATTTACCAGGAACGCGAATCGCTGCGGACCGAGAACGACAAGGACATCATGCTCGATGCCGAGGCATATGCCTGGTATTTCCGGGGCAACGGCGTGATTCTGGATACCGAATACGGGATCAAGATCACCTATACATAATCCGGGGCTGATTCATGCTGATCGATAAACTGAAACGAAGACTGGGCACGCAGGCGGCGGCTTTCGAGGATACGGATCTGACCGAGTTTATCGAGACGGCAAAGAGCGAGTACAAACTGGTCGAGGGCGAGCACGACAGTCTGATCGTCGAACTCGCCCTCTGTACCTGCTACCTGCGGTTGGCGACCGATACGGCCACTTATTTCAAATACAGCCAGGGGACCGAAAGCGTGGACAAAACCGTGACGCCCCGGATGTTCATGGAGATATACGAATTTCTGTTCGAGAGCGTGCAGAAGCGGCTGCCGGAAAAGCCGGAAATCTTTCAGATAAAAAAGGCGGAGAGCGATGAATAATTTCAAGTTCGTGAAATGGATCGTTTCGGGCGTGATCGCGGTATTGGCGGTCATCTGTTTGTTTTACCTGGTCATCACGCTGCGGGGCTGTAAGAACATGATCAAAGACGTAACCAAACCCATCGAGGAAATAGCGGACCAGAATTGGATCGATCCCGGAACCCTGCTGCCGACACCGGAGGTGAAACCGATCGTCAAACAACGCTGGTTCGGCCAAGACGACGAGCCGCGTCTGGAGATCACAATCCCACCCAGCGACGATACAGTCAAACTGCGGATTCCGGGCGGCGAAGCGGTTTACGCACAGGGCGGCGACAGTTTGAAAATCAAGGTCGTTAAGATCAACCCGGCGCTCATCCGGCTCAAGCCAAGCCTGCATGTCTGCGCGGTATACAATTTCAAAACCGTGGGATTCGGGATCAAAGTCCGGGCGCTCGAGATCTGGCGATTCGGCATAACCGGGTGTTTCGTCAACAATATGGGTTTCGGCGCGGGCGTGGACCTGCGGCTGATATCGAACATCTCGGTCGACGTCGTCAGGTTTCTTGACGGCTTCGGCTGCGGAGTCAGTTTGAAACTATAGCATGGCTATGATGAACTCATCCGATTCCCAATTCATTAAGGCCAATTCGAAAGAGATCATCGAGGGCTCGGGCGAATTGATCGTGCGCCGGAGATTGAAGACCGCATTGCCACCGGATTCCTACGATTCGGCTTTCGGCGAAGTGACCAAGGAATCCGAGAATCAATATGATGAAGTCGAATTCCGGGGCAAGGTTTTCTGGGATATCACTGATAAAAAATTCCAGGAGATCTTCGGCGCGGACAAGACCGCGAGCGCCTACGTACACGTACCTTTTACGATCGATGTACGAGCCCAGGATATCCTCGTGATCCGGGGATCGGATTACGAGGTGGCGGAATTGGCCGAAGCCTCACTGCGGGGTTTCAATATCTGCCGGCTGCTGATCCGGAGCGCACAATGAAAACCGTATTCGGCTTCGATGAAGCGTCGAGCTTCTTGAAAAAAATGTCCAGCGGAATGGAAGAGCGGATGGAACGGGCGATGCAGAAGGCGGTGCTCGTCGTGGAAGCGGCAGCCAAGGAGAACATCGTCCACGGCCGCACCGATTGGCCGGCGCTGCGGCCCTTGACATTGGCGCGGCGCAAGGACAACCGGATCCTCTATGACCAGGGTACACTGTTAAGATCGATCCACAGCGAAGCAACGGCCATGCAAGGCGTGATCGGCAGTCCCTTGAAATATGCGCCGGTACATGAGTTTGGCTGCCATAATGCCGGTGTTAACCGGGACGTGACGATTCCGCAGCGGTCGTACCTGGAACCGGCCGCAGTCGAGAACGTCGAGAAGATAAAGGACGTCTACGTTGAGGAGCTGAAAAATGTTTGAGGAAGCGGAGCGCCAGATCCAGCTGCTGATCGAAAATATCCTGCGCGAGCGCAAAGTACCGGTTAGAGTCGGCGTGCCGGATGCGAATTGGATCAAGCAGTACGGATATCCGCTGGCGGCGGTGATGATCAATAACGTGAGGATCCTGGATTGGATCGAAGACGGATGCCCGGAATCTCAGAAAGAAGAAGGCGGCAAGATCGTCGTGGAAAATGCGATCGCCGAAGCGCAGATGGTTTTCGCGCTGCACCTGGCGTGCACGAAGAAAACCGATCTGGACAAACTCACGATCGTTTTATTGTCGGGAATTTATCAAACTAAATATTTCGGAGCCGGCGATGAATTTCATATCGCGGGTGAAATCAGTTTTCGGGACGAATTGCCGGCACCGGAGGCCGAGCGAGTTTTCGAACGGATTTTTTCTGTAAACGTATCCGGGACCTTGACCGATATCACAGTCACGGAGAAAGGCGAAGTAGAATACGTCGGCGAGGTCTCGACCGAGCCGGAAGTTTTGATTGAACCGGAACAGGAGGAATAAACCATGAATGATTTGATCGAAGTAAGGGTGAATCTATTGGAATTCACTTATCGGGACGAGAAAGGTTATCACACGGTAGTCGGCTATGGCAAGGTTTCGCGCGATAACCCGCAGGTACAGGAAGCGCTGAAAAAAGGATGGCTCGAGGAAGTAAAACCGGTTATCGAACCGTCGGGCGACGGAAAAGCCGCCGCCTCGAGCTCGAGCGGCAAAAAGAAATAAGGAGGAAGCATGCCAAATTTTGATCTACCAGATGTCTATTCTTCAGAAATAACGCCGTCCGGCGCACCGGTACAGGGCGTGGGCTCGGGGACCGTGGGCCTGGTCGGGAAATTCAAGCAGGGCGACATCAACAAACCGGTACGGGTCGGGACCTGGGACGACTTTGTCGCCCAGTTCGGCGGGCTCGCGATCGGCGGCGCGGCTTATGACGCGTTCTATGCATTCAAGAACAAATGCCCGGCCATGGTCGTGGTCCGAGTGAAAGGCACCCAGGCGTTTAAGACGATCCAGGACCGCCAGGGCACGCCGGCAGACAAGCTCAAGGTGACCGCGCTCATAGACGGGGTCTGGGCAAATTACGCGGCCAGCCCGAAAGCCGGAATTCAGGTGGTCATCGCGGACGGCTCGATCACAAACACTTTCAAGATGACGGTGAAATTCTACTACTGGGAAAAAGGCGTTCAGACCGAATTCCTCGAGACCTGGGATAACCTGTCGATCGTTACGACCGCGGCGCGTTATTTCCTGACGATCATCAACGCCTCGAGCAACATGATTATGGTGACGGATCTGGCGCCAGCTAACCAAACGCCGCCCGGGCATTTGCCCGCGACCGGCACGTATGACATGGCGAGCGGCGCGGAACCGGTTTACACGGGGTCTTCCTCGAAAGAGGGACTCGATCTGCTGGAACTGGAAGACGACGTCAATATCGTGATCACGGACAAGGACGATTCGAATACGCGCGGCTTACAGATTACTCATTGCCAGACGATGGCGGACCGGATGACGGTGCTCAACCCGTCGATCTACATGACCGTCGCCGAAGTGAAGGCAATCGGCGATGCAATGGATGAGGATCGCGCAATGCTGGTATATCCCTGGGAAACCGTTTACGATCCGGTGATGCAGATTGCGCGATCGATGCGGCCGGCCGGCTTCCGAGCCGGGCTCTTGGCGCGGCTCGATCCGTATCTGTCGCCGTGCAACCATCAGGAATACGGGGTGTTGGGATTGGAACGGCAGCTCTCCAGGGCGGACCTGGTCAGCCTGCAGAACTCCAAGATCTCGCCGACGTACATCTGGGGCACGCGCGGGATCCGGGTGCGCAACGGAATCAACTGCTCATCAAATGCAAATCTGAGCCAGGTGTACCGCAGAAGGATGACCGACTACGTGATGGAATCGGTCGAGGATGCCTTCGGTTGGGCCGTGTCGCTGCCGATCACGCCGGACAACCGGCAGGCGGTATTGACCGGGCTCACGAACTGGTTCCGGAATCTGCAGCTGGCGCAATGGATCGAGGGGTTTTACGTCAAGTGCGACGAGGATAACAACCCGCCCGCAGTGCAGGCGGCGCGCAAGCTCGTCGTCCGTTACGGCGTGAAACTGTTCAACGTCATGGATTACATCGATTTCCAAGCCGAGATCGGTCCGAACGTGATCGTCACGACTGAAGGATAGGAGGATATGATGCCAAAGAGAGCGCTCGTTTCAAGACAAGCCACGGCACAGATCGTGGGACCCGCCGGACCGGTGGACGTCGGCAAGTGGGATGAAGTCACTATCAGCAACGAGATCGAGACGCTGGAACATAAGCCGATCGACGGCACGACCGAATACCTGGTCGAAGGCCAGAAATATTCGGGCACGCTGAAGCGCGGTGAATACGACGGCGGGCTCGCGGAAATGGTGTCGAACATCGCGCATCCGGGAGAAACGGATCCGGCCCGGCATCTGCTGGTGATCACCATGAAATACAACGACGGTTCGACTCAGGTAAAGCTGTTCAAAGAAGTGCTGTTTTCCAAGCTCGGCGAATCCATCGCCCGGGGCAGCGTCGTAACCGAGGATCTGGACTGGCTCGCCGAAGACATGGAAATATTGACTTAGCCAGGGCCAGGGACTAGTCCCGCGCATTTCGCGGGGCTGAGGTACGAGGGATCCCATGCCACCAGGGATCCCTCTACCTGACTTATGGCGCAGTCAAAAGGAGCCGATAGCATGAATGAAATACAACTTACGCTGCCGAGCGGCAAGAAAGTCAAGATGCGGGAGATGATCGGACTGGACCAGGTCGCCACGATCAGAAAATTCATCGGCAAGAGCGAGGAGGAAAAAGAATTCAAGACGTTCAATGAAGTCGCGCTGTGCATCGTGGAGATCGAGGGCATGAAAAAACCACAGGGTTATGAAGATCTGCTAACCTTATCAAACAAGGATCTGACCGCGCTCCTGCTGGCGTATAACGAACTCAACACCCTGAATCCCAAAGAAATCGAGGACCTGAAGAGTTTTTTCGATTCCGCGCCGGGCTCAAAATTCTCGGCGAAGAATTCAGCTACTCCATAGAGGATATCCTGGCCATGCCGGTCACCGAACGGGAATTGATGGAAAAATTGCTGGAAGAAAAAATCGAGAAAATCAGGGAGAATAAAGACGCATGAGAACCGCATTCGAAGTTGGCGTCATACTGCTCGCCAAAGACATGTATTCGGGCGTCGTGGCGAAAGCCGAACGCAACCTGGCAATCTTAAGAAAAACATCAAAAGAATCCGCGGACGAGTTTACCAAGAGCTTCGAGCGCGCGAAAAAGATCGGGGCGATCGGTTTGAGCATTACCGCGACCGGCGTCGCGATTACTGGCTTTATGAAGGGCGCGCTGGCGCAGGCCGGCGAAACCGAATCGGCAATCGGTCGGGTTTTGACCGACATGGGCGAATCGGCGAACGTTTCCAAAGAAATGATCAAGAAAGCCTTTTCCGAAATCAAGACGACCTGGGGTATGACCGATACGGAAATATCGGACTCCATGCGTGCAGCGGGCGGCCGGTTCAATGATTACGCCAAAGGGATCAAGGCGACCAGCGTCGCGGCGGTACTGGCGATGGCGCGCAGCATCGATCTCGGCTCGGCGACGAATATGCTGACTACGACCTTTTCACAGTTCGGCGACCGGATGGACAAAAATCTTTCCGACGAAGAGAAAATGATCGGTACGGGTAACGTACTCTCCGAGGTAATGAAACGATTGGGCAATAACTGGGAAGGCTTGAATAATTATCTCGGCTCGACCTCGATCAAAGCGAAGAGCGCGGGGCAGTCAATGGAGACGGTACTGGCGACCGCGGCGGTGCTGGGCAAGGACGCGGTGAAGCTGAAAATGGGCGGCGCGGCCATGGATTCGATCCTCGATACGATGACCAAGCTGAGAGGCAAAGCACCCGGGCTCGTGAACCTGATGCCGAATTTCAAGAAATCCAATGATTTTGTAGACTTCCTGGGCGACATGAAAGGCGCGATGGCGAAACTCGGGATCAAGGATGCGCAGCAACAGTTGAATTTCCTGGCGCGTTACTTCGGTTCGAGCGCGGATATGGTGCAATATTTCATCGCCAATCTCGATGAACTGAAAGCGCAGAAAAAGACGCTCGAAGACCTGGGCAAGGAAACGAAGAAAGACGCGGGAATATTCAAGGACGCACAGGAGAAAAGTAAAAACTGGGAGGAGACCCAAAAAATATTGAATGCCCGGCTGGGCGAGCTCAAGGAAGCGCTGGCGACGTCGTTGCTGCCGCTGACCAAGGCATTCAGCGACGCACTGGGCGGCGTGGCGAAGTGGATAACGGAAAATAAACTGGCGGCCGGGATTCTCGGCATAGCAGGCGCGATTGTGGGGATCGGCGGCGCGGTGGCGACGATTGCGGGACCCATCGTGACGTTGATCGGCACGCTTAAAATGTGGAAGCTCCAGGCGGACCTGACAAAGATGTCCCAGATGGCGCTCAACCGGGAGGCGATCCTGGGCGGCGCGCCGGTGGGAAGCCTTAATACGCAGATAGGAAATTTAGGAAAAAGCACGACCGGGTTGGCCGGGAAGCTACAGACTCTGGGTGTGGTCGCAGCGGCGGCATTCGCCGGCTGGGAGATTGGGACCCTACTCCGGCAGATACCGGGACTGGACGAAGCGGTGCAAAAGCTCATCGCACATATGTCGGGCCAGGAATGGATAAGCGAGGAAGAGGAGAACAACGTCTACAAAAGGCTTTCGAACATCCGCGCCGAGATCAAGGAAGGCGTGGAGCTACCTGAAAAAACTGTCAAGCGGTTTGTGGAAATCGAATGGCAGTTCGCCAAAGGCGCGGGGAAAAGCGGTGAGGAGTTCATCGCCATGATGACGAGAGCTGGGTTGAGCGAAGAACAAGCGCGTAAATATGCCGGGATAAAAGAAAAATCGCCGGCCGTAATCAGCGGTGCGTCGGGTGGCAGTTCGGTGCCGGTGATCGGCGGAACGCCAGGCGGCAGCGCGATGCCCGTTCCGCAGATGCAACGCGGGACGGCAAGAGTGGCGCGCACGGGCATGGTATTGGTGCATGAGGGCGAGGAAATCAGAAACAAAGCTATGACGAATCGGACGGGCGCAGGAAATATTTATCTCGGCGGGATTACGGTGAATCTGAAGTCGAGCGGCTCGACGATGATCGACGCGGAGAACATCGCGGAATTGGTCATGCAAAAAATAGATCGCAAGCTCAAAATGGAGGCGCGGCGATCATGAACATTAAGATCGGCGATATCGTTTTGGATCCGGTGCCGGACAGCCTGGCCGTGCAGTCACCGCAGAAAATTGCCGAGATCGAACTCCCCAACATGCAGAACGTGTTTCAGGACTTCGGATCCGGACCCAAGCGATTCTCCTTGACCGGGATCCTGCGCAGCCGTGACGGAGGAATCGACCAGGCGCTCAGGCTGGACGATGTCAAACGTCAGGGCGAGGAAGTAATTTTTTCCATCGATGGCGATGCTTCCTGGAAGGTGCGCATCCAGAATTTCAATTTTGACGTGTTGCGGCGGGGCAACGTGCGCTATAGCATCGAACTCGTCGAAGTCTCGGAGCCGGAGCCTTTCGTATTCATGCCCCAGCCGGAGATCTACGCGCCCGATCGAATGGCGGCCTGGGTGGCGCTCTTGAAGGCGCAGGCAAAGGGCTTTCAACTACAAGGCGCGCTGGCGTCGGTGCATAATGCGATCTGGAAACTTGAAGAGACCTTGAGCAAGATCAAAAGCCGGGTACGCGCGATCCGGCAGCTCGTGGAATTGCCATATAATGAACTCAACCTGCTCAAATTCGAGCTGGGCTTGTGTCTGCTGCAATGCGATGTGATCAAGCAGGAATCCAGGAAAATCCTGGACGCGCCGCAACGCAATTATTCAGCCGCCGAGGAGATGTTGAAGTACGTCTACCAGTACTGCCAGCTGATCACCAACGAGGCCGGCGTGATGTACACGGCGGCGCAGATGGTACCGAAAAAAGAACAGACCTATATCGTCCAGGAAGACGATACGCTACAAGCGATATCCATAAAATATTATCAAACCGCGAACCGCTGGACCGACATCGCGGGCGCCAATGACATCATCGATCCGACGACGATCGCAGCCGGGCAGCAGCTACTGATACCGGTGTAACCATGGATAACGATATCCAAATCCTGCTCGACGACAAGGAGATCACTAAAGTGCAAAGCCTGCACATCGAGAAGAATACACAGTCCGAAGCCAATATTTTCAATTTCAAGATCGAAAACGGTTGTGACCGGTATACGGATATATTCTATCAGACGATCGGCGAATTGATCGAGGTGGGGATATCGGGCATCGTCTGTTTCCGCGGTTTTGTCGACAATGCCGGTTTCACATATTATCCCCAACAGACGATCGACATCGCGGGCCGGGATTATACGGGGATCCTGATCGACGAGATCGTGACCGCGAATCTGGCGATAAAATTCTACGGCAAGACCGCCTCGCAGATCGTCAAGATCATCGCGGATCATTACAAATTCGAAACCGATCTGCAGGCGACCGGCAGCATGTATCTGGAAGACAAGTCGTATGCGGAAGGCAGTTCGGCCTGGGATGTCATCCGCGGATTGGCGGAAAAAGAAGGCGTGGATTCCTACGTCACTAAGGACAAGAAACTCGTATTCAAGAAGCGCGAGATCCCGACGCAGATCAAACGGGTATACGCGCTGAAACCGGACGAGGGCATCGTGCCGGCAAGCCTGAATATTGAACAGGATAAAACGCTGTCTTCGGCGCTCAAAGTCCGTGTAATCAGCTACGATCCCAAAACCAAAGAGAAGATCGTGTACACCGCCGAATCGAGCGATCGCAAACGGATAAATTACAAGATTGTGACGGTCCGCGACAATACGCTGAAGAGCAAGAAGGAAGCGGCAGCGCGGGCCGAAGCCCTGCTGCGGCAATATTCCAAGGAACTCGTGACCGGTTCGCTGAGCGCGCCGCTCGATCCCGGGGTCGACGAAGGCGACGGCATCGAAATCAAGGGCATCGAATTGGCCGGCAAATATTACGTGACCGACGTGATCCACGATTACGGCGTGGCGGGCAAAACGACCGAGGTCAGATTCGCGAGCAAGGTGCTGTCCGAAGCCAAAACCGTGGAGGAATGATGATCAGAGAGATCAAAGCGGAAATCGAAAAGGCGCTGGCTAAACTGCAATTTTATGCGATCGCGCAAGTTACGAAGACGGATCTGCCGTCATACCGGGTCAAAGCTAAAATCCTGACTACCGGCATGTCCACCAACTGGCTGAGAATCTGCACTCCTTATTCGGGACCCGGATTCGGGTTCGTGCTGGCGCCGAACATCGGGGACGAGGTGTTGGTTTGTTTCCCGGACGGGAATCCGTCGGGCCATGGGTTTGTGGTCGGCCGCCTTTTCGGCAAAGACGCACCGCCGGTGGCGACCGAGGATGAGATCGTATTGACACACAAGAGCGGCACGATCGTCGTGATCAAAAAGGACGGCAAGGTGGAAATCAAAGCGGATAAAATCCAGCTGGGCAAAACTGGCAGTCATAAAGCAGCATGGGGCGATGCACACCTGCAGGCTCATTTAAATCACGTTCATCCGACACCGAACGGGCCTTCAGGTAAACCGGTGGTGATTATCCTGGATAGCCAGGTAAATTCGCAGCAGGTCACGCTGGATTAAAGGAGACACTATGGGCGCAATCAAGGATAATTTGAAAACAAGTTTGAACCAGATCTTCGCCGATCTGGATCCCAATAAAACCGCCAATCAGAAGGCGGATGAGCTGGCGACCGCGATCGAGAACGCGATCCTGAACGGTCTTCAGGTTAAAATTCCAAGCACCAAAGTTTTAGTGGGTGCCACAGCGCCGGTTTTTAATCCTGCGCCGATCGATTGTCAACTGGATTCGTAACATGAAATACCTGGGCAGCGATATCGCACTGGATGCCGAAGGCGGCTTGATGGTCGACACTGGGGATATCAAAATCATGGATGGTCTCGACTGCGTCGCCGGTAATCTACTCGACCGGATACTCGCCAGCAAGGGCGACCTGTTAATGCATGAAGATTTCGGCGCGGGATTCTACGACAAGGTGAGCCTGCCGGTGACCGAAGAGAAGATAAACGACATCGTCATTACGGTCAAGCACGAATTGCTCAAGGATCCACGCGTCTCCGAAGTTACGGAAATCTCCGCGGTTCAGGAACAGAGATTTTTATACGTCACGGCGACGCTGAAGCTCGCCACCGGCCAAGTCGTGGGCAACTTTGTTTTTCCTTTTGAACTGGAGTCAGCATGAAATATGCAAGCGACATATATCAAACGATCAGAGATAAGTTTCTCACCCTGAACCAGACGATCACTAATTTCAACGTCGGATCGCGCATCCGATCGATATTCGAAGCCGCGTCGTTGGCGATCGAGGAAATCTGGTTCCGCATCGATGCGATGTACCAGGGGCTGTTCGCGGCGACGGCGCGGGAAGACGATCTTGATTTGAGAGCATTAGAACTGGGAGTGAATCGGAGAGCCGCACAGAAGGCGACGGGTTACGTGCGGTTCTCCGGTTGTTGAATCGGCCCGGATACTGTGATCCCGGTCGGGACGATATGTTCGACGGATCCGGCGGTCGAGCCGGTGGTGGAATTTTTGACTACCGAAGAAAAAACCGTGATCGGCGGCAGCTATGCCGATATTCCAGTTGAAGCGAAAAATGCCGGTGAGGAAGGAAACGTCGAAGCAGGAAAAGTCATTTACTTGCCCCAGGAGATTCCCAATATTACGATTACGAATCCGAATCCGATCGCTGGCGGTACTGAGGAAGAGGACGACGACACCCTCCGCAAGCGAATCGTGCTACGCTGGTACGGTGTCGCTTATGGCGGCTGCGAGGAATCGTTTCGATCCATGGCGCTCGAAGTGACCGGCGTGGCTGAAGCCCAGGCCGTGGCGTGCTATGCAGGACCGGGAACAGTCAAAATCCTGATCTGGAGCCGGAATGAAACCGGCAGCCTGGTGCCGGCGTCTGATACCCTGGTTGAAACCGTGCAGGATTATCTGGACGAATACAAGCCGATATGCACCAAAGTTTTGGTGGCACAGCCTACGGGAGTATTACAGGACGTCTTCATCTATCTCGACGTGGAATCCGGCTATACCTTTGCCGTAATCAGTGAAAACGTGAAAGCGGCGGTCATGGCGTTCTTCGACGACCTGGATGTCGGCGACGATCTGATCGTGGCAAAACTGCTGGCGGCATGTATGGCGGTGACGGGCGTGAAGGACATCAAGATCGGGAAACCGAAAGACAATGTCAGCTGCACCGCACTGGAGAAGATTATGCTGGGCAGAGTCGCCATTACGACCAAAGCCTGGGAGAATCAATATGTTACTTGGTGATCGGATCTGGCAGTTTCTACCCGGATTCCTAAAACGGATCAAGAACGGTATCTACGATATCTGCCTGGCGATCGGCGAAGCCCTGGATGAGATCATCGAGGAAGCGCAAAAACTCAAGGCTCAGCTCATGGCGAACCGGCTGACCGGCTTTGACGAATATTACGCCTCGGATCAGCGCAAGGCGGATTTGAATTTGATCGGTTCGTCGAGATTCGTATTCAAGCGCGACGACGAGTCATGGGATGATTATGAGACCAGGTTGCAGCAGTTCGTTAATGACGTATGGTGGTTCGGGACCGAAGCCGGGATCATTCGGGAATTGGAACGCACCGGCTTGACCGTGGATTCGATCGAAGAACTACGGGACGAACCGTACCGGTTCATCATTTTATCTCTGGCGGATCAGTGCGGGAAACCCGAGGATCAGCTGTCGCACGTTTTCGATCTGGATGCCGAGGATCCTTCGGTGCGGGGCGATCGCACTTACGGCATCGAGGACAGCGAGGATTTTCAATTCCTGGTGCGGCTGTCGGGCATCAGCTCATATTCGAAACAAGATATAAAGACAATTTTGAAACAGACTAAGCCGCCGTACACAAAGGGTTATGTGTTTTTCCCTGGATTCCAGGTTGCCGAGGAGGTCGTATGAAACATTGGGAACATTTTTCCGGATTTAAGCCGGCTAAAGAGGATTTTCATTTCGAGCGGGACGCCAAAGAACTGCATATTAAAAAGCACATCTTGGATTTGACCAAGGGATTGATCGCGGGCTGTGGCATTCTCAAAGGCGTGCTCGACGAGCTCGAGGTCTACGTGGACAATCCGGCGCAGTTCGTGAACGTCAAAATAAAAACCGGCGACATTTACCTCCAGGGTGAGAAGATCGAGATCGTCGAAGAGCAGACGGTCGAACTGACTGAAGTCGAGACCGAGGCAAATATAATCTGGCTCAAATATTTACTAATAGACTCAAGTGATCCCGATGCGGTGCGCAATCATTACATCACCGGACAACCTTACATCGTGTGGAAGGAAGATTCGTTCGAGCTGGGCGCGACGAAAGAATCGCAGTATATCCAATCGATCAACGAAATTAAGCTGGCGCGTGTGGCCAAGGTCTCGGGCCAGCTCGTCGTTACGCATGATTACCGGCCGTTCCTGAAGATCAATGCCGATGTCTGGTCAAACTATGTCAATGAAAATGATTTTTACGTGGGCGGGCCGGCCGGGACCGGACGCAAGGTCTTGGTCAAACAAGCCGCGCCACCGACGCCGACGAGGTTGACGCTGACGACCGGATGGGATGACGCTTTCCGCAAGACCGGCGCCGCGGCTGGGTTGGTCAGTTTCCGACCGGCATTTATTAAAGCGGAATTCGGCGACAAGGGTGCGGGAACGGCTTCGGGCAATACATTCACCTGGACGAGCAATCGGGTCGGCAACTGGACGACCAACGAATGGGCGAACCAGTACCTGACTTGCTCCGACGGCAATTCGTGGAAGGTCGTATCCAACACCGCGAATACGCTGACGCTGGAAACGAGTGCGCTGCCGGTAACCGGTAATTTCTGGCTCGGACCGAACGCAACCGGCTACAAATTCATCAAGCAGGTTCTGGATCCTACGGATGAGACGGTGAAGGGCACGATGGAGGCGGAAGCCGCGCTGATCGAATCGCCGGTGAAAATGGAATATGTCTGGCACGGTTTGACGCCGGATATCAAATACAGCATCAAAGTCGCCAGCCGGGGCGGGTGGTTCCAGGACGAATGGTCGGCTTTCTGCACGGCGTCGACGATCATCGCTGGCGGCGCCAAGGTGATACCTGATAACTGCGCCAGTACGATCAAAAACGTGGTCGTCTCGGCCGAAGACGATGGCATCCGAATATCGTGGGACATTGAAACCGCATACGCTGCTGAAGTCGCCGGCGTTGAAATCGTATACACCGACGACGGTACCGAACCGGAATTCGACACGCTGGGGCATAAAAAAGTCTATACCGACCGCAAGGCGATCGTGCTGCCAGCCAAGCACTCGATCGATACTTCGAACATCACGGTCAAAGCGAAAATTCGCGCCGTGGACAAAGCCGGTCGACATTGCGTGACGCCGATCTCAATCACGCCCGTGATCGCGAAGAAATACATTGGCGATATCGCGGACATCGTGACGGAAATGAAAACCGCTCGAGGCGCTGCCGCGTCTTTGGCTGCACGATTGAGCATGAACATGGATACCTACGGCCGGAGTCTCGCTATGACCGAGGTGGAATCTGAAATGGCGGATGGACGGGGTACTTTTGGGACGATCGGCGAACGGTTCGCGGCGTTATCGGCGGCCGGATTCAATTTACAATATGTGCGAGTCGTCGCAAAAAGTGGCGGTAATTTCCAGACCATTCAGTTGGCTGTCAACAGCGTTTCGAACGTCGCGGATGAATCCACGGTGCCGCCTAAATATCTTATTTGGATTATGCCGGGGATCTACCAGGAGGATGTTAACGTCCAAGGCAAAAGGAACCTGATGTTCATGGGTGCCGGCGCGACGCTGAAAGGGATCCTCTACAATACTTCGGCCTCGGGTGATTTATATCAAACCGTAATTTTGATCGATGGCTTAAGGATGTACAATACCGTAGCCGGCTCGGGCAGTAGTAATCGTCGCAATATTGATTTAGTAGGCGCGGCCAATGATAACACACCTCTGGAAATACGAAACTGCGTGATCATCAATACCAGCACGTATTCCGGCGATATGGCGGTCAAACTTACCGGCATGCGACGAGATATGATCAAGAATACTTACGTGCGGGCCGCGGGTGGAAATTCGGCCGTTTCTTTCGGTACGCCTGCGGGTGAAGGGAAAATCAAATTATTGCATTCTGATTTCAGAACAGCTACCCCCAACGTAACAACCGGGCAAGTCGTCGAGTTTGCCGCCGGACAAGAGAAAGGTCATGTGTTCGATTGCTCGTTCGGAGCTGAGAATGCCGCTCCCTGTATGCGCGCCAGCAGTGCCGATATAAAAGTGGCACATATCCGATATACTACGGTGCCAGCCGGCGGAACTTATGATTATGGGACGCTGAGCAATCAAAGCAACGTGTTATTCGACGTGGATGATCTATCGATGTTCGATGAGTGGCCGGAATAATGGCGATACCTAAAGAACGCAAACGATATCACGGAATCCTCGATCTCCGAGACAAAAGCGTACGGAATTTTCACCTCAATCCCGATGACTTCCCCGGATTGAGCTTTGAGAAAGCAAGTCTTGGTAAAATACGGCTGGATCAAAATGACGGGACGGATGTTCCACTGGCTCAAATTCCCGATATCCTCACCGGCAAGGATGCGGATACTGTTGACGGATTACACTTACCAAATACGATCGCAAACCTTCTCACGGATCATAATAAAGCGAATCATGATGTATTGGGAATCGATGCGGATTCGGTTGATGGCTATCATCTTGACCAGAGCGTCCAAAAAAACAGCACACCCGAATTCCAGAATATTCAATTGAAGACTCTCATTGGCAGCGGCCAGCTTTTATACTCAAAAACTGACGGCGAATTAGTACAGACGCCCCGGCTGTTCTGGGATACTACGAATCAATATCTCGATATCAACGTGAACAAAACCGGTTACGATAATAAGTTAATGAAATTAAGAAATATCGCGGGTAGCACTACCGAGCCGGGCGCAGCAATATTTCAATTGGAAAGCGGCGATGTTTCGGCTTTTTTTAGAGTTTATCATGGAGGGAATGCAGGTAATATCCAGATGTGGTTAAGCAGCGACATGACTGAAGGGGAATTAGGATTTTCTGCTGGAGGAACAACCGGGATAGAGATCCAACCCAGTCCCACAACCGGTGCGGGCATGGTTTGTTTTGGCGGCTGGCAGAATCCTGGTGCAGCATATTGTTTTAACACAACAAGTTACTGGGAATCGAATGGATATCTCTTGGCTGTGAGAAAATCTGATGATACTTATCCATTAATACTAAAAGGCGATGGGAAATTAGGCATTGGTGCTGTACCAACAGCCTTGCTGGATATAAATTCGGACATCTTGCGGTTAAGAACCTCCAAGACTCCAGCGAGCGCAGAAGCTTCAGGTAACGCCGGCGATATCTGCTGGGACAGTAATTATATTTATATCTGTGTTGCCACGGATACTTGGAAACGAGCAGCGATTGCGTGGTGATCGAAAGGAGTAACATGACAAAAAACGAAAGAATCGTCAATCACTTAAAAATAGAAATTTTTGATATCCTGGAACGCCAGGAGATTTTGAATCACGAGCATCAGCGACTGGATCAGCTAAAACGGGAAAAACTTGAAAAACTGAATAACATTAGAAATCAAATGAAGAGTAACCCGCATGTATAAGCTCCACGAAATCACGAATTTCATAGTTAATGGCGATGCGTTAACTGAGCTCAAGAAGTTCCCTGACGAATGTATTGATACTATCATAACAAGCCCGCCATATTGGGGATTACGGAATTATGGTGCGGCAACACGGACTGTATTTGACGGTACGCCTGATTGTGCACACGAATGGCTGGTGGGTAATTCAAAACTGATCCAAGAATACCGACAGGGTATGCAGAGAGCTGGCCGTATCTGGGAGAGAAAAAACAGCAGATACAAACTCTCCCAGGGACTCGGTTTGGATCAATCGTGTTTTTGCATCAAATGTGGGGCCTGGTTTGGTCAATTGGGTTTGGAACCATCGCTGGATATGTTCCTTGACCATGTTATGCAGATCGTAGCTGAATTGAAAAGAGTGCTCAAACCTACCGGCGTCATGTTTTGGAATCATGGCGATGCGTATGCCTCCGGTGGTATTCAGCGATTCGAAAGCATTGACTATCACGGGTTATCAAAAAAGCATTGCGGAAAGGCGCGGACATCTGATTACCCGACGAAAAGTATGCTGCTACAAAATTACCGTCTGATAATAAGGATGATCGATGAGCAGGAAAGCGTATTGAGAAATGTTATTATCTGGCATAAACCCAATCACATGCCGGCGAGCGTAAAAGACCGATTTGCCACTGCTTACGATTCGGTTTTTATGATGGTCAAAAACACTGAGGTTCAATTTTATTATAATGAAAAAACTATGAGCGTGATCGACATTATACCCGATGATCTTAAGCGCGGCATAGATTGGGAATGGCAGACATGCCCACGATGTGATGGGCAAGGTAAACTGCCGGGCGGAAAAAGAACGATCGTATGCTCTCGATGTAAAGGCAATGGTCGAGTTAAAAAAACCTTCTGGCATGGTTTGGATTATTGGTTCGATTTGGATGCCGTGAGGGTGCCTCATTCACCCTCGACTTTCAAGAGAATCAAATATCTAACGGCTCCTTATGGCGATGGTGGCAAAGGAATCGGCTGCAAAATGACCGGTACAAAAAAAGGCAATATCCCAGGGAAGATGCTTGAGCTGAATGCAATGGGCAAGAACCCCGGCGACGTATGGGTTATACCGACGTATGCCTTCCATGGAAAGCACTTTGCTACCTATCCTGAAAAGCTTATCGAGCCGATGATCAAAGCAGGATGCCCCATGGAGATATATAATGCCTGCGGTAAGCCTCGCGTACGAATATCAGAGGCATCCTATATTGTCGATGGCGGTAAAAGTCTCGATGGCAAGATGCTCAGTATGGCTGCGCAGAAAAGTAAATCATTTGCGGGTCCCGCCGGCATGAAATATGGCCGGGCGTTTGGCCAGCACATAACTAAAGGTTGGACCGACTGCGGATGTAATGCCGGCTGGCATCGCGGTCTTGTTTTGGATCCTTTTATGGGTTCAGGTACAACTGCGGTCGTCGCATTACGATTAGGTAGGAGTTATTCGGGGATTGAGATAAACCCAGACTATGTTAAAATGGCGAATCAAAGGATCGCCCAACCCTTGAAAAAGGCTGTTTAGATTGAATTTTTAGCTGTCAACTTTTGGGGCTAAAAGCACTAATTTTGTGCGAAAAGTTGACACTTTTGACCTTTGGTTGACCACCCGTTTTCAGACCAAATGACACGATCACGGAATTATCTTCTCGCAATCAGCAACATCCCAGCCAACCAGACCGTTGCCATGGTAATAAAAAAGTGATAATTTTACAGAATATCATTATTGCGCTTACGTTTACGTCTTACTTTATTCTCAAATTAACTAAAAATAAAGGGTATCCCGTACAAGGGGTCGTCTCATCATTTTTACGCTATTATAAAAAATGGTATAATCGAGGATTTTTTTCGTTCTTCAGAAATCCCTATTGACAAATCTGGGCGAATAAATATACTTACCCGATGCTTTAACCGTAGAGGTCTGCCCTTACATCAAATTTTAAGGGACAAAGGCTCGAAAGGAGGAATCTTGGTCTACGGAAAAGTTAAATGGTTCGATGGCAAGAAAGGCTATGGTTTCCTTGAAAAAGAGGATGGAACCGGTGATGTTTTCGTCCATTATCAGGATATAATCGGCGATGGTTACCGGGTCCTTAGAGAAGGCGAAAGAGTTAAGTTTGAGATCACACAGAGCCCTAAGGGTGACAAAGCCATTAAAGTCGAACGCGCCACTGAATAAACGATATTATCGTTAAAAAGAGCCCGCCATTTTATGTGGCGGGCTCTTTCTTTATCATATAACTATCTAAAAATCAAACAAATAAGTCCCCTCCCTTGATGGCAACATTAAAATCATCATTCTATAACAACTGGTGTCCCGTCAGGGAGAGGGTGATTTTTACATAATTTTATGACCCTTCACCTTTATCCTCTCCCACAAGGGGAGAGGATTTTAGTTTTTGCATCCACGTTTTTGTTGTCTGCACTTGACACCATGTTTCTTTGGTATATAATCCAGCGTGCACTGGCAACGGATCGCAGATGTAAACTTAAACCGACTCAGCGAATCGTTAAAATTCATCGAAGATTATGTCCGGTTCTCGACCGATAGACAGGATCTGCTAGGGCTTATCCGGCGCATCCGGGCTCAATACAAGTCTGTAAAGAAGGAACTCCCCATCACTGAGCTTGCGGTATACCGCGACAGTGAGCACGATACCGGCAGACCCACAACCTTTGACCGCGCCGGTCACCGGACCATCCAGGAACTGCTTATCGCAAACTTCACGCGGGCCAAGGAATCATCGCGCATCCTTGAAGAACTGCTGAAACTGACCGATAAGAGACTATCAGGCGCGGTCAAAAAGCTCAGGTTCCAGCTCTACGACATTGAAAAGGAATTTTTTACTTCCCTGTGCCGGCCCTTCGATCCCCGGCTTCATGCCATCCTGGATGAAAAATATATCGCTTCCATGAACCGTGCCCAGGTCGCCCGGTCTGTTCGGACGCTCAGGGACCACGGCGCGACCATGGTCCAGCTGCGCATGGGCAAGGCGACCGACGCCGAATTCATCCGTCGCGCCAAGTTCATAAGAAAGCTGCTCCATGGTTCGCAACTCGCGTTCATCATCAACAACCGCTGCGATATCGCCATGGCCGTCGGCGCGGATGGCGTTCATGTCGGACACGGCGACCTGCCGGTGGCGACGGTGCGGGCGATCGCGGGACCCCGCTTTATCATCGGCGCCTCGGCGCGGACGGTGGCGGAGGCCCGGCGCGCGGAGCGGGCCGGAGCCGACTACCTGGGCGTGGGCGCGCTGTTCCCGACCCATACGAAACCCGACGCCCGGCCGTGCAGTATTGAGATGCTGAAACGCATAAGCCGCAGCGTCACGATCCCGGTCATCGGCATCGGCGGGATCAATAACAAAAATTACCGCGCCGTCCTTAAAGCCGGGGCTGACGGCATCGCGATCGCCTCCTATCTCCATGCCGGAGACATGAGGCGCGCGCTGCGTTCGTTGACAAAAGATGAAATTTAAATATAATCTATCGCACCGGTTGCTCAAGGGCACTGTCCAATGACCAAAATAAGGGAGGAAGCATGGATCTCACCATATCCGCGAGAAATTTTGAATTAACCGAAGCGCTGGAGAAATACGCGCAAAGCAAACTGGAAAAACTAGAACGCTATGCCCACGTCATCACCAGCGGTCATCTCGTCCTGGAAAAGGACAAATCGGTAAGCATTACCGAATTGACCTTATTGGTGAAGCATTCCGACATCAACAGCAAAGTAACGAACAATGATCTGTATATCGGCATCAGCGAGGTCGTTAAAAAAATCGAGCGCCAGCTCGAGAAATACGAAGCAAAATTCAGGGAAAGAAAGCGGATCGCGGCGCGAAAGAGAAATATATGAACGCGATGACCGTTGAAATGCTCCATCGGGAAAAAGAGAAGGACTTCTCGCTGGAGGTCATCGGCGGACGCGATCATCTCGGCAACCGTAAGCTAACCACCGGCGATGTCTTCAGACCGGGTCTGGCGCTAGCCGGGTACACGGGGTATTTTCTCACCGACCGGATCATGATCATCGGCAAGACCGAAACATCCTATATGAAAACACTGAGCCGTAGCATCAAGAACAAACGGCTGGCGACGATCATGAGATTGGGCACGCCGTGCATCATAGTCACCAAAAAACTGCCGGTCGACCCGATGCTCAAAGTTGAAGCCGCAAAGCGCAGGATCCCCATCCTGCGGACGCCCCTCTCCACCACCCCTTTCATCCACGCTCTTTCCGGCTACCTCGACTACAAGCTGGCGCCGACCGAGTACATGCACGGCACGCTGGTCGACGTGTACGGTGTCGGCGTGCTGTTCACGGGCAAGGCGGGAACGGGAAAAAGCGAGTGCGCGCTGGATCTGATCGAACGCGGGCACCGCCTGGTCGCTGACGACCTGATCCGCATTGTCCGGAGAGGCAAACTGCTGATCGGATCGGGAGCAGAAAAAAGCGAGCGCCTGAAACATCACCTTGAGATACGAGGTGTCGGCCTGGTCGACATCTACCGGATCTTCGGTGTCAAGTCCGTGAGGATGAGAAAGCGCATCGAGATCATCATCGAGCTGGTGTTCTGGAACGAAGCAAAAGGGGAATATGACCGGGTCGGGCTGGATTATAAACGCAAGGATGTACTCGGCGTCAAGACGCCTTATATCGTGATCCCCTTGACCCCGGGCAAGAATATTTCGGTGATCGCGGAAGTCATTGCCATGAATTATCTTCTCGAATTGCGCGGCATCTACACGGCCAAGGAATATGACAAGGAACTGAAAAAAATACTGTCGCAACCACAGCGCACCGGCAACGCCGAGGATGATTTTGAATAAAGGACGAACGATCAAAGGGATCATCATCGGTCATGGCGGGCTCGCCCAGGCGCTGCTGGAAGCGGCTGAAAAGATAATCGGTCCGCAGGACGACGTGGAGACTTTATCCAATGTCGGGTTATCCGGCGACGCGCTGTGCGGCAAGATCGTTCGGCTGTGTAAAAAAAGCCGGAAAGAACAGATCGTATTCGTGGACCTGCCGGGCGGCAGCTGCACGATCTCATGCATGAAGGTGCTCAGGAAAAAAAAGAACGTGCATATCTTATGCGGTATGAACCTTCCCATGCTGCTGGAGTTCTTCATCCTGCGCCATAAGTTCCCGGCGCGGGAACTCGTTGAAATCCTGATAAAAAAGGCGACCAATAACATTTTCCAGGTGGGCAGCGAAAATGAATAGCGATATAAGATCGGTCGGCGAGATATTCGAGTCGTCGGTCAAGCGTTGTCCCGATAAAAGGGCGCTTAAAAAAGGACCGACCGAATATAACTACGCGCAGTTGAAGACAGAAGTCATCAAGCTCCGGAACCATCTGCGCAGCCTGGGCCTTACGCACGGCGAAAGGTTTGCGGTCACCGGAGAGAACCGGCCAGAGTGGGCGATCAGCTACCTATCGATCCTCCGCGCCAATCTCGTTGTCGTGCCCATCGATCCGCTCTTGTCCGAGGGCGAACTGCTCCACATCCTGCGCGAAAGCGGGGCGCGCGGTGTGTTCGCGTCCGAGGGGCAGATGGACCGGATCGAAAGCATCCGGCGTGAACTGAAGCACCTGAAGTGGGTGATTCCGATGAACAGCATCCGCGGCCTTCAGGTCACGAAGACGTACGCTGACGATAAGATGAATCCAAGTGCCCTGGCGGTCCTTATATTCACGTCGGGCACGACCGGCACGTCCAAGGCGGTAATGCTCAGCCACCAGAACCTCCTGTCGAATGTCGACGCGATCTCCAACGCGATCCCCGTTTACGAGAACGACTCTTTCGTCTCGATCATCCCCATGCACCACACCTTTGAAGGCACCTGCGGGTTCCTATACCCGCTGCTCTGCGGCGCGAGTATACACTATCCGCCCAGCCTCAAGCCCAACGAACTCATCGCCACGTTGAAAGAAGCGAATGTGACCTGCCTGATCGCGGTTCCCCTGCTCTTTGAAAAACTGCTGGCGGGGGTGCACCGGAAAGTCGCCAATTCCCCGCTAACGACCAAAATGGTCTTCGCCACGATCAGCGGGGTGGGGTCGGTATTTTCATTCCTGCGCAAGCCCCTGTTCGCCCGGGTCCGGAAGGAAATGGGGCTGGGAAACCTGAGACTCACCGTTTCGGGCGGTGCTGCCATTCCGGAAAAAGTGACCAGAGGCCTGGAACTGCTCGGACTGCCGCTTTTGCAGGGCTATGGTCTGACCGAATCGGCGCCGGTACTGACCGCCAATCCCATGAAAAAACCGAAAAACGCGTCGGTCGGGATCCCCCTCACCAATATCGAAATAAAGATCAGTGACCCGGATGCGCAGGGCATCGGCGAGATCATCGCCCGTGGTCCCAATATTATGATGGGTTACTACAATAACAAGAAAGCGACCGAAGAAGTGATCAAAGACGGTTGGCTCTATACGGGCGATCTCGGCTACATTGATACCGAAGGATATGTTTACATCACCGGGCGTAAAAAAAGCCTGATCGTCACCCAGACCGGCAAGAACATTTATCCAGAAGAACTGGAAGACCTCCTCATCAAGAGCGAGTTGATCAATGAAGTCCTGGTCATCCCGCGCGTCAATCCACGAACCAGGAAAGAAGAGGTCTGCGCCCTGATATACCCGAATTACGAACTGCTGGAGGAATACAGCATCAGCAAAAAGGTCTCTCTTTCCCAGGAAGAAGTGCAGTCAATATTCAAGGAAGAGGTCAGAAAGGTAAATGACGGTCTGCCGATCTACAAAAAAATAACCCAGTTCGAGATCCGTGAAGAGGAATTCCCAAAAACCACGACCCAGAAGATAAAACGCCACATGTTCGTGGACCGAGGGATAAGGGTATAATAAATCTAAGTACCAAATTTCAAATTCCAAACAAATTCCAAATATCAAATAAATCCTTGCAAAAAAAACGTCAATCGTTTTACGTCCGCGCAGCCCGTATCGTTAAACGGCGTGGTTATACGGTAAAAGACCGCGGTTTACGATAAACGACAGACGATACGAGCCGCGACGCCGAATAACGAATAACGAAATACCAATTTGTTTAGGATTTAAAAAATCATCCCAAGTACATCGGCGGCGAGCGCCACAGAAAAATGCAGGATCGCGCAGGGCAGGAAACTTCGTCCTCGCACTGCGACTACGCCCTGGAAAACGCCGGCGAATATCGAGCCGTACGCCTCAAGCGGCGGCTTGCGAAAATGCATCATTGCGAATGGTATGGTCTGAATCAGGATCGCCAGACGCGGGTCCATTTTTTTGGAAAGCCCGAATAGCATGAAACCCCGGAAAAAGAATTCCCAGGCGAACATGTGGAACAACTGGATCGCCTCGTAGATCAAAAATTGATTAAAATCATGGCCCGCCCTTTTATACAGCGGGTAGAAAGTCTTGAAGCCCGTGAACTTGAAGGAAACGACCAGAATGACCAGCATGATAAGCAATAGAAAACCAATGTCTTTCAGCCATATTCGTGGTATGCCGATGCTGATCCCGTAGTCCGCCGGTTTCCGATGGAAAATGAGCATAAGTATGACCGGCGAAAAACCGTACAATATACCCATGACCAGAAGCTTTTCCAGGAAAGGTTCCCCGGGTAGAAAAATGCGGGTACGGCCAAAGTATAACGAATAAAGCAGGACAAAAGTGGAATATACGATGATCAGGGCGGGTTCTGGATCGAATTTCCTGAGTTCCGCCCAGAATGTCTTGATCACTGCGCCGACTTATGCGTCCCGTTTCATCATTATGGAATTAAGAAAAACGGGGCAATCCATGCCTTTATCACTCTCCTCCATGTGGAAATTACTTTAAAGTGATTTCCACAGGATAGCTGATCTCGCCGAGGACCGTGTTGATATACGCCTTGGCTTTGACCTTGTAGTCAGCTTTCTTCAGTCTCAGTGCATCCACGATCGTCTGGCCGATCTTGGTGTACTGCAGGGTGATCGTCGTGACGATATCATCCGATTTACCCGCCGCGACCTTGAACCCCTTGCCGGTCGTCCCTGAAAAAACATCGGTCTCGTTGACAAAGAACGTGTAATCGAGCTTATCCAGGACCGCGTCCACGTCATTCGGGTTGGTAACCTTGATGTCGAAATCAAGTTTCAGATCGGAAAAGCTGAAATCGTACGGGGTCACGGAAGCAAGCGCGAACTTGCACTCTTTTATAGCAAGACGCTCTTTTATTGCCGAGCAGGAGATCGCGAGCAAAATTACGGCTGTCAATGATATTATGTGCATTATTTTTGTTATCTTCATAAGAAAGTATAATGATGATATTTTAAAAATCAAGAGGGGGAGTTCTACTCCCCCTCTTATAAACGAATAATGCGTTTTGCTATTATGCTCCCGGCTGTTCAGGGAAGTAGTGATCGACCTTCCAGCCTTCACTCGCCAAAGTATAGTAGCCTTTGTACCCGTTGGCATCTTCCTTGTCGAAGAATATAAAATGGACAAATTCAAAAGTCTGGTATTTGCCCCAGCCTGTACCTGATCCATCAGCGATGAACGCAAAGTGGGCGGAAAGTTTGATGTCATCCGAGGTTGTGACGTCGATAACTCCCGATTGATCAACAAGGGTATCAGTACCCATATCTGTGAACGCATAATCCAACCAGGTATCGTAGAAATTCCACCTGAGTGCACCACTGATATGCGTTGTATCTGTTGGTTCCATAAGCAGGTTACCGTGCCACCAGATTTCCTGATTCACGAGCCGCCACAAACCCAGATCTACTTTTGTGACAAAACAGGTATCATCAATAAGTGTATCCCACACATCCGGTGTCAGCATTAACAGTATTGCCGTGGTATCTGGTCCCAATGAATCTGTGAATGCCCATTTTATGTAGTAATAGAGTGTGTCTGTCGTGCTCCATGGCACATGGAAAACTCCCAGAGGGAAGAGTGGCGGCGCAGTAAAACCGGCTTTTGGATAAGCTCCGCTATATCCGCTGTAGGCATCAACATTGGTCATCATACCCAATACGCCGTCGGTCAGCGTATTGGCATTATTGAGTTCATCCTGGTCGGTCTTGTTGCCGCAACCGAGCATGGCTACGAGCACCGCCAGACCAAATACCACAAGACTTTTCCTCATGTAACCTCCTTAGTTTAGTATGAGAAATTATAATAAGATTAAGTCTCTTGTCAAGTGGGAAAAATCCCAACGGAATTGGTTTATCTGGTCTTTTTAGTCTTTTTCGTCTTTTTAGTTCAAAAACCCGGATAAACAAATTCTTATATGTCATTGCGAGCCCGCCAAGCAGGGTGGCGTGCGAAGCAATCTCAGCTGTTTTTCAATGATTCCCGCACACACAACAATGCGGGATCTCAATTTTCCACCACATCACATAAGATGTGGGCAGATTCTTTCAAGGTACTCCCGTATTTTGCGCAGCAAAATACGGGATCTCAATTCGGCATCGCTTCCTGCCACCACTGCGTGTCGACACTCAGCGGCCGAATTGGACGCGCCTGGGGTGACTCGAACACCCAGCCTACGGGTTCGAAGCCCGTCGCTCTGTCCAGTTGAGCTACAGGCGCTAAGGGGGGTTCCACCCCCCTTATCTCCACTTACTTTTTAATGCACGACAATTAAAAATTGCGCGGAGGCCACGGATCCCCCCGCGGCTGTTCTTTTACATTTTGCCACTCTGAATTCTTTGCGCTACCAGGACTGAATCGGTTGTACGACTATTCTTTATCTGGGGCGCATGCCCCTTATAATCCCGCACCCTCATGTGTCTTTGATACAAATGCGGGACTTTTATCCATTCACTTTTTGATACACGACAATCAAAAACTTCATGGATGCCTTTAATTCCTCCATCTGCTGTCCTAGCACTCTATGCCACTTCCGAATTCTTTGCGCTACCAGAACCAAATATGTTACGTAGTTTTTTCCCTAATTGCCAATTCTTAGTGTTTGAGCTTCTTTAGGAGCGTTTTTGCGACCACCGGGGGCACCAGGCTGGAAATATCGCCGCCTAAAGCCGCTATTTCTTTGACCAGTGACGAACTGATGAATATGTATTTCTCCGAGGTCATCAGGAAGACCGTCTCGATCCCCGGGTCCAGTTTCCGGTTCATCAGCGCCATCTGGAATTCGTTATCGAAATCGGAGACCGCCCGGATGCCCCTGATTATCGTCGTCGCCTTTATCCGGTGGGCGAACTCTATGAGCAAAGTGGAAAACCCCGCGATCTCAATATTTTTTTTATCGTACAACGCGGCTTTCACGAGCGCAATCCTCTCGGCCTGGCTGAACAGCGTCTTCTTGGGACGAGCGCTGACGCCGATAATGACCCGGTCAAAGATCCTTGATGCCCGCTTTACAATATCCATATGGCCATACGTTATGGGATCGAAAGTACCGGCATAGATCGCTTTTTTCAATGTCGCCTTTTTAGTGATCATCATGATTTCTGCTCCTCGCCCGGCCTGTCAACGGCAATAGCGTCTGGGCTCTTATGTTCCATGGCTGATAAAAGACAGCGCCGTATCTCCGTATTGGCGCACTTTCGTTATCCGCAGATCGCCTGACAGTGCGATCGCTTCCCCTGGCGCGTGTTCGACCACCAGTATGCCCTTTTCATGAAGGACATTGTTCGCCATGATATACTGGATGGTTTTTGACACATAGCCTTTCTTATAGGGCGGATCCAGGAAAATGATATTGCACCTCAATCCCTGCAGTTTTTTCAAAGCCGGTCTGAAATCGCACGCGATGATCTTAGACGATTCCCGGTACCCGCACCTCAGGACATTTTCATACAGGGATTTCGACCTTTTCTCGATGAAAAAACATAATGAAGCTCCGCGCGACAACGCTTCCAGGCCGAGCGCGCCGGTACCGGCAAAAATGTCGAGCACGATCGCGCCCTGTATCCTGCTGCCGAGCATATCGAATAGGGCCTCGCGCACCAGACCTTTGGTCGGTCTGATCCCCTTGCCGGCCACGCGTATCCGCCTGCCCTTATTCGTTCCGCTGATGATTCTCATGGATGTGGTTTATCAATTGATTTTAAAAAGCCGATTGGGATGCTGGAACATCGATCTGGCATCCCAGCATCCCAATCATTAATAGATGCTTACGACCGCCGGCTGATTATCCTCTGATGATCGTCGGCGTCAGGAATATCAGCAGTTCCCTGTCTTCATACGTCGTTGTTGTCTCGCGGAACAGAGCACCCAGAATGGGAATGCTCTTAAGGATCGGTATTCCTCGGACCGTTTTTGCTTCTTTCTTCCTGATGAATCCGCCAATAACGACCGTGTTCCCGTCCTTCACCAGGATCTTCGTTTCAGCCTCGGAGGTCGTGATAATCGGCCTGCCGGCAAGTGCGCTGGCACGATCAAGTTCGCTGACTTCCGCCTTAATCTCCATGGTTATTTCTTCAAGCGAATTGATATGCGGTGTTACTTCCAGCTTGGTACCGACCGTGTAGAAGGTAATGACCGTGTTTCCCGCCATATCCCGCGTTGGGATCCCGAATTTCTGGCCGCCGAGGATCGAAGCTTTCTTATTGTCGACCGCCGATACTCGCGGTGAAGAAATGGTCTGCGCCTTGCCTTTTTCTTCAAGGAGCGCGATTGTCGCCGTAACCTGAGCCAGCGATGGAATCGTTCCGACATTGAAGATCCCGTAGCCGACGACCTGCGGCTGCTCGTTCATTGACACATCACCCCTGATCAGCCTGGTTTCAAGCCCCTTGAGGGTCCAATCAATGCCTAATCCCTGGGAAGTGGAAGCATCTATATCCACGACCTTGGCCATGATCTCGACCTGCGGCGTCGGCGTATCCAGCAATTTCATGAGCTGCTTTATTTTGTCATGGATCGGTTGAACTTCCGTTACTACGACCGAGTTTGTCCGCTCATCGACATTCGCTTTGCCTTTGGGCGACAGCATCGCGGTGATCTTGTTGAGCATCTCGTCGGGATCAGCGAACTCCAGCTTGTAGATAACCGAGCTCAACGGCAGATCATAATCCTGTTTATCAAGGTTCTCAGCCGTATCGACTCTGATCACGCCCGGGTCCTCGCGGTATGCGAAACCGGCCGCTTTTAATATTATTTCCAGCGCCTGGTGCCATGGGACATTGTGCAGCCGCACCGTCACCGTGCCTTTAACGTCTTTTCCGGCAACGATATTAACGCCTGCATATTCGGACAAGGCTCTGAGCACAGTGAGTATATCGGCGTTCTCAAGGTCGATCGAAATCGGTCGGCCCGTAATGCTGGCCGGAGGCCTGCCCGTGGTCAGAATTGGCGGCGGTGTTTCCACTGTCGTCGTCGTAGTGGCTTCACCGGTCGTCGCCTGCCATGTCGGGAATGGCGCCACCAGCGTTGTCAGCAGGGTTACCACAAAATTATTGTTCTCGTTCAGTGTCAAGTAGGAATAATCCTGGTTCAGCTTGCCCACAACCCTGATCAGATCGGGCTGCGCGGTAAAACCGGTCACCGCGATCTCTTTTATCCCGCCCCGATTCACCGTGAATGTCTTACCCACAAGCGCTGAGGTAACACCGGAACAATCAATAACTAATCTCGCCGGGTCGCTGAGCGTAAAAGCATTCGCGACGAACGGAGCGTCGGCGTTGACGGTAAGTTTCGTATTAACACCTTCAGTAGAAACTACGATATCGCTGATCACCGTCGCGCCTGCGAGAGAGAGTAATAAAAGAATGCTCATTACATATTTCATATCTTACCTCCTTTACTTTTTCTCTTCTTGTAGTCGCAATTCGTACTTCGTGACTACACCTGCATGAACTATTTCGAAAATTATCGCTTGTCTATTGATCTCATTCACATGACCGCCGGCAACCTTGTCGCCTCGTTTCAGGATATACCCGTTGTCAAGGCCATCTTTCACCAGCGCGTAGTAGCCTTTATCGCCCCATAGAACACCGATCAACTTCAGGTTCTCAGGGCTTAAATGACCGGTCTTGCCGCCGCCCAGTTCCAGACCAATGAGCGGAGTAAAAGGGTCCCTTCGGCCGGCCGGTTCATAGTTCCATTTTACCTGAACAAGGGAATCAACCATTGGCGCCTGGTTCAGCATAAGCACTGTAAAAACGATACTACTGACGAGGTGGAGCGCCACGAGTCACCTCCTTTCCTTTTGCGACGGTGTAGGTTATCGCACTTAGTTCAGCTTCAACGGTCCTCTCTTTACCGGCCACCAGTTTCACGGCCGGAACATTCACGATCCGCGATAGGTTGCCGATGTTCGATAGGAATTTCCCGAGTTGATGGTACCCGCAGGAAACCTTTATCTGTACCGGGATCTCCTGATAGGTAGCCTTGGCAACCGGTCCGCTCGGCCTGAAGAGCGTGAAGCTTACCCCTGCCTTGGTGCCGGAATTGGAGATCTGTTGGATCAGTGACGGGATCTCCTTTTCTTGAGGCAGCATTTCTTTGGCTTTCTCCCATTCAAGTTCGAGGCGCGCGATGCGGGCCTGCAGCTCAGGCAGCCTCGCCCGGGCCGCTTCCGCTTCCTGAACCTTTATCCGCAGTGAATCCCGCCGGGCTTCCAGCGTCGTGATCCGCTTGGCATTGGACGAGTACGGGAATCTGAAGAAGAGCACCAGGATGAGGATCAGCACGACAATGAATACGATCATTTGCTGGGTCTTTGGTTCTCTCAAGTTCATTTTACCCCCCTCGTTGTATCCGTGGCCACTTCGATCACCGGCGTAATACTCGCGGTCAGCGTGAATTCCATCATCTCTTGCTTTTCGACCGTTTTCTTCTCCAGCACGGTCAGGTCAACGTTGCTGATGTACGGCGATTCCTCCAGCCGGTTCATGAAATCGGCAACGAGCAGGTTCGATGCGGTCGTGCCCTTGATGCCCATGCTCGAGGCATTGAGATCAACCGACGTCAACCAGGTGAATTCCGGAATCCGTGTGGAGATCTCATCCAGGACGTGGGCCATCAAGAACCGGTCCCGGTTCAGCTCTTTTATCGGCGTGATCAAGGACAAGAGCTGACGCTCGCGGTTCTTGAGGCTGTCGACCGTTGTGACGTAGATCTTCAGCTCATCGAGCTTCGTGTTCAGCGTTCTGATATCGTTGTTCAGGTTACCCGAGCGCATTGACTGGATGACTAGTAAAACTGCGACGATCAAGACAACCACAACGATGCCCACAATATAAACGGCGGTTGTCTTGATGGGCGGCAGTTTCAAACCTGGTCCAGCTGCTTTTGCGGCTTTAGGCTTGGGAGCTTTGCCCTTTTTTGCGATTGAAGCTAAGTTTATCTTTATCATAATCACTCCCCCCTTAGAGCGAGCCCGACGGCTTGGGCTAAAATAGGTCCAACAACATCGACCCCCTCAGGCGCGAAGATCGCGGGATCATACACGATATTCTTGAAGGGATTAAGGAGTTCAATGGAAAGATTAAGCCGTCTTTTCAGATTTTCCAGAAGATTTGGTATTAATGATCCGCCCCCAGAGAGATAAATTCGATTTACTTTCTCTTCGCCCGTGACGCTAGACAGGAACTGCAGGCTTCTTTCGATCTGCGTACCCAGATCACTGACAAAGGATTCAAATACACCCTGGATGGAATCCTGGGAGGCACCAACTGGGATCGCACCTTTTACCGCGTTCGATGCATCATCATAATTGAACCCGATCTCCTTCTGGAGCTTGCTGATGAATGCATTGACGCCGTAATACACATCTCGCGCAGAAAGCGAAGAACCGGCTTTGATCACGTTCATGACCGTCATGCCGGCACCGATATTGATGAGACCAATAGTTTCATCCGGACTGCTCTGGAAGTTGTATTCATAAACGTTTTGCAGCGCGAATGCTGTGGCTTCGATGACGACCGGATTGAGGTTAAGTTCCTTCAAGAGCGTCGTTAAATTGTTGACCAGTTCGTTTTTTGCGGCAACGAGTATCACTTCCTGCTGTTTTTCCCCAAAATTGGGGTTTACGATGTCAAAATCAAGAGTGACCTCGTTTATATCAAAAGGAACGTACTGCTCGGCTTCCCATTTGATCTGTTCCCTCGTATCCGCCTCGCTCATCCGGTCCATAATGATCCGCTTGATAATCACATCCCTTCCGGCAAGACCTATGACCACATCCTTGGTCGTTACCCCTTTCGTCTCAATAAGCGTACGTATGGAATCTAATACCGCCTCGCGGTCGATTATCTCGCCTTCCACGATCGCATCGGGCAGAACCTTCGAAATTCCATATGTAACCAATTTCTTTGCCTTGCCCGGACTCAACTCAACCATCTTAGTTTGACTTGACCCGATATCAAGACCAATCACTCTTTTCTTTTTCCCAAACATATTCACTCCTTTTTATTTTATTTTACACCACAATTTTAATATTATATATATAATTCGTTAACTGTCAAGAGGGAAATTAACCCTTTAGAAAGTCAAAGGTTTTCTTAACTCTTTTAGCATAGTTCTTTAAGTCGCCGTCCCGAATAGACCGGCGTATCCCGGCCATCAGTTCCATGTAAAAATGTATATTATGATAGCTGACCAGCCGGGGTCCGAGCGCTTCGCCGGTGTTAAAAAGGTGCCGGAGATAAGCGCGCGAGTAGTTCTGGCAGGTATGGCATTTACAGTGCCGGTCCAGAGGTCCCTGGTCCTGCGCATAACGGCCTGCCTTGATTATGATCTTGCCTTCCGAGGTAAAAGCCATTCCGGTCCGACCGTTACGCGTGGGCAGCACGCAGTCAAAAAGGTCGACCCCGAGCATGACCAGTTCCAGGATGTCTTCGGGATATCCAGCGCCCATCACGTATCGTACTTTTTGCTGGGGAATGATCTGGTTGGTGGCCGCGACCATTTCCTTGGTCACGGCGCTGGGCTCGCCGATCATCAATCCGCCAATACCATAACCAGGGAAGCCGATCTCACAAAGCCGGTCAGCGCACTCGCGCCGCAGATCTTTGTATGTCGCTCCCTGGACTATGCCGAACAAAGGCGGTTTTTTTTTACCTCAACGCTCCGGCGCGCCCACTGGACGGTCCGTTCAACGGCCATGCGGGCTTCGAGAAAAGGTGATGGATAGGGCGTGAAGATATCCAGGCACATACCGATATCAGTGCCCAGTTGGTGCTGGATATCAACCGCTTTTTCGGGGGTCAGGTGGATCTTGGCGCCATCGATGTGCGACGAGAACATGATCCCATCATCGGCGACTTTTTTCAGCTCGGCCAGGGAATAAGCCTGGAAACCCCCGGAATCAGTGAGGATAGCGTGTTTCCAGCCCATAAATTCATGAAGACCGCCGCATGACCGCACAAGGGCGGCGCCAGGCCGCTGCATGAGATGGTAGGTATTGCACACGATGATCTGGACCCCCATGGACTCAAGATCGGCGCTCGACATGGTTTTGACGGTCGCCTGGGTGGCCACGGGCATGAAATTGGGGGTTTCGACCGTGCCATGGCGGGTTTTCATAGTTCCGCACCGGGCTGCGGTCTTTTTATCCTGTTTTTTGATCTTGAATTGGATCATTGTACGGTCATAATCCATACATGGCGATGATCTCATCCTTTTTCTTACCCAGGATCTTGTATTTTGCACCAACCTTGGTGAAGGCCGCGATCGCTTTGTCCAGGTGCTCCTGTTCATGGCCGGCCGAGACCTGGGTCCGGATCCGCGCCTGCCCTTGCGGCACGACCGGGAATGCAAAACCGATGACATAGATACCTTCGGCGTATAGGTCGCGCGCCATGTCCTGAGCGAGCTTCGCGTTATAGAGCATCACCGGCACGATCGGATGAACGCCTTCCTTGATATCGAACCCGGCTTTGGTCATTTTTTCCCGGAAGTATTTCGCATTGGATTCAAGCTTGTCCCGGCGGTCCGTGGTCTTGGAGATCAGATCAACGACCTTTATGGCGGCGGATACGACTACCGGCGGGATGGTGTTCGAAAAAAGATAGGGACGGGCGCGCTGGCGGCACAGGGCGACGATCTCTTTTTTGCCGCTCACGCAGCCGCCTGAAGCACCGCCCATGGCCTTTCCCAGGGTGGTCGTGATCACGTCGATCCGATCGATAACACCGCAGTACTCATGAGTACCACGGCCGGTCTTCCCGACAAACCCGGTCGCGTGTGAATCGTCCACCATTACCATCGCATCGTATTTTTCCGCCAGGCCGCAGATCTTGTCGAGTTTAGCAATATCGCCATCCATTGAAAACACGCCGTCCGTGATGATCATCCGGAACCGGCATGACTGGCTTTCCTGTAGCTTTTCCTCAAGGTGCTCCATGTTGGAATGTTTATAATTGAAGAGCTGCGCTTTGCATAAACGCATGCCGTCAACAATGGACGCGTGCACAAGCCGGTCTGAAATCATCGCGTCGGATTTATCAAGGGCGACGTCGAACAGGCCCGCATTGGCATCCATGCAGGACGGGAAAAGGACCGTGTCCTCGGTACGGAGAAAGGCGGAGAGCTTTCTTTCCAGTTCGGCGTGGATATCCTGCGTGCCGCAGATGAAACGGACCGATGACATCCCGTAGCCGCGTTCATCCAGTCCCTTGTGCGCAGCCGCGATTACTTCCGGGTGGCTCGAGAGCCCCAGGTAATTGTTCGCACAAAAATTGATAACCTCTTTAACCTCGGATCCCTGAGGAAATTCGACCTTGATATGGGCAGCCTGCGGCGAGCGTATATATCGTTCTTCTTTATATAGCCCGGCGCCCTTGATGCCCGTCAATTCATCCGCATAGAAAGTGCGTGCTTTACCGCTATAGGCCATTATTACTCCTTTACGAATTCTTTCAGCAGCGCCAGGATGTTATTGACCGAATCGAACGCCTTAGGCGTGGCTTTTTCATCCGGTATCTTGATCTGGAATTTCTTTTCAAGAAAGGTTTTCAGGGAAACCATGGAAAAGGAATCGACAATGCCGTTCGAGATCAATTTGGTATTCTCGTCGATCTCCTGGTCAGAATCCTCATCCAGGTACTCTTTTTTAACGTAATCAATGATCATTTTTTTCGCATCATCGGCCATAAAACCTCCTTCCTAGAATAAATCCTAATTACCAAATACCAAATTACAAATGAATTTCAAATGACAAATTCCAAAAAAATCATTTTCGCTTCCCTTGTCCTTAATCATTTTCAAGCGTCGAGATGTCGCCGATCTCCTCGCCCCGCTCTTTGGCCCGAAGCAGCCGCCGCATGATCTTTCCGCTTCTCGTCTTGGGCAGGGAGGCAACGAACTCGATTGTCTGCGGCATGGCAAGGGGCGACAGTTTTTTTCTTATAAAATTCATGATATCAAGTTCCAGGTCGGCATTCGCTTCGAAACCCGGTTTCAGAGCCACGAACGCTTTAACCACTTCCATGTTGATCGGATCGGGTTTTCCGACCGCGGCCGATTCTGCTACCGCCTTGTGCTCGAGCAGGGCGGATTCGATCTCGAACGGTCCGACCAGGTGACCGGCCGTATTTATGACATCGTCATCACGGCCGACGAACCAGAAATATCCTTCACTATCAATGCTCGAACGGTCGCCGCATATGTACCAGCCGTTCTTGAACTTGCCGTCATAGGTCTCCTTGTTATTCCAGTAGGTCCTCATCATTGACGGCCAGCCGGGTTTCAGGGCGATGAGTCCCACCGTGCCCGGTGTTTTTATCGGTTCATAGGTCCTGGGATCGACCACGATCGCCACTATCCCTGGCACGGCTTTGCCCATGGAACCAGGCTTTATCTTCATGCCCGGGAAATTCGAGATCACGATCGCGCCGGTCTCGGTCTGCCAGTAGGAATCATGAAAGGGTAAACCGTATGCTTTTTCCGACCAGATCACGGCCTCGGCATTGAGCGGCTCGCCGACGCTGACCAGGTGCCGGAGCGAAGAAAGATCGTGTTTCTTGACGGCCTCTACGCCCTCTTTCATGAGCAGCCTGATGGCCGTGGGCGCGCTGTACCATACCGTCACTTTGTACTTCTCGATAAAAGCGTACCATTTGTCGGTGTTGAAACCGATATCCATCACGCACTGGGTCACGCCGGTCGACCAGGCGCCGATGATCCCGTACGAAGTCCCGGTGACCCAGCCCGGATCCGCCGTGCACCAGTAGACATCTTCGGTCCTTAAGTCCAGCACCCAGCGGGCCGTGATGTACTGGGCGATGATCGAAGAGTGCACGTGGAGCGCGCCTTTGGGTTTGCCGGTCGTGCCCGACGTATAGTGCATCACGGACGGCACTTCCGGGCCGACCTTGTTGATCGTGAATTTATCGACCCGCGGCATTTTTTCCATGGCCAACGCGACCTCACAGCCTTCAAGCGGTTTATTCTCCGCATCGACCACGACGATCTTTTTCAGTTCGGGCAGCCTTTGCTTTATCCGGCGGACCTTACCCAGGTGCTTGCGCGTCGTCATGATCGCTTTGGTCTTGGCATCGTCGAGCCGGGTGAAAAGCGCTTCTTCGCCGAAGGCCGAAAACAGGGGCTGTGCGATCGCGCCCAGTTTAAGGATGCCGATAAAGGAAATGTACAATTCGGGGATCTTGTCCATGAATATGCAGACCCGATCACCTTCGCCGATACCCTGGTCAGAAAGGAACTTGGCGATAGTATTGCTATGAACGCGGATATCATCGTAGGTGTATTCTTTTGTCTCACCCGTAAACCCCTGCCAGTACAACGCGATCTTGCTTCCCAATCCCTTTTCGCAGATCCGGTCAGAACAGTAATAACCGATATTGTACATGCCGTTCAAACCGAACTCCAATTCATCCGCAGAGAATTTCCAGTCGAAATTCTTATATTGTTCGTCATACGAACCGATATTGCTCATGACAGATCCTCCTTGCCTGGTCCTGTACGTTCTGGGCCTTCGATCAGAACGAACGAGATGCTGAGATCTCTGGTTTGCGCGGTCGCGATGTGGAATTTCCGACCCTGGCCTGCGGTCTGTTCGTCGTGTAACCGCCCGGAAATCCTTATGCCGTCGCCGGAATTCCCGATGATCTCGATATCGTGCCAGCAAGAACCACGGCCGAGACCGCACCCCAGGGCTTTGATCACCGCCTCTTTGGTGGCGAACCCTGCGGTCGCCATGACCGGATCCTCATGGCACGGCATTTCGCTACCGGTGAATATCTGATCCAAAAATCCAGTATCGGCCCTAGTGCGAAAACGCTCGCACTCCGCTATATCTATGCCAATACCATGGATCATTGCTTATTATCTATGGATAAAGAAGAACTTTCCCGCAGTTACCGCTTTCCATGAGTTCCATGCCCTTCTTGAACTCTTCAAGCCGTAACCGGTGCGTGACAATGGGTTCCAGATCAAGCCGTCCTGAACTTAAGAACCGTGTTGCTTTATACCATGTGGAAAACATCAGACGGCCGTTTATGCCTTGAATGGTAACGTATTTGAATATTATTTCGTTCAGATCCATTTTAACGGGATGCTCGGGGAGTCCCAGTATCGTGAACCGTCCTCCTGGTCTCAATGCCTTGATGCCGTCCTGGATCGCCGTCGCGTTGCCGGACAGCTCAAGCACGACGTCCGCTCCCAAACCGCCCGTTTCCTCTTTAACAAGACCCACCACGTTATTTTTCAGGGGGTTAATAACAAAATCCGCCCCCATTTTTTTGGCAAGCTGGAGGCGGTACTCGTTGATCTCCGTGGCGATTATCTTGGTTGCGCCGCACGTCCGGCATAAAGCAACTGCCATCAATCCGATCGGACCGCAACCGGTTATCAGGACCACGGCACCCGCGATCTCGCCGGCCAGAGCAGTATGGATAGCGTTGCCGAGCGGTTCCATGACCGATATATAGTCTTTGGGTATCTTTTCCTGCACTGACCAGGCATTGGCCGCGGGAACCAGGGCATACTCGGCGAACACGCCGTCGACATCAACGCCGAATATCCGCCCGTTCTCGCATATGTGTGCCAGACCGTTCCGGCACATGAAACAATACCCACATGCGATATGGGTCTCGGCCGATATGGTTTCGCCGACCTTGACGGTTTGAACCCTGCTGCCCGTTTCAACGACCTCGCCGCACAGCTCATGCCCCATGGTCTGGGGGATCTTCTTGATCCTTTTTTTCGCCCAGTCGTTCCATTGGTAGATATGCAGGTCAGTCCCGCAAATGGATGTTGCGATGACCTTAACTAAAACATCGTCTGGACCTGGCGTTGGGATATCGACTTCAAGGAGTTCGGCACCTGGTTCGGGCTTGACTTTTACGACCGCTTTCATTTTGGGCATAAAATTCTCCCTCTATTATAGCCAGATTGCAGCCTGAGTCAATGATAATTATACCCGGTTTTGACCTAAAAGACGATCTTGATACCCAGCCGCATGAGGTGCGGCAAGGCCAGGAGGATTTCGCCGACCATCTTGCGCGTGTTGATATCGGTAATGGTCTTGCCCGAAAATATTTTCCTGCCGACCTTGAAGATCTTTACATAATCCTCGTCCGACAACTTGAAATAAGCTTCCCGCACTTTCTTGTGGAACGATACTTCTTTCATGATCTCGCGCTTGATGTCTTTTTCGAACGTGTCCTTTTTCCCGCGCAGCCGCGATGCCGCGCTCACGCCCGCGATCACGCCGGATTTTATACCATTGGCGATCCCCGCGCCGCTTAAGGGATCGGTGAACCGCGCTGCGTCGCCGATGAGAAAAAAATCGTTGCCGGAGAAACGTTTTAGGACCTTTGCCGGAACGCCGCCGAATATCCTTTCTTTGATCACGCCATGCGGAAACTCGCGCCGGATCCAGGCGTCCAGCAGGTCCCGGGCGCTCACCTTTGTCTGCAGTGGTGAAATGCCCAGGCCGATATTGGCTGAATTTGCTGACGTGGGGAATATCCAGGCGTATCCGCCGGGCGCGTACGACCGGCCAAAGATCAGATGAGTATAACCGGCTTTGACCTTGATATTTTCCATTTTGTACTGCGCGCAAACCTCGATCTCGGCAAGCGACAGCCGCGTGTCAATGCCCAGCCATTGGCCGACCTTTGAAGAAATTCCGTCGGCGGCGATCAAAAAACGATATCCGTATTTCTTTTTGCTATCCCCTTCTTTTATAATTACCTTCCCGGCGTCCAAACCTATGACTTTAGCCCTGGTCTTCAAGACTACGCCCCGGTCCCGTGCTATTTTTGCCAGCGCCGGATCGAACACCTTGCGATTCATTACCCATCCCACTTTAGGATATTCGATCGTGAACTCATCGCCGTCCGGACCGCGCGCCACCGAACCTTTTAACTCGGCCGCGGTCCAATCAGGCTTTATGTCCAGATACCCGTTGATCGTGCTCCGCGACAGGCCTTCGGCGCACTGCAACGGCACACCCACGGTCTCGTGCTCTTCAAGGAGCAGGACCGAAACACCTTCCGTCGCGGCTGCGGCCGCCGCGCTGCTCCCGGCCGGACCGGCACCGACCACGATGACGTCGAAGGTTTCAGGTTTTGCAATCATTGTTTGTCATCGCGAGCTCCGCGCCTAATGGCGCGGGGTGTGGCGATCTTTCTTTGTATAAAAAAGAATGGGATTGCTTCGTCTCCCGCTTTGCATCATAATGGAAATAAATGAAGCAGATTCCTCGCAATGACAAGAGCCATAAAACTATTATTTCTCGTTTTCTTTTTTCGGTTTCCCCTCGTTCCTCGGGACACCAGTTATTACCCCCCACCCTTACCCTCCCCCACAAAGGGGAGAGGAAAATGAAAAATAACAACGCACACCACACAATTCCCCTCCCTCGACGGGAGGGGATTAAGGGGAGGGTGAAATAATAGTTATTTGTCACTTTCTTTTTTAGGACGTAAATACTTCTTGCCTTTGAGGTTGTCCGGCAGGTACTGCTGCTCCACCTTGGCATCCGGGTAGTCGTGCGGGTATTCATAATCCTTGCCATAACCGAGTTTTTCCATCAGCAGCGTGGGCGCGTTGCGGATATGCATGGGCACGGGCTGGGCAAGGGTCTTGAGCGCGTCCTCCTGCGCCTGGCCATAGGCAACATAGACCTCGTTGCTTTTTACCGCCCGGGCCAGGTACACGACACACTGGGCCAGCGCAAGATCTCCCTCGGGCCGGCCGATGAAATCGATCGCGTCCTTGGCCGCGATGGCGATCACGAGCGCCTGGGGATCGGCCATGCCGATGTCCTCGACCGCGAAACGGACGAGACGGCGCGCGATGTAAAGCGGATCTTCGCCGGCTTCCAGCATCCTCGCCAGCCAGTACAGACCGGCATCCGCGTCCGAGCCGCGCAACGATTTGTGCAGCGCTGATATCAGGTTGTAGTGTTCCTCGCCTGTCTTATCGTACTTGAGGGCTTTTTTCTGGATAACTTCCTCAGCGGTTTTCAGGTCGATCACCTTACCCGTCGCCGCCAGCGCAGATAATTCCAGCGCGTTAAGCGCGACCCGCGCGTCGCCGTCCGAGCTGTGCGCGATGAATTCCAGCGCCTCAGGCGATATCTCATGGGAACCGGCAAGACCCCGCGTCGAGACCAGGGCGCGGTTGATGAGCTGCTTGATGTCATCAAGCGCGAGCGGGTACAGCATGTAGACCTTGACCCGCGACAGCAGGCTCGAGTTCAATTCGAACGAGGGGTTCTCGGTGGTGGCGCCGATCAGCGTGATCACGCCGGTCTCCAGGTACGGCAGGAATGCGTCCTGCTGGGCCTTGTTGAACCGGTGGATCTCGTCGATGAAGATGATCGTGTTTCTTTTGAACAGCGAATTTTTTTTCTCGGTTTCTTCCATGAATTTCTTTATTTCGACGATACCGCTGGTGGCGGCCGAGAACGATACGAAATCAGCCGATAGCCTTTTCGCGAACAGCCGGGCGATCGTCGTCTTGCCGCTGCCCGGCGGTCCGAACAGGATCATGGAAAAGAGCCGGCCTTCTTCGATCTGCCTCGCGATCGGACCGCCCGGTCCGAGCAGATGCCGCTGGCCGAGTATTTCCTCGAAGCTGTCCGGCCGGATGCGGTCAGCGAGCGGCGTCGTGTGCACGATTCCTGCCTGACCGCGCGCCTCTAGCCATAATAAATAGCGTAAAGATAGAAAAATGGGATATTGAAGATCAGCGAGTCCAGGCGGTCCAGGAACCCCCCGTGGCCGGGGAAAATGTTCGAGGCGTCTTTTAAGCCGGCTTCGCGCTTCATGCCGGATTCCATGACATCGCCCACCGTGCCGAGGATCCCGATGCCGAGCGTGAGGATTATCGCGTCCACGACATTGAAATAGGGAAACCACAGCCTGTTCAAATAATAAGTGCAGGGAAAGGTCAGGATGATCCCGAATATCAGTCCTTCAACGGACTTTTTCGGACTGACCTTTTCGCACAACTTGTGCTTGCCGATAAACGAACCGACGATGTACGCGAATGTATCGAACAGCCAGGTCAGGATCAGGGGACACAGCGCGTAAGTAAACCCCAGCTTGCGCAGGGGGATGATCGCCGAGGGTAATACCGCGATATATATAATCCCGAAGACCGTCGCCGACATCTCGGCGAGGAAATTCGGAATGTACCGCGAACCGGGGAAGCGCATGACCGACAGCAGCGCGATGAACATGAAAAGCAGAAAAGCGGTGAATATAGCGGGGATCCTGAAAAAATAGAGCCAGGGTATGGTGTAGGCCGGCAGCAAGACCGCCAGCGTGTGGGGATATATGTCCTTACGGTGCCAGAACCTCAGGTATTCGTTCATGGCAAAAGTAATGAACAGCATAACAACCAGCGGCAGCAGGACGTTGTCCACCAACAGCACGATCAGGATCGCGGTGATCAGAAAAAACGCCGTCTTCACCCGCTGGACAAAATCATTTAATTTTGCCAAACAACCGCTCCCTTGTCCGGAAATCATCGATGGCTTTGGCATACTCTTTTTTACGGAAATCGGGCCAGAGCGTCTTGGTGAAATACAGTTCGGCATAGGCGATCTCCCAGAGCAGAAAATTTGATATCCGCGTGCGGTTATCAGCCCCGGTCCGGATCAAAAGGTCCAGCGCGGGAAGCGCTGGGTCGTAGAGAAAACCACCCAGATCTTCTTCTCCAAAGGCATCAAGATCGATCCTGTTTGTCCGGTCCTTTAAGATAACCTTTTTCACGGCATCGACGATCTCGCCGCGGCCGCCATAACTCAGGCAGAACGTCAACACCAGCCCGGAGTTGTTCTTTGTCGTCTCCAGGGCCTTGCCCAGAGCCTTGCGGGCCGGTTCATAAAGATCCCCAATGCGGCCGATCGCGTTGATCCGCACGTCCTCTTTGTGAAGTTCTGGGGTTTCTTTATAGAGCATTTCCTCGAGCATGGACATGAGGTAATCGACTTCATCCTTGGGCCGCTGCCAGTTCTCAGTGCTGAATGTGAAAAGCGTGACGTACTTGACGCCAAGGTCCGGAGAGGTATTTACCATGTCCCGGATCGATTCGGCGCCCTGCCGGTGCCCGAACACCCGCGGTAATCCGCGTTTTTTGGCCCACCGGCCGCTTCCGTCCATGATGATCGCGACATGCAGACCTTCGATCATAGCGTATTATATGATATAAACCCCTGATGTCAAGGACAGCCCGTTTGCCTGGTCAGACGCGGCATGCCCGGACGCGCACCAGGTTCATGGGCGCGTGCTCGACCGGCGTGTAAACGCGGTCTGAGGTCAAAACGCAATTTTTATCAAGGACGGTCGCGCGAGCGCGCTTCAATTCATCGTCGATATCGGGGGATTTGAAAAGGACGATCAGACCGTCATGGCCGATCATGGAGGCGGCGGTCTTCACCAGGAAGGACACGGTGCCGGCGGCCCGAGCCAGAACGACGTCGAATGAACGGTGCGCTTGCCTCTCGGCTCGATCATTGACGACCTCAATATTCGGCAATTTAAGCTCGCCGACCAAATTTTTTAAAAATTGCGCTTTTTTTCCGACCGATTCGAACATCGTACATTGGATCTCGGGGATCATGATCTTGAGCGGGATCGACGGGAAACCCGCGCCCGCGCCGATATCCGCGAACGAACGCTTGCCCGCCAGGTCAGGCAGCGCGAGCAGCGATGGCAAAAAATGCTTCAACGCGATCCGGTGATAATCAGCATGGGATATCAGGTGTACCTTGTTGCGGTACCGGTACAACATTTCGAGGTAGCGCTTAAAGCATGCCTCTTGCCCGGCCGTGCAGGTCAGCGCCAGCTCGGCGAGACCTTGATGCATGATATCCAGTTCCGGCCCGGGATCCATCAGGACTTAATGATGTTCCATACCCGGTCCATCTCTTTAAGCTGTACGTCCTGAAGCTTTTTGCCGTTTTTTTCGATGGTTGTTTTCATGATCCGGAAACGCTTTACGAATTTTTTATTGGCGTGGCGCAATGCATCCTCGGGATCAACACCAAGGTGACGGCAGAGATTGACGCAGGAAAAAAGCAGGTCCCCGGACTCCTCAAAGACCCGGGGCGCGCTCCTGGCGCTCTGGATCTCGCGCAGCTCTTCGTTGATCTTTTTCATGGGTCCCCGGCGCGAGTTCCAGTCAAATCCGATCTTGGCCGCGCGTTCCTGGATGATCCGGGCCGCCAGCAGGGCGGGAAGGGTCTTCGCGATCCCGCGGTGGATATCCTTCTTACTGCTCTGCCAGAACTTCAGCACCGCGTCCGGGGTTCGGAGTTTTTGACCGCGGAAAACGTGTGGGTGTTTCTGCCGGTATTTACGGACCGTTGCCGCCACGAGCTTTTCAAAAGGTATCTTCCTTTCTTGTTCGAACACGACAGCCAGGAATACCCCGAGCAGGAGGATGTCGCCGATCTCCTCCTGGATCATGGGGGCCTGCCGGGCCTCGATCGCGTCGACCAGTTCATAAGCTTCTTCGATCACGTTGTTTTTTAGGCTACGCAGGGTCTGACGGCGGTCCCACGGACACTTCCGGCGCAGTGTCCGCACGAGTTTAATGAGTTCAGTAAATGACAGGCTCTTCTCCAGCTTCCGCGGCGTCATCATCCGCTGTGCTTTTCATGGTTTTTTCGTTCTGAAAATCAGTGTAGAAATCCTCTTCAAAATTCAAACAGCAGAGCAGTTTGCCGCAGATGCCGGAAAGCTTGCTTGGTGATACATACAGCTTTTGTTCCCGCGCCATGCGCAGGGAGATCGATTTGAGATCAGCGAGAAAAGTCGCGCAGCAGAGATTCCGGCCGCAGACGCCGACGCCGCCGAAGATCCTGGTGAAATCGCGCGAGCCGATCTGTTTTATGACCACCCGCTTGTTTAACTTTTGTGATATGAAACGGTGGAGCTTTCGGAATTCCACCTTTTTCTCAGCCGTGAAGTAGAACACCAGGCGTTCTTCATCGAACTGGCAATGGGTATACACCGGTTTCATGAAGATACTGAACTCCTGGATCGCCCGCTTGAGCTCGATCATGCAGAACTCTTCGTATTCCCTCAGTTCCTCGCTCTTTTCCGCGTCCTCGGCCGTGGCGCTCCTGATGATCTCGCCGTAACAGGTCTCTTCCTCGGTCAGGCACGGCAGGAATCTGACGACCCGTCCGGTATCGATCCCTTCCTTGCTTTTGAAGATGACCCGTTCGCCGGATCGGCAATTAACATCCCATTTTACGAGTTCAAGCCGGAATGGAGTTATTTCAACCTGGTAGATCACGTCGGCGCCCCGTCAACTGCTGCGGTCCATTACCGTTTTATGAGGTATACCTTCTCCCCTTTTTTGATCATGCCCAGTTCATCCCGCGCTTTTGTCTCCAGCAGTACGCCCTTGCGGTAATCATCAATACGCTGCTGCGTCGCCTGGTTCTCGGCACGGATCACGAGGATGTTCTTCTGCAACCGGTGTTCTTCGTTCAGGGCGGAAATGAAACGGACCGCTCGCCGGGAAAAATAGATCATGGGTATGATGATGATCGCGAGCACCAAAAGCCATCGCATCTTTTTCCGCGAGCGCTTGAAAGCCACGTTAAGTTGCCTTGGCCGAGTAACTGTGGTAATGGTAATAACGGTGGCGGTACCGGCGGTAACCCATGTCCAGACCGTTGAAAACGAACCCCACGAGCTTTTCTCCAGCCCGTTCCAGTTCTTCCTTGACCTCGATGAGATCGTCGCGGTTCGTCTTGTTCGCCATGACCACTACCACGATCCCGTCGCATATCTTGCCCAGCACCCGGGCATCGGCGATCCCCAGAGCCGGAGGGGCATCGATCAGAACGAAGTCATATTCATTGCGCAGCTCTTCCAGGATCTTGTGCATTTTGACCGATCCCAGAAGCTCAGCCGGATTGGTGGGTATCGTGCCGCTGGTCATGAAAAATAGTTCGCCGAAACTGTTCTTGACGATCGCTTCTTTCAGTTTCAGCTTATCGATCAGAACGTCGGACAAACCGTGCTGGTTGTCCATTACAAAATCCTTGAAATACACGTGGAACATCGGCCTTCGGAAATCGCAATCCAGCATGATCGTGCGGTGCCCCTGCTGCGCCAAGGTGATACCAAGATTGATACAGGTCGTGGTCTTGCCTTCCTGGGGCAGCGTGGAAGTAACCAGGATCACTTTTATAGGACGCGCGGCCGCGCTGAATGAAAGGTTGGTGCGCAATATCCGATACGCCTCGGCGATATCCGAATGCGGTTCCCGGATCGTCGGGATCTGCGTGGTGCTCTTATCCCGCACCACGGGGATGGAAGCCAGCACCGATATCCCGGTGAGGTCCTCGACCTCCCGGGCGCTCTTGAGGGAAGTATCAAGATATTCGATCAGGAACGCACCGCCCAGCCCCAGGATCAGGCCGAGCAAGAATCCGAGCAGGCTGTTCTGCTTGGTCTTGGGACCGACCGGATATTCAGGCGTGATCGCATAATCGATAATTCGCGCCTGGCTTATCTGCATGGCCTCCGCGATCTTTGATTCTTCAAGCTTGCCCAGCAGCATGGTGTAAATCTCTTCGTTCGCTTTCTTCTGCCGTTCCAGCTGGGCGAGATTAACCTCGGCTTCGGGAAGCTGTTTCAACCGGTGGTTCTGGCGGGTCATGATCAAATCCAGCGCGCCGATACGACTCTGCATCGTGATCACCCGGATCTCATCGGTAATGATATTGCTGATGATCGACTGGAAGATCGGATCTTCCACTGACGGTCCGGCCATGGCGATCTGCTTTGTCGCTTTGCTGATCTCTTCTTCGGTGGCCTTGATCTTGCCGTTGAGCAGAGCGATCTCGCCGTCGCTCGAACCATTGGCAAGCAGTTCCTGTTTTTGCAGTTCCAGTCCCTTCAATTTTTCCCGGAGCGAAACGATCATCGGGCTGTTCGAGATCGTGGGGAACGATGCCATTCTTTTGTAAGCACCGTAGGTGGCTTCGTCCTTTGACAGTTCTGCCTCCATCTGTTCGATGCCGCGCTGGGCTTCGGTCAATTCGATGATCGCCTTCTCCTTCTCCACCTCGAAGTCGGCTGAGGACGTGATGATCTCCTTGGCTGATTCGGTCAGCAGGAAAATCCCGGTTTTCTCCTTGTAGATCCGCAGCTTTTCCTCGGCGCTGTCCAATTCGTAGCCGAACGTTGCGATCTGGGTTTCGATGAATTCCTTTGACCCGCGAGCCGATTCCCTGAGGCTCATCAGGGAGTAATCAATGTATTCCTGGGCGACGGCATTGGCAATGCGCGAAGATTGCACGGCGTTGTACGAACGGGCCTTGAGCAGCACCAGGGACGTATTCTTGATCTGGGCCGCGCTGATATTGGCCATGAAGTCGTCGATGGTCTCGTCAAATTTTTGGATCGTGAATTCAATATCGGCCTTCGGCCTTGCTTTAAGCAGGAACTTGATCGTGCCGTTGTCAAACAGGCTGCCGACCCGGCCTTTGCCGAGATCAGCTCCGGTGGCCGACAGCAGCGTGAAATCTGTATCGGCAACCCGGATCAAGTACCTGCCGATCAATGCATCATCGCTGACACTGACCGAGTCGAAATAGTCGGGCTTTAATTCAACCGGGACCAGGCACAGGCCGAGCTTTATGACTACGAGCTGCGCGATCGCGCGGCTGCGCACGATCTCAAGTTCGTTCTCGACCGGGTCAACGGACCGGGGCAGATAAAGTTCACCGAAGAACGTGGTTTGGTTCTCGGACAGATCGAGTTTGAACTTAACCTTTGCTTCATAAACCTTGGGCAGGCGTATACTCACGATGAGCGCGCTAAGCGCGGCAATAACCACGCAGATAATGATCAGGACCCGGCGTTTGTAGACGATATCGAAATAATCCTGGAATGTCGGTTCGCGCTTGATCACTGCGTCATCCTTTACTGATTCATCAGGTGTTACGAGTCATCAATTTTGGGTGGCGAGAAGATACGTGGTGTATACCTGAAGGACAAAAGTGCCGAGCGTAAAGATCACGCCCCATTCCTGCAGGGCGGACATGAAACGGCGCGGTACCATGACCACGTCGCCGGGTCTGAGGTTCAGTTTTTCAATATCCCTGCCGCTCCGGAGGATCTTTTCCAGATTGACCGCGCGCACGGATCCCACGTTGAGTATCCGCAGGTTGTTCAGGTTACCCTGTACGCTTGGACCGCCGGCCAGCGCCAGCAGGTCCGCCAGGTTATCGCCGCTTTTCATGTAATAGTAACCGGGTATCTTGACTTCACCGAAAATATTTATGCGATAGAGAAAATAGATATTCAAGAATATATCGCCGTAATACTTATGGAATTCGTTATCCAGGAGGGTCTCCAGCGAGTCGATCGAAATGTCTTTCACTTTGAACTTGCCGATCAGCGGGATATTGAGCGAAGTATCGGTATCCACGAAATACTTCCCGCTCAAATCGGGCTGGCGCCAGATCACGATATCCACGGCGTCATAAGGCAAAAGCGCTGCCTGGGAAGAACAAATAATGAAATAAACGACACTAATCATTATAAAAGTATACAGAAAAAAATAAAGATGTCAAGACGCTGACAAGACCGGCCGCGTCCTTTTAGAACAAACCCAGCTGCGGTTCGGAGCTTTTTTCTTCTTGGAATATCTTTACGGTCCCGAATTCGCCGTCGTACCCAGGGTTGATTATGACCTCGCCCCGGCGGGCGTGGTCGACGCCGATGCCGATCTTTTCGTGGGAGAAAGATTGTATATCCGCGATCGAGGCGTTGAGCAGGATCTCAAATTCGTTGCCAAAATGATCGCACAGCTTCCGGTACTCGTTCTTGACACCGACCGTATCGCGGCCCACACCGAGCGCTTCGGCGATTATTTCCTCCAGCGGGATCAAATTGCGGTACGGTATCGGGTTTTCGGGTTTGTACCCTTCGTCCCGGTCAGCCAGCGCCTCGATCCGGTGCAGAACACCGATGGTCAGGTTGCGCGAGCATACCGGGCAAAGATTATTGTTGAACCGCGATTCCTTTGGTGAAAGCCGGACATCACATTTCCGGTGCCCGTCATAATGGTACTTGCCTTCTTCCGGGTAGAACTCGATCGTGAACAGGAATTTTGAACGGTCTTTGGCTCTAAGCACATCGCGCAGCCCGCGGTAATCAAGGTCTTGCGCAAAAACGTTCGCTTCCCGGCCCAGCCGGCTGGGTGAATGGGCGTCGGAGTTGGAAACCAGCGTGTACGGATCCAGCGCGGAAAGGCGCCAGTTCATGGCCGGATCCGATGATAACCCGGTCTCGACCGCGAAGAACTTATCGCTCAGATCGGCAAAACATTCCTCGATCGCGTCGAAACCGGAATTGGATCCGAACAGGGAAAACCATGGTGTCCAGATATGGGACGGGATCAGATAGGCATCCGCGCTTATGTCCATTATGTTCCGGTACATTTCACAGGTGTCGAGCGACAGGATCGGCCGGCCGTCAGCCTCAAGCTTGCCATACCGCTGAAGATATTTGTTTATTTTCTCCGCGACCTCGAAATCCGGCGCGAAAATGATGTTATGGATGCGTCGTCCCTTTCCCCCGCGCGTGTAGATATTGTTGACCTCGACCGTCAGCACGAACTTGACGTCTCCATAATGATATACGCCATCCTTGAAAGTAAGGTATTCTTTCAGCTCCCGCAGCCATTCGGGATGCGTGAAATCGCCGGTCCCGACCATGCCGATACCCTTCTGTTTTGCATATTCAGCGATCCTCGGGATCGTCATCTCCTGGGATGTAGCTCTCGAATACCGCGAATGGATATGCAGGTCAGCGATCATCATTTTTTTAATCCCTTCTTTTATCCACAAATCCCCTTATCCCCATTGCTTCTCACCACTTCAGCGCTACGCCCATGATCCGCGTGTCATGCTCGCTCGCCGGGTTGAACGTCAAATGCCGGTACAGGGAAAAAGTGAACCCGGCGCGCGACAGGGCGTTGCTGATCTCGGTCAGCGTGTACGCCCGTTCCTGGTGGAATTCCTTGAGCGCGACCTCGCGGCCGTCTTCGTAAACGGTCAGCGTCAGCTTCAACGACGATATCCGCTGCTGCTTATCAAAGGTGTTCGACCAGGTCGAATAGACCGAATTGTCCTTGCGCGTAAAGGTCTGGTTGCCCCATTCGTCCTCCAGCGCGTGCAGCGTGTTCATATCAAAAATATAGATACCGCCGGGGACAAGCGCTTCGTACGAGCACTTGAAGCACCGGTACAGGTCGTCGGGTTCCAGCATGTAATTACAGCTGTCGTACAGGCAGGTTATGACCGGCACCGCAGCATCCAGCTGGAAATCGCGCATGTCGCCCTGGATCAGTCGGAAATTCGAATACTGCGTAAGCCTATTCCGGCATGTCTCAAGCATGGCGGCGGATACGTCCAGGCCGATCACTTCATACCCTTTTTTCAACCAGAGCTCGAGGCAGACGCCGGTCCCGCAGGCCAGGTCAAAGATCCGTTTTTCGCGGATCGCATTTAGGCTCAGGATCTTTTCGATATAACTGATCCATGAAGGATAGTTCACGAATGACATCAATTTATCATAGTACGGACCGATCAACGTGAACGGCTTGCTATAATCCTCGGATTTCATAGTTGGGCGCTTCCCTGGTGATGGTAATGTCATGCGGGTGGCTTTCCCTCAAGCCCGCCGGGCTGATCTTCATGAAACGCGCCCGGCCGCGAAGCCTGGTCAGGTCTTTTGCCCCGCAATAACCCATGCCGGATTTCAGTCCCCCCACCAGTTGGAAGATCACTTCCTTCACCAACCCCCGGTAAGGCACCCGTCCTTCCACTCCTTCGGGTACGAACTTTGTGGCCGATTCCTGGAAATAGCGGTCGGCCGAGCCCTTAGCCATCGCGTCTAAGGATCCCATCGCGCGGTACTCCTTGTAACGCCGGCCTTCCAGGAGCACGGTTTGACCCGGGCTTTCCTCGGTCCCGGCGAACAGGCTGCCGATCATGACGCATGACGCTCCAGCGGCCAGGGCTTTCACGATATCCCCGGAATACCTGATCCCGCCGTCCGCAATGATCGGGACCTGCCGTCGCTTTGCCGCACCCGCGCACTCCATGATCGCGGTCAGTTGTGGCATGCCGATCCCGGCGATCACGCGGGTCGTACAGATCGAACCGGGCCCGATCCCGACCTTGATGCCGTCGATGTCGAGCCGCAGGAGTTCGCGCGCCGCTTCGGCCGTGCCGATGTTGCCGGCGACGAGTTCAACCCGGGGGAACGCCTTTTTCACCTTTTTAATGGTTTCGATAACGCCCTTGGAATGGGCGTGCGCCGTGTCGATGACGATCGCGTCAACCTCGGCTTCGGCCAGGGCCGCGGCCCGGTCCATCGTTCTTTTGTCGATCCCGATCGCGGCCGCGCAACGCAACCGGCCGCGCTTATCCGTGATCGTCCGCGGGTACTCCATTTTCTTGATGATATCCTTGGTCGTGATCAGACCCTTGAGCCGGCCGGTCCGGTCAATGATCGGCAGTTTTTCGATCCGGTGTTTTTTCAGTATCTGTTTTGCTTGCTCCAGGGTCGTCCCTTCGGGCGCCGTGACCAGCTTTTCGCGGGTCATGAGCTCGCGCACCTTCCGGTTCCCATGCGTCTCAAAAATGATATCGCGGTTGGTCAGAATACCGATCAGCCGGTTGTCCTTATCAATGACCACGACGCCGGAGATCCCGAATTTGTCCATGAGCCGCCGCGCCAGGCCGATCTCCGTATCTTCAGTCACCGTAATCGGATCGCTGATCATGCCGCTCTCGGCGCGCTTGACCTTCCTTACTGCGGCCTGCTGTTCGTCGATACCGGTATTTTTGTGGATTACGCCGATGCCTCCTTCTTTTGCCAGCGCGATCGCCATGGCCGATCCGGTCACGGTGTCCATCGCCGCGCTGACCAGGGGGATGTTCATACTTATGTGCCGCGTGAACTGGGTGGTTACGTTACAATCTCTTGGGATTATGCTGGAATAGCGTGGGATCAATAAAACATCATCAAAAGTAAGGCCTTCCTGAAGTTTTATGGTTACCATTGTTTATTATACAGATTTTTTCAATACCGTCAAGGGCAATTTATTATTCTCCTTTTCATCACAAAAGCCCATAATAATCCTCCTTCGATGGAAACCATAAAATATTCAATAAGAATTACATGTATGCCGCAGGGGGATATATGATTCATGGGGCAATGGGGTCAAATCTTCACATTATACATTTTTCAGATTCGCTTTTATCTTGGCTTCAAGCTTGATGAATTGTTCCTTCAACTTTTTTTCTTTCGCCAACTTGACCTGCAGGCGTTTGCGCATCATATGCACAGAGATATAGTCAATGCCGCCTAACAATTCACCGATCTGCGATTGCGTTATACTGCAATGCCTGTATAACAACTCTGCAACCATGCCCCGCAGCGCACCATGGCGATGACGCGCATGCAATATATCCTCATTGATCCCGCACTCATGTTTAATGATGTCTATCACCTGCAGAGGTTCCAGTGAAGCAAGGTGTAATTCACGATAAGCAGGTTGCTCACGTAAAGATTCGTGTTCGACGAACTGCTTTACTCTTGTAACAAAGTCCTCATCGCCAAGAATCAATCCGCCATGCGCATTTTTAAAAGGATTTTCTATATCCCGTTTTAATCCATCGGCTATGAACTCAGCGTATTGCCGGCGGTCTTTAATCATAGACAATAGTATGCTGTGTTCTACAAAACGCTCTTTTTTCTTTTCATCCAGATACCCCTTTAAACTACTCCAGTGATAATCCCTCGTAAAAATCCACTGCTTTTGGTAATTTTCTGTTGTTATTTTTTGCGTCCGTGCTGGATTTAAATGAAGATAGCGCGATACCTCCAAAAAATAGGAGTCTACATCAATTAAAAATGCCTTATAACGACCTTGATAAAGATTACCGCAGCGACCATAGCGCCAATTGAACCAGCCCGTATAACAGATGTTGAAATGACGCATAAATTCTGCACAGTTCGCTTTCGGCGTTTGAATTAGCAAATGGAAGTGATTGGGCATCAAGACATAGGCATGCAATACTACCTTATATGTATTAAGTGATCCTTCTAGTAATGTAAGAAAACGCTGGCGGTCTCCATCACACAGGAAGATATTTCTGCGCTCGATCCCCCGGCATGTAATATGATAGTATGCTCCAGGGTATTGAATCCTTAATGATCTCGCCACGCCGGAGTTTATTCAACATTGGTAGAAAGTCAAGCCTTATGTATTAATGTATAATGTGAAGATTTGACCCCAAGTTTATTTCATTTATTCAGTTATTCTTTTTCCTTTGACTTGCGGTTCAAAGGCAGGACCCCGGCCATTTCGCCGATGACGTTGACCAGTTCTGACCCGGCCGGCAGCACGATCTTCGCGTTGTGCGCCAGGGACGATTCCAGCGCCTGCAGCTTTCTCAAAAGCTGAGCGTTGCCAATGAAATACTTGTCCGCGGCTTCGTTCACCAGCCGGATCGCCTCGGCCTCGCCTTCGGCTTCCAGGATCCGCGCCCGCTTGATACCTTCGGCTTCCTTGATGCTGGCGCGCTTTTCGCCGTCGGCAGATGTCTCGCGCGCCGTCGCGTAGTCGATCGCGGCGATCTTTTCGTTCTCGGCCTTGACGACCTTGTTCATCGTGTCCTGAACGTCCTTGGGCGGGTCGATCTCCTTCAATTCGGTCCGGACGATCTCGATGCCCCAACTCTGGGTTTCTTCACGCAGGGTGTTGTGGAGCTCGGAGTTGATCTTACCCCGTTCACTGTTGGCTGATTTCAAGGTCAGGGTGCCGATGATATTCCTCAGGGTCGTGCGGGCGAGGTTAACGATCTGCCACTTGTAGTTATTGACATTATATAACGAGCTTTTTACGCTTTCTTCGTCGGTTTTGACCTTGAAATAAACCTGGGCGTCGACGCGTGCGTTCAGGTTGTCATTGGTGATGATCTCCTGGGGTTCGGCATCGACCATCAGTTCCGTAATATTGATCCGGTACATTTTTTCGATGATCGGCACGATCCAGTGAAATCCGGGGTTGGCAAAACGCACGTATTTGCCCAGCCTTTCGATCAAACCCCGGTGCGTGGGTCGCACGATCCTGATCCCGATCAGGAAATAGAAAAAAAGTACTATTATAAGCCATATCCACCAGTGCATATTATTCCCCCTTTTTATTTTTAATTGCCATCAATTATAACGCAATAATTCCTGATGTCAATCCGGAAGGATGAGAATCTTCATTCGATAGCAAATCAACATATTCTTAGAATTTCAGTGGATGCGCTGCTACCCTTGACATTTTTCGTCTGGTGCTTAGAATATGATAAGTATCAAGGACGTAGAAATGAGCAAAATAAATAGCATCATATTGTTGATCTTTATCCCCATCATACTTAGAGGAGGGTATACGATTGAACTTAGAATACGAATTCTACAAGCTCATATTCATGTCGGGCAGTTATCCTTATGCACGGTTGGGCTATGCTGAAGCCCTATCCAAGACCGGCACAACCGTTATCTGGGATCAATGGAACTATAGACATATGTGTTACTGCAACAACCTCTTTGGTTCACCGCATACCGAAGTCTGGACCAACTGGCCGGGCACCATGCAGGTTACGCATCCCGGACAGATCACCTGCCAGGTTGTTACTGGTGGCGGCGGGCAATCCCAGCAGACCGATAATCCACGACCGCGGCAACTGACCATTTTCTTGCCCACTGTCTCGGCCGATAAAAACATTTCTGTTAAATTCGGCATTCCCGCAGCAGGTAATGCCGAGCTAATCCTTTACAACGTGATCGGAACTGCAGTTTCAAGGATGGTCATGCACGACCTAAAACCTGGCTATTACTACCGGCGTCTTGATGCGCACGGCATTCCAGGTGGCATATATGTACTCATGCTACGGCAAGACAGTGCTGTTGTCACTAAAAAAATCGTGGTCGTGAGGTAGCCATGGGGATGCATGGACTGACAAGGGCTCTCGCAGTGGTCTGTATCACCGTTTTTCTGCTCTCTGCCCAACCGGATACGTTATGGACGAAAACCTACGGCGGGTTTAATGGCGACATTGCACGCTGCGTTCAGCAAACTAATGACGGTGGTTTCATATTGACTGGCGGCACGGCTTCCTATGGTGCTGGTGATATGGACATTTATATTATCAGGACTGATTCGTTGGGCGAATCGCTGTGGACAAAAACCTACGGCGGCTTCTACAATGATGGCAGTGAATGGATCGAATGCACTGTCGATGGTGGCTATATGATCGCCGGTCGGCGCGGCAATGACGGTGGTAGTAACTCGGATGTCTGGCTGATAAAGATCAATTCCTTAGGCGACACGCTGTGGACGAAAACCTTTGGTGGCGACGGTACAGAGGGCACATCCATGGCAAAACAGGTTACAGATACCGGATATATCGTTGTCGGTTTTACTAATTCCTCTGGTTCCGGTTTGAATGATCTTTGGTTATTGAGAGTCGATTCAGCTGGTGACACTATATGGACAAAAACCTACGGTGGTTCTTTGAATGACGGTGGTACGAGGGTTCTTCAAACATCAGACAAAGGCTACATGATTCTTGGCGGTACGTATTCTTATGGTGCTGGTCAGTCAGATGGCTGGATGATAAAAGCTGACTCCCAAGGGAATGCTCAGTGGTCAAAAACATATGGCGGTACAAATTATGATTTTGTCTATGAAATGGTTGAAACGCAGGATCACGGTTATTTCATCACCGGTATGACTATGAGCTTTGGCAACGGGCATGCGGACGCCTGGTTTATCAGAACCGATTCCTTGGGCGATACGCTGTGGACCAAAACCTTGGGCGATACCGGTTACGAATATGCCGAGTCAGGCGTTCAGACGGCCGATGGCGGCTTCATTGCCTGCGGCTATAAAGAAACCAATTGGATTTACGATCTGTGGATTATGAAACTTGATTCCACGGGCAACTGTTCGTGGACCAAAACGCTCGGGCATGGCTTTCATGAATACGGCCAATCGATCCGCCAGACCCGGGATGGCGGATATATCTGTGCCGGAGATTATTATTATGCGTCGGGAAACTATGATATCTGGTTGATCAGGCTGGCAGCCGAGACATCAATCGCAGAGGACGATCAGCACCTTCTCAAGGATAGATGCAGCCAAGACCGCGTGGTAATCAATGCTTCTCCGAATCCTTTTAATTCGCATTTGCATATATATTACAATTTGGAGGAAATTGGCGAACCGAGGATTCCAGAATCGGGTCATACTGCCGCTGCACTAAAAATATATTCGGCTGCCGGCTGTTTAGTGAAACAATGGAATGAGCCGGCGGTCAAACAATCAACACACATCATATGGTCAGGTACTAACCAAAACGAACTGCCTGTGCCCTCCGGCATATATTTTATACAACTTGAAACGAATAATTATAAATGCGCAAAAAAGGTTGTTTTACTCCGGTAGAATCTTCTTGTACACTACTACCGGATCAGCAGTATACAAACTGGAAAAAACAGACACCGTAGTGTCTCAATACCCTACTCAATGTTTTCCGGCTTTTGCGCCTTGTATCCGCTGATCAGGTACGCAGTGTGGGTGATCCCCCGCTCGCGCGGCCTGACCCCGCGCTCGCGGACCAGCATCTCGCGCTGCTGGTTCTCGCATACGCGGACCTTCACGAAACCATTCTGCAGCATGGCATCAACGGTCCTTTTCACCTGCTCGATGTTGGGGCTCAAACTTACCAGGTGATGCCCGTCCCTGAGCGCCCGCGCGGCGTGCGGGACGATCTCCCAGGGCTCGGGCACATCGATGAAGACCGCGTCAACATCGTCCTGGATAAAACCTTCCAAGCCTGCGTCGCGGCAAAAGAACTCGACATTCGCTTCACAGCCCGCCCTTACAATGTTTTTCTTGGCGTTTTCCAGGAATTCTTCTTTCCGTTCATAAGAATATACCATTCCGTCCGGCGCCACGAATTTTGCCAGGGTCAAGGCCAGGGCGCCGCTACCCGTGCCGACCTCGATGACCCGCGAGCCGGGACCGACCGCGGTCTCCAGTAGAAGGTATCCAAAGTCCTTGGGGTAGACGATCGTCGTGGTCCGCCTGACCCTCATCATCATTTCGCTCGTGCTGGGTTTAAGGCAGTAAAACGGCGTGCCCAGATGCGTTCGACCGGCGAATCCGTATGGTTTACCGATGATGTCATCATGTTTAATGTCGCCGTAGTCGGTCGAGATCTTCAACCGGGGCTGTGCCTGTATCAGATACTCGCGTTTTTCATCAAGATAGACAAGGATCAACGATTGCGCCTGGATCGTGCGGTCTGACCGGGCCATGATCTAAATAACCTTATTGCGCGGAGCCGTAGTCCCCGCCCCGCGTTGTCCGGTGGCGTGCGACCTTGAGCCTTAGCAGTGAACGCTGCAGCGCGGCCACAGCATCGGTGTGGCTTATACTATCAAGGTGCTTTTCCGCCAGCATTTTCCGCGCCCGTTCGCGCGCGCGCTCGGCCCGGTCAACATCGATCTCCTCGGCCCGCTCCGCGGCATCGGCAAGGAGGGTCACCTTGTTCATGGCGACCTGGATGAACCCGCCGGTGACGGTCATGAAACTTATTTCTTTGTTCTTCTTGATCTTGATCTCGCCCGGCGCGATCATGGTCACCAGGGGCACGTGATGCGCCATAATACTGATCTCACCCTGCGTGGTCGGCGTCGTCAATACGTCGATGTCGTCGGAAAACATCAGCCGCTCGGGTGTTACGATCTCCAGTTTGAATTTCATGATGTCATGACCTTGGTTTTAAAGCCTTTGACCGGTCTACAAAATGTCGGCGATATCCCCCATCATATAGCATGACTGCTCGTTGACCGTGTCGCAGGCGCCCTCGAGGAACGCCTTGAAAGCCTTGATCGTGTCGTGGAGCGGCACGTACCTTCCGGGCCGTCCCGTGAATTTCTCGGCCACGAAGAACGGCTGGGAAAGGAACCGCTGGATCTTGCGCGCGCGGGTCACGATCAATTTATCTTCTTCGGAAAGTTCCTCGAACCCTAAAATGGCGATGACGTCCTGGAGATCCTTGTAGCGCTGCAGGATCTTCTGCACGCCCCGCGCGACCTGGTAATGCTCCTCGCCGACAAACCGCGGGTCGAGGATCGTGGACGCCGAATCGAGCGGATCGACCGCCGGGTAGATCCCCAGTTCGGTGAGCTGGCGGGAAAGAACGATCGTGGAGTCAAGATGGCCGAATGTCGTTGCCGGCGCCGGGTCGGTCAGGTCATCCGCCGGCACGTAGACCGCCTGGACCGAGGTTATGGACCCGTGCTTGGTCGAAGTGATCCGTTCCTGAAGCTCGCCCATTTCCGTGGCCAGGGTCGGCTGGTATCCGACCGCGGACGGGATCCGGCCTAAAAGCGCGCTGACCTCGGAACCAGCCATGGTGAAGCGGTAAATGTTATCGATGAATAAAAGCACGTCCTTTTTCTCCGTATCCCGAAAATATTCGGCCATGGACAGGGCGGCCAGCCCGACCCGTAACCGCACGCCCGGCGGCTCGTTCATCTGCCCGAACACCATGACGGTTTTGTCGATCACGCCGGAACGGGTCATATCCAGGTACAGGTCATTGCCCTCCCTGGTCCTTTCACCGATACCGGCGAACGCCGACACGCCGCCGTGCTCGAGCGCGATGTTCCTGATCAGTTCCATGACCACCACGGTCTTGCCCACGCCCGCCCCGCCGAACAGCCCCACCTTGCCGCCCTTGATGATCGGCGCGATCAGGTCAATGACCTTGATCCCGGTCTCCAGGATCTCCACCTGGATCGACTGTTCCTTGAATGCGGGAGGTTTGCAGTGGATCGGCATTCTCTTTTGGGTTATCACCGGCCCTTTTTCATCGATCGGCTCGCCGAGGACGTTGAAAAGCCGCCCTAACGTCTCGGGGCCGACCGGCACCGTGATCGGTTGGCCCGCATCGACCGCATCCATGCCTCTTTTTAGTCCCTCGGTCGGTCCCATGGCGACGGTCCTAACCGTGTTCCAACCCAGATCCTGCTGTACTTCCAGAACCAGGTTGCTGCTATCGGTTGCAACGGTCAGCGCGCCGTAGATCTCCGGCAATTTCTCGCCGAATTCCACGTCCACGACCGGTCCCATGATCTGTAGTATCCTTCCTTTGTTGTTCGCCTTTGCCGTTTTATTCATGGTCATAGCTCATTGCTCCTCGATAACCAGTTTGCTGCTGGAAAGCTCGGTGAGCTCCTTGGTTATCCCTTCCTGACGGGCTTTATTATAGGTCAGGGTCAGATATTTGATCAGTTGCTGCGCGTTGTCCGTGGCGTTCCGCATCGCGATCATGCGGGCCGCGAATTCCGAGGTCTGTGATTCCAGGATCGAAGCGTAAACCTGGTATTCGATGATGCGCGGTACGAGCTGCGAAACAACCTCCTGGGCGGTTGGCTCGTAGATGTACTCGCCGGCCGCGGTTTCGGGACCTTCAACCCGGCCGCTAACTTTTTGCAGCGGCAATAACTTCAGCACGGTCGGTTTCTGCACCATATGGGAGATATAGTCGCCGTACACAACGTTTACCTCATCAACATTGCCACTCGTATATTCCTTGATCACAATCTGGGCGATCGGTCCGACCTGCAGGAAATTCACGGGCGCGCTCAGGCTGCTGAACTCGGCGATGACATTGTAACCACGGCGCATCAGGTAATCCCTTCCTTTTTTACCGATACAGATGAAGCTCGCGTGTTCCTTGTCCCCCGCCAGGTTCAGCGCTTCATGGATCACGTTCATGTTGAACGCGCCGCACAGACCGCGGTCCGATGTTAAAAGAACGACCATGCAGTGCCGGCATTCGGGCCGGCTGCGGAGCAGGGGATGCAGTTCCCGTTCGGTCTTGGACGACAGGTCCTTGAGCAGGGTCCAGGCCAGCCGGGCATAGGGACGTGACGCCAGGAGGGCACTTGAAGTCTTTTGCATGCGGGCGCTGGCGACCATTTCCATCGTCTTAGTTATCTTCTTGATGTTGTAGACCGAGCGTATGTGTCTGCGTATATCCCGAACCGACGCCATTTTTTATCCCGCGCTGAATAAGGACTTGAATTCCTCGACCGCAGCCCGCAGCTTTTCCTCGGTTTCCTTGCTCAGGTCCTCGGTCTGCTTGATATCCTGGCCGATGTCCTGGTGCATGGAATCCATGTATTTCAAGAAATCCTGTTCGAATTTTCTCACGCGTTCGATTGCGATATCGTCCATCATTCCGGAAATACCGGCGAAGACGATCATGACCTGTTTTTCCACCGGCATTGGCACGTACTGGTCCTGCTTGAGGATCTCGGTCATGACCTTGCCGCGCTGCAGCTGCTGGCGGGTAGCGGCATCCAGATCGCCGGCGAACTCGGCGAATGCCGCGACCTCGCGGAACTGCGCCAGATCGAGCTTCAGTTTACCCGCGACCCTTTTCATCGCTTTTAGCTGGGCTGCCGAGCCGACGCGCGACACCGAAAGCCCGACATTGATCGCCGGTCTGATCCCCTGGTAGAAAAGTTCGGGTTCGACATAGATCTGCCCGTCGGTAATGGAAATGACATTCGTGGGGATATAGGCGGTGATGTCGCCGGCCTGCGTTTCGATGATCGGCAGGGCGGTCAGCGAACCGCCGCCGTGCGCCTTGTTGAGCTTGGCCGCGCGCTCCAGCAGTCTTGAGTGCAGGTAAAAAATATCGCCCGGATAAGCCTCGCGGCCCGGCGGTCTTCTCAGCAGCAGCGATATCTGGCGGTACGACCAGGCGTGCTTGGACAGGTCATCGTAGACCAGCAGGGCGTCTTTTCCCTGGTCCATGAAATACTCGCCCATCGCGCACCCGGCATAGGGCGCGATGTAACTGAGAGCCGCGGAATCTGACGATCCCGCGTTCACGACGATCGTGTAATCCATGGCGCCGTGATTTTGGAGCTCGTTCACGATCCGTGCCAGCTTGGATTCTTTTTGCCCGATCGAAACGTAAATGCAAAAAACATTTTCTTTTCTTTGATTGATAATGGTATCGATGACGAGCGCGCTCTTGCCGGTCTGGCGGTCGCCGATGATGAGCTCGCGCTGGCCCCGACCGATGGCGAACATGCTATCGATCGCTTTAATGCCGGTCTGGAGCGGGCGGTTGACCGGTTCCCGCTGGACAACGCGGGGCGCAATCTTCTCGATCGGATAATAGGCTTTTATTTTAACCGGTCCCTTGCCGTCAAGAGGTTTGCCCAGGGGGTTTATCACCCGTCCCAGCAATTCCGGTCCCACGCCGACCTCAAGGATCCGGCCGGTCCCTTTGACCTGGTCGCCTTCCTTGATGTTCTCGTAATCGCCCAGTACGATCGCTCCAATCCGGTCATTGAGCAGGTTCAACGCCACCCCGTACACGCCGCCGGGGAACTCGAGCATCTCGGACATGAAACAATCGCCCAGGCCGTGGATCTGGGCCACGCCGTCGCCGAGTTCAATGACCGTTCCCACCCGTTCGACCGATACTTTCTTTTCAAAATCGACGAGTTCCTTGCGCAGGTCGCTTAACATCCTGATCTTTTTGTCTTCACCCATTATATTCCTTGGTTTGAGAACATTCTATCTTTAATCCTGCTGCAGCTGTTTGGCAAGTGTCTTCATTTTGGCCTTGATGCTGACATCGATCATGATATCGCCGGCGGTAATGACCATGCCGGCAATGATGCCGGGATCAACGATGTTGCGGATGACCAGCGGACGCTTCAGTTTCGCGCTGAACTTCTCCGCCAGCCGTTCCTTTTCGTCCGGTGAAAGCGGGAAGGCGGTTTTAACCTCAAGTTCCAGGATCCCGCTGGACTCCCTGGTCCGGCGGTAATTGCGGATGATACTGGTCAGCGTGCTCAGGGCGTTGCCGCGCACCAGGTAGAAAATAAAATCATAAGCCTGGTTGCTGATATAATCCTTGAAAAATTTCTTTAATGCTTTGACCTTTTCTTCAAACGGCACGCGGGGGTTCTCGAAATAGCCGCGGAGTCTCAGGGACGAGTGGATGGATGACTCAACCAGCTCCAGGTCGTTGAATACGGGGTCCAGGTCTTGCCCGGTCAATTGATCTTCAGTTCTGCTTGCCGGCTTTTTCAAGCTCTTTCTCCACTTCCTTCACGGCTTCATCCAGCAATGCCCGATGTGCCTGTTCATCCAGCGTCTTTTTGATCATGGATGTCGACAGCGCGACCACCATCTCGCCGACTTCCTTTTTGATATCGGCCATGATATTTTTCTTTTCCTGACTGATCTCCTGCATGGTCCGGTCAACGATCTTTCTCGATTCCTCGTTGGCGATCTCGATGATCTTTTTCTTCTCCTCATCCCCCAGCTTTGCCGCGTGTTCGACGATCCGGTGCGCTTCTTTCTTCGCCTCGTCAAGGTACACCTTGTGTTTTTGCTCCGACTCGCCAGCCTGGCGTTTCAGGTCCTCGGCAGTCTTCAAACCCTCCTCGATCTTCTGCGAACGGTCCTTGAATAGTTTCAGTATCGGTTTGTACAGGAACCGGTGGAGAATGAAGAGCAGGATCAGAAAGTTGACGATCTGCGCGATCAGCAGCAGGGGGTTGATGCCTAACTTGCCCAGTGCTTCCATGACCGGATCACAAGAATTTGAGGATCAACGCGACGACCAACGCGTAGATCGCGATCGCCTCGGCGAACGCCAGACCCAGAATGAACAGTGTTTGTATCTTGCCGGCGGCTTCGGGATTGCGGCCCACCGCCTCGGTGGCCTTGGCGCCGATAAGCCCTATGCCGATGCCCGGACCGATCGCGCCCAGTCCGATCGCCAGCGCCGCTGCGATTGTTTTCAATGCGCCTTGTTCCATTTTGCCTCCTTACATGAATTACCCATCATTAAATTAAAAAACTAATGTTCCTCTTCGGTTACCGCGATCTTGATAAAGAAAAGCGTCAACAATGCGAATATTATCGCCTGGATAAGGCCGACAAATATCTCCAGAAACATGAACGGCAGGGGAATGATGAACGGGATCAGGAAAAACATGACGGCCAGGAGCACTTCGCCGGCAAAAATATTTCCGAAAAGACGGAAAGAGAATGATATGATCTTGGCGATCTCGGCGATGAATTCCAGGACGCCGACGAAGAACATGATCGGGTTCTTCAGTTTGATGAATCGCTTCAAGAAACCGATCACGCCGAGCTCCCGGATGCTGAAGACCTGCGTAAAACCCACTGATATCAGTGCCAGCGCGATCGTCGTGTTCAGATCGGCCGAAGCGCCGCGCAGCAAGGGCACGAAGACGGTCTGTTCTCCTTCGTGGCGGAAAAACCCGATCGAGCCGACGCCAGGCAGGAGGCCCAGCCAGTTTATTATCAGGACGAACAGAAAGATCGTGACGATCAGAGGAAAGAACCGCTGCGCTTTTTTTTCGCTTTCAAAAACATCGACGACCATGTTATAGAACATTTCGAGCACGTATTCAAAAACGTTCTGGATGCCTGTGGGAACGATATTTTTCTTGATCCGGATGAGCACGACCGCGATGATGAACAGCACGATGGTTATCCAGGTCACGAGAATGGAGTTGGTTACGGGGAAAGGACCGATATAGAACAGGGTCTCCGCGGCAATCGATACGTGCATAGGCGATTATACTTATAATGGCATAAAAATCAAGTGTGCTCCTTGCTTCTTGTACTTAATTTTATATAATAAATCCATATGGACGACGCTGACCTGACCTATGATCAGATCATAAAGCAGTTCTTTAAATGGGCTAAAAGCGAAACTAATATCCGATGCTGCGCCATCATTGGTTCGCGCGCGCGTTCCAAGGACCACCCGGCAGACCAGTGGGCAGACCTTGATTTTATCATCTTCGCCGACAACCCTCAAGGATATATTTTCCCGGGTTTGTGGGTCGAGAAATTCGGCAAGGTTTTGCTGACATTCGTCGAACGCGCTTCCGGAGGGACCTACTGGGAACGTCAGGTCATGTACGAGGGCGGCCTGGAGGTTGATTTTACTTTCTTCCCCTTAGAATCGATCAGCAATATCCTGGATGGAACGGCTCCTCAGGATATGTATGATATCATGACCCGGGGCGTGAAGATCCTGTTCGACAAGGACGGCCTGATCGAAACCTACGTGAAGTCGGGCATCAAGAAGATCTTTTATAAAGCGCCGCCAAAAGAGGAATTCCTCGGCTGCGTCCACAACTTTCTGTTTCGCTCGGTCTGGGTCGCCAAGCATCTGCGCCGCGGCGAAACATGGCGGGCAAAGTCATGCTGTGACTGCCACATGAAAGACCTGCTGGTCACCATGCTGGAATGGCACGCCCGGGTCAAGAAAGGCAAAAGACATGACACCTGGACAACCGGACGGTTTTTAGAAGAATGGGCGGATCCCAAAGCCGTGAAAGAACTTTCCGAAATCTATGCGCACTATAATGAGACCGATATCTGGCGCGGCCTGGTCAACACCATGGAATTGTTCCGGTGGGTGGCAATGGAAACGGCGCAAGGGTTCGGGTATAAGTACCCTCAGGACGCGGACAAATACGCGGCTGCGCTGGTGCTGCAACTGGAGTTGGAACGTTAACGGCGTTAGAATTTAAAATACCAAATTCCAATCCGCCACACAATATGGCGGACAAATGAATGTCAAATGCCAAATTACATATTAGCCCGTATCCTATTTGACAAGATAAAATTTCCATATATAATCATTTCATGAGGAAATCGAGCAAATCACATAAAAAAGTGAAAGAACCAACCATTACCTACGAAAAGAATAATGCCGTAAGAATATATAACTTCACCGTCATCTTTGAGAAAGAGGAGGATGGCGGCTATCACGTTTTTTGCCCTGTTCTGCCAGGCTGTCATTCACAGGGCGAAACCTACGATGAGGCTACTAAAAACATCAAGGAAGCCGTAAAACTTTATCTTAAAAGTCTAAAAGCGCATCACGAACCAATCCCTGACGAGGACATCACAATAAACCCTATAAAGATAACTGTATGAGTCCCAAACTACCCGGCATGATGTTATAATTCACTTTCATAATAATAGAGACAGACATCATGAAGATCATTGATCTGGATGAGCAGAATAAAAAATTATATTTTGTCTGCCTTGAGGACTGGTCCGAAGAAATAAAGGAAGCCGGCGATCACAAGGCGCAATGGTATAAGAAAATGAAGGACAAGGGTGTATGTGTAAAGTTCGCGACCGATGACAACGGCGTGATCGGCGGCATGATCCAATACCTGCCCGGTGAAAATCATTTTGTTCAAGGCAAAGATCTGTACTTCATCGCCTGCATCCACGTGCACGGCTACAAACAGGGACGGGGTAATTTTCAGAAAAAAGGCATGGGCAAAGCCCTGCTTACAGCCGCGGAACAGGACGCGCGTTCATTGGGCGCAAAAGGGATCGCGGCCTGGGGCGTTATCCTGCCATTCTGGATGAAAGCTTCGTGGTTCAAGAAGCACGGATACAAACAGGTTGACCGCGACGGCATATCAGCTTTGCTCTGGAAACCGTTCACACCTGACGCCCGGCCGCCAAAATGGAACCGGCAAAAGAAAAAACCCGGTTGCACTGATAAAACAAGGGTCTGCGTGACCGCGTTCAAGAACGGCTGGTGCCCGGCGCAGAACATGGTCTTTGAGCGGGCCCGGCGCGCCGCTTTAGAGTTCGGCGAAAAAGTGAAGTTCGAGACGATCGACACGCTGGACTCGAAAAACTTTAATGAATGGGGCATAACCGACGCGCTTTACATCGACGGCAAGAAGGTCCGCACCGGTCCGCCGCCGTCGTTTGAAAAGATCAAAGGGATGATAGAAAAAAAGGTTAAAAAGTTAAAATAAAAATTCTAAATATCAAATTTTAAATTACAAATGAATATCAAATGACAAATTTCCAAATTCCTATTCGTCAATTCTGTCATTGCGAGCCCTCTTTGTGCGCAACTTTAAAAGACTAGATACTGGAGTCCCGAGGTACGAGGGGAAGCAATCTCATCTTTTTTGTGTTTCACTTCTTGACATTTGGAAAAAAATAAATAGAATAATGGCAATGCCGACCCACCTTAACAGGAGGCTGCATGCACGGATTTTGCCACATTGAGATCCCCACGACGGACGCAAAAAGATCCAAGGAATTTTACTATAAGATCTTCGGCTGGAAGATAGTCGAAGGCATGCCGGGTTATCTGATATTCTCGACCCCGGAAAAGAACAGCGGCGGGTTCACGACGGAAAGCAAGCCGAGCACCGATGGCGTGGTCCTTTACATCGAGGTCGCTGATATTGACCGGAATTTGAGGGAAGTCGAAGATGCTGGTGGCAAGATCGTGAAGGGAAAGACCCTTTTGCAGGACCAAAGCGGTAATTACGCGCTCTTTACCGACCCATCAGGCAATATCATGGGTCTGTGGAGCAACCGTTAGTTAGATAAAAAGAAAAAAACAATCCCCCTGCTTCCCCCTTTATAATAAATAAATAAAGGAGGATAAGAGGGGGATTTGCATTTTCTGATTACTGCGGATAGATCACGAACTTATCGTGCGCTTCCGTGATGTCGAAAAAAATGATCCCTTCGCTGCCGTCGGAAAAGCCGATCTTGAAAACATCATAGTATTTGGTGCTAACCCTTAGTTCTTCCTGTCCTTTTATCACAAAATCCTTTTTCTGCCCCACGCAGAGCCGCTTGATATAATCATATTCAGCCATTACGCTTTCCTGGTGCGTCCTTGCGCCCGTGATCGCGATCGCGTCCTGGATCGATCCGCCCGAGTGCTGGCTGTAACGCACCGTGCCCGGTCCTTTTAGGATGTTATTTCGTGAACACCATCGGCTGACCCGGAAGCGAAAACGTTCAGGGAGTCAGCGAATTTTTCCCGGTATTTTTCGGTGATACGTTTTTCAAATTCGACCATGCACTTCTTTTCTAGCAGGGTCACGACGCTGGCGCCGGGTCCGGTACCGGTCATCCTTGAACCATATACGCCCTCGATTGTCCCGGCGGTATCTGTCAGGAAATCGAGTTCCGGCGTGCTCACCTCGTACAGGTTCTTGAGTGAACGGTGGGATTCGTTCATGAGCTTTCCCAGCTCCCTGAACCTTTTTTTTCGTAAGAATTCCTGGGCTTGCAGAACCCTTATGTTCTCGTATATCACGTGACTGCAGCGTTTCATGATCTTCTCGGGAAGGTGGTACTTGAGCGTTTCGAACTGCTCGACGCTGATGTCGCGCAGTTTCCGGATGAACCCGACGTAATTGATGAGCTGCCTGACGCCCTCCTCGCATTCGCTGCGCCGGGCATTATACACGGGATCGGTAAGATCGTTTTTCACGGCGGGGCAACAGATCGCGAGTGATACATCCGGATCTTCAAACGCGATGAGCTCGTGCTTCAGGCTCCGGCAGTCCAGAAAAACCGCCTTTCCTTTATTGCCGTGCGCGATCGCGAATTGATCCGTGATCCCGCGCTGCACTTTTAGAAATTCGTTCTCGGCATACGCGCACACTAAAGCGAGCGTGTTCAGGTCAAGACTTTGATGGAGAGATACCGCGAGCGCCATAGCCGCTATGGTTTCAAACGCGGCTGGTGACGCAAGGCTGTTTTCTGACGGGATATCACTTTCAAAAGTAAGGTCAAAACCGGACAGGGCAATGCCCTTTTTCCCCAATGCCCAGGCAATGCCAAGCGGGCGATTAGCCCATCCTTGTTCAGACCGGTTCGCAATGCTTTCGACCGGACATTCGCAAGCCGCGTCATGATTGATAGAATACAGGCGCAATAGTGCCTTATCGTTCGGCTGTATGCCGGCGATCACGGAACGGTCAATGCAACAAGACAGCACGAACCCGCCGTTGTAGTCCATATGGTCGCCCAGCAGGTTCACCTGACCGGGCGATTCGAAAAACCGCACGATATGGGCTGATGAAAACCGCTTTTGGAATTCTTCCCGCACGCGCGCGACGCGGTGTTCAGCTCCCATAGATCAACCTTTCAAGCGTACTGCCCAGTGCTTCGATGGCCCGGCTCACGGCCGGGGAAAGGGGCGCGTTGGGATCAACGGTTTTTGGTTCAATGCCGATGACCATGGCCTTACCCCCGATCGTTTCTTCAAGGAAACGGACCAGCATAGAAAGCGGCATACGGTGCGTGGATACATCGCCGTCGGCGATCGACCGGGGATCGATGACATGGATCGCCCCGGCTTTTTTGCCAAAATAGCAGGCATCGATGATAACCATGTGGGTGGGCTTGAATTTCCTGATCACACCGGTATAATTCTCGGGAACTTCGCCGGCATTGATGACCGTGACGCCGGCTCGGCGTTTTTTCTTGAGCTGACGGCCGATCCGCTCGGCGCAGAGCGCGCCGGCCGCGTCATCGCCTTTCTGCATATTGCCGACCCCCAGGATCAAAAGCCGCGTCTTGTTTTTCAGAAATTTTCTAAGTTCGGACGACCAGGACATGATGCTTTGACTTTTTTACGCAAGGCTAAAGTCCCGCTGCGCAGGATCAGGACCTCGCCCTACGATAAAATCACCATTATGTATGTAGGGCAACCCTTCAGGTTTGCAAAAATGATTATCTACCATAGCGTTTATGAAAACAACATCTAAAATACTCTACGAAGGAGTTGTTTCGGTCTTGGGCTTAGGTACCGGCGCGGCTTTAGTATATACATATTCCATCTTCAGCTTGCGGCGGTCAAACACCGCCAGTTCGAATTCCTGATTCATGGTCATCGCGTTAAAGGGGCACGACTCCACGCATTGTTCGCAATGAACGCAGCGGTCATTATGGATCGTCATCTTGAATTTCTTTTCCGCCTCGGCCACCGGCACGATCTCGATCGCTTCGGCCGGGCAGTCAAGCTGGCAGATCTTGCAGGCGGTGCAGCGCGCCGGTATCAATATCGGCGTGCCTCGGAATCGCTTGGGCACGGCAAGTTTTTCGAATGGATATTTTACGGTCGCCGGTTTCTTGAAGATATGCCTGATCAATTCCGGCAGGAAAGGCAGTATCTTCACAGCAGGAATCCTTTGATGATAATGGTTATCAACAGCTGCAGGACTGCTAGGGGCGCCAGGTAATGCCATGAGAAATGGACCATCTGGTCGATCCTTATCCTTCCGGTCGCCGCCCGCAATGCCGCGAGCAGGAAGATCACGATAAGCGTCTTTATAATGAAATAAATGAACCCCCAGATCAAGCCGCCGGGAAAACCACCCATGAAAACCGCGGCGATCAGACCGGCGCCGACCACCATTTCAATATCGGACAGGAGCCTGAAGAATGCCAGTTTTTTGCCCGAATACTCGGTGAATGTCCCGCCGACGATCTCGGTCTCGGCATGGGGAATGTCGAACGGCACCCTTTCAAGCTTGGCCTGAAGGCAGATAAGCGCGATCACGAACCCCAGGATATTCGGCAGGAGCAGCAAGGGTCTTCCCTGGTAGAACTGGGCGATCTCGACGAGCCGCCACGATCCGGCCAGGATCGCGGGGCTCAAGACCGCCAGCATCAACGGGACCTCGTATCCGAACAGCATGGTGAGCACTCTGAACCCGCCGATCGTCGAGAAAAAGTTGCTGGAATGCCAGCCGGCAAGGAAGAAGATCAACGTCGGCAGGCTCAGCAGGTACACGACCACGATCAGGTCGCCGGGGAATGAATTAAAGGTCACCTTGCTGGCCTGGTAATGCCATAACGGAATGTACATGGCGGCCGTACAGACGATCGCGAGGGCGAAAACGGGCAGCGCCGAGAACATCCCCTTGTCGGCTTTTTCCGGTACGATATCTTCTTTGGCCATAAGTTTAATAAAATCAGCGATGGGCTGCAATAAACCGGAACGTCCGGTATGCAAGGGACCGATCCGGTTCTGCATCCGGGCATATATCTTGCGGTCGAACCACTCGGCGAATGTGGAATAAAAGAACAAAAATAGCAATCCCGGATAAACCAGCAGGTACAGAAGCGTTTTTACAACTGCCATACCGCGTCCTTTCGGCTGATCCCAACCTTCCTGTAATGCTCGACCGACCGTTTCCTCAGTTCGTCCATGGTCACGACGTGCGTCTCGCCCGAGCGCGCGTCGGTCATTTCCACCAGCCGCTCGGCGCAGCAGATGCAGGGATCGATGGCGGCAAAGATCAAGGGAATATCGGCAATATAACCGTTCTTCAGCATCACGAGCGTCGCCGGATAGTTCGCGAGCGTGGGCGCGCGCACCTTAAGCCGTTCGGGCTTATCCGTCCCGTTGCTCTTGATATAATGAATGTTCTCTCCGCGCGGTGCCTCGTACCGGCTCACGACCTCAGCTTCCTTGACCCTGCGGGGCGCCTTGACCCGGATCTCTCCGGCCGGCAGGTTCTTGAGCATGAATTCTATCATCTTGTAACACTCGAAGAGTTCTTTGACCCGAACGATCGTCCTGCCCAGCACGTCGCAGGTAGCGGCGGTACAAACTTCAAATGGCAATTCCGCGTAGGCGGCATAGGGGTCATCCTTGCGCACGTCCCTGGAGATATCGGATGCGCGCATCGTGGGACCGACCGCGCAGAGGTCGATCGCCTGCTGCTTGGACAGCACGCCGACGTTTGCCAGACGGGCGACGAATGTCGGCTCGTTGGTACCGATATTGGCGTAGTACCCGGTCCTTTTGATGAGCAGGTCAAGGGAATCGAGGATCTTTTTTCTTTGCACTTCGTCAATATCCCTGCGCACGCCGCCTAAAGCGTTCATCGCGTAGTGCACGCGGTTGCCGGAAATGATCTCCAGAATATCCATGACCACTTCGCGGTCGCGCCAGGTGTACATGAAAAAACTGTCGAACCCCGCCTCGTGACCGGCCACGCCCAACCACAACAGGTGGCTGTGGACCCTTTCCAGTTCCGCGATCAGGGTCCGGATATAAAGCCCGCGCTTGGGCGGTTCAATGCCCATGAGCTTCTCGACACCCTGGGCATAACAGGTCGTGTGCGAATGCGAGCAGATACCGCAGATCCGTTCCGTGAGATAAAGGTTATGGATAAATGTCTTTTGTTCGGCAAGCTTTTCAATGCCGCGGTGGTTATACCCCAGGCGCACGTCGGCGTCCTTGATGATCTCGCCTTCGAACGTCATGCGCAGGCTGATCGGCTCCTTAAGCGCCGGATGCTGCGGGCCGATCGGGACCTTAAATTCCGCCATCATCCACCCCCCGGTATCTTCTCGGGAGGCCGCTCGAATTTCCAGTCCTTGCGCAGCGGGTATACACCGGCCGGCCAGTTGTCGGGCAGCACCAGGGGACGCGGGTCAGGGATCTGCTCGACCACTATGCCGAACATGTCCTGCAACTCGCGTTCGTACAGGATCGCACCGGGTATGACGCCGGTGATCGTCGGGATATGGGGATAGTTGCGCGGTATGGTCGTCCGCACGGTCAAACATGTAAAAGGATTCGCCAGGTGATAAAGGATCTCGAACACTTCACCCTTGTCAATGCCCGTGATCGTCGATAAGTGCGCGAATTCAAGCTGGTCTTTCAGGTATTTCAGTCCATCGATCAGGTTCGTCGCATCCACGCTGACAAAGATCCGGCGCGGCGCCGGGTTGGCGATCTCACCGATCTTCCCGCCAAGGTCTTTTTGAACCCTGGATACGATCTCATTGTCCGTCATACATTATCCTTGTCATAATGAACCTAACAATTTGGCCACGCCGTCAATGACCGCGTCGGGCCGCACCGGGCATCCCGGGATATAGGCGTTGACCGGTATAATCTGGTCAATGCCGCCCAGCATGCTGTACGCGCCCCGGTACACGCACCCGGAACATGCGCATGCGCCCACGGCCACGACGAACTTCGGATCCGGCGTCTGCTCGTAGATCCTGATCACCCGGTCCCTGGTCTGAAGCGTCGCCGGCCCCGTGGCGATAATAACGTCGGCATGACGCGGCGTGGCTTTGAGAAGCACGCCGAACCGTTCCAGGTCGAACCGCGGCATCAAAGCCGCGAGGATCTCGATATCGCACGCGTTGCAGGCGCCCGTGTTCAAATGCAGGATCCAGGGCGATTTAATCCGTGACCAGCGCACTAATCTTTGCAGCATCTTAACTCCTTGTGATCAACGCCAGAACCGAAAGGAAGATCATCCCCAGGTAGAACAGGCCGAAGATGACGATCGGGCCGGTCGGCAGCGTGGCCACGACCAGGGCGGCCACGTGCATCATGGTGAAGAACAGGGCGATGAAGAAGAACAGCCGGTAACCGAACTGCACCTTCACACCCGGGACATCCTCGCCGCACGCGTACGAGGTCAGCTTACCGCCGACATTTTTCAGTTTCGGCGCCATGAGGCTGCCGATATAGTAAAGCAGGTAAAAGAACAGCAGGAAAACGACAAACGCGACCGGCGGGGAAATGAGAAATTCAATGGCGCTCTGGATCATGCATTATCCTTTCAGTTTTGTCAGTTTCCTGATATCAAGACTGCCCGTATGCTTGTAGATATTGATGATGATCGCCAGCGCGGTCGCCACGACGCTCACCTCCACGACAATGAAGGTGATGGCGAGGCTCTGCGCGAACAGGACGCTCTGTCTTGCCCAGCCGGTCGCCATCAGCGCCAGCGTGATGCCCTTGGCGATCACCTCGATGCCGATGAAAAGCTTGATCAGATTCTTCATGGTGAGCAGGCAATAGATGCCGATGAACAGCAGCACGGCCACGAAGCTCATATCCAGGTACCAGGCGCTATTCATCTTTCCTCCCCGACTTCCGGAAGAGCGCGAGGACGGAAAAAACGCCGGCAAATATGACGCCGATCTGCGCGACCAGGTCGAACGTCCGCTGGTACCAGAAAACGTCCCCGAACGTCCGCTGCTCGGCGGCACCCGGGATACTGATCAATCTGCCAATTAGCGATCTCATGACCAAAAAGTCGACGATCAGGAAAGCGGCAAAAAACAGCGGGAAAATGATCACCGGCAGCTTGCTTTCCTTCACGTCGCCGGAGTCCTTGGTGAGCGCGATCGTGGAAACGAACAGCACCGTGATCAGACCGGCGACCACTGAGATCTCGAAGACGCCGATGTACGGTGCGTTGAAAGTGAAAAATACGACGGCCAGGAAAATACTGGCCACGGCCAGGCTGATCGCGGCTTTGAGTAGGTCCCTCAGCAAGACCGCAACGACGGAAAAGACCACCAGGCCGGCAAGCAGTGCGATATGCATCATCGTCTCCTAAAACCCCATCCCGTGCAGGGCATTGATGATCCCCGCGCTCAAAACCGCGGCCGCGGGCTGGATCCAGGTTTTCATCACCAGCGGGAAGAAGACCCCGATCGCGATGCACAGCAACCCCAGGATCACGGTCGAGAACGTCATCCAGAACGGGGCTTCCTTGACATTCTGCCAGGTTTCGTTGAGCTTGCCGAAGAACGCGCGGCGCTGGATCAGCAGGTAATACCATAATGTCAGGATGCCTGCCAGGACCGCGATCACCGCGAATCCGTACTGCCGTGCCTCGACCAGCGCGATGACGATAATAAGCTTGGACCAGAACCCTCCCAGGGGCGGCACGCCGGCAATGCTCAGCGAGCCGATGACGGTCGTGGCTGCGGTAAAGGGCATGCGTTTCCCCAGGCCGCCCATGGCGTCCAGCGCCCTGGTGCCGGTGGCTTGCTGGACCGACCCCGAATTCAAGAACAACAATGACTTGGCGACCGCGTGGTTGAGCACGTGGAACAACGCGCCCAGGATCCCGAGCGGCGTCCCCAGGCCAAGCCCCAGGACGATGTAGCCGATCTGACTGATCGAAGAGTAAGCGAGCATGCGCTTGAGATCGTTCTGCCCCAGGGCGAGCAGGGCGCCGGCAAGGATCGAAATCGTTCCGAGGTACAGCATTACCTGGGACAATGCCGCATTGAAACCGAACACGTTAAAGAATATCCTGGTCATTGCATATATCCCGGAGACCTTGATGAGCAGGCCGGACAGCATCGCCGAGATCGGCGCGGGCGCCGAAGGATGCGCGTCGGGCAGCCACGCGTGGAACGGCACGATCGCCGCTTTCAGGCCGAACCCAGCGAGGAAAAGCGCCGTGCAGAACCCAACCGCGTATTTAGCCTTCAGGTCCGCAAACCCCGCCGCGACGCCGCTGATGTCGACCCGGCCGGTGAAACCGAAGATGACCGCGATCGAGACCAGGATAAAAGCCGAGGTGACCGAAGAAAGCATTAGGTACTTGAACGATGCCTCGAGTTCGTCATGACCTAAGCCGAAAGCGACCAGCCCGTAAGAGGCGACCGCCGCGACCTCCAGGAAAAGGTAGATGGTGAAAAGGTCGTTGGTCAGCACCAGCCCGTTCATGCCGGCGATCATAATAAGGAGGAGCGCGTAATAATTCGCCTTGGCGCCGTAATGCTCCATGTAATCAATGGAGAACAGCGTCACGCACAAGCTCACCAGAGCAATGGTCACGATCATGAAAAGGCTGAACGCGTCAAGCGCCAGGACGATATTGACCGGCTGGTCCATAAAGAATATGCGGTGCACCGCGGAACCCGCGGCCACCAGCTGCCGGCCCGATGTCAGCGCGTAGCCGAGGAGAAAGACCATGGTCAGGTTCGCGAGCAGGTCCGGCAGGAACCGGCGCGATATCTTGCCGATCAGCGGCAGCAAGCTGGCAACCACCAATGGCACCACGATAAATAAAACGATCATTCTGGTCTCCCCATTTTCATCTCAGCAGGGCGCTGATCGCCCACACGATCGCGACCAGGCCGGCAATGCACCACGCCAGGTAGTTCGCGTAGTGGCCGTTGTGCGCGTACTGCAGGAGCCGGGTGAAGACCTGGCCCGTAAAAGTGACGATCTTTTCAAGGAAATAATCGAACGTCCGGTCAAGGCTGTAATACAGCCCTTTTGCCAGCAGGCGCAGGAATTTGACGCCCTGTTCATAGATATCGAAGACGCGGGCTTCAGACCAGTCATACAGTGTTTTCAACACGGGCAGCTTGTGGATCGGTTCCGAGGCCAGGTACGCCTTTTTTCCGCCCCGGTTCCAGCCGTAGAAATGCAGCCCGAGCGCGATCAGGAGGCATCCCATCGAGATAAGGGCGATCGGGGACGCCAGGCTGAGTGCATGCGATGAAAATTCAATATGCTCTCCCGCGCTCACGTGGCCTTCAAGGATCGGTTGGATGAAAAGTTTGAGCGGCAGGGCGTTGTATACGCCAAAGAGAATGGACAGTACAGCCAGGATCAGGATCGGAATCAGGTACGGGCTTTCGCTCTCTTTCACTTCCTTTATTTCGCTCGACCGAGGCCCCAGGAAAATCGAGTGCCCGGCTTTAAGGAACGACGCGAAAGTGAAGATCGCGCCGACCCATGCCGCGATGGTGAAAATCTTGAAACCGGTCTCAAAGGAACCGTGGAAGATCATCTCTTTCGAGACGAACCCGTTGAGCGGCCAGATCCCGGAGATCGCCGCGGCGAGCACGAGGTAGCCGATGGCCGTGATGGGCATGTCCTGGCGCAGACCGCCGAGCTTTTTCATTTCCGTGGTCCCGGTCCGATGCTCGACCGAACCGGCGCACATGAACAGACCGCTCTTGTATATGGCATTGTTAAGCATGTGGAAGATGCCGCCGGCGATACCGATCGGTATGCCGGTACCCACGCCGAGCACCATGTAACCGAACTGGCTGATCGCGTGGAACGACAGCAATTTCTTGAAATCTTTCTGGATCAACGCCATGAGCACGGCCAAGACAATGGTCACGGCGCCGATCGTCATCATCACGACGCACAGGGCACTGTTCGCCTTAAGCACGAAGAAATCGAGCGAGACGCGTGTCAGCAGGTAAATGCCCAATAGTTTTTCCAGCGCGCCGGGCAGGAACGCCATGACCGTCACGGGCGCGTCCAGCGCGGCGTCGGGGATCCAGGTATGGAACGGCATGGACCCGCCCTTGCCCAGGGCGCCGATCATCATCAGGATAAAACTCGCGGCGGCTAGGCCGACGGGCTCGATATGAAGCTGTGACATCCTGACGGTCCGGGTAAGGTACCAGAGGATTGAAACACCCAAGATCAGGCAAAAATCGGTCAACCCCACGATGATGAAACTCTTCACGGCGGTCTTGTACGCCTCCTTGCCGCCGAGCGTGATCAGACCGTACAAGGTCACGAGCAGGCCTTCCCAGAAAAATATGAGGACAATGAAATTATCGGCTAGGACCGCGCCGTTGGCCAGGGCCGCGGTGAGGAAAAGATAAGTGTAATATTCGCGGATCCGCGCGTGGCCCGCCATTTTCAACGACGAATAGACCGTGACCAGCAACAGAAAGCTGTTGATCGCGAGCAGGATAAAGCTGCTGAAATGATAAAGCCGCAGGTCAAAACCGATCCCGTCGTCCACCCAGGGAACCGTGAACTCCAGGTCTTTTACCTTGAACAGCACGCAGGCGACATAAAAGACCACGAGTGCGCCCACGATCGTCAGGACTTCCCGCACCAGTTTCACGTTCCTGGGGATTAAAAAGACCAGCAGCGCCACGGCCGCGGGGATCAGAATCGGTAGCAGTAATGAACTCTCGCTCATTGCACCCACCTCAGTATCTGAATGGTCGCCATCGACACGATCTTCATTGGATACGCGATGAAGATGCCGGCCAGCAGTGACAGCACGGCGAGGGTCACGACGACGAACAGCATGGAATTGGTTCCTTCCTTATTATTACCAATGCCCGGCTTCGGCTCACCCAGGAATATACCATGGAAGAGCCGGAAAAGGTAGAACATGGTCATGACCGCGGTGAACAATGCCAGCGCCGCGATCGGGATCTTATGGGCGTCGACCGTCCCCATGATGACCATGAGTTTGGAGAAAAATCCGCCGAACGGCGGGATCCCGATAACGGATAATGCGCAGAAAATAAAAGCGGTCGCGGTCAAAGGCATGGCTTTGATCAGACCGCCGAGTTCCCGGATATCGCGCTTGTGGGCCGTATGCTCAACGACGCCCGCGCACAGGAACAGACCGGCCTTGGCCAGGCCGTGCATGAGCAAGAACGCCAGTGCGCCGCTGACTCCGAGCTGGTTATTGCACGACAGCCCCAGGAAAATATAGCCCAGCTGGCTCACGGTCGAATAGGCGAGGATCCTTTTCATATCGTGCTCCACGATCGCCGCGCCCGCCGCCACCAAACTCGAGATCGCGACGATCCACGGGATCGCCTGCAGCCATCCGGCCGGCAGCTGGAATGTGTAGCAGAAGAGCCGGGCATAGGCGTACACGCCGATCTTTACCAGCACGGCGGCGTGCAGCAGCGACGTGACGGTCGAGGGCGCGATACCGGCATCGGGCAGCCAGGTATGCAAGGGCACGCTGGCCGATTTCGAGAACATCCCGATGAGGATGCAAAGCACGGCAATCCCCGGGATCGCGACCCCGCGCATGAGCGTAAGGTCAAAGGTCTTGGTCTGGCTGTAGATCAGAATAAAACCCAGCAGCATGACGACTGCGCCGAAGAAGGTCACAAGGAATGACTTGTCGGCCTTGATGATGTGTTCTTTCAAACGGTAAAAACCGATCAGACGCCAGCTGCAGATGGCGGTTATTTCCCAGAACAGGTACATGAAGACTAAATTGGCCGAGAATACGAGCCCCATCATCGCGCCGACGAACAATAGGACCATCAGATAGTATTCGTTCTGGGCATCGTCATGGCTCACGTAGCCGATGGAATAGATCACGATCAGGGCGCCGATCGAAGACGAAACGATCGACATTAAAATGGCCAGGGAATCAATGATGATCGTGAAATCCAGGCCCAGGACCAATGACCGGTGGATGACCAGCTCGCCGCCGCTGAGCGCGAACGGGATCAGCAGCAGCGGGAAGAGCGCCGTCGCCAGCGCGATCAGGACCGACCACAGGGACCGGAATGATTTTGATATCAATGAAGCGAAGGGGATGGTAAGCGAGCCGATGATGGGGACGAATATTGTTAACAGGGTTAGTGTTTCAATGTTCATAAATCAGTATTTATTATAATCAGCCATTAAAGAATGTCAATACAAAAAACAGCTGAGCGACTGCTCATTGACACGGCTGTAAAAAGTAATATAATGTTTCCCTTTGTAAACCAGGGATATGATGATAAACCGATCTATGGAACGCAAGTAAGATGCCGATAATCGAGATCCTTAAACGGATCATGGTTCAGCGCCGGCTCGTCTATCACTTTTTTTCCGGGCTCATGTTCCTGGCGTTGAGCGTCACGTTGTTCTTCTGGTCGGGCCGGCTCGTGACTTTTTTCAATGTCCGGCTGTTCAGCATCCTTTTGTTCGCTTACGCCGTGTACCGATTCATCGTGTTTACCTGGCTCCTCCGCAAGGAACTGCGCGATCCCGGCAATGGTAACGGGCCTTAACGCCGGGCATAGGACAGGACGACCCTTGACTTTTAATATAAAAAATATATAATTACGATGGAATTATTTTCATGAGATCATCTTTCAGTACTATCTCACGAACCGGGTCGCGCCGCGGTCTTCTGGCGGCATTTATCGCGGTATTATGCGCCTTAAGTGTCACCTGCAGCGAAACCAAGGAATCCGCGGTCGCCGGATACATCACCGTCAAGGGCGAGGAAGAGCTCTTGCCCATGATGATGGACGAGGCGTACGCGTTCATGGACCTCTACGCAAAAGCGAAGATCCTGGTCCTGGACGGCGGGTCCAACTATGCGCTGATGTCCATTTTCATTGACTCGGCGCAGATCGCTTATACCACGCGCGCCATCACGGCCGACGAAATGGACCGCGCCAAGAAGGGCATGTTCGTTGTTAATGAATACAAGATCGCCAAGGACGGCATTGCGATCGTGGTTAACCCGGTGAACCCGATAAGCAACTTGACAATCGACCAGGTAAAAAAGATCTTTACCGGCAAGATCACCAACTGGTCAGCGGTCAAGGGACCGAACTGGCCGGTTCGTGTATGCATCTGGAACGAAACCGCCGGAACATTCAATTATTTCCAGGACAGCATACTGGGCGGCGAAAGTTATGCACGGCAAAGCCGGCGTTTCGAATACACGGAGGCGCTCGTACGCGCGATGTATGAGGAAAAAGGCGCGGTCAGCATGATCTCAATGGCGCGATTGTACCGGACCTGGAGCCCGCTGATCGAAGAAACAAGGCTCAAGGCACTGGCGATCCGCCGCGATGCCAAGTCCGACCCAGTCCTTCCCGACGAGTATACTGTGCACGACGGGACATACCCGTTCAGCCGTTTCGTGTATCTGTATACGGCCAATGAACCCAAAGGGCTTGCTTCCGGCTTTATCACATATATTATAGCCAATCCGGGCCAGAGAACTATCGCCGCCAATGGATTGGTGCCGATAACCATTCCTGTCAAATACGACACGGGTGACAGCCTATGACCTTGAAAATCAACGAAATTTCACGGCAATTTAAAGAAAAACATGGAATATTTAATACGTTTTCTTTGTATTATATTATAGCTATTGATTGGAGGCTTAAATGAAAAGAACCGCTTTAGCCGTTGTCCTGCTTTTGGGCTTCGGCTGTTCCGTGTCCGTGGATAAGCTAGTAAAACACGGCATCGCGCTCAGAGATTCCGGCAAATACGAAGAAGCCATCAGCCAGTTCCAGGAAGCCCTGAAAGCAAAGCCAAAGCACGCGGAAGCGAATTTCGAAATGGGACTTACGCTGTACAAAAAATACGACTGCGGGAACGCGGTCCCTTACCTCCAGAATGCCTCCAAATACGGTTACAACGAACTCAAGGTCCACATCACCCTTGGTAATTCGTACCAGATGTGCGGCATGGGACAGGAGGCGATCATCGAGTACCAGCTAGCCCTGGAACTGCTGCCTAAAAACCCTGAGCTCCATACCCTGCTGGGCGACGCATACCTGCAGAGAAGCGGCAGCGCCGGGTTGGCGCAGAATGAGTACACCACGGCACTGGAACAGGACACCGCGTTCGTCCCGGCGATCGTGGGGATGGGCAACTATTACAAGTATCTCCGGCAGACCGACCAGGCGATCGCCCAGTACGAAAAAGCGAAAGTCATAAATCCCAGATACGCCCAAACATACATGCAGCTGGGCCTGGTGTGGATCGAAAAAAAGGAATATGACAAAGCGATCACCGAACTGGGTAAATACATAACCCTGGCGCCGCGCGATCCCAAGGGGTACTCCAAGATCGCCGAGATCTATGAACGCACCAAGGATTACGATAACGCCATCAAATACATGCAGTACGCTATCGCCTATGGAGATACCAGCACTAACGCGCTGCGGGTCATGAGTTTTCTGTACAACCGCTCCAAGCGGTTCCTGGAAAACAAGGAGGTCCTGAAGAAAATTCTGGACCGGGCACCCGATGACATGAACATCTGGATGGAGCTGGCAAAAATGTACGCGCTCACAAAAGATTCTGCCCAGCTTGCCATCGACGCCTATAACCGGGTCCTGGGCCTGGATCCGTCCAAGCTCTCGACCCTGTCGTTCACGCTTGGTCTTGCTTATTACCAGATCGCAAAATATGACTCGGCAGTCATAATGTTCACTAAAAAAATTGAGCTCGATTCCCTTGCCGCCGGAGCCTATATCAACCGGGCTCTTGCCTATATTCAGCTCAATAAATACGATAAGGCGCGGGCCGACCTGGAAAAAGGCATTAAGATCCAACCCAATCATACCCAGGCACATCTGTGGCTGGGCGGGATCTATGCCTATCAAAATCTCAAGGCCAAAGCCCGGGCCGAATTTAATAAAGTTCTGAAATTGGATCCCGGAAACAAGGATGCCAAAAAAGCATTGAGAGATCTCGCAGCAGTCGCGCGGCCACCGGTCGAAGATTACAATGATTACATTGACGATGAAATATACACGTCAGGCGATTCTCTGCAGCCATGATCGCAATGATGACCTTGGTGGTTGAAATGTGCGCTCGAACTGAAACCAATCCAAAAAGGAGGTAAGAATGTCTGGAGCTTTTGAAGGACTGCGCAATGCGCCAGTAGCCGCAAAATTAATCCTGTCACTCGGTATCCCCGCTGCACTGGCTATCGGTATCGGTATTGCTCTTGCGTTTGTTAAAAAAGTCGGATTGCTCACCTTGCTTCTCTACATCTGCAACCTGATCATTACATTTATCATCTTCCAGGTTCTGCCTGATTTTGTGCGCGCCGGCGGACCCCTGGTCGGTGCCTTGATCTTCGTCTTCATCCTCCTCATCACCTACATCGTGGAACGGTTCTTCACGCTCAGCCGGTCCAAAGGCAAAGGTTCAATGCAGGAATTCACCCGCAGTTACATGCATCACATCGGCGACAAGAGCTTTGACGCCGCGATCGTTGACTGCGATGCCCAGGGCGGTTCGGCGGCCACGATCCTCAAAGGCGCCATTCAGCAGGTGGTCCGCGGTTCGGGCGACAAAGCAGTCATCCTGAAGACACCGCTCGAAATACGGCGGATCTTTGAAGAAGCCGTGTCCCGTGAAACACCGCTTCTGGAAAGGAACCTTATTGCCATTACCACGATCGCGTCCATCGCGACCATGATCGGTCTTCTTGGTACGACGATCGGCATGATCCGCGCGTTCCAGGCCATGGCTCACGCCGGCGCCCCGGACGCGATCATGCTCGCCACCGGTATTTCGGAAGCGCTCTTTAACACTGCGGGCGGACTGGGCAACGCGATCATCGGTATCATCGCCAACAACTATTTTGTCAACCGTGTCGACCGGTTCACCTACGAGATCAATGAATTGGTCTACGATACCGTTGATGTTTTTGAAAGGATGTCCGAGAAAAAGTAATGGTGGAGGCCAATCATGGCAATACGTAAGAAAAGACTGCGCGTCAACATCGGCATCGACATGACACCAATGGTGGATATCGGCTTTTTGCTGGTCATATTCTTCATGAGCACATATCACGCCCGCCCGCCGGAAACAGTTACCGTTGACCTCCCACTATCACGTTCGCCTTTCAAAGTGCCTGAATCCGATGTTATGATCATAACCATACTACCGCCCTTCAGGGCGATCTCGCTGTCGGACAGCGTCAATCCCACGGATTTCGTTTCTTCGGTCTCGCGCTACCAGCTGCCTGAAGACCAGGGCGGCAGAGGGTTGAAGCGAACCCAGGCGATCGAAGAAGCCGCCCATGAGATGAAAACGCTGGAAAAGATCCAGGCGGCGCTGGCTGAGGCGGCAACCCTCACCGAGGATCAACGCAAGGCGCGTGCCGATAGCCTGATGGTATGGTGGAACCTGGGTCGCGAATCGTCGCAACCCATAAACTTGGACGTTCTCCCGATCGCGATCGTGGACGAACGTATTCGCAATCCGCGGTTAAGGCTCATCATCAAAGCCGACCAGAAGGTCGAATCCGGCGTGATCTTAAGGCTCATGGACATGCTCCAGGACCCGCGCGTCAACATGCTGCGTTTCAGCCTGATGACCATGCTCGAAGCGAGCGGTGCCGAGATGTTCGTCGCCAAGGAGAAAAAAGGAGGCTAACATGTCGCAAGTTGAAGGCGCTTCCCGAGGCGGGAAAAAACGAAGAGGGCGCATTATCAACGACCTGACGCCCATGGTCGACATCGCCTTCCTCCTGGTGATCTTCTTCATGACGACGACGGTGTTCAGGGAACCGCAGGCGATCGAGGTATCGCTGCCACCCAAAGGCACGGTGCCCACGGCGCAATCGAACGTTATCATCCTTTACATCGATTCCCTGGGTGAAACCAGCCGGCAGCTATCGGACTCGACACCGGTGCCTATCGCCATGGATTCGATCAAGCCGTACCTGCTCGCGGAAGAACGCAAGAACGTGGAAAAACAGTACATGGGTAAGGAATTCCTGCAGCAGTACGATCAACTGAAACCCGGCCGGTTACGCGACAGTCTGGAACGGTTCATCAAGAAAAGAGTATCCAAGCTTGTTGTGCTCATCGATGTCCATCAAAAATCCTTTTACCAGCAGATGGTCAGGGTGATGGACCAGGTGCAGCAGGCAAAGATGGCTCGTTTCAGTATTGTTCCCCATATTGAAGAGATCCCAACCACGAAACCGAAGGGAGGTAAGTAATCATGAACCCCATAACTGCTCAAATCGCATTACCTTCTTTGGGTAAAAGAAGCCCGATCCTGACGTTCTACCAGCGGAACCTGAAGTTGGCTTATTACCTGACCAACTTCGGACTCCTGGCTTTGATCCTCTTGATCTTTGGTTACATCAGGTATCAGGCATGGCGTCTCGAGGAGTTTAAGAGGAAAGGCATGACTGACTCCGGCAAGAAGATCATCTCCCTGACCTATGCGCAGCTCGGTCCGCCGCCGTCCATTCAGGGCGCCGACGCGGCCGGCGCGCCGCAGGCAGCTGCCGGCGCACGGCCAGCAGCTCCGGTCGTCGGCGTGCCCAAACCGGTGCCTGATGCAGAGGCGGTGATGGAAACATCGCCGGATCAATCCATGATATCCGGCACCAGCGCACTCGATGCGGGAACCGGCGGGGAAAGCGGCATGGCAACCGAGATCAAGGTCGATGAAGGCATCCCGGACATCAACGCCTACGTGCCGGTCGATATCCCGCCCAAGGCTATTGTCCAAAGGCGGCCGATCTATCCGGAGATCGCCAAGAAGGTAGGAATGGAAGGCACGGTCTTCGTCAAAATGCTCCTTGATCTTGACGGGACGATAATGCGCGTCGTGATCCTGAAAAGCTCCGGTTTCCCTCAGCTCGATACCGCGGCCGTGGTTTGCGTGTCCGACTGGAAATTCTCGCCGGCGATACAGAACAAAAAGCCGGTCCGGGTATGGCTGGGCGCGCCGGTTAAGTTCAAACTCGAGTAGCCAGGATACCGAAGCTACCGCACGCGAACGGCTAACGATAAAAAAGACGCCGGCAGCAAGGAAGTAAAGCTGTCGGCGTCTTTACTTTTGACCAATATAACACTCTTAATCGGTAACGCGACTGTTAGTCGGCGTCTTTACTTTTGACCAATATAACACTCTTAATCGGTAACGCGACTGTTAGTCGGCGTCTTTACTTTTGACCAATATAACACTCTTAATCGGTAACGCGACTGTTAGTCGGCGTCTTTACTTTTGACCAATATAACACTCTTAATCGGTAACGCGACTGTTAGTCGGCGTCTTGACTTTTAATCATTTTCATATATAATATCCCATGGCAATCAAAAAACGTTCAAAGAGTGTCCTTAAGAATATCAGGCAGGCGCGCCGCCGGCACGCGGCCAATACTGCGAAGAAGCAGAAGTTGAGACTTTCGGTCAAGAAGTTAAAAAAAGCAAAATCCAAGACCGAAGCAATGAAATTGTACCGGCCGCTTCAATCGCAGATCGACAAGTTGGTGCAGGACAGCATCATCAATAAAAAGACCGCCGGCCGGATGAAATCTAAACTTTTAAGGGCGATCCAGGCGCCGACTAAGAAATAAGTATCAATATTAAATATGAAACCTCTCCCCTTGTGGGAGAGGACATAGGTGAGGGGGAATTTTATCATATGAATAACACCCTCCCCCTTACTCCCTCCCATCAAGGGAGGGGAAGCATTTAAGGCTGCCGCCTGAAACGCCCTGTGCATCCGCTGATCGACCAGGATAAGCAAGGACTGGCAAAAAAATACAAGCGGGCGAACCTCAAGATCAGTATCCCCTCGCAGATCGTTTCCGCATGTTTCCTGTTCGTACTCCTGTATTTCAACATATCCAGGGATCTCGTCGCTCGGCTCGCAGTTTTGGTATCCAGCCGTTTTGTCCTGGCATTGGTGTATTTTGCATTCTTCTATATCGCCTACACGATCTTGTCGTTTCCCTTCAGTTATCTTTCCGAGCATGCGACAGAACATAAATACGGGTTTTCTACCCAGAACTTCGCGCAGTGGTTGACCGACTACATTAAATCCCTGTTGGTCGGGCTGCTGCTGGGAACTTTGGTATTCGAGACGGTCTACGTCGTCACCTATCATACGCCGCTGCTCTGGTGGCTCTGGCTCTCCTTGATCATGATCCTTTTCAGCGTCATCCTCGCGAACCTGTTCCCGGTCGTACTCCTCCCGCTCTTTTACAAAACAACCGCGATCGAGAACGAATCGCTAAAAGAACGGATCACCGCTCTCTGTGATCAGGCATCGGTGAAATTAAAGGGTATCTACAGTATAAACCTGAGCAGCAAATCCACTAAGGCGAATGCGGCCGTGGTCGGCCTGGGCAACACCAAAAGGATCTTGATCGGCGATACGCTCATGCAGAAGTACACCGAGAATGAGGTCGTCGCCACCGTTGCCCATGAAATCACTCACTATAGAGAATCTCACATCTGGTGGCTGATCCTGTGGCAGGCGCTGATCTCGATCGGCATGTTCTTTGTATTTTCACGCATCTATCCATACGTATACCGTTGGGCTGGATTCGGTGACGTTTCCGAGATCGCCGCCTTTCCGCTGTTCGCGGTGATATTCGTGGTGCTTTCAGCCGCGGTCAAACCACTGGGTTCGGGGATCTCGCGATATTACGAAAGACGCAGCGATCTGGGCGCGCTCGTTTTGACCAGGAACGCGGACGCGTTCATCAGCCTCATGGCGAAATTCTGCAACGAGCAGCTGATCATTGCCTACCCGAACCGCCTGGTGGAATGGTACAAGTATTCACACCCGTCGCCGGGCCGGCGGATCGGATTCGCCGAGAATTGGAAGACCACGAACACGCTATAAATTGCGCGATGCATTTTTTTCCAAATCTGAATGGGGGCAGGCGTTAACTGTTAACCATATACTTGACTATGACTATTTTTTGTATATACTGATCCGTGGCAAAAAGACCGCGTCTGAAAGGAAGGGGAGTCTATCATCATATCTATGCCTGGAGCAATGACCGGCATCTGATTTTCACTAATGATGATCATTATCAAAAGTATCTGAACTTATTAGCTCGATATAGTGTGCATTATGATCTGGACATTATAGCTTATGCCTTGATGGACTGGCACGTGCATCTCTTTGTGCATGATAATCATGAAGAAATTTCACGTTTCATGAACAGTCTGCATGGCGAGTACGCGCAATATTTCAACAAGACCATCAAACGGGTTGGGCATGTTTTTGGCGAGCGATACAACAATAAAATCGTACAGGCTAATCCATATGGTTTATGGTTATCAAGATATATTCACCGCCAAGCGGTAGCGGCCCGGCTTGTGAAAGATCCTAAAAATTACCCTTGGACAAGCTATCGGGCTTACATCGGTTTACAGCCTTTGAATTTTCTGCAGCCAGGCGTAATCTGGGAGCAGTTCGGAAGTACTAAGGATAGGAAAAGCAAGGTTTTGATCTTTCGACGATATGCAGATTTTATCATAGACGGTGATGACGGACCGGTTGATTGGGGTAAAAAAACAACGCCGATAATTGGTGATCATACTTTTATTAAACGAATTGCCACTCGTATTGATAAAGAGACGGAAATGGGTACCTCTGCAAAACCGTCGTTTAAGGGCGACCTACAGGATTTGCTTAAGGCAATCAGCGCGCAGTATGATATCGACATGAAACGCCTGGTCAATCCGACCAATAAAGATGATCGGCAATTACGCAGACAGGTTTATGATATCCTGATCAATGAATATCATTTATCATTACGGACCATCGGGCGGCTGTTCCATATCTCAGCACCAGCCGTCTACAAAGCAGTCGGTAAACAATCATTCACGTAATATAAGAGAACTCAATATGGTTAACGGTTAACGCCTGCCCCTAATTTTGGTGTTTTTTTTCGCTCAATTCGGGAATAAAAAGACACTCCTCAATGTATATAAAGTAGCAGGGCCTCAAAGGGCTAGCTGAAAGGAAGGGCAATCATGAATAACATAACTCACCAAATAGCCCTACCCTCCTTGGGCGGGCGCAGCCCGATACTGCGCTTCTATCAGGTTAATCTTCGGCTCGCTTATTACCTCACGAACTTCGCGTTGCTGGTTCTGATACTGGGGATCTTCGGCTACGTCAAATACCAGGAATGGCGCCTTGATGAGCTGAAAAGAATAACCGGTAAGGACAATGGCCCGATCGTCATTGAAATACCGTACTATAAATTAGATCCACCACGGTCAATTCTACCTGATGATAATATCAACGCCCTGGTTCCCAAATCCCCAGCGCCCGTAGTCCGGGGTAATCCCGTGCCGGTACCAGATGCTGACGCGCTTGTGGAAACATCGCCTGATCAAACTGACATTGTCGGCTCCAGTATAAACGACTTAACCGCAAAAGTTGACAACGGTCAGGTAGTGATCAAAGTCAAGGATGATATCCCGGATATCGGCGAGTATGTTCCATATGACATTCCGCCAAAACCGGTCGTCCAGAAACCGGCAGAATATCCGGAGATCGCCAGGAAAGTCGGCATGGAAGGAACGACGTTCGTCAAAATGCTCCTCGATCTTGACGGTTCGGTCATGCGCGTGGCGGTACTGAAGAGCTCGGGTTTTCCGCAGCTCGACACCGCCGCGGTTAAATGCGTCCTGGACTGGAAATTTTCACCTGCCATTCAGAACAACAGGCCGGTGAGGGTATGGCTGGGCACTAATATAAAATTTAAATTGAAATAGCCGGCGCCTGCACTTTTAACCAGCATAAAACTTATATTCGGTAGCGCGACTGTTAGCCGGCGCCTGCACTTTTAACCAGCATAAAACTTATATTCGGTAGCGCGACTGTTAGCCGG
>Ga0299912_10000122_pt1 | contig 88854 bp, 80 predicted proteins | sample RVTome_2_FD_207667 | JGI IMG/M metagenome (GOLD analysis project Ga0299912, IMG submission 207667) | Soil microbial communities from uranium-contaminated site in the Upper Colorado River Basin, Wyoming, United States - RVT95D214 (version 2) ... | reverse complement strand
TTTGTCGGTCACCCTTTTCGAGAAGATGCCCTTGCAGCAAGCCTTTCCAGCCACCGACTACACACCCATCAAGGGCGTGTATCACAATCAACTGAATTTATTCACGATTTAACCGGACACTAGTGATTCCATCAAGTGGATCGTCGCCTTTCTCACTATGTCGAGCTGCTGTCCGTCAAGAGTACTGCTTAATCGGGTAAGGGCGGGCTTCTAACCCGCCCTCCCCACACCACCCGGCATGTGGACAAAGGGGTCATGCACAGACAAAGGGGTCTTGACATCACGGCTACCACACACCAAGGCAAGGGGTCTATACAAGATGCGTGTGACTAAGCTAAGCATCCAATGTGATATCAATAGGGCGCGGGGTCCTGCAATCATGCCGCCAAGCGTTCTACTTTCGGCGCAGGCTTTTGCCGTGCTTGCCATAGGTCGTAATCGGCCTGCATCCCGACCCACATGGACGCACTGGTATCGAGTGCCGCTTCCAGCCGTAACGCCATGTCTGCCGAAATTGCTGCGCGTTGATTGATTACCCGAGACAAGGCAACACGGCTTACGCCGAGCCGCTGTGCAGCTTCGGTGATTTGCATGCCTTCCGGCAAATACTCGCGTAATACCTGCCCTGGATGCGGTGGGTTGAACATTTCCATGTTTGTTCTCCTAGTGATAATCGAGATAGTCCACCAGCTCGACATCGGCGCCAATGAAGCGAAATATCAAACGCCAGTTTCCATTGACCGTAATTGACCAAAATCCTTCCAGGTTCCCCGAGAGTGGATGCAACCGCCAACCTGGCGCGTTCAAGTCTTCCGGTTTTGTCGCACGGTTCAACGCAAAAAGCTGAAGGCGAAGTTTGCCTTCGTGATGCGGCTGAATTTTGGCCTTGTTTCCATTCTTGAAGAACAGCTCCAAGCCTTTGTGCTGGAACGATCGAATCATGATGTATAGCGTAGCGATACATGCCGTGAAAGTCAAGGCCAGTTGGAGCAACGGGGTCATTTCGCAGGACACAAAAGCACAGGGGCGAGCCGCGAGCCCGCCCCTGCCTGCTGCCTCTGCTTCCTTCTTACGGCAGCATCAGCGTGACCGACTTGTGGTAATCGGCGTAATGCAGGTATCCCCAGCCGTTGATGACGCGGTCCCAGACTCCGAGGTAGAAGGTGTGGGCGCACTTGGTGGAGGTGGGGTCTCCGGCGACAACGGCGTTCCAGGCAGGCGCCGGCACAATGCCGGCGGTGCCGCCCCATTTTTTGGTGGGGGATACGTGGGCGGCGTAGCTGTCGGAGGCGACCAGCTTGGATTTGTTGTCGCCCCATAGCGCGGTGAGGCTCCAGCTCAGGAGGTTCTGCTCGGGATCCTGCGCGGTGATGTTGAAGGTGAAGTTGGTGCTGCCGCTGTTGACGATGGCGCAGGTTCCGACCACGGCTCCGTCGTGGATGATCTGGTCGATGGATGCCTGGGGCCAACGATTGTCCACCTGCACCACCATGGTACGGCCAGGATCGCCGATGCCGCCGATTTCGGAAGCCGCGTTTTGCGCGGCGAACAGCTTCACGCCGATGGTGTGCAAGCCGTTGCTGAGCGCCGACGTGTTCAGGATGTAGCCTAGCCAATGGTTGTACCAGAGCTCGCCCATGCTGCGCACCGGGTAGTAGCCGGTGGCCGAGGGGGCGATGGTGCGCAGTACGAAACTGGCGGCCGGCGTGCTCCACTTGTAGTCGTACCAGGTCTGGCGCGGCTCCACGCCGTCCACCAGCAGCTTGTAAAAACGCGCGCCGGAGGCGAAGGCGTTTTCGTGGTTGAACATGATAGGCAGACTGCCGCCGAACGGGCTGTCCTTGACCTGGAAGAAGTAGCTGGGATCGACCGAGGTATCGGCGTAACCGTCGATCGCCGGATTGACCGGGGAATGGCGGCTGATGCGCGACACCGGCACGTGGCCGATGCCAAGCAGCATGGGGCCGGTGGCGACGTAAACGGAGGCGGTGAGATCCAGTTGATCGACCTCGCTGTCGCAGCACACCAGCAGCCGGTCGGCTGACATGACGGCCACGCTCGACGGACGGAAAGGCACGCCCAAAGCCACGGTCGTGACGACAGGCGGGGTCTGGTTGAGGTTGATGAGCGAGATGCGGTTGGCCGGGTCTCGCTCGGCGATGAGGATGCCGCCCTCGCCCGGGTCGCTCCAGGTCATGAAGAACGGCGCGGTCATGCCGGTGACCAGCGTCTCGCGGTGCCCGGTGGCGAGGGTGATGCAGCTCACGCGGCCGCCGTCCGGCCCCGCCGTCTGTTCGGATACGTAGGCGTAGGCGCGGTCGGCGCTGACCAGGAGGCCGATGGCGTTTTCCAGATTGCTCAGCAGCGCGGTCTTGGCGCCGCTGGCGAGGTCGATGCGCAGCAATCTTCCCGGATTGGCGTATTCCACCACGTAAGCCTGGTTATGGTCCTCGTCCAACGATATCTGATGCGGCGCCGTCATGCCCGAACTCACCACCGTGGCGGCGGCGCGGTTGGCGCTGGTGAGCTTCACGCGCAGCAGGTTGCCGCTGCGCTCGGTGACGTAGGCGTACAGTTCGTCCGCGCACACCTTGATGTCTTCCGGCTGGTTGTAGCCGGTGCCCAGCACCTGGTAGCGCGGTGCGAGGTGGTAGGTGGTCCAGCGCACGGTGATGTCGTAGCCGTAGGCCACCACCTGTACCTTCGTGTAGTTGCCGGCGTTGGTGAGCACCGCGAACACGTCGCCGTTGACCAGCTTGTTGGTGGCGTCGTTGTTGCCGTTGATGGGGGTGGTTCCGTAGCTCAGCGCCTGCAGTTCGGCCGCTGTGATGGCGGCATAGCTCACCGGGCCGAGATTGACCAGCTTGGCGCCGCCCACCGGTGTCATCTTGCGGTGCACGGCATCCACCTGTTCCCACCAGATATCGGCGCCGCCGCCGGGGCTGACCTCCATGCCGGTTTCCAGGTCGAACAGCCAGGTGCCGTGGATGATTTTTGTTCCCGTCGAGACCACCGCAGCGGCCGGAATCAGGTTGATGCGCGAGACCTTGCCGCCGAATTCGACGAAGTCGAGCTGGTTGCGGCTCTGACGGTAATCGCAGCCGATGGCACCGGCAAGCCCGGAGGCCAGTTGAGTGGATGCAGCCATTATTGTTTTCCTCTATCGTTAGCGCCGGCTTGCGGCCGGCAAATGCGCGTAAGTTGCAGGCGGTTCGCCCGTGCCGAGACATCCATCGGGCTGCGGAACCGCCTCATGGCCGCCTCGGCTAACACAGCGAATAGCAATTACCGTTCCAACGCAGAGATGTTTTTTATCCACTTGTATTTGTTGGACAAATAAATCCATCCGTGAGCAGGCATGGGTCCATCCAGACCCGCCACCGCAGAGAGCCCGGCTCGGATCGCCGCGTTCACTGCGGCTCCGGGCGGGTAGCCATTGACCCGCTGCCGGGTCGCGGCTCGCCCGGACGGCAGCGCTTGACTTCCCCATTGCGTGGTCTAGTTTGAGAAAGCGCACCTCCCAAAGGAGCCCACCATGAAAATCCGCCTGCCGTGGCTGCTCTCCCTGTCCCTGCTGCTCGCCTGCAACCCGCTCTACGCCGCTGTCCAGCGTGCCAAGTTCACGGCCGGCAACCAGTACCTCGTCGTCGAGACCCTGGACGACGACCTGATCCACTTCGAGCTTTCCGCCGCGGGGTCCGGCCCCGACGCCAGCGCGCCGCTGTACGTCTCGCCCATGATCAACAAGACCGATTACCGCGGCCCGTCCGCGTATTCGCAGCAGGGCAACCTGATCGAAACGAGCGAGATCAAGGTCGCCGTGGACGCGCAGAGCCTGTGTATTGCGCTCACCTACAAGATCAAGCAGCGCCCCCTCACCACCGTCTGTCCGCAGGACCTCGCCCGCGACTGGAAGGGCGTGAGCCTCGCCAAGGGCCAGATCGCCGACGTCTACGGCCTCGGCCAGCAGTTCAAGGTGCTCGGCTCGGCCGATGGCGACTGGCTGACGCACAAGGTGCGCGAGGAGCAGCCGGCGGGGCAGGAGCAGGCGCACGGCAACGGCTTCATGCCGTTCGGCCAGGCGGGCATGGTGGGCAACGTGCAGTTTCCCGTCATGTATGCGCTGGGCGACGGCCTCGATTACGCGCTGCTGCTGGACAACGTTTACAAGCAGCGCTGGGATTTCTCCGCCGACCCGTGGCAGGTGCGCATGTGGGGCGACCAGGTGCGCTTTTACGTCATGACCGGCCCCGACCTGCCCGACCTGCGCCGCGACTACATGGAGCTGGTGGGCACGCCGCCGGTGCCGCCGAAGAAGGCGTTCGGCCTGTGGGTGTCGGAGTTCGGCTACCGCAACTGGGATCAGGTCGCCAAGCTGCGCGACGGACTGCGGCGCGACAACTTCCCCCTGGACGGCTTCGTGCTCGACCTGCAATGGTTCGGCGGCGTCAAGGACGGCAGCCCGGACAGCGCCATGGGGCGGCTGGACTGGGACCGCGCCAACTTCCCCGACCCGGACGCGCACATCGCCGCGCTGGCGCAGGACGACGTTGGCCTGACCGCGATCGAGGAATCCTACTTCAGCCAGAACACCGACACTTTCGCGCAGATGAGCGCGGCCGGCGGGCTGTTCGCCTATGCCCGCAGCGACGGCAAGTGCAACCCCGCGGTAGAGTCGCCGGTCATCCTCAGCAACTGGTTCGGCAAGGCCGCCATGATCGACTGGTCCAACCCGGCGGCGGGCGCGTGGGTGGCGGACAACCGGCGCTTCCCCAACCTGGTGCAGAAGGGCGTGACGTCCCACTGGACCGACCTCGGCGAGCCGGAGAAATACGACCCCAACGCCTGCTACCACGGCGTGGAAACCACCGCATCCGGCCCCAGGAACACCCACGGCGACATCCACAACCTGTACGCCTTCCTGTGGAACGAGTCGATCTGGGACGGCTACTGGCGCAAGCGCGACCAGGTGCAGCGCCGGCCCTTCATCGTTAGCCGCTCCGGCGCGTCCGGCTCGGACCGCTGGGGCGTGGCCATGTGGTCGGGCGACATCGGCTCCAACCTCGACCTGCTCGCCACGCACATGAACAGCCAGATGCACATGTCGTTCTCCGGCATCGACTACTACGGCTCCGACATCGGCGGTTTCCGCCGCGAAGGCATGCCTTACAACGGAAACCACTCCGGCCGCCTGCAATACCAGAACGAGCTGTACACGCAGTGGTTCGCCAACGGCGCCTGGTTCGACGTGCCGGTGCGCCCGCACACCGACAACAGTTTCCAGCAGAACCTGCGCTACGAAACCGCGCCCGACCTCGTGGGCAACCTCAACGCCAATCGCGAAAACATCCGCCAGCGCTACGAGCTCATCCCCTATTACTACTCGCTCGCCTACCGCGCCTACCTCGCCGGCGAACCGGTCGTGCCACCGCTGGTTTTCTACTACCAGGATGACCCCAACGTGCGCCGGATGGGCCACGAAAAACTCATAGGCCGCGACCTGCTGGTGGGCGCGGTGGCCAAGCACGGCGAATACGCGCGCAACGTCTACCTGCCCAGGGGGCGCTGGGTGAACTACCACACGCGCGACTGGTTCGACAGCGCCGGGCAATGGGTGAACAACTTCCCCACTTACATCGACGGCATCTTCCGCCTGCCCGCCTTCGCCCGCGCCGGCGCCATCATCCCCATGATGGCCGTGGACGACCAGACCAAGGACGCCTTCGGCCACCGCAAACAGGGTGCGGCGACCAACGACCTGATGGTGCAGGTCTACGCCGATGCCGCGCCCAGCAGCTTCACCCTGTACGAGGACGACGGCACCACCCTGAGCTACGACCCCGGCCGGCGTCCGCTCTACCAGACGCGCACCACCGCCATCTCCCAGCAGCAGGCCGGCAGCACCGTCACCGTGGTCATCGACAAGGCCGCCGGCAGCTACCCCGGCGCCCCCGCCAGCCGCAACAACGTGGTGCGCCTGGTGGTCGACGACGCGCGCGCCGTAGGCGTCACCCTCAACGGGTCGGCGCTGCCGCAGCAGAGTTCGGCCGCCGCTTTCGCTGCCGCAAGCCGCGGCTGGTACAACGCCGGGCGCAACCTGGTGCTGGCCAAGTCGGGCGTGCGCAGCGCCGCCGCCAAGAAGACCTTCAAGGCCACTCTGCAACCCGTCGCGCGCACCGCCAGCGTCAACCTCGTGTGCGACAACGGCTGGACGGCACCCGGCGACAACATCTACGCCGTCGGCAACCTGGCCGGCCTCGGTAACTGGGATCCCGAAAAAGGCATCAAGCTCTTTCCCAGCGTGTACTACGAATACATCTACAACCCGCCGCCCGGCCACAACGGGCCGGGGCCCAGCACCCCCAAATGGTCGGCCCTGGTGCAGGGGCTGCCGGGGAACGCCGCGGTCGAGTGGAAGTGCGCGCGCAAACTCGCATCCGGCCAATGGCAGTGGCAAACCGGGGGCAACAACATGCTGACCGCGCCGGCGTCGGGCTTTGCAGGGAGCAGCGTGGGGGCGTTTTAGCCCCCCGCCTATTGTCCCGGCCGATATCCGTCGGTCAGCGTTTTCATGAAAGCGACGATATCTTCCTCTTCGCGTTTGGTGAGGCCGAGTCGGCCCAGTTCGTCGCGGTTGACGTTGCCGATGACTTCGGGGGCGGGCCAGCATTTGCGCTGCATGGCTTCATCCGCGTCAACCAAGGGCTGTGCACACAGGGAGCGGTTGTCGCGGCTGTTGTAGAAAGCCATCACGCCTTCCAGCGTGCGGAAGTAGCCGTTGTGCATATAGGGGCCGGTGAGCGCGATGTTGCGCAGCGTGGGCACCTTGAATTTGCCGTCTTCGGCGCGCTTTTTCAGCTCACTCCCCAGGCCGCGATCCACGAACAGGTCGCCTTCCGGATTGTGTGCCTTGTCCAGCCGGTAGTAGGGATTGGCCGGATTGCGCGGCACGCCCAGGTTGTCGTAAGTGAAGTCGGTAAACAGCGGCGGCTCGCCCTGCGGGCCCGGCCGGCTGGGATGGCAAGCGGCGCAATTGCCCTTTTTCTCGTCTTCGAAAAGGCGCAGCCCGCGCGATTCCTGTGCGCTGAGCTTGATCTTGCCGGCGAGGTAGAGATCGTATTTTGAGCTGAAAGGGTTGAAGGTGCGGCTGCGGTGGAAAGCGGCCAAGGCGTCGGCGATGCGCGCGTAGGCCTGGTCGGTATGCTCCAGCGCGCCTTTGCCGAATACCGTTTCGAACAGCGGCGCGTAGCTGGCCATGCGGATTTTTTTCACCACGGTGTGGCGGTCCGGGTTGGCCATTTCCAGGGGGTTGAGGAAGGGCGCTTTGGCCTGTTCTTCGAGCGTGGCGGCGCGGCCGTCCCAGAACTGGCCACCGACGTAGTGTTCCTCTTTCGGGTCGAAATGAAACGCCGGGCTGTAGCGGGCATACATGACGGTAGGCGTGTTGCGGCTGCCCATGCGGCCCGGCAGCACGCCCTTGGAGGTCGGCGCATGCTCCTCCGGATCGCTGAAGGCGCGGCCCGGCGCGTGGCAAGTGGCGCAGGCCTGGCCCGCCGGCTCGGACAAACGCGTGTCGAAGAAGATCATTTGCCCCAGTTGTTCCCTGGCTGAGAGCGCTTCCGGCTCGCTGGCTTGGGCGGCTTGCAGCATCAGGACAAGGAAGCCGGCTTGAATCAGTTGCGACTTTTTCATTTTCACCTCTCTCAGTAGCTCATTTTTGCACGCAGGCCGAGCAGCACCATATCGTGCGCCGCTGCGTTGCCGGCAGGCCGGGCGATCCATTGCAGGTCCGGCGCAACGGCGAAATGGTCGTTGACCTGCCAGTTGTAATAAATCTCGCCCAATCGCTCCGAACCTGCGGCGGCATAGCCGAAGTCGGGCGTGCCGTCGCCGTCGGCATCCAGAGCGGGCGCGTCGGCGCCGAATTCCAGGCTGGTGGAGAGCATCCCCAAGGCCACACCCAGCCGGTCATGCTCGCGGCCCCAGAGGGCGCCGCCCAACTCCGCGCCCAGGGTGAGCGCCCGGTCGAATTTCACCCGGCCACGGGTGGAGCGGCCGTAGCGCGCGAACACCCCCAGATTGTCTGCGACCGACTGGTCCAGGCTAAACCCCCAGCCGGCATGGCGCTCGCTGCCGCTGTCGGCGGCATTGGCATAGGGCGCGGCGGCCCCGCTGGCCCAGCCGTAAACGCGCCACGTGCCGTCGCGTCCGGGCAGAAACTGGCGGCCGACTTCCAACTGGCCGATGGCGAAAGGCCGGGTAAAGCTGTTGTCGAACCCGGCGCCTCGCCCTGCGCCGAAGGCACCGAAGGAGACGCGCCACCAGTCCGGGCTGTCGCTGTCGTTGTGGTAGGCGAGGCGCACGCCGGGGGTGAAGCCGTAGGAATCCACGCCCATGTCGCCGCCGGAGTCCAGCAGCGGATTATGTACGAACGCATTGTTGAGAAAACGCTCAGATTCGTCGTCGGACAGTGCGTTCTGGTCGAAGAACACGAAGGGATCGATCTTGCCGAAATTGACCTCCAGGTGCGACTGGGCGGATTCCCGGTCGCCGCCCAGGGGCACGTCCAACTGGTACCAGGCCTGCGCCAGCAGCGCGGTGGAATCGTCGCGCTCGCTGAGGCCGAAGGCCGTGGTGTTGGGCGTGCTGGTATAGGTCGGGTTGAGGCGCGCGAGCCCGTCGCCCTGGCCCAGGCGGAAGTGCGCGAAGAGATGCCCTTCGGCATCGCCCACCTCGCCGCCGGGCAGCGTGACCGACACATCTGCCCGATAGTTGAGCTGGTTTTCGGCGTGGCCGTCGCTGGTCGCGGCGGCGCCGGCGTGCTGCGCCACCAGCGTCAGCGCCGCGCCGGCGGATACGCCCTCCACCTGGTCGATCATGCGCGCCTGTTTGTTGAGGGAGAGCAGTTGGAATTCCATGTCCTCCAGGCGCGCAGCCAGCGCCTTTTCCCGAGGCGAAGCGGCTTCATGGTCGGCGGCCGGCTGGTGCCCCGCCGCCTCCAGTTGCTCGACGCGCTGCGCGAGGCGGCGGACCTCCGCGAGCAAGGCGTCGGTTTCGGTGGCAGCGCCGGCGGGAGCGGCGAACAGGGCAAGCAGGGTTATTTGCGCAGTTGCGCGTGCGGTAAGTAGGGCCATGGGTTCTCCTTAAGAAGTTTGCACATGGCTGGCTACAGGGGCGGAGGCCCGTTGGCTGGCTCCCCTCTCGGGGCTATTTCGTGAGTATCAGTTTCCCGTTCCTGGTCAGGCGCAACAGGTAGCGCTCGCCGGCGTGCTCTATCACCAGCACCGAACCCGTGCCCAGCAAATCCTGGGTGCGCGCCACGCCGTTGGCGGCTATGGGCGTGGGCTGGGGCGAGGTTTTGGCTGGATGCGAATTGTTCATGGCCTCCATCTTAATGAGAATGGTTCGCATTTGCAAGCACATTCGGAAAGAGCGGTAAGCCTGGGGACTACGTGAAGTTGCATCCCCAGATTCTCTGCTAGTCTGAATATGTGAATGAACCAAAAACGGCAGTCAGCCACAGAGAACACAGAGGTAAAACAACGCCTTGATTGCTATTCGCGGCTCACCTGTCGGGAGAAAAGAAAATCACGCCGAAAGCCGCGTCAGCTCTGTGATCTCTGTGGCTGGAACCCGGATCGACACCGTTGCAGGAGCGGCGCCAGCCCTCCCCTCAATCCCCTCCCGCAAGCGGGAGGGGAGACGATCGCCCCTTCCCCCGCTTGCGGGGGAAGGTTGGGATGGGGGTTGGCCGCGATTTACGGCCGCATTCGCGCCGGGGCGGCGCTCCTACACGCACGAGCATTCCAATAGACAATCTGGGTTAAACCCAGATCGTCCATTAGAGGAATGCGGCTATGATCCGAGGCGAAAATCCTGCATCGGCGCCTGGCGGAGCGCGGCCATCCTGGCCGCATGCGGGCTGGAAGCCCGCGTTCCATCGGGCAGGTTTCCGATGGACGGTCTGGGTTGGGCTGCTTTTCCAGGTTGAACAGGGTGCCGTCGACGGTCTTGCACAGGTCGGAATCAATCTTGAAGCCAGACAACGGGGACTACGCTTTGTGCTGCTTGCTTGACGCTGCCGTGCCTGAAAGAGAATCGGGACGCGACGAATTCTACCTGGGAGCAAGGGGACGACCATGAGCACCCTAGCTGAGAAAGGCGGCGGCAGTTTCCAGGGCATCAAGCTCCTGCTGTGCGAAAACCCGCTGCCGCCGATCGACGAGGCCATCGCAGCGGCCCAGGCCGAGGCACCGCACAGCAACTATTACACCGAGCCCTATTCGGCGCCGCTGCGCCGGCTCATCGGCGAGCAGATCGGCGTTGCCGAACGGCTCATTCACATCAACGCCGGCTCGGAGCTCATCCTGCGCCAGCTCTTTGACCGCTTCGGCCAGCAGGTGCATCTGCTGACGCCGACCTATGTGCTTTTCCCCGAGATCGCCCGGCGCTACACCGAAACCCATTTGCTCCCGGAAAAGGACTTCGCCTTCGACATGAGCGAATTGGCGATTCCGCAGGGAACCACGCTCGCCGTCATCGTGAACCCCAACAACCCCAACGGCGGCATCTTCGACATGGCACCGCTGCCGGGGCTGTTGCGCCGCCACCCGGAAACGCGCTTCCTGATTGACGAGGCGTTCATTGGCCTGGCCGGGCAGTCGGTCGCCCATCTGGTGCCAGAGCATCCCAATCTGCTGGTGACCCGCACACTGTCCAAGGCCCACAGCCTGGCGGGGTTTCGGGTCGGCTACGCCATATTGCCCGAAGCCGTCGCCGACGACCTGAACAACCACAACGATGCCTACCCGCTCGCCCGCCCCAGCCAGGCCGCGGCCATCGCCACGCTTCGGCATGAGGACAAGATTCATGCCCGCGCCGCGCAGTTGCGCGCCTGGACCGAGGAACTCGCGGCACAGTTGCGCACCCTGGGCGTGCGCACCTATCCGACCAAGACCTATTTCTTCCTCGCCGACTTCGCGCCGCACGATGCGGGGGCGCTCGCAGCGCACCTGAAGGAGCACGGCATTCTCGTGAAACCGCTTAACGACCCGCGCCTCGGCGCAGGTTACATGCGCGTCACCACCGCGCTACCGGAAGACAATGCACGATTCGTTCTGCTGGTAAAGCACGCGCTGGAGCCCTGAGCCATGGCGCCCATGGCCCCGACCTACGCGGCGGTACTGCTGTTGTCACTGCTATCGTGCGTCACCACGGCCGCAGGCATCGCGCTGGCGCTGCTGTTGCGCGAGAACACGCGCGCCATCGCCGCCGGCATGGGGTTCTCGTTCGGCATCATGGTGCTGATTTCGACGCTCGATCTGATACCGCAAGCGAGCGCTGCCGCGGGTATCGGCCCCGCCATCGCCAGTGCCGCATTCGGTGCCGCGTTGCTGTGGGCAGCGCACCTCGCCATCCCGCACACCCACCTGTTTCCCGAAATGCGGCTGACGAACGTGGTGCTCGTCAAGGCCGCCTATCTTGTAGCCTTGGGGTTGATCCTGCACGATTTTCCGGAGGGCTTTGCCATGGCCAATGCCTACGTCGCAACGCCCAAGCTCGGCATGCTGGTGGCCGTTGCCATCGCCCTGCACAACCTGCCGGAGGAATTCGCCATGGCGGTGCCGGTGCTTCAGATACGCAGCAAACGCCTGCTCTTCGGCGCGGCGCTCCTGTCCGCCCTGGCCGAACCGCTGGGCGCTGTCCTCGGGCTGGTGGCGGTGGGCATCGCGCCGTCGCTGAATGCCCATTTCATGGCATTCGCCGCCGGGGCGATGCTGTTCGTGTCGATCCACGAACTCATCCCGATGGCGCAACGCTACCGCCACCTCGGGATGTTTGCCGGCGGCACGGTGTCGAGCGCGCTGGTCTATTGGCTGCTCGCGCGCCTGACTGCGGCCGTGCCCGTCACCTGACACGAAAAAACGGCACCGATGATCTCCCTTGCGCGCCGTTTTTTCGTCTGTCTGCTTGCAGGCCTCAGCCTGCCGGTTTTGGCAGACGGTTTGCCGCCGCTTTCTCGCATGGCGACCGGCGGCGACGCGGAATATACCGTTCAGCCGGGGGATTTTCTGATCGCCATCGGCGCCCGCTTCGGCGTGGCCGCCAAGGTCCTGGCGCAGCAGAACGCCATCCCTTATGAAGCCTACATTCACCCCGGCCAGCGGCTGCGCATCCACAATCCCCACATCGTGCCGGCGACGCCAGCCGACGGCATCCTCATCAACATCCCGCAACGCATGCTGTTCCACCTCAGCCAGGGCAACCTGGGCGGCGCCTATCCGGTTGGCCTGGGCAAAGCCGCATGGCCCACGCCGGAAGGCGAATTCAAGATCGCCACGCGGGAGACCAACAAGACCTGGAAGGTGCCAAAATCCATACAGGAAGAAATGCGCCGCGAGCAGAAAATCGTGCGGGAAGAAGTGCCCCCCGGCCCCGACAATCCCTTGGGCGCCCACTGGCTTGGACTGAGTCTTCCGGGATATGGCATACACGGCACCATCGCGCCTTCGAGCGTGTTCCATTTCCAGAGCCATGGCTGTATCCGGCTGCATCCCGACGATGTGGCCGACCTCTTTGATCGGGTGAAGGTGGGTACGGCGGGCCGCATCGTCTACCAGCCCGTGTTGCTGGCGGTGGTCGAAGACGGACGCATCCTGCTCGAAGTGCATCGGGACATCTACAACCAGGGCATAGACCCGGCGCAACTCGTTCGCGGCCTGGCTGAAGCCAATGGATTGAGCCAGGACATCGACTGGCCTTCGGTGCAGGCGGCGATCGCGGCGCAGGACGGCCTCGCCCGCGAAGTGGGCCGCTTGGCGCCGCAATGAAATCTGCCCACGGAAGCACCTGCTATATTTGAATTGTCAGGACAATGGCCACCCGGCCGGCAACACACCCTCATTAGGATAAGGCCATGATCCGTAACCCCATTGACGTCGCGGTTCGCGTCACTCCAAGGCTGTCGGCGCTGATCGAAAGCCGGGTCAACGATCCGGACGCCGACGAGCCGCCCACCCTGGGGGTGGTGCGTGAGTTTCTCACCGGCTTGCTGCCTCCCGCATATGCGGCAACGGAGAGGATGCACCACTTCGACGTCAGCGAATCGCTGCTTGACGAACTGAACACCCTGATCGACGAGTACGGCACCGGGGCGCTGGCTGCCGACTTTGTAAAGAGCGTGAGCAGCGAGCCGCTTTCTCGTGTGATCGAGGCAGTGCTGAACGACGAAAATCGCGAAAATCCCCCCACGCTGGAAGCCGTAAGAGAAGCACTGCTGGCTGGTCTAGGCGCTCGCCTGGTGGGCGAAGGCGTGCTGGATGAGGACGAGGACGATGCGCTGATGGCGGAGATCGAAGGCCTGATCGAACGCTTTGGCGCGGACGCGTTGGCGGAAGACCTGCTGCGCTACGAGTAGCATTCGATTTCTTGCACAATCTTGTAGGGGAAGCAGATCCATGGCCAATCACGTGACTCAAGTCGGAGCCCCCGATCCCGAACTCAAGACGTCCCCCATCCTGGATGAATATGCAGATACTTCGCTCGACGAGGAGATAGAAGCCGGTGCCTGTTATTTCAACAACGTGCCCTACCCGAGGGGCCAGTACCTGCTGAGCGGCCGCGAACTGCTGCATTGCGAGGAACGGGGTGTATGGGTGCGCAAAGGGGAAATACGGCCCGAGTAAGCTTGGCCTGTGCTGGATGGCATTCCCCCCCAGTTCAATGCAACGGAAGCATAACTTTTCCGAACGCAGAGTCTCGGAGCCATAGCCTTGCCGGACAAGAGGCGGGGCAGCATGCACTTTGTGGACACATCAGGACGAAGCTCGTCGGTATTTCAGGTTAGGGAATGAAAGGCACACAAGTGCCATGAGCAGACTCGGCTAGCTATAGCTCGCTCGAATCATCGTCCCAACGAATTGCTTATTTCGCTACTCAAAGTCGGTAGCATCAAAGTCATCTGTCGGAAACAATGACGCTCCTACTAAACTGTTCCGATGATGCTAAGAACCCCAAGCTCCTCAATACGTGCCACGCTTGCCAAAAATGTCCGTTCTTATCGAAAAGATCACGGATTGTCGCAAGAGGAATTGGCCGATCTTTGCGAGCTCCACCGCACGTACATTGGCTCGGTGGAGCGTGAAGAGCGCAACGTTTCTCTCAGCACACTCGAAGTCCTTGCTCGGGCTCTCGGGGTCAGCGTCCCGGAACTGCTGACACCACGAGCGGAGCATGACCAAAAAAACACCCCTCGATTATAAGAATGCCATCCAGTCGTCCGGCTTTGATATCTATTCTCCAATTGAAGTGGGCGATGCCCGTTTCTGGATACCTACACTGCACCTGGAAACGCTGCTCAACCATGCGCTAAAAGACGTTGATCTGGGTGAGCTACCAGTGAGAACCCGATCAAAAGTTGTCAAGATGGCCGTGTGTGAAGCTCTCGGTTACCCTGTACCAAAATCCTTCAAAAGAACTCAGCCTCGGTTTTTTGGACAGCAGCTCGATATATACTCGCAAAAATCGAACAACCTTCAAATATGGAATGAACGGCTATCGCCTACACGGCGTTACGCCATCATTCAAATATCGAGCCAGAATATCGTTTTAAAAGTCAAAGTGGTGAATGGTCAAGAACTCGCGCTGCTGGATACGACGGGCAAGATCACCACAAAATACCAGGCAGCGCTTGTCACAAATGCCGATACTCATGAACTGATTTCAGCGCAAGACACCCCACCCATGTTGCCATATGTGCGATCTGGTGCAACGTTTGCCAAGTCGATCAGTCCGGTTGATGAGCCTGAGATTGGTGCCTTGCTGCCTATTCAGGAAATTTTTGAGCGGTTGTCAAAGCTGGTAGGCCTATCATTTGTTGACCCCGGCATGGATCAGGAACGCAATCGAGGTGCGGCACTGCATCGCTTGATTTGTGAATGCTTGGGATACAGTCGCTACGAAGACAAGGGGCAGTTCCCAGACATTCGCCACCAATTGCTGGAAGTGAAGCTGCAAACATCGCCCACCATCGATCTAGGTCTGGTGTTGCCAAGCAGTGAATATCCTCTCGATATCCGACAACTTGGCAACCATCACCCCCGGCATTGCGATACCCGTTATGCGATGTTTTACGCCAAAACGGACGGCAAGCAAGTAACGCTTACTCATCTGTTCGTCACGACCGGAGCTGATTTTTTCACACGGTTCCGACGCTTTGAAGGTAAGGTCACCAACGGGAAAATCCAAATCCCGTTACCCCGAAACTTTTTCGGTATGTAAACCAAAAACACGCCATATCCGTGCATCGAGGTCGGCGGCAAGCTGGTCGGCTTCTGTCGATGGCATCTTGGCGTGAATCTCTTTTGCCAAGGTGACGATCGACTTCGCGTCGTCGCACGCAGGGTTGGGCAATGGGAACAACTCGACGTATTGGGTGATGAAACGCCGCCGCCCAGCATAGAGTTTGTTGTTGAATCGGTGATCGTAGAAGGCTTCGATGAAGGTCGAGTTAGCCACAGCCAGCGCCAGCCACAGCAGGTCTTGCTCATCTTTGTGTTCGCACTGCAACCAATAGCATTCACCGTTAACAATGCCACCGTCCGTGTCGATCCAGAAGATCGGCTTATCGGAAATATCGGGAAAAACAAGCTTGGGCAATGGCCACGCAGCGGGGTCTTGCGGCACCCATAGCTCATACCATTTACGGCCAGCCTCGATGAGGTATGTACGCGCTTGGAGAGTCTCACGGTGCTCTTCAAGGTAGCTCGCCGCTTTTGGGTAGAGGCTCAAATCAACAGCGGCACGTCCATTTACCGTCACCTCATGTGGATAAAGTATTTCCTTGATCTGCTTTGCTTTTGCTGGAACGTCGGCTTTGAAGCGACGTGCACATTTTCTAGTGATCAAAGGTCGAAGCAATTCGGGGCGCCCCCCAGGAAGATCGCTCCAATCGTTACGAACGAAGACCTTGTCCGCTGTCGATTTCACGCCGACCCTTATTTTCCCTATCCGTCGAAACGTTTCCCACGTGTTGACTTTGACCGTTGCCAACCACTGATCGGTGGCTTGGGTAGCAACTCGCCAAATGCCTTCGGGGTCGCCGCCGTTGTTCAGTGTCCCATGACGTACACGGAAACGCCGCCCATCTGGGATTGCGATCACGGTGTCGTTATCAGCTGTCAAGGCTGACAGCACATCCGTAGCCTCTGTAATCGCGATATCTTCGGTTTCATAAATCGACGAGAAAGCGATTCCATCGGTATGTGGATGTTGTGGATTGGGCGTGCCCCGTGCTAACAGCACCGATGGTAAAACCGCCGCATCGAAAAGCTTGGTATCGCCTAGATCCCAGGCGTGCAAAATACGAAAGCGGGAAAGCATGGCACGACGAACGGCTTGACCAGATTTTGTGGTCATGAATCGGTTTGAGGTGATCACGCCGGTCACACCGTTTTCCGCTAAGACTTGAGAAATCCCGAGTAAGAATGGGTAGTAAAGATCAACGCGACCCGTCAATCCAAAACTTTGAGCGAGCTGCTGTGCCTGTTGCGCACCAATGATCTGTGTGCGCACATATGGTGGATTAGCGATCACAAGATGGAAAGGCGCCTGCACCTCGCCCGCCGAGAACAGGTCACCACCACCTTGCAGATTGAGAACATGCTCCAGAAAATCCTTTCGTTCCAGGTGCACATCCAAATCGGGGAAGCCCTGCCGAAGACGCTGCGATGCAATCCGAATGGCCTCTGGGTCGGTGTCGTAGCCCACTGCCTCAACTCGTTTTCTGGCCGAGGGCGGCAAGCGGTTGATCAAGGCGTCAAGCAGGACCCCATCCCCGCATGCAGGATCAAGAACACGGATTTTTCCGCTCTTTGGCAAGTCTGCCACCTGGACTATTTGGTCGGCCACAAACTCAGCAAAATCCACGGGCGTATATGTCGCACCGGAGGACTTTTGTTGTTCAACCTCACTGTAACGTGGGCGCAGTGCCGTATCGGCATCAAACTCAAGCAGGCTACTCATAGTATTCATCTTACCTTGGGCTTAACCAACTGAAAAGAAAAATCAGTCCTCTGATTAGAAACCATGTCGGGGAGCGAGTTACCTTCAACCATCCAGTGACCGCTTTGGTCGATAGGAGACCCTGGTTCCCTGAAGCATATCAGCTGAGGAAACAGCGCCGCCCGGTCCGGATCTGGGTTGGAAGCGTATCCTTGCCGTCCCTGATTTGGCAGCATAACCGCGCCGGAGCGGCACAGTTTGCTTCCCGATTGAAGACATGGTCGCCGTTGCTTCGGCAGGACTTGCCCCAAAGGTGGCAAAAGCTGCCGGGGCGGCGAGCAGGATCGCCCCCGAATATCTGCACCATCCGTGCGCCCGTGCTGGACACCACGCCACAGGCACCCCCACGCTCCCCGGCGCGATAATTGCTAGCTCCAGATCATTCCCTTCGCGGAAAAATCCTTGCCAGGAGCAAACCGTATGAACATCTCGCCCGCCACACTCTCTCTCAGCATCGCGAATTTCCAGGCGCAGTCGTTAAGCTGGATCATGAACCCGGCCCCCGATGCCCACGGCAACGGCGTGTGGGCCATCATGTCCGAACTGCTGGGCTCGGATAGCGCCTCGACAGACCCGTTGCCCTGGCTCAACGGCAGCGGCAACGTGAAAGGCCTCTCCCCCGCGGGCCGCAACATGGCGCTGTTCGACCCGGAGTCGGCCTACACCATGATGTCCGTCATCAACAACCGCGACGTTTCCTACAAGGCCCAGTTCTCGGAACTGAGCCAGATGCAGTCCTACGTCGCCCAAATGCAGGACGCCGGCCAGAGCCTGGGCAGCATTGCGCCAGCCACCGGCAACGACGACATAAAGTCCCGGCTACAGGGCTTCGCGGACCAATACAACGGCTGGATTCAGCGCTTCGATGCGGACATGCGGCAGGGCGGATTGCTGGCGGACACCCAGGCCGCGCAGGTCTCCGTGTACGAACTGGAGCAGAGCATCAAGAACATATTCAACGGGGCCAAGGACGGTTTGCACGGCTTGCGCGATCTGGGCATCGCGATCGACCCCAACACCAAGTTCGCATCCCTGGACGGCGCCAAACTCGACGCAGTGCTGGCGAGCAACAAGCAAGGTGCGGTGGATGCGCTTCAGGAGTTCAGCGCGAATTTCGCCAAGTCGGCCAGCCTGCTCAATGCCGACGGCAACTTCATCCCGCGCCAGCTCAACAATCTAAACGGCGCCATCCACTACGTTGCGGATAACAAGGATGCCCTGCAAGAAGAGTTCGGCACCGGCGACCCGGCCAAGCCCACCGGACAAGTTGCACAGGCACTGGCGGCCTACAACCGGACCTACGGCTAGTGTAGTGCTTCCGAATTATCGGACCTTATTCGCTGTGCCTCGTAGGTCGGGCTTTAGCCCGACATGTCGGTCTGAAGACCGACCTACAACACCCGGTGGCACGCGGCGATAAGTTCCAACAGAGTGAAGCACCACACTAGCGCCTGCGGGCACCGGGCAGGCTGACGGCTGTCAGCCCAACTCCCGGCAAATCTCCCCGATCAACTCCGGGCCGCGGTAAATCAGCCCGCTGTAAATCTGCACCAGGCTGGCCCCCGCTTTGATTTTTTCCTGGGCATCCAGCCCGTTGAGGATGCCGCCCACGCCGATGATGGGGACTTCGCCCTGCAACGCCAGGCTCAATTGCTTGACCACGGTGGTCGATTGTAGCCTGACCGGCGCACCGCTCAGGCCCCCGGCTTCCGTGCCGTGCGGCAGGTTTTCCACGCCTTTGCGCGACAGCGTGGTGTTGGTGGCGATCACCGCGTCGATGCGGTGCAGCTTGAGCAGGTCGGCGATGGCGATGACCTGTTCGGTGTCGAGGTCGGGCGCGATTTTGAGCGCCAGAGGCACGTATTTGCCATGCCGCTCGGCGAGTTTTTCCTGCTCCGCCTTGAGCGCGCCGAGCAGTTGTCCCAGTTCGTCGGACTGCTGCAACTGGCGCAGGTTCTTGGTGTTGGGCGAGGAGATGTTGACGGTGACGTAGCCGGCGTGGGGATAGACCTTGACCAGGCATGCCAGGTAGTCGTCGGTGGCGCGTTCGATGGGGGTGTCGAAGTTCTTGCCGATGTTGATGCCGAGGATGCCGCGGTAGCGCATGCCTTGCACGTTGCGCACCAGGTGGTCGACGCCGAGGTTGTTGAACCCCATGCGATTGACGATGGCGTTGGCCTCGGGGATGCGGAACAGGCGCGGCTTGGGGTTGCCGGGCTGGGGGCGCGGCGTGACCGTGCCGATTTCGAGGAAGCCGAAACCGAGTGCGGCGAGCGCGTCGATGTAGTCGCCGTTCTTGTCCAGCCCGGCGGCCAGGCCCACCGGATTGGGGAAGGTGAGGCCCATCACCTGCCGCGGCCGGCATGAAACGCCGAGCTTGGGAGTCATCCCCAGCGCGTGGGCGGCCTTCAACGCATGGAGTGTCAGATGATGGGCGGTTTCCGCATCGAAGCAGAACAGGCCGTTGCGCAACAGGGAATAAAGCATCCCCGGATTTTACCCGGCCCGGCAGCGCCGAGCCAACTCATTTCATGCCGCGACTGCGTTGCTGTTCTGGTTTATTACGGTGAAGCCGACCAGGTCGGTGTTGTAGAGCATTTCCCGGATGAAGGCGAGGCGTATCAGTTTCCGGTTCCTGCGGGTGGGCAGCTCGTAGGTCTTGTGGAGGTCGTATGAACCACGGGGGAGCAGCAGGCAATCCTCGCTCAGGAAAGGCGGGTCGGCGGGCAGCAGCAGCGCAAAAGTGTGATGCAGCGAGAAGGTTTCGCCGGCGCTTTCCCATACCGTAAGCTCGGATTCGAAGGGCGAGATGCTGACGGCTTCCGGGGCTCGCGCCAGCGTGGCAATCCCGACATGGGTGCCGGCCTTGGATCCCCCTTCCACACGCCGGATGATCCCCACGGACCAGGCCGAGTGTTCCTTGCGGAAGCCGACGATCTCCTTTTCCCGGACCCAGTCGTACATGATTTCGGGGATGGTCAGGCCATAGCCCGTCTCGCTGACGTTTTCCGCCACCCAGATTTCCACGTCCACCTTGTGCTGCGTGGGTATGTCTACCTCGGGCTCGTCGTGCGGCGCACCGGCCAGACGCAGCTTGTTGCTGGAAATGTCGAACACCAGTTCGTCGTTGGCGAGCTTGTCGATGATGACGTCCTGCGGCAGCTTCTCGGGAACGAGGCGGAAAGTGCGCAGGGTTTGGTGGATGTCCTCCACCCCATGGACCACCTCGAAGTGCGAGTGCAGCTTGCTGCGGGCGTATTGGCGCTTGTCGAAGTGGGCCTGCTCGTCTTCCGGCGCAAGCTTGTCCCAGGCGTGCGACAGGTGCACGCACACTTCCAGCAGGTCCTCGCGCCGGTAATCGGGGTAGCGCCGGATGTCGATATCCTTGGGCACATGCCCGGATTCCAGTTGCTTGACGGCATTGGCCAGGGCGGGCAACGCGGCGCCGGGGCTGAAGCAGTGCTTCATGAAATGCGGTTCGGTGAGATGGGTCAGGCGCAGCGGCTGTCCGCGTGCGGAAAAATCGACCGAGAACACGGTCTGGTCGGCCGGCAGGTCTTCCCAGACAAATACGGGAGCGAATTCTTCGATGATCTGCCGCGCCAGTTCTATTTGCGATTTGGTGAGCCTTTCCGGGAAAGCGACTTCCATCATCAGGATCTTCACCATTTCCGTGAGCAGGCTGGTTTTCTGTCCGGGCGCGCGCGGGTTGAGCGCCACAGCCGTGCGCGAGAACCCGCGTTGCTCCGCCGTCGTGAACAAGGCTGACATCATGGCCCAGATCTGCGGGGCCAAGTCGTGGCGATAACGCAATCTGGCCCAATGGGCGAGCATGCCGATGCAGCGCATGGCGCGCACGCCGGCAATGGCGGTTTCATTGTCCACGGGCTTGTTGCCGGCGCGTGCAATCCCGTCCGCTACGCCGTGGGCGCAAGCCGAGTACAAAGCCCGGTAGAAGCCGGAAGAGGCGTTCCAGAGCGCTTCTTCGCGCGTCTTGTTCATGCGCGAGGTCTGGATATACTCGGCCAGCAGTTTGCGCACATGGGGCTGGGATGCTTCGTTGAAGCGCGTGGCCAGGCTGTAGCGCAACTTGAGTTTGATCTCGTCCTTGCTGGCGACCAGCAGTTGCAGCCAGTGGCCAAGCTCATCCAGCGCGTGTGCCGGGTCGCTGTTGGCTAGCGCCCCCAGGAGTTGGTTGACTTCCTTGGTATTGAGCAGGGGGTTGTCAGGCTTTTTGCCCCCGAAGAACTTTCTGAACATGGCTTCCCGAACCGGCGTGTGACAAGGGGAAAGCGTTTCGCTATTCCGCAACTGGATAGGGCGGAATATACCATGAACCTAGAAAAAGCAGTTCACCACAGAGTCACAGAGTTGAAACGGGGTAGGCAGGGATGGGCGGCTTTATCGCCCAACTCGCAAAAACAAGGAAAAAATCCTGTGCACATCGTTCACCAGTTTGGTGACCGTAAGTTTTCCGGCAACCTATTGCTTTGCGAGTTGGGCAACGCGTTGCCCATCCCTGCCTACCCCATTCCGCTGTGCCTCTGTGACTCTGTGGTGAACGAACTGCGGTTTTTAGGATGAATAGCGTGCGCGGATGGGGGGCGGATGGAGCTTCCGGCACCCTCGCCGATGTTTCAGGGGGCGCTGGCCGATCCGGCATGGTGGTAGCGTGCGCTGTGCGCACGATCGGCGGTTCGTGCGCGCAGCGCACGCTACGCAAGACGGAAGGAACGCGCCATGGCCGGATCGGGCGGGCGCTTACTTCTTCGCCGTGCGCCGCAGCCGGGCCTGCAGCCGCCGCGCCAGTTCCCCGAACAGCTCAGTCTGGGTCGGATGCGGGAAGATGGCTTCGGCTACCTGGGTGAGCGTCATGCCGCCGGATACCATCATCACCCCTGCGCCGATCAGGGTGTCGGTGTGGTCGGCGAGGAAGTGCACGCCGATGATCTTCTGCGTTGCTTTATCGGCCACCAGCTTGATCATGCCGGTGGTTTCCAGGGCGATCATGGCCTTGGCGTCTATGCTCATGGGCATCTTGGCCTCGACCGCGTCGATACCGCGGGCCTTGGCCTGGGCCACGGAGAGGCCGACGAAACCGGCTTCGGGGCGGCTGAAGGTGACGCCGCAGTCGAGGTCCTGGTTGTAGCTGCGCGCATGGCCGGTGAGGTTGGATGCCGCGACGCGGCCCTGAGTGGCGGCGGTGTGGGCCAGCATGTAGCCGCCGATGACGTCGCCCACGGCGTAGATGTGCGGCACGCTGGTGCGGCCGGTCGCGTCCACCTTGATGGCAGCGCCGTCCAGGGCTACGCCGGCTTTGTCCAGGTTCAGGCCGGACGTGTCCGGGCGCTTGCCGGTGGCCATCAGCACGTAGTCGCAAGCGTATTCCTGCGCCTGGCCTGCGCCATCCGCGTATTTGATCGACATCTTGCCGGGCTTGCCGCCGACCTCGGCAATGCGGGCCGAGGTGACCACGGTGAATTCGGAAGTCAGCACGGTGGTGAGCTGCTTGGCGATTTCCTCCTCGATCTCGGCGAGGATGCGGTCGTGGTGCTCCAGCATCAGCACGTCGGCGCCGAAGTCGCGCCAGATCTGCGCCATTTCCACGCCGATGACGCCGCCGCCGACGATGCCCAATTTCTTGGGCGGTTTCGCCAGGTTCCAGACCGTGTCGGAGGTGATCACACCGCCCGAGGCCAGGCCTTCCTTGGCGCCTGGGATGGGCGGCACGAAGGGCGGCGCTCCAGTGGCGATGACCGCGGCGCCGAAGCTGAGCTTGTAGGGCTTGCCTGCGGCGGGCTTGATCTCGACGGTGTGGTCGTCCACGAAGCTGGCGTAGCCCTCGCGCACGTCGATCTTGACGCCTTTGTCGGTCTTCAGCGCCATTTCCCCGCGCGTTTGCAGGATGTTCTTGCGATGCGTTTCCAGCGCTTCCCAGGCCAGTTTGGGCTTGTCGGTGCCGGTGATGCCCTTGGCCGCGTCGTGGGCGCGGTCGCGCACGATGTCCGCGGCGTGGCGCCAGGCCTTGGACGGGATGCAGCCGCGCCACAGGCATTCGCCGCCGGGCAGCGGGGCGTTGTTGATCATGGCGACCTTGACGCCGTGTTCCACCAGATCGCGCGCGCAGTCCTCGCCGCCGGGGCCGCCGCCGATGACAACGACCTGCACGTCCCAGTTGCCCTCCGGGATGGCCTGGGCCGCGGGCGCGGCCACTGCCGCTGCGGCGGCTGCCGCGCTATCCATCCATGTTTCCGGGTTCTCGATGACCTCTTTCAAATCGACCAGGTACATGGCGACGTGCGCGCCGTTGACCACGCGGTGGTCGGCGGTGATGTTGACCGGCATGCCGTCCGCGCCGTTGGCCGCGATCGCCATGATGGCGGCGATGCCCGGCGTGGGGATGGCGGTGAAGTGCGTTACCCCCAGCATGCCCATGTTGGAAATGGTGAAGGTGGGGTTGGCGTATTCGGCCGGGGCCAGCTTGCGCACGCGGGCGCGCGGCATGAGATCGGACCATTCGGTTTGCAGTTGCTGCAGCGATTTGGCCTCGATGTTGCGCAGCACCGGCACCACCAGTCCGCCGCCGTCGGCGGATACCGCCAGGCCGAAATCGTGGTTGGCGCGCTCGACGATACGGTCGACCGGCTGGTAGGTGTTGTTCAGCGTGGGGTGCTTCAGCATCGCCAAGGAGCAGGCCTTGGCGATGGCTACCGTGACCGAGACGCCGCGGGCCTTGGCGGCTGCGATGAGTTTCTCGGGGCGGATGTTGACGGTGACGTCGAAGGTCGGCATGGTCAGCGCCGCGGTCATGGAGTGCGATACGGCTTTTTCCATGGAGGTCATGGCGCGGCCCTGGCCGGGCACTTGCACCTGCGGCAACTGGTGCGCCACTTCGGCCATGGACGGGCGCGCCTTCATCACGTCGGCGGCGACGATCACGCCGTCGGGCCCGCTGGAAGAAACCTGCGCCAGGTCCACGCCCATCTGTGCCGCAACTTTGCGCGCATAGGGGCTGGCGTAGCGGTTGGCGGGGCGGGCTGCGGGTTTGGCCTTGGTCTGCGGGATGTCCGGCTGGGCGGACTGCACCACCGGAGCGGCCGCGACAGGGGTTGCGGCGGGTGCCGCGTGGTGTGCTGCGGACTTGGCGTGCGCGCCCTTCTCCACCACCTTGTGATCTTTGGAAATGGTCACCTGGGACTCGGCAACCTTGGCCTTGTCCGCGACGATGAAACCCATCGGGTGGCCCACCTGGACGACGCTGTCGACACCTGCGATGGGGCCGGAGAGATAGCCTTCGTGGAACACCTCCACGTCCATGATGGCCTTGTCGGTCTCGACGGTCGCCACGATGTCGCCGCGCACGATCTTGTCGCCGATGGCCTTGTCCCACGTCACCACGGTGCCCTCGGTCATGGTGTCGGACAACTGCGGCATCAGGATGGGGGTGCCGGCATCGTGCGGGATGATGTCCGCGGATACCTGGTTGGTGACGATTTCGTCCGCGGCGATGGCCACGTCGCCGACCGTGTCGGTGATGTAGCCCAGCGCGCCGCCGACATGCACCGTGCCGCCGACTTCAGCCAGCGGGCCGGCCAGATAACCGTCGGCGAAGACTTCCACGTCCATGATGGCCTTGTCGGTTTCCACCGTGGCCACGATGTCGCCGCGCTTGATCTGGTCGCCGGCCTGCTTCTCCCAGGTGACCACGACGCCTTCGGTCATGGTGTCGGAGAGTTGCGGCATGGTGATGACGTAATGTGCAGACATGAATGAATTCCTATTGCGGGACGCGGATTAACGCTGATTTCCAGGATGAACCTGCATCAGCGCAATCCGCTTTGATCAGCGTCCGAATTAAGCTTTTCCGAACATCTTCAGCACGGCCTTGACCACGTCTTCGTGGTCCGGGATCGCGGCTTTTTCCAGGGTGTGGTTGTATGGGATGGGCACGTTCACGGCATGCACGCGCACCGGAGCCGCATCCAGTTCGAAGAAGCATTCTTCGTTGATGATGGCAATGATTTCGGAGCCCACGCCGACGGGGCCTTCGTCTTCCTCGGCGATGACTGCGCGGTGGGTCTTGGTGACGGATTTCTTGATGCCGGCGCGGTCCAGCGGCGACAGCGAGTAGAGGTCGATGACCTCGGCGCTGATGCCGTGCTGCTTGGCCAGGATGTCGGCGGCCTTGATGCACCAGTGCACCGAGATGTTGTAACCGAACAGCGTCACGTCGCTGCCGGAGCGCGTGACTTCAGAGCCTTCCAGCGGATGGAAGTACTCGCCGTCGGGCACTTCGCCCTTCATGTTGTACATCAGTTCGTGTTCGTTGATGAACACGGGATCTTCCGAGCGGATCGCGGATTTCAGCAGGCCGTAGGCTTGCTTCGGATTGGACGGGGTGACCACGCGCAGGCCGGCAACACCCATGAACACTTTTTCCATGCGCCCGGAGTGCTGCGCGCCCAATTGATGCGCCGTGCCGCCGGGGGAGCGGAACACGCAGGGGGCGGCGAGCTGGCCGCCGGACATGTAGCGCACCTTGGCGGCGGAATTGAACATCTGGTCCAGCGCCAGCCAGGCGAAGTTCACCGACATGATTTCGATGATGGGGCGCACGCCCAGGAAAGACGCGCCGATGCCGAGGCCGGTGTAGCCGTTTTCCGAGATCGGCGTATCCATCACGCGCAGCGGGCCGTATTTTTCGTACAGGCCCTTGGTTGACTTGTAGGTGCCGCCGGCGACGCCGATGTCCTCGCCCATGCAGATCACCAGCGGATCGCGCGCCATTTCTTCGTCGTGGGCACGCAGGATCGCTTCCCAGTACATTATTTCTGCCATGATTTAGTTCCTTTACAAATCTTTACCACAGAGACACAGAGGCGCAGAGAACTTCTAAAACTGGTTTTCTCCGTGCCTCTGTGTCTCTGTGGTGCAAGCCTTTCAAGCCAATACGTATTTTTCCAGATCCGCCACGTTAGGCTCGGGCGACTCTTCCGCGAACTTGATCACTTCGTTTTCGATGTAGGCGTCGGTGTCCTTTTCCAAGGCGGTGTATTCGTCCATGGTGAGGGTGCCGGCGTCGATCAGGCGGTCGCGCAGGATGTAGATCGGGTCGCGCTGCTTCCACAGTTCCTCTTCCTCGCGCGAACGGTAGGAGCGCGCGTCGGACATGGAGTGGCCGCGGTAGCGGTAGGTCATCAGTTCCAGGAAGTACGGGCCCTTGCCGCCGCGCACGTGGGCCACGGCTTTCTTGGCGTGTTCGTGCACGATGTCGATGTCCTGGCCGTCGCACTGCGCGGATTCGATGCCGTAGGCGGACACGCGCTTGAACTGGTCGACCACCGCAGTGGAGCGGTTGATGGCGGTGCCGATGCCGTACTGGTTGTTCTCGCACACGAACAGCACCGGCAGTTTCCACAGCGAGGCCATGTTCATGGTCTCGTGGAAGGTGCCCTGGTTGTTGGCGGCGTCGCCCAGGAAGCAGATGGCGATTTCCTCGCCGCCCTTCATCTGGATGCCCTTGGCGATGCCGGCGGCCAGCGGGAACGGCCCGCCCACCAGCGCGTAGCCGCCCATGAAACGGTGCGCCACGTCGAAAATGTGCATGGAGCCGCCGCGCCCTTTGGAGCAACCGGTTTCCTTGCCGTACAATTCAGCCATCACCACTTTCGGGTCGGTACCGCAAAGGATGGCGTGGACGTGGTCGCGGTAACCTGTGATCACGTAATCGAAACCGGGGCGGGCCGCTTCCATGACGCCGCTGGCGCAGGCTTCCTGGCCGGGGTAGAGGTGCAGAAAACCGCCGATCTTGCGTTCAATGTAGGCCTGATAGCAGCGCTCTTCGAAGCGGCGCGCAAGCACCATTTCGCGCAGGACGCGTTTCTTGTCATCGAGATTCATGCATGCTTCCTTCTGGTATGACGGCTTTTTGAATAATCCGGCATGATCGCCAAATTGGCTGCTTTGGTCAAGTTTTACCGCGCTTTTAAACCCTCTTCCAGGAGCTGTTATGTTGGCAAAACTCACTGAAAATAAAGACCAGTTTTCGGATATGCATGCCGCGGGCATGACGCATGTCCTGCACGTCCTGCCGCTGCAAAAGCGGCTTCCAGGGGCCGGGCAAATCCCCGGCATGGAGATTCTGCGCGCCAGCCTGGAGCGCCGCCGCATGAAGCCGGAAGAGCTTGCCGAAACACCCGTCGCCACCGACCTTCCCGGCGGGCTGGCGGCCTGGGTCATGCTCGACGGCAAGAAATCCCCTTTCGAGCAGCAGACGGCGCTGCGCAAGGCCCTGCAACTGTTGCTCGCGGAACAGCCGCGCCGGCTGGCCATCGCCGTCTACGGGGATGAAAAACAAAGGCGGTTGGCGGCCGAAACCGCCGTCTACGCGGCGTGGGTCAATGGCGCGCCGCTGCCGCTACGCAAGAAAAAGCCCAAGTCCGAAGCGCTGCAAAAAATCGGCCTGTTCGGCCACCAGTCCGCCGACGGCCTCGCCGCGCTGCGCGCCCAGGCCGAGGGCAACCTGCTGGCGCGCGAGCTCACCTGGCTGCCGGCCAACGAACTCACGCCCGGCCTGTACCGCGAGCGCATCGGGAAGCTGGCGGCGGAGCACGGCTGGAAGCTCGAAGAATACGACCTCAAGAAGCTGCGCAAGCTCGGCGCCGGCGCCTTCGTCGCGGTGGCGCAGGGGAGCGAGATCGAGGACGCCGCCATCGTGCATCTGCGCTATCGCCCCAAGGGCGCCAAGAAGACCGTGGCGCTGGTGGGCAAGGGCATCTGCTTCGATACCGGCGGCCACAACCTCAAGCCCGCCCGATACATGCACGGCATGCACGAGGACATGAACGGCTCGGCGGTGGCGCTGGGCATCCTGCTGGCGGCCACGCGCGCGGCGCTGCCGGTCAACATCGACTGTTGGCTGGCGCTGGCGCAGAACCACATCAGCCCCAAGGCCTACAAGCAGAACGACGTGGTCACGGCATTGAACGGCACCACCATCGAAATCATCCACACCGACGCCGAAGGCCGCATGGTGCTGGCCGACACGCTGACCCTGGCGGCACGGCAAAAGCCCGACTTCATGCTCGATTTCGCCACCCTCACCGGCAGCATGGCGACTGCCCTGGGCGCCCGCTACAGCGGCATTTTCAGCAACCGCGACAAGCTGCTGGAGGGCGCCATCGCGGCCGGGAAGCAAAGCGGCGAGCGCGTCTGCGCCTTCCCGCTGGACGCCGACTACGAAGCGGCCCTCGACAGCAAGATCGCCGACATCAAGCAATGCACCATGGAAGGCGAGGCCGACCACATCCTGGCGGCGCGCTTCCTGATGCGCTTCGTGGAGGACGTGTCGTGGCTGCACATGGACCTCTCCGCGAGCAATTGCGAGGGCGGCCTGGGCGCTGTGGCGGGCAACGTCACGGGGTTCGGGGTGGGCTGGGGGATGGCGATGTTGCGGGGGTTGCCGGTGTAGGAGGAAACTCAACCTTTCCCCTGCGCTGCCGATAGCTGTATCGGTCGGTTCGACTTACCCGATGCGCCAGCCTTTTCGTCCTGACGGGCCAAAAACAATCATCCTATAAAGAGTAGTTGGACGCAGATAAACGCAGATAAATGCCGATGATTCAAAGCATTACAAACAATTCGCCACTCACCTTCTGGGTGGTAATGTGAATGTCAATAACACCATGTGTTATCGGCGCTTATCGGCTTTCATCTGCGTCCAATAACCGTTTTTAGGATCATGTCGCCACAACAATTCCTTCGCCGCTTCCGTTTGCTGATCGTCCTCGCGTGGACCATCCCGCCGGTGTTCGGGCTCGGGCTGCTGATCTACATCGGCATGTTCACGCCGGCGCAGATGCTGGCGATCCTGGTCAAGCCGCTGGAGCCGGCGTTCATAGTCGTGAGCCTGGGGCTCGCGCTGTGGTACTTCGGGCGTTTGGCACAGCCCGTTTGCGCCTTCCTGCGGGAACGCCGGCCCGAGGACACCGCAGCCGCCCTGCGGCGCATCCGCCGCTTCCCCCTCGACTTTTGGGTGGTCTTCCTCGTCTACCTGCTGGTGGCCCCCGTCACGGTGATCGGCAGCGCCGTGTGGTACGCCGGCTTCGAACCGCAGGGGCTGGACTGGTTCCGCATACACCTGGTCGCGCTGATCGTCTCCATCATCGTCGGCCTGCCGATTTTTTTCCTGGTGCTCGACCTGTTCGGGCAGGCGCTAAGCGGCGTTGCGCTGGAAAAGCCGCACGTCACGATCAAGCTCAAGGTGTTTCTCATCGGCGCCCTGGTGCCGCTGCTGGTCGACACCATGCTGGTGCAATACTACTGGGCGCGCACCGGCTATTTCAGCGCGGAGACTTTTGGGGTGTGGCTGTTGCTGGAGGTGCTGGCAGTCGCCGGAAGCCTGATTTTCGTGCGCAGTTTCGGCCAGTCGCTGCGCCCGCTGCAGGACGTGATCGGCCTGCGCACGTCCTTCGCGGAGTTGGACCTGTCCCGCCTGGCCTCGCAGTCGACGGACGAACTGGGCGTGCTGGCGGAGGATTTCCGCAAGCTGCTGGAGGATCTCCAGGTGCACAACGCCATGCTGGAGATCAACAACCGCATCCTGCGTTTCACCGGCACCAGCGCGAATATGGAGGAAGTGGTGGCCATGATCCTCGATACCTGCCAAAGCGGTGTGGGCGGGGACATCATTTTCCTGATCCTGCACGATGCCGAGCGCAACGAGCTGGTAGGGGTCGCACAGACCGGCGCCGCTTACAATCCCTCCGGGCATTTTCGCCTGTCGCTGAACGACACTTCCATGGCCGTGATGATCTTCAACGAGGGCAAGACCACCGCCATCGCCGACTGCAGCCGCGACCCGCGCGTGAGCCCGGAAATGGTGGCGCGCTTTGCCATCCGCTCGGCACTGGGCGCGCCGCTGCGCGTGGAAGGCAGGGTGATCGGCGTGCTCATGAGCGTTGGCCGGCAGGGCGTGCACGACTACAGCGCGCGGGAAATCATGCTGATGGAGGGGTTCGCGCAGGAAGCCGCGCTGGTGGTGAATTCCAGGATGTTGCAACAACGCCGCGCGCGCGCCGAGCAACGCTACCAGCGGCTGAACCAGTTGGCGCCGGACGCGATTTTCCTGCTCGACCCGGATTTGCGCGTGCGGGAAGTCAACGCGGCCGCGGCCAAGCTTCTGGGAGCGCTGCCCGAAAATTTGCATGGCCGCAATCTCGCCGAGTTCGTCGTCGGCGACCTGGGCGAACTGCAACGGCTTGCGGCCGGCGCGGAAGAAGGCGCCAGCCACTTCGAGGCCAGCATCCTGCGCGCGGACGGGGTGCGGGTGCCGGTGGAAGTCCACGCCAACCGGCCCATGCCGGACGAAGCGCTGATCCAGGCGTTTTTCCGCGACATCTCCGCCATCCATCAATCCCGCGAAGAGCTTTACCACCTGGCACACCACGACCCGCTCACCAAATTGCCCAACCGCCTGCTGTTCCACGACCGCCTGGGCCATGCCCTGGAACTGGCGCGGCGGGAGAAACGGCAGATCGCCGTGCTGTTCCTCGACCTCGACCGCTTCAAGAACGTCAACGACACCCTGGGCCACCCCACCGGCGACAAGCTGTTGCAGGAAGTGGCCAAGCGCATCAAGGGCCGGGTGCGCGAGGAAGACACCCTGGGGCGGCTAGGCGGCGACGAATTCGTCCTGCTGATCGAACAACTGGGCGAAACCCGGGAGGCGGCCATGGTCGCCCAAAAATTGCTGGAGGCCTTCGTCCAGCCGTTTGCGGTGGAGGGGCACGAGCTGTACCTTTCCGCCAGCATCGGCATCAGCGTGTTCCCGGTGGACGGCCAGAACGACGCCACCCTGGTGCGCAATGCCGACACCGCCATGTACCGCGCCAAGGAGCAAGGCCGCAACAACTACCAGTTCTACACCCAGGAACTGACCGCCAGCGCAATCGAAAGGGTCGCGCTGGAAACCGCGCTGCGCCGTGCGCTGGAGCGCGGCGAGCTGCTGCTGCACTATCAGCCGCAAATCAACCTGAAGAGCGGCTTGCTGGTCGGAGCCGAAGCCCTGATCCGCTGGCAGCATCCCGAAATGGGCCTGGTGCTCCCGGCCCGCTTCATCCACCTGGCGGAAGAAAGCGGACTGATCCGCCCCATCGGCGAATGGGTGCTGTTCACCGCCTGCGACCAGATGCGCCAATGGCGCGAGCAGGGCTTCATGCTGCCGCGCATGGCGGTCAACCTGTCCGGCTATCAGTTACAAAAGGGCGTCATCGTCGAACTGGTGCAGCGCGTGCTGCGCGAAACCCGCGTCGAACCCGGCTGGCTGGAGCTCGAAATCACCGAGAGCTTCATCATGCGCCAGGCAGACGAAGCCATCGAAATGCTCGACCAACTCAAGGAAATGGGCGTGCAACTGGCCATCGACGACTTCGGCACCGGCTATTCCAGCCTCAGCCACCTCAAGCGCCTGCCCGTGCACAAGCTCAAGATCGACCGCTCGTTCGTGCAGGGCATCCCGCAGGACAGCAACGACGCCGCCATCGCCCGCGCGGTCATCGCACTGGGCAACAGCATGCAGCTCACGGTCATCGCCGAAGGCGTGGAAACCGAGCAGCAGGCGAACTTCCTGCGCGCCGAGGGCTGCGACGAGGGACAGGGTTATTTGTACAGCCGCCCGGTTTCCGCGGCGGATTTTCTCTCGGCCTGGCGCCGGCGGTGAACGGCTCGCCCGCGCTATCCACCAGTAAATGTAGCCCGGATGCAGCGAAGCGTAATCCGGGAGTCAATCAACATGATTTGTTTCCCCGGATTTCATTTCATTCATCCGGGCGACGCCTCCTAACCACCCGCGCGGCTCCTGCCGCACCCTGCGCTCCACCGTAATCACCTCGCCAGCGCTATCCACCAGCGCATACAAAGTCCGGTTCGCCGCCCCATTGCGCGGGGGCCGCGGCGACGCGCATTCCAGGTAAACCAGCCGGGCGCCGTCGCATTTGCGCTCGACCAGGCCATAGGCGAGCAGATGTTGCAGCGTGGCCAGCGAAATCCCGCGCTGTTTCATGCGGGCCATGGCGTGGGTGGTGATCTTGCCGAGTTTCATGGTGATTCCTCCTGAGGGTTAGCTCAGCCAGAATAACCACCGCTAGGCTCATGACGTGAGCCCGGCAATCTGATACGCTCGCGCCCACAACAACGCAAAACACGGAGGACAAGCTTGGACCGCACCGAACGCTTCTACAAAATCGACCAGCTCATCGCCGACCGCAAGGTGGTCTCACCCGACACCCTGCGCGAGTCGCTGGAAGTCTCCCGCGCCACGCTCACGCGCGACATCCAATACCTGCGCGACCGCCTCAACGCCCCCATCCTGTTTGACCGTGAAGCCGGCGGCTACCGTTACGAAAATGCCGGCAGCCGCGCCGGCACCCAATTCGAGCTGCCCGGCCTGTGGTTCAACGCCTCCGAAATCCACGCCCTGCTCACCATGCAGCACCTGCTCGCCACGCTCGACCAAAGCGGCCTGCTCGGCCCGCACATCCAGCCCATGATGGCGCGCCTCAACGGCCTGCTCGGCAGCGCCGACAACAGCGGCGAAGAAATCCGCAAGCGCGTGCGCATCATCGGCGCCAGCGCCCGCCGCATGCAGTTGCACCACTTCGAAAAAGTCGGCTCCGCCCTGCTGCAACGCAAGTGCCTCATCATCACCTACCGCGCCCGCGGCAAAAACCAAGTCACCGAACGCGAAGTCTCGCCCCAGCGCCTCGTCCACTACCGCGAAAACTGGTACCTCGACGCCTGGTGCCACCTGCGCCGCGAACTACGCAGCTTCGCCGTCGACTCCATCCTCCAGGCTGAAATCATCGAAGCCCCGGCCAGGAATCTTTCGGAAAAAACCCTGGACCAAGCGCTCGGCGCCGGCTACGGCATCTTCTCTGGGAAAAAGGTGCAATGGGCCAAGCTCAGGTTTACTCCGCAAAGGGCGCGTTGGGTTGCGCAGGAGCAATGGCATCCGCGGCAGAAGGGTAAATTCGAAACGGATGGGAGCTATTTGCTGCAGATACCGTATTCCGACGACCGGGAGTTGGTGATGGATATTCTCAAGCATGGGCGCGAGGTGGAGGTGGTTGCGCCGAGGGAGCTGCGGGAGAGGGTGGTGGGGGAGTTGCGGGAGGCGGTGGGGGTGTATGACGCTGCGCCATAACCCCGCTGTCACACGTGGGAGGTGGTGGTGGAGAGGGCGAATGCAGCGAAGCGGCGTCTTTTCCCGCGTGAGAAAAAATGCGGAAAAAATGTGCAACGGAGCCCGGCTTCCAGTGGGACTCGGAAACCAGACTACGTCTCCATTTGCTCATGTGCAGTCTTTCCGCCGCGCGAGCTTCACGCGGCCCTTGAACACTTGCGATATGCTCACACAGCCTTGAAGTTTGAGGGGAAACCTCAGAACCCGACCCCATTTTTTCCGGGACGCGCAGCGCGCCGCCCGGAAATGCCTGGTTTGTGTTTGGTGGGCAACTTCTTGCGCTCAAACAGCTCGACCAACCTCGCCAAACCCCGATAGATTTTTTCCGCCATGCCACGAACCTCTGGATTGACGCTGAGCAGGTGGTCTTCGCCGTCCAGGATCGCACAATAGGCGTGGTATAACGGTGCGTATTGCACTGGGTAGTCTGCATCGACCATCCAGTTGCGCACTGCGTCCCCATCCCCGCGCACCGTGGCGTATGCCAGCACGCGCTGCAGGTCGTCGACGTGATCGCTCCACAACGTCTCGTCTCCGCACGACACGGCTCGGTGCAACTCGCTCCACCCACGGCTTGCCCCATCGACACCGCCACCGCTCCAAGCCAGCACCGAATTCAAGAGATGTTTCCCCGACGGTGACAAGCCGGACTCAGCCTGTTTCGCGTAGGCGCGGGCTCGATCTGATTGCCCGAGATGCAATGCGCACAGGTATGCGCTGTTCGCTAGCAAGGATTTTTCCTGTGGATCGATCGCCAGTCCCTGCTCGTATGCGGCCAAAGCATCTTCATATCGCCCCAGGAAATCCTGCAACAGATTGCCCACGCTGTTCCATGGGCGCACATCCTTTTCATCCAAGTCAATGGTTTGGCGATAGGCGGCTTCGGCCTCCTCATAGCGCCCGAGACGGTCTTGCAGCAGGTCGCCCAGCGCACCCCATGGACCGGCCCACTTTCCATCCAGGGCAATGGCTTGGCGATAGGCGGCTTCGGCCTCCTCGTAGCGTCCGAGGTAGTTTTGTAGGAGGTCGCCCAGCGCACCCCATGGACCGGCCCACTTTGCATCCAGGGCAATGGCTTGGCGATAGGCGGCTTCAGCCTCCTCGTAGCGCCCGAGGCGAGAATGCAGCAGGGCGCCCAACCCACTCCATGGACCGGCCCACTTTGCATCCAGGGCAATGGCTTGGCGATAGGCGGCTTCGGCCTCCTCATAGCGTCCGAGGTGATATTGCAGCAGGTCGCCCAGCGCACCCCATGGAGCGGCCCGGTGTTCATCCAGAGCAATGGCTTGGCGATAGGCGGCTTCGGCCTCCCCATAGCGTCCGAGGTGATGTTGCAACAGATCGCCCAGCGCGCCCCATGGACCGGCCCACTTTGCATCCAGGGCAATGGCCTGACGATAGGCGGCTTCGGCCTCCTCGTAGCGTCCGAGGTGATATTGCAAGAGGTTACCCAGACGGCCCCACGGGCGGACATCCTTTTCGTCCAAGGCAATCGCTTGACGGAATGTAGCTTCAGCCTTGTCAAACTGTTGTTCGCTGATGTATCGCCTAGCCGTTTCGAGCAATGGGCTGACCGGGCTCTTCGTGGTGGCTGCACGCCGTTTGTCCTTGGACAGGTCTCCCTTGCGTATTTCGCTTACTAGCGAACGCATATCGTCTGCTCGCTCATGCTGCATGAGGCAACTTTCAGCGGTATCCAGCAAGCGCCCGCGCAGACGCGTGTCGCCAATGCTTGCAGCCAGCGCCAATGTGGACTCGACACGCCCGGCTCCATTACGCAGCTTGTCTTTCGCCATCACGTGAAGCTCCTGTCTGGAGAAGCATGAGCGCAAGAATATCGTGAGGAAGCGAATGGCCTGCCGAGTGCGGCGTGGGCCATTGCGCATCAGGTACCAGATATTAAAAAAACGCTCGGACACTTGATAGCCGTTGCGGGTCTTCCTGGTTTTGCTGAGCGATACGGTTTCCGCGTAGCCGGTCTTTTCCAGCCGGCTGAGGTGGCTGCTGACGGTGGGCGTATCCAGGCCCGTGATCTTGCCGATGTCGGCAGCGGTCATCGGATCCCAATTGAGCGCAAGGGCATCGAATACGGCGCGCGATTGCAGGGGTAACTCCTCGGTGCGCGCCTGGTACCAGCCGGTGAAGGTGTCCAGCATGGCGCTAAGTTGTGCCAACACGTCGTCGCTCATATGTGCTTCCAACACCGTGTAGAGGACGCCCAAGGTGCGCGGATTGCCACCCGCCATGGTATTGAGCGCACCGATGCGCCCCGGATCGGTTTCCAGCATCCGGCGCACGGGCAATCCTCTATCTCCTCTCATTCGCGCCAACTCGCGCAGGCAGGCCATGACTTCGTGGTCGCTTAGCGGCGACAAGGTGGTAATGCGGAAGAAGTCGAAGAACGCCGCTTTGGTGTCGCTCAACGACTCAGGGTAGCGTGAAGCGGCTGCAATCAACACCGGGCCATCGGGCTTTTGCAGCACAGTGCGCAAACCCCATTGGTGTTGTTCAATCAGCCCTGCCAACAATGCATCCAGGTTGTCTATCAGCAGCACAGGTCGTCGGCCCAACATACTGCACTGCTCAGCGAAGGCGGTCCATGCCGGCTCGCCATCTTGCCCTTCCCGTTTGAGGTTGCTGCGCGGTGCGTGTTTTTGCCAGAGTTGGTCGAGAGCGTCTATGTCGGCAGGGCTGGCACCTTCATCTTCACGCGCTTCCAGCAGCGCTTGGAGGCAGTTGCGCCAGAAGATGTCGAGGCTGATGACATTGTGCTGTTCTTCCCGGAACGCGAGCGCGATATAGCGTGCCTTGAATTCGGCTTCCTCGCGTAGCGAAATCTTGAGGCGCCGCAGCAACGAGGTTTTTCCATAACCCCGAGGCGCAATGATCAGATGGTGTCTGGCGGGTTGCTGATCATGGGTGTTGCGTAGCTGCGCAAGAAAATATTGCAGCACATCTTGTCGGGCAATAAAGTTGGCCAGAAAATCGGCCTCTTTTTGGGTGCCCGGGTTGAAATGGGTAATGTCGAAGCTCGTCATGGCGGTATGCGCTTTTTCTTAGTTGCGGGGTTAGGCTGTCGCTTGTGGGCGGTACATGCTCCACCATTGGCGCAATGGTGCGATCCGAAAACGGTAAGGGGCGGTGTCATCGCCGAACGGTTCCTGGTGAAAAAATCCTTCGTCGATCAGCAGCATCAGGTGTTGGCGCAAGGTGTCGCGGTTCAGGGTTGTGTTGTTGAGTGCGCCGAGAAGTGCATCCAGGGTCAAGCCCGCTTCATGGGGGGCAATTGCGTTCAGAACATCGAAGCTCAGGCCGCGCTGCCGATCCGAATGGTGTTTGCGAATGTGCTCTTCCCAAGTGCCGAACGTGGCTTTGTTGTGCGATTTGAGCAAGCCCGCCATTGCGGCGGCTATGTTCGCCTGCACCTTGGCGGGATCGGTCTCTGGATTTGCGGGCAATTCCTGGGCAAATGCTTCGAGATAAAAGGCCGCCCGCCATCCGACAGCTTCAACTACAGCCTGGGCTTCAGGTATGGTGATTTCCTTGCGGCCTTGTAGCAAACCGAGTTGCGCCAGGTCTCGCAGGTAGTCAATGGCCTGTGGCTCGGTCAGCGGTTCCAATGGGTAGGTGTGAAGCTTTGCAAGAACGCCCATGTATTGGCCTGCCCGCGCAAGCGGATCAATGCCGATTGAACCTGTCACCAACCAGCGCACGCGTGGCTGGGCGCTGCGCAGTCGGCTGAACAAATTCATGAAGTCACGGGCTTGATTCACGCCACCCTCGCCTTTGTTGTGCAGCGCTTTGAGAAAGATCGGCAGTTCGTCAATCAAGATTGCCCATTGATGTTCCTTGTCGTCTTGCAGTGCACTCAGGAGGCGTTCTAAATATGACTCCCAATCCAAACTGAGAACGGGCTGGTACCATGGCCCAACTTGCTCACCCCGAGGGCTGACCACTTGCGCCATTCGTTGTTTGATCCACGAGAAGGACTTCTGGGAAATCGACCGGTGTGCGGCAATCGCATCGCACAACAGCCGAAAAACCATCTTTGGTTCGCTGCACCCGGCAACCTCGACCTTGAGGCAAATGAACCCATAAAGTTTTCCCTGTTCCACCATACGGTCAAGTACAAAGGTCTTGCCCAAACGTCGCGGGCCATGCTGCGAAACATCCTTCCCGGCCTTGAACAGGCCGAAAATCTCGGCCACTTCCTCATTGCGCCCATAGGTCTTATTCGTGTAGTCCGTCATGAATGACTCCCAATTCAGTCAAGTAGCAGCAACCGTCAGGCAGCATAACACAACAATATTGTTTTACAACAATCTTGTTTTGCAGCGTTTCGGTTTTGCAAACAACAGGCCAAAGGGGGCAGGTTCGACTTACACTCAGCGCGGTAGAAAAATTGGCGACGTAGCCCGAATGCCGGAATTTACCGTGTCGCAGTTGGAGCAGGCTTGTCCCGGCGTGAGCCGGGATATGATCCGGCGCGTGTTGAGATCGCAGCAGGACGCAAAAGCCATTGAGTGCCAAGGTCGTGGGCCTGCGGCAAGATGGATGAAGAAAGGGTAATAAAGAGGGTAACAGAATCGGGGACGTAGCCCGATCACATCCCAAAGAAGCAAAACACTACGCCGCTTCGCGATATGGCGAGATTGATTCCAGAACGTCGGCAAGAGACTCTCGGGCTATTTCCAGATCGTAGTGCGCTTGCAGGTTGAGCCACGATTGCGCATCGGTGCCGAAGAAGGCGCCAAGTCGCAACGCCGTATCGGCCGTGATCGCCCGCTTGCCATGGACGATTTCGTTAATGCGGCGTGGTGGCACACCAATGGCATGCGCCAGGCGATACTGGCTGATACCCATCGGTTTCAGAAAATCTTCGGAGAGGATTTCGCCGGGATGGACCGGCGGGATTTCGCGTTTGCTCATGTTGAGTCCTTAGTGGTAGTCGACAATTTCCACATCGAAAGCGTGACCGCCTTCAAACCGGAAACAGACGCGCCACTGGTCATTGATCCTAGAAAAAGCAGTTCACCACAGAGTCACAGAGGCACAGAGTTGAAACGGGGTAGGCAGGGATGGGCGGCTTTATCGCCCAACTCGCAAAAACAAGGAAAAAATCCTATGCACATCGTTCACCAGTTTGGTGACCGTAAGTTTTCCGGCAACCTATTGTTTTGCGAGTTGGGCAACGCCCATCCCTGCGAACTCCATTCCTCAGTGCCTCTGTGACTCTGTGGTGAACGAACTGCGGTTTTTAGGTTGATGCGAATGCTGTACTGCCCTTTGCGCCTGCCCTTCAATGCCTCCCGTTCGAGATTGGCAAAACGGGCGACACGCCGTCCCGAAAACAGAGACTGAGTGTCGGCGCAGCGGAATCCGGGAACCAGACGGCATGATTTGATTCCCCGGATTTCATTTCATTCCATCCGGCCTACGCTTGCTAAAAAGCAATGGCGCGCAGCCCCGCCGCCAGGCCGCTTCGACCTGATGTCGCTATCCCCGCCGCTAGGCTCAAGGTATTATTCCGTCTAAATTATTGCCAATCAATTGGATGTGTATGGAGACAGTAGCAGTCATCGACTTTGAAACAACCGGCCTGTCGCCGGCCATGGGGGACCGTGCGACCGAGGTGGGGGTGGTTATCGTGGATGACGGCAAGATCGTCGATCGCTACCAGAGCCTGATGAATGCGGGTGCGCACATTCCCCCATTCATCGAAGCCCTGACCGGGATATCCAACGCCATGATACGCAAGGCGCCGCCAGCCGCGGAGGTGATGAGTGCGCTGGCGGAGTTCGTCGGCGACGTGCCGCTGGTGGCGCACAATGCGTCGTTCGACGGCAAGTTTCTGGATGCCGAGTGGTTGAGGATCAACCAGCAGCGGCGACAGGAGTTTGCCTGTTCGCTGTTGCTGGCACGGCGGATTTATCCGGCTGCGCCCGATTACAAACTGGGGACGCTGGTCGAGCATCTGCGGCTTCCCGCGGCGGCTCGCCATCACCGCGCCCTGGCCGACGCGGAAATGGCCGCCCATCTGTGGGTGAGGCTGGTGTCGGACATCAAGCAGCAGCATGGCCTGAGCGTCGTTCCGCACACGTTTTTGCGCGTGTTGCAGAAGACGCCGAAGGCGCAGATCAATAGCTGCATCGAACGGGCCAAACACAGCCTCAGCCTGTGAGCGGCCGGCTTCGGATTATTTTTCCTGGACGCTTTCATTTCGTTGTCCACTCTGGAAAAATGATTCGAAGCTGACACCTTCAGTTCCATCACAACACAGGAGCTTCGAATGACCCTCGCCTACTGGTGCGTCCTGATTGCGGCGATTCTCCCCTACCCGCTGGCGCTGATCGCCAAGATCGCGAGCGGATACGACAACCGCGCGCCGCGGGATTTCCTGGCCGGGGCGGAGGGCTATCGCAAGCGCGCCAACTGGGCGCAAATGAATGCCTTCGAGGCGTTCCCGCCGTTCGCGGGGGCGGTGGTCATCGCGCATCAAGTGAAGGCCGGGCAAGGGCTGATCGACATGCTGGCGGCTACCTTCATCGCCATGCGGCTGCTGCATGCGGCGTTCTACATCGCCGACAAGGCGACGTTGCGCTCTATCGCCTGGGCCGCCGGCTTCGGCTGCGTGATCGGCTTGTTCGCGATCGCGGCGGCGTAGCCCTCCGGCCAGCCAGGGCCACCCGTTGGTAGCCCATGGCCTTGTGTATGTTGGGCAAACTGGGCTAAACAGAAACAGGAGGATTACCATGCTCGTCGGCATTCCCAAGGAAATCAAAGACCACGAATTCCGCGTCGGCGCCACCCCGGCCGGCGTCAAGACGCTGGTCGCGGCCGGCCATCGGGTGCGGGTGGAGGCGGATGCCGGCGCCGCCATCGGCTATGGCAATGCGTTATACGCAGCCGCCGGCGCGGACATCGTGGCCACTGCGGCGGAAGTCTACGCCGCCGACCTGATCGTCAAGGTGAAGGAGCCGCTGCCCGCCGAATGGCCGCTGCTGCGCGAGGGGCAGATCGTGTTCGGCTACTTCCACCTGGCGCCCGCGCCGGAACTCACCGCCGCGCTGCTCGCCCGGCAAATCGTCGCCATCGCCTACGAAACCATCACCGACAGCCAGGGCGCAACGCCGCTGCTCACCCCCATGTCCGAAGTCGCCGGCCGGCTCAGTGTGCAGGCCGGTGCCGCCGCCCTGCAAATGGCCTGCGGCGGCAGCGGCACCCTGCTGGGCGGCGTGCCCGGCGTGCCTCCCGCCAGGGTGGTGATCCTGGGCGGCGGCGTGGTCGGCACCAATGCCGCGAAAATCGCCGTCGGCATGGGGGCGGACGTGACCCTGCTGGACATCAGCCACGCCCGTCTGCGCCAACTCGACGACATCTTCGGCGCGCGCCTCAAGACCTGCTACCCGGACGCGCACGCCATCGCAGAACTCACGCGCGACGCCGACCTGGTCATCGGGGCCATTTACCTCCACGGCAAGCGCGCGCCGAAGCTGCTCACCCGCGCCACCATCGCCGCCATGCGCCCCGGCTCGGTGCTGGTGGACGTCGCCATCGACCAGGGCGGCTGCAGCGAAACCTCGCGCCCCACCACCCATTCCGACCCGCTCTACGTGGATGAGGGCGTGGTGCATTACTGCGTCAGCAACATGCCGGCGGCGGTCGCGCGCACCTCCACCCAGGCGCTCACCCAGGCCACGCTGCCCTACGCACTGCAAATCGCCAACCGGGGATGGAAGTACGCACTCAAGGACAATGCCGGCCTGCGCAACGGCCTCAACCTGTGTCTGGGGCAGGTGACACATGCGGCGGTGGCGGAGGATCTGGGTTATCCCTGGGTTGCGCCGGAGCTGGTGCTGGACAAGGTGTGATAGTGCGCTTGGCGCACCCATACAAAATATGGGTTCCATTCCCCGGTCACGAGTGTATTATGATCATATAGTCTTATTCCGGGATGCGGTCATGCGTTCAGTTCCCATCGTTGAAGCGAAAACTCATTTTTCCGCCCTGCTGGCTGCAGTGGAATCCGGCGAGGAAATTGCCATCACCCGGCATGGGCGAGTGGTTGCGCGCCTGGTGCCGGACACCCCGCGCATGGCTGCCGACGTGTTCCGGCCGTTCTGGACGGAAGCCGACCTGGACCTGGAAGCGCCGGCAGACATGCCTCCCGAGCCCGTAGCGTCATTGGACTAAACATGCGCTACCTGCTCGACACCAACATCATCATCGCGGCATTGAAAGGGGCTGCGGGCGTGCGGCAGAAACTGGAAACAACGCCCATCTCATCCCTGGTACTCTCCCCCGTGGTGTTGGGCGAACTGGAATTCGGGGCCGAAAAAAGTGCGCACCCGGACAAGAATCGCGCCCGACTGGCCGCACTTGTCGACGGCATCCCCGTCTCGCCCCTGGATGCTGAAGCCAGCCGTCACTATGGACGCATCCGTGCCGAACTGGAGCGCAACGGCATGCCCATCGGCGCGAATGACTTGTGGATTGCCGCGCAGGCGCTGGCTCTGGGCGCGGTGGCGGTGACGGACAATGTGGGCGAGTTTTCCCGTGTTTCAGGGTTGGTGGTTGAGAACTGGTTGGGGTGAAAGTGGAAAAATGTTGCAATAGAAGATATGCCTCCTTTTACATGCGCTCAATGGTCTGTGTGAAAAGGGTAGTACCTCTGGTCTTCTTTTTAGCAACAGTCGGCTGCACAACGGCACCTAGGGCACCAGACCCAGTGAAACCGATGGCACCGTGGGCTACCCTAAGCAATCCGGAATTTCAGAGTCTGTTGGTGAGCTACGCAATAAGCAATATGCCATCCAGCCGCGATGTAGCCCTAGACAAGTACCTTCGCTCCCAAACTAAAACTTTCGACAGATACATCGCAGCAAAGGAAGTTGGAGCTGATCTTGCATTGCTGGAAAGTGAAGCTCTAACCGAAATAGAGGCGAAGAAGAGCGAGGTGTTGCAGAAATCTTTTATGGTTGCGACGACAACTGAACTTGAGCCTTACGACCGGAATGCAAAAGCGTTCCCGATTTTCGGCCTGTTCAATGAAAACATTGGGTTCCGGTTTTTTAGCGGTGACGTTCGAAGCAGCCCATCCCATCTCGGCATCGACGTGGCCGCGGCCCAGTATGGATTTCAGGACGCCAAAATATGGATGTCAAAGAAGGGGTGGTTCGTTCCGGCGGATCAAGAGCAAGCTACGCGTTATTTGGAAGCTCTAAGTAGAAGTGGGGCCAGAAAGGACATGACCACCGTTATCGTCTTCCACCTAGGGCGTTGTGACCAAGATCCTGGCAATAAGGAGGCGTTAGTGTGCGATGGCGTGATTGATCGCATATATGGTTACGCGTCAAGAAGGGATGTTTTGCCCGAAAATCAACCTCTCGTGGAATTCATTAAGCATGATTGAATCGCCCAAGGAACACGCAATCATGGCTCTTTGTTAAGCAAGTAGCATGTAGCCTGGATGTAGCGCAGCGGAATCCGGGGAGCGTCGGCTTTCCCGGGTTACGCCGCGTTGCGGCTAACCCAGGCTACAGGGTGGCGATGCGTGGGGCGCACCCTACAAATACCTTCCTCCCGCCACCCCAATACATGCACGCCGCTCGTGGTTGAAACATCGCGCCCCGCTGGCTCGATTCCGACGTTGCGATTCCTCATCGCGCAAGCGATCGCCAGCAGGTTTCAGCGGTGTCCTTGCTGCAGTGGAGGTAGCTATGCTTTGGACGCCGCAAGACCGGGCATCGGATCACAACACGAAGTCCGTTCCCCGCTTGCCGCCCATCGCCGCATCCACCACCTTGCGCGACAAGTGGGGCGCAAACAACTCGATGAAGTCGTAGGCATAGCCACGTAAGTAGGCGCCGTGTTGGACGCCGATGCGTGTCGTGCTGGATTCGAATAAATGGCTTGCGTCGAGCATGCGTAAATTCATATCCCGTTCCGGGTCGAACGCCATTTTCGCCATGATGCCAATACCCAGCCCGAGCCCGACGTAAGTCTTGATGATATCGGCATCGAGGGCCGTGAGAACCACGTTGGGAGCCAACCCCCGAGTTGCGAACGCATGGTTGATTTTGGAGCGCCCGGAAAAGGCAAAGTCATAGGTGATGATCGGGTACGTGGCAACCTGTTCCAGGGTCAAGATAGGTTCTTCGGACAAGGTATGGCCGAGGCCGGTCACGACGCAGTGGGTCCACTGATAGCACGGCAGCGTCACCAGCTCATCGGCCGCTTCAATGGCCTCGGTGGCAATGGCGATGTCCGCTTCTCCGCAGGCAACCCACTCTGCAATCTGCGTCGGGTTGCCTTGACGCAGCGACAACCTAACCTTGGGATAGCGCTGGGTGAAGCGCTGAACGACCGGCGGCAAAGCATAGCGCGCCTGCGTATGCGTGGTCGCGATGGTGAGCAACCCGCTGTCCTGATTGGTGAACTCCAGCCCTACCTGCCTTAGATTTTCCATTTCACGCAAGACGCGGCGGGCGGCATTTACAACCTCCCGTCCCGGTTGCGTCATCTCGGTCAGCCGCTTGCCGTTTCTCACGAAAACTTCCACGCCGAGCTCTTCTTCCAGAAGGCGAATCTGCTTGCTCACCCCGGGTTGGGAAGTAAATAGCGCTTCGGCCGCCGCGGAAACGTTGAAATCCTGCCTGACCACTTCATTCAGATAGCGTAATTGCTGCAACTTCATGGGATTAGCGCCTTATAACGTTTGGTTATAAACAATGAAGATATTAGTATTTTTAAACATATACAGCAACCTTTACGATGACAGCCATGTTGAAATCGCAAGCGCGAAAGGGTTAACGATGGAGTGGCTACATACCTTGTCCGGCCTGGGCGTTGGCTTGCTGGTGGGGCTCACCGGCGTCGGCGGCGGCGCGCTCATGACGCCGCTGCTGATAGTCCTGTTCGGGATTGCGCCGTCCACCGCCGTCGGCACGGACCTGCTGTTCGCGTCGATTACCAAGACGGCCGGAATCTGGATGCACGCGCGGCGCGGCACGGTGGCGTGGGACATCGCGGGCTTGCTGGCCGCCGGCAGCCTGCCGGCGGCGTTTTTGGCCATCCTGGCGCTGGAGCGCTTCGGCCCCGCGGGCCATCAGTTTGAGACGCTGGTCAAGGCCACCATGGGCCTGGCGCTCATGCTGACCGCGCTGGCGCTGCTGTTCAAGGAACGCTTGCAGCGCCTTGGCGCGCAACGCGGAGCGGCCATCCCCGAGCGCCGGCTGGCGCTGGCAACCGTGGCGACCGGGGTGGTGCTGGGATTGATGGTGACATTGACCTCCATCGGCGCCGGGGCATTGGGCGCCGCGGCCCTGTTTTTCCTGTATCCGCGCCTGCCGACCGCACGCATCGTCGGCACGGATCTGGCCCATGCAGTGCCGCTGGCGGCGGTCGCCGGATTGGGCCATCTGCACCTGGGGACCGTGAACCTGCAACTGCTGGCGAGTTTGCTCATGGGGTCGTTGCCGGGCATCTATCTGGGCAGCCATCTCGGCGCGCACATTCCGGAGCGGATATTGCGCAGGGTTCTGGCTTTGATGCTGGCAGTGGTAGGTGGAAAACTGGTTTGGTAAACGAAAAGGAGGAAGACAAATGAAAATCCCGGAAAATTTGGCGAAACAAGACGAAATAGACCGCTACGAACTAGCGCTGCAGGCCCATCTGTCGGGCGACATGGATGCGGACCGTTTCCAAGGTGCGCGCTTGCAACTCGGCGTTTACGGACAGCGTCAGAACGGCTTGCACATGGTGCGCATCAAGATTCCCGGCGGCAGGCTGAATCCGCCCAGGCTCAATGCCATCGCCGACGCGCTGGACGATTATTCCGAGGGCGGCGAGGCGCACATCACCACGCGCCAGGATATCCAGTTGCACCATGTACCGCTGGCGCATACGCCCAAGGTGCTGCGCCGCCTGGCGCAAGACGGGCTGACCACGCGCGAGGCATGCGGCAACACGGTGCGCAACGTCACTGCCTGCCCGTTGGCTGGGGTATGCCCGAGCGAGCACGTGGATGCGGGCGTTTTTGCACAAGGGGTGGCGGAGCATTTCTTGCGCCACCCGCTGACCCAGGCCATGCCGCGCAAATTCAAGATCGCCGTTTCGGGCTGCGAGTCCGATTGCGCCCAGGGTTTGATCCACGACGTGGGCGTGGTCGCCGTGCGCCAGGAAGATGGGCGCTTTGGCTTCAAGGTCGTGGCGGGGGGCGGGCTCGGCCACAAACCCCGTGAGGCCATAACGATCGAGCCGTTTATCGCGGAAAAGGATTTGATCGACGTGGTGGAAGCGGTGATTGCCTTGCACAACCGTTATTCCGACGGGACCAAGCGCGCCAAATCGCGGCTGAAGTTCCTGGTGGATCGTTTCGGCGCCGAAGGGTTTCTCGAAAAATACCGCGAAGAACGTGCCCGCATCCCGACTGCCGTGGCCGGCCACGCCCACCCGCAAGGAAACTGGACGGGCGGGCTGAAAACTGCCGCGCCGGGGCCTGGCGCTCCGCGCCGCCTGTTCAAACAGAAACAGCCGGGGCTGTACGTATTTCCGGTGAGCGTGCCGTTGGGCCAGATCACCGCCGCCAAGCTGCGCGGTTTAGCCCGCTTGATGGAAAAACTCGGCTTGAGCGAGGTGCGCACCACCCAGGACCAAAACCTGATGCTACCGAACGTGCCCGAATCCAGGCTGGCCAGGCTTGAGCTGGAGCTTGCCGGAATCGGGCTGGCCACCACCCGGCGTGGCGACAGCGTGGTGACATGCCCAGGCGCCTCCACCTGCCGCCTGGGCATTACCGCTTCCATGGTGCTGGGCCCCAAGCTGAGCGGCGGCTACGACGATCTGCGGCTGCGCGTCTCCGGCTGCCACAACGGTTGCGCCCAGCCGGAAACCGGCGATATCGGAATCTATGGCGAAGGCAAGCGCATGCACGGCAAATTGATCCCGCATTACCAGATGTATTTCGGCGGGAACGGCAGCGGACTGGGCCTGAAAGGGCCATCCATCCCTGCCGCGCGCATCGAAAACGCGATCCAGCGGGTACGCGAGCAATACACGGAAATGCGCGCGCAGGACGAAACCTTCTTCCACTGGAGCAAGCGCCAGGAGCCGGACTATTTCCGCCACCTGCTGGCCGATCTGGCCGAGGTTCAACTGGCGGACGTTGCCAGTGTGGCCCGCGACCACGGCGACCTGGCGGACTTCAAGGTGCTCCAGCTTGGCGGCGGGGAATGCGGTGCGGCAGCCGGCGCTACGGTAGCGCCGGCCTATTTCGAGGCGGCCAACGAGCGCAGGTACCGCGACGCCTACCTGATGCAGCGTAAATATGCGGAAGCACTCGGCTGCGCCGAAGCGATTGCGCAGTTGTTGGGGCAATCGCTGCTGTTCCCCGTACCGGCCATTAGCCGCGACCTGGCCGACCTGCCCGGCGAATTGCGGGAAAAATTGCCGGGAAACCCGCCATTGGTCGAGACGTTCGTCGCGCTGGCGGAGAGCATCGTGCGGCTCGGGAACGTGCTCGACGAAGCGGCATTGCCGACGCTGTTCGCACAACTGGATGCCTGGACCACGGCGGCCGGCGCAGCCTGCATGGAAGCCGATCGCCAGCTCGACCTGTCGGGCATGCTGCCCGGTCCGCCAAACGCCGAACGCCGGCTCGTGCAGGAGAACCGGCGCCTTGCAGAGCACCACAAGCCTGAACAACGCCAACTGGCAGGAGGACTCACGCTATGAACCTGGACCAAAAAATTGAACGGGTAAAAGAACTGTTGCACCAGATCGAGAACGCATATGCCCCGGCGGCGCTGGCCAACAGCCTTGGCGCCGAGGATATGGTGCTGACGGATTTGATTGCACGACATGCGCCCGCCATCGAGATATTCAGCCTCGATACCGGGCGCCTGCCTGAAGAAACCTACCGCCTGCTCCAGGAAATTCGGGACTGCTACGCCGTCCCGATCACCGTCTATTTTCCGGAAGCTCGGGCGGTGGAGCAGTATGCGCTCGCGCAAGGCCCCAATGCATTTTACGCAAGCGTCGAGCTGCGCAAGCTGTGCTGCCATATCCGCAAGGTAGAACCTCTGCGACGCGCATTGGATGACAAGCACGCCTGGATCACCGGCCTGCGCCGCGAGCAGGCGCCGACCCGGAAAAACCTGGAGGAAACGGAGTGGGATGCCGACAACGGATTGCGCAAATTCAACCCGTTGATCGAATGGTCGCAGGCCGACGTGTGGTCGTACATCTACGAATTCCGCGTCCCTTACAACGTGCTGCACGACAAGAGCTACCCCAGTATCGGTTGCGCCCCCTGCACGCGCGCCGTCACGGCCGAGGAAGATGTCCGGGCCGGGCGCTGGTGGTGGGAAGACCCGTTGGGCAAAGAGTGCGGCCTGCACCAGGGAAAGGAGAAGGTCACTTGAACATTCTGCATGAAACTATTGGCGGGGCTGCGGCGCAAGCGGAAAACTTGCGCCACGGCTTTACCCATCTCGACGCGCTGGAAAGCGAATCCATCCACATCCTGCGGGAAGTGGCTGCGGAGTGCAAAAATCCGGCGCTGCTGTTTTCCGGCGGCAAGGACTCCGTTGTCTTGTTGCGGCTGGCGGAAAAAGCGTTTCGGCCTTTCCGCTTCCCATTTCCGCTGCTGCACATCGACACCGGGCACAACTTTCCCGAGGTCGTTGCGTTCCGCGACCATCGCGCCCAACAGCTTGGCGAGCGGCTGATCGTGCGCGCGCTGGAGGACTCCATCCGGCGCGGACGGATCGTGCTGAAAAACGCCAGCCAGTGCCGCAACGCGTTTCAGTCGGTGACCCTGCTCGAAGCCATCGCGGAATTCGGTTTCGACGCCTGCATCGGCGGCGCGCGTCGCGATGAAGAAAAGGCGCGGGCAAAGGAGCGGATTTTTTCCTTCCGCGACGAATTCGGCCAGTGGGATCCGAAAAATCAGCGCCCGGAGCTGTGGAATTTGTACAACACCCGCGTGCATTCCGGCGAAAACATGCGTGTCTTCCCTATCGGCAACTGGACCGAGCTCGACGTTTGGCAATACATCGCCAGGGAGAAACTGGAGCTGCCGAGCATTTATTACGCGCACCGGCGTCGGGTGATCCGCCGCGGCGAGAGCCTGCTGCCGGTTTCCGACCTGCTGCAGCCGGACGCGGGCGAAGTCGTGGAAACGCTCTGGGTGCGATTCCGCACGGTCGGAGACATGACCTGCACCTGCCCGGTGGAATCCGAAGCCGGCAGCGCGGCGGAAATCGTTGCCGAAACCGCGTTGACCCGCATCACCGAGCGCGGCGCCACGCGCATGGACGACCAAACCTCGGAAGCCGCTATGGAATTACGAAAAAAGGAGGGCTATTTCTGATGAACACTGCCAGCGAAACCGTTTTAAAAAACGCCGAATTGTTGCGCTTCATCACCGCCGGCAGCGTGGACGACGGCAAGAGCACCTTGATCGGGCGCCTGCTGCATGACTCGAAATCCATTTTCGAGGACCAGTTGTCCGCCATCACACGCATCAGCCAACGGCGCGGTTCGGCGGCGGTGGACCTGTCCCTGCTCACCGACGGCCTCCTGGCCGAGCGCGAACAGGGAATCACCATCGACGTCGCTTATCGCTATTTCGCCACGCCCAAACGCAAGTTCATCATCGCCGACACGCCGGGCCACGAGCAGTACACGCGCAACATGGTCACCGCCGCCAGCACCGCCAATCTGGCAATCATCCTGATCGACGCGCGCAAGGGCGTGCTTACCCAGTCGCGGCGCCATGCCTACATCGCCAGCCTGGTGGGGATCAAGCACCTGGTGGTGGCGGTCAATAAAATGGATATGGTGAATTATTCGCAGCAAGTATTCGACGACATCCGCGAGCAGTTCGCGGAATTTTGCGCCCAACTGAATCCGTCGGACATCCGGTTCGTCCCCATGTCCGCATTGCACGGCGACATGGTGGTGGATCGCGGCGACCATCTGCCGTGGTACCGCGGCCCCACCTTGCTGGAACTGCTCGAAAGCGTCGAAATCGTCCGGGACACGAATCTCCATGACTTCCGCTTTCCGGTGCAACTGGTATGCCGCCCGGGCGCGCTGGCGGAGTTGCAAGACTTGCGCGGTTACATGGGGCGCATCGAATCGGGCGAAATCCGCGTGGGCGACGCAGTCACGCTTCTGCCGTCCGGGCAAAGCGCGCGCATCGCCGGGATTGCCACCCTGGACGGACCGCTGGCAAGCGCATTTGCGCCGCAATCGGTAACGCTGGCGCTGGACCGGCACATCGACGTCTCCCGCGGCGACATGATCGTCGCAAAATCCGGCGCGCCGCGCGTTGCCGGGGAGTTTCAGGCGATGCTGTGCTGGCTGGATCGGCAAGCGGCGGAGGTGGGGCGAAAATACCTGGTCAAACAAACGACGCGCACCGTTAAGGGCGTGTTGGCGAAACTGGACTACCGGGTGGATATCAACACGCTGCAACAAGAAAACAATGTGGCGCAACTGGGCATGAACGACATCGCGCGCGTGGAAATCAAGCTGCAACAACCCATCGTCTGCGACGCCTACGCCCACAACCGCGCCACCGGCAGCTTCATTTTAATCGACGAAACGACCAACGGCACGGTGGCGGCAGGAATGGTGCTTTGATGCTAAAAGCGGCTATTGGACGCAGATGAAAGCCGATAAGCGCCGGCTTGATTAGCCCCCAGGTTCAGCTCGTCATTCCGGGGCCGCGTAGCGGAACCCGGAATCCAGGTGCGCTGCCTGGAGGTACCACTGGATTCCGGGTTCTGCCCTTCGGGCAGCCCCGGAATAACGGGGCGCTCATCTGCGTTTATCAGCAAGTAGCCTGGATGTAGCGCAGCGCTCGACCCATCCTACATCTCTTGCTCTTCCAGCCACACCAATACATGCACGCCGTTCGTGGTTGAAACATCGCGCCCCGCGGGCGATAATCGCGCATTAGCGGGCGTTGATACAAGCATATGGAAAGCTACCTCCTCATTCTGATCGGCACGGTCTTCGTCAACAACATCGTGTTGGTGAAAATCCTCGGGCTGTGCCCGTTCATGGGCGTTTCCAAGCGTCTGGAGACGGCCATCGGCATGGGTGCGGCGACGACTTTCGTGCTGACGCTGGGGTCCGGGTCGAGTTATCTCATCAACCAGTATCTGCTGGGGCCGGAGCTTTCCTACCTGCGCACGCTCTCCTTTATCGTGGTAATCGCCGGCATCGTGCAGTTCACCGAGATGTACGTGCGCAAGGCCAGCCCGCCGCTGTACCAGGTGCTGGGCATTTACCTGCCGCTGATCACCACCAACTGCGCCGTGCTGGGCATCCCCCTGCTGAACGTGCAGGAAAAGCACAACTTCATCGAATCGCTGTTTTTCGGCATGGGCGGGGCCATCGGCTTTTCCATGGTGCTGGTGCTGTTCGCCGGCATGCGCGAGCGGCTGGAGGGGGCGGACGTGCCGGTGCTGTTCCGCGGCTCGGCCATTGCCATGGTGACGGCGGGGCTGATGAGCCTGGCGTTCATGGGCTTTTCCGGGCTGGTTAAATTGTGAACTCAGCACTCAGCACTCAGGACTGAGCATGCTATCCGCTCTTCTCGTCATGTCCGGGCTGGCCGTATTGTTGGGCGCCGTGCTCGGCTTCGCCTCGATCAGGTTCAAGGTCGAGGAAAACCCGCTGGTCGAGAAAATCGACGCCATCCTGCCCCAGACCCAGTGCGGCCAGTGCGGCTTCCCCGGCTGCAAGCCCTACGCGACCGCCATCGCCGCCGGCGAGGCCGACATCAACCAGTGCCCGCCCGGCGGCGAGGACGGCATCCGCAAACTGTCCGAGCTGCTGGGCGTGGAATTCAAGCCGCTCAACGCCGAACACGGCGAGCCCAAGCCCAAGTCGGTCGCGGTCATCGACGAGAATATCTGCATCGGCTGCACCCTGTGCATCCAGGCCTGCCCGGTGGATGCCATCCTGGGCGCGGCCAAGCAAATGCACACCATCATCGCCTCCGAGTGCACCGGCTGCGAGCTATGCGTGGCGCCCTGCCCGGTGGATTGCATCGGCATGGTGCCGCTGGGCGAGGAGATCGCCAACTGGAAATGGCGCTATCCCGTTTTCCCCATCAAGGCGGCCGGATGAGGACACTGAACCACTTCAACGGCGGCGTACACCCCGCCCAGCACAAGGCGGAATCGAACACCCGCCCGATAGTGGCCGCTCCCGTGCCGCCGCACCTGGTGGTGCCGCTGCACCAGCACATCGGCAGCGCCGCCAAGCCCCTGGTGAAGGTCGGCGACAAGGTGCTGAAAGGGCAGACCATCGCCGCGGCCGAGGGCTACGTTTCCGCCGCCGTGCATGCGCCGACCTCGGGCACCGTCACTGCGGTGGAGATGCAAACCGTTCCCCACCCTTCCGGGCTGCCCGACCTATGCGTCAGCATAGAAGCGGACGGCGAGGAGCGCTGGATAGAGCATGCGCCGCTCGACTACCGCGCCATGGACCCCTCCGAACTGCGCAACCGCCTGCGCGACGCCGGCGTGGTGGGCCTGGGCGGCGCGGTGTTCCCGACCTTCATCAAGCTCAATCCGGGGCCGGCGCAAAAGCTGCAAACCCTCATCCTCAACGGCGCCGAGTGCGAGCCGTGGATCACCTGCGACGACCGCCTGATGCAGGAACGCGCCGACGCCATCGTGCAGGGCATAGAGATCATGCGCTTCATGCTGCGCCCGGAAGAAATCCTGGTGGGCATCGAGGACAACAAGCCGCAGGCCATCGCCGCCATGCGCGCCGCCTGCGCCCGTGCCGACTTCGCCGTCGAGGTGGTGGCGGTGCCCACCGTCTACCCCGGCGGCGGCGCCAAGCAGTTGATCAAGGTGCTCACCGGCAAGGAGCCCCCCTCCGGCGGACGCTCCACCGACGTCGGCGTGCAGTGCTTCAACGTGGCCACCGCCTACAGCGTGCACCGCGCCGTGCACCACGGCGAACCGGTCATCTCGCGCATCGTCACGGTCACCGGCAACGTGCGCGAACCGGGCAATTTCGAGGTGCCGATCGGCACCCCGGTCGAGCAACTGGTCCAGCTCGCGGGCGGCGCCGGGGACGGCACCAACGGCTACATCATGGGCGGCCCGATGATGGGCTTCACCCTGCCGCAGCCCAACGTGCCGGTGGTGAAGGCGACCAACTGCATCATCGCCAGCTCCCCCGCGCTGTTCCCGCCCGCGCCACCGGCCCTGCCGTGCATCCGCTGCAGCCGCTGCGCCGTCGCCTGCCCGGCCGACTTGCAACCCATGGACCTGTACTGGTTCGCGCGCTCGCGCAACTTCGGCAAGGCGCAGGAATACGCGCTGTTCGACTGCATCGAATGCGGCTGCTGCACCTACGTCTGCCCCAGCCACATCCCTTTGGTGCAATACTTCCGCTTCGCCAAGAGCGAAATCTGGGCGCGCGAGAAAGAGAAAGAAGCCGCCGACCTGGCGCGCGACCGCCACGAATTCCGCCAGTTCCGCCTGGAGCGCGAGAAACAGGAACGCGCGGACAAACTGGCGCAAAAGGCGGCGGAGAAACTTGAAATGCTGGGTGGCAGCACCGACCCCGAAGCCGACGCGAAGAAAGCGGCGATCCAGGCCGCCATCGAACGCGCCAAGGCGAAAAAGGCCGCCGCCACGCCGCAGAACGTGGACAACCTGTCGCCCGACACACTGAAGGAAATCGAGGAGATCGACGCGAGGCGGGCTAAAGCGAAAGACAATTCGTAGGGCGGGTTAGCGCAGCGTTGCAGCCCGCAATGCGCAAGGAAGAAACATGTGTAGCGTGCGCCATGCGCACGTTTGAAAGGCTGTCGTGCGCATAGCGCACGCTACGGTCACTGGGCGCGAAGGCCAAGAAAGAATAAATGTGGGTTGGGCCGCAAGGCCGTAACCCGCCAACCGACACCAACAACGCAACATTCAAAACGAAGAATATGGCCTCACCCTACATAGCCGAACCATCCAGCGTCAGCGTCATCATGCTCAAGGTGCTGGCGGCGCTCGTGCCGGCCATAGCCGCTTACGTCTACTTCTTCGGCCCCGCGATCCTGGTCGGCATCGCGCTCGCCAGCGCCACCGCGCTGGCCTGCGAAGCCGCCATGCTGAGGCTGCGCAAGTACCCGGTGACGCCATTCCTGCTGGACGGCAGCGCCACCGTCACCGCCTGGCTGCTGGCCTTGTCCATCCCGCCGCTGGCGCCGTGGTGGCTGGTGGTGGTCGGCACCGCGTTCGCCATCGTGGTCGCCAAGCACCTCTACGGCGGCCTCGGCAACAACCTGTTCAATCCGGCCATGGTGGGCTACGCCGTGCTCATCGTCTCGTTCCCGGCGCTGATGACGCAGTGGCCGGCCCCGGACGCCCTGATCGCGGCCCATCTTTCTTTCCCGGACACGCTGCACTACCTGTTCGGCGGTACCTTGCCGCAAGGCGTCAAGCTCGACGCGCTGAGCATGGCGACGCCGCTGGACACCCTGAAAACCCAGTTGCATCTTGCGCGCAGCGTGGACGACATCCGCCACATGCCGATCTTCGGCGAGTTCGGCGGCAAGGGCAGCGAGATCATCGCGCTGGGCTACCTGGCGGGCGGGCTTTACCTGTGGCAGCAGCGCATTATTAGTTGGCATGTTCCGCTGGCGTTCCTGGGAGCGCTGTTCGCCACCGCCGCAGTTTTCCATCTGATCGACGCCGGCCGCTACGTCTCGCCGCTGTTCCACCTGGTGAGCGGCGGGGCCATGCTGGGGGCCTTTTTCATCGCCACCGACCCCGTCACCGGCCCCACCACGCCGCGCGGCAAACTCATATTCGCCGCGGGCATCGGCTTTCTCACCTACCTCATCCGCACCTTCGGCGGCTATCCGGACGGCGTCGCCTTCGCGGTGCTGATACTCAACATCTGCGTGCCGCTCATCGACGCCTACACGCAGCCGCCGGTGTTCGGCCACAAGAAAAACCCGTCGCAGGATGCCCGTCCATGAGCATCGCCAAAACCTCGACACGCACCGCGCTCATCCTGCTGCTTTTCGCCGTCGTTGGGACCGGACTGCTCGCCTACACCTTCGACATCACCCGCGGCACCATAGAGCACAACGAGCAACTGGCCAAGCTGGCGCTCATCAACCAGGCGCTGCCGCAGGGGCAGTACGACAACGACCTCATGCAGGACACCGTCAGCCTCGCGCCCGATCCGTTGCTCGGCACTGACGAAGCCACCACCGCATACCGCGCGCGGCGCGCGGGGCAGCCCACCGCGCTGGTGTTGGAGGCAGTGGCGCCGGACGGCTACAGCGGCAAGATCAAGCTGCTCATCGCCATCCGCGCCGACGGCGAGATTTCCGGGGTGCGCGTGATCGCCCACAACGAAACTCCGGGGCTGGGCGACTACATCGACATCGCGCGGAATGCGTGGATCAAGAACTTCGACGGCACTTCCCTTGCCAAATATGCTGAGACCGACTGGAAGGTGAAAAAGGACGGCGGCAAATTCGACTACATGACCGGCGCCACCATCACGCCGCGCGCCGTGGTCAAGGCCGTGCACAAGGCACTGCAATATTTCCGACAGCACCGCGAGCGCCTCTTCACGGCGCAACAGAAAGGGCAAACATCATGAGCTACCGGGAAATCGTCAGGAACGGGCTGTGGACCCAGAACACCGGCGTGGTGCAACTGCTCGGCCTGTGCCCGCTGCTTGCCATCAGCACTTCGGTGGTCAATGCCCTCGGGCTGGGGATCGCCACCACGCTGGTGATGAGCTTCTCCAACGGCGCGGTATCGGCGGTGCGCAACGTGGTTCCGCACGAAATCCGCATCCCGGTTTTCATCCTCATCATCGCGGTGCTGGTGACGGTGATCCAGATGGCCATGAACGCCTTCGTGCATCCGCTCTATCTCGTGCTCGGTATTTTCATCCCGCTCATCGTCACCAACTGCATCGTGCTGGCGCGCACCGACTCCTTCGCCTCCAAAAACCGCGTGCTCCCGGCCATGCTGGACGGCCTCATGATGGGCCTCGGCCTCACCCTGGTACTGTGCCTGCTCGGCGGCATGCGCGAAATCGCCGGCCACGGCACCCTGCTGTCCGGCCTCGACCTCGCTTTCGGGCCGTCGGCCAAACACTTCGTCGTCACCGTGCTGCCGGGCTACAAGGGCTTCCTGCTCGCCATCCTGCCGCCGGGCGCGTTCATCGGCCTGGGCCTGCTCATCGCCGGCAAGAACTACCTGGACCAACGCGCCGCCGCCAAGCAGGCGGCACATCCGGGGCAGCCCGCGGAAGCCGTTGCCGCGTAATGCGTAGGATGCGGTGAGGAACGAACCGCATCGGTCGCGAGAACCAACCCGGACGCACAAGACAAGCCATGACGTAATCTCGCTGCGTCCATTTTCCTGGCGCAAGCTGGCTTTGTTGACGCGAACGATGCGGTTCGTTCCTCACCGCATCCTACATACCTAGAAACGCACGCCCATTCCGTTTGACAGGTTCCGCGTTACGGAATATCCTGACGCATGATCCACTCATTCGCATGTGCAGACACAGCGGCGTTGTTCAATAGCCACGCTGTGCCCCGGTTCAGGAACATCGAGCGAGTGGCGCGACGCAAGCTGCTCCAGCTTCACGCCGCCGGCGAGCTGAACAGCTTACGGTTGCCGCCCGGGAATCAACTGGAAGCCCTGAAGGGCGACCGCAAAGGTCAACACAGCATCCGCATCGACGATCAATGGCGAGTGTGTTTTGAATGGCGCGAAGATGGAGCGCACCGAGTGGAAATCGTTGATTACCACTGAGCAGGCATCGGACTAGGAGTGCAACATGGCCAAATTATTTGATGAAATTCATCCCGGCGAAATCCTTCTTGAGGAATTCATGAAGCCGCTGGGAATTACCGCGCGCCAACTGGCCGCCGATATTGACGTATCGCCGAGCCGTATTAGCGACATTGTGAATGGTGCACGCCCAATCACCGCCGATACCGCGTTGCGATTGGGGCTGTATTTCAGCATGGAACCTCGCTACTGGCTGAACTTGCAAAGCGAGTACGACGTGCGTATGGCAATGCGTACCCTCAAAGACAAGATCGCCCCGCGCATTCGCACATTCCATCCCGTTGCAGCCTGATCCTTCAAGTCCGACAGGCTGCTAGCGCAGAAATGAACGCCCAAAAACGCCGCGAGATATTCACCCGCCTCCAAGCCTTAAATCCGCACCCGACCACGGAGCTGGTCTATTCCAACCCGTTCGAACTCCTGGTCGCCGTGATCCTCTCTGCGCAGGCCACCGACAAGAGCGTGAACCTGGCCACCAAAGAGCTATTCCGGGTCGCCGCCACGCCGCAGAAAATGCTCGCACTCGGCCAGGAGCAACTGGAAAGCTACATCAACCGCATCGGCCTCTATCACAGCAAAGCCAAACACCTCATCCAAACCTGCCGCATCCTCGCGGAGCAGCACGGCGGCGAGGTGCCGGACCATCGCGAGGCGCTGGAAAAGCTGCCGGGCGTGGGGCGCAAGACCGCCAACGTGGTGCTCAACACCGCCTTCGGCCACCCCACCATCGCCGTGGACACCCACATCTTCCGCGTCGCCAACCGCACCGGCCTGGCACCGGGCAAGAACGTCCAGGAGGTCGAGCAAAAGCTGCTAAAATTCGTCGACAAGGAATTCCAGCACGACGCGCACCACTGGCTGATCCTGCATGGCCGCTACGTGTGCATCGCGCGCAAGCCGAAATGCCCGGAGTGCCTGATACGCGACTTGTGCGAGTACAGGCAGAAAACCGTTTAGACAGGATTAACAGGATTTTTCAGGATTAACAGGTTGGAAACGGTTTCGTTGCGAGACTGGCTCTTACCGTATGGGGTATCCTGTAAATCCTGAAAAATCCTGTTAATCCTGTCCAATTGACCTTCCTCAAATGCCCATCGCCACCGGCCTAGCCATAGGCCATCCAGCCACTCCAGACCTCGCCGCGCAGGCCGTGCTGCAGGCCATGCAGCGGGCCGATCTCGGCATCGCCAACAGCGTGCTGCTGTTCCTCACCCCGGAATTCGCGCAAGACCCGCAGCCGGCGCTGCTGGCCGCGTCCAGGGCGGCCAACTGCATGCAGGTGATCGGCTGCTCGGCCGCCGGCATTTTCACCGAACAGGAATGGGTGCTGGACTCCCCGGCCGCCGCCGCCATGGTGTTCGGCGGCGACGTCAGCCTGCGGCCAGGCAGCGCGGCGCAATCCGACGATCTCGTCCTCGCCCTGGCCGCACCCAACGCCATCGACACCAACTGGCTCGCCGCACCCGGCGCGCGCTTCGGCGGCGTATCGGGCGACGCCACCGGACAGGGGCCTTTCAAGGTATGGTGCAGCGGCAAAGTGAGCGCTTCCGGGCGTTGCGAAACCCTGCTCCAGGGAGTGCGCGGCGCGGTGGAAGTATCGCAGGGCATACGCGCCCTCAGCCCGCCGCTGGAGATCACCCAGGCCAGCGGCTACGACGTGGTCAGCCTGGGGAGCCAACCGGCGCTCAACGTCCTCACGCGCGACCTGCCTTTCGAAGCGCGCGAACTGGAGCGCATCCCGCTGCACCTGCTGATGGCCGGCGTGGTGTTCGGCGAGCCGTCCACGGCGGTAGCGGAAGGACGGTTCCGCCTCGCACCCATCATTTCCGCCAACGCCGACGACCGCTCGGTCACGCTCTCGGCGCGTCTCGAACCCGGCGAACAGTTGTTCTGGGCCATGCGCCAACCGCTCGCCGCCGAACGCGACATGCGCCAAACCATAGACCGCCTGCACGCCCGCATGCCCGCCGCACCGGCCTTCGGCCTGCTGTTCCCCTGCATGGGCCGAGGGCCATATTTCTACGGCGGCATCGACCGCGACCTGGAGTTGGTCAAGCAGCGCTACCCCGACATGCCGCTGATCGGCTTCTACGGCAACGGCGAGATCGGCCACCTCAACGGCGCCAGCCAGTTGTTCCAGTACGCGGCCGTGCTCGGCCTCTTCGCCCACGATGTTTAACCCCAGCCGCGCAGACGCCCGCCGCATGTTCTTCGAGGCCTGGCGCAAGCACCGCGAACGCCTGCCGCTGGTGGGAATGGAGGTCATCGTGGTGAACGTCATGCTGGAACATCCCGAATACCACGCCATGCTCGACAACCCCGAGCACTACATGGACCGCGACTTCACCCCGGAGTCGGGCGACACCAACCCCTTCCTGCACATGAGCCTGCACCTCGCCATCGAGGAACAGCTCTCCATCGACCAACCGCCCGGCATCAAGTCCCGCTATCAACGGATTCTCAACCGCTACGGCTCACCCCACGACGCCCAGCACATCGTCATGGAATGCCTGGCCGAAATGATCTGGCAGTCGCAAAGAAACAACGCTCCGCCTGACGGGGTGGCCTATCTGGAATGCCTGGATAAGCACCGCTAGGCGCCCAGCGAACATGTGTATCACAACCAACTGACTCTATCCCCGATTTAACCGGACAGGTATTCACCGTAATGTCTGGCCCCATCCACTAACCTTTATCGCCGCATGAACGGCCGTGCCCTGCCATGCGCACGCCCGCCGCCGATGCCTGGAGGTAACGCCTGCGTTACTCAGGTTTCCATGCCCCGGCCTTATGTACGCCACCGCACAGACCGCATTTCATTTTGCGACCAATCTTCGATCATCAACTTCAAGTTCGGAGGTTTTATGAAAACACCGCAAATAGCGATCGCAACTTTTCTTACTGTGGCAGCCCTGATGAGCGGCTGCGCGAATACCGGTTCCAGCCCCGCGTCATCCTCGTCATCCTATTCCGGCACTGCTTATGGCGTGGTTGACGCGATCGAGGTGACTCATGCGAGCAGCGGCGGGATAGGCGGTAGCGGTATAGGTGCCGGGACCATCATCGGCGGTGTCGTGGGCGGAGTGCTCGGACATCAGGTAGGTGGCGGCACCGGCCAGGATGTCGCGACCGTGGCCGGTGCGGTAGGTGGTGCAGTGGTGGGTCACGAGATAGAAAAGAGCCAAAGGCAGCAGCAAGACGAATACCGCATACGGGTGCGGCTTGAGAACGGGGGGTATCAAACTGTGACGCAGCAAAGCATTAGCGACTTGCGCGTCGGCGACCGAGTCCGTATCGAGAACAACCGCGTAACTCGCTATTGATCAGCAATGTCATTGCCGGCGGCCCGCTGTGCGCCGGATTTATAGTCTCAGACACGAAAGAGGTAAATAACATGAATACGTCACGAATCATTCTTAATGCGCTTGCCATTGCCACTTTAACCATGGCTGGCATCGCCTCCGCAGATGAAGTCAACAAGGAAGGTTATCTGATCGATAGCCGCGGCAATGTGGTCAAGAACAACTACAACGAATGCTGGAGAACCGGATACTGGACACCGGCTATGGCAATTATGGAATGCGATCCGGATCTGGTAAAAAAAGCGGAACCCAAGATGACTGAAGCAGCTCCCGCGCCAGCTCCGATGGCCGCTCCGGAACCAGCGCCTGCCCCGGCTCCTGTTGTCGTCGTCGGCCCGGAAAAACCCGCTTTCGTCGCCATCACCCTGCAAGCCGAAACGCTGTTTGATTTTGACAAATCGGTCCTACGCGCTGACGGCAAGAAAACTCTGGACGATGAAGTCGTTAGCAAGATGAAGGAATATCCGCAAGTTGAAGTGGTGCTGGTGACCGGCTACACCGATCGCATCGGCAGAGATGCCTACAATCAGAAGCTATCGCAGCGTCGTGCAGATGCTGTGAAGGACTACCTGGTTGGCCAAGGCGTTGAGAATAATCGCCTTGAAACCGCTGCCAAAGGTGAATCCGAGCCGGTCGTTTCCTGCGATGACGTGAAAGGCAAGGTCAGCGGCAAGAACAGGAAGCTGGTTGAATGCCTGCAACCCAACCGCCGCGTAGTGGTGGAAGTAAAGGTTCAGAAGCCGGTTCAGAGGTAACCGTCAAGGTTAAAACATTTGTAGATCGGCTCGCCGGACGGCCCGCCTGGCATCAGGTTCAGGGTTCGTCCGGCGTTCTTCATTTGATCTGGCTATCGATTGCGGATTTATTTTTCGGCGTATGAATGAACTTGGAAAGGAAACCAAAATGAAAACCTCAGAGAATTTAAAACTGATCGGCATTTCGATGCTACTCGCTGTTGGGCTTGCCGCATGCGACAAGCCGGGACCGGCAGAGACAGCAGGTGAAAAGATAGACCAGACCGCTGAAACCGCCGGCAACAAGATCGGTGAAGCAGCCGATAAAGTCGGTGAAAAAATGAGCGCGCAAGGCGAGAAAGCCGGGGTCGCCATCGATGATGCAGAGATTACGGCCAAGGTCAAAGCAGCCATTTTTGCCGAGCCCGGTCTCAAGACGCTGCAAATCAGCGTTGATACCGTAAACGGCGTGGTGACATTGAGCGGATCGGTTGATTCGCTGCCGAATAGCGATAGGGCCAAAGCACTGGCGGGCGCGGTTGCTGGCGTCAAAGAGGTTGACAACAAGCTAGTGCTGAAATAAATCGGATGGGATTGGTTTTCGCCAATTGCTTGAGGAGCAGGCAGGCGATGCTGCCCTCGCATTGCCCCACGATTTGACGATCCCTCGCCTTCCTGAAAAAGACGGTGGTTGTCAGCGACCTGAAACCCTGCTTAGGCAGGGTTTATTGTTTGTGCGCCAGCGCACAGACGCGACAAGACTCCCGCGATACGCTAGGCAACAATCTGAGGCATGAAGGTCGCCGCGCCCAGTGCAATTTTGTGCAGAGCGGCCAGTCGCGGTAATCAACTCACGTTAAGGAGACAAGAATGAACTGGGATCGCATCGAAGGAAACTGGAAACAATTGAAGGGCAATATCAAACAGCAGTGGGGCAAGCTTACCGACGACCATCTGGATGTGATTGCAGGTAAGCGCGACCAGCTTTCCGGGAAGATTCAGGAAACCTACGGCATCACCAAAGACGAAGCGGAAAAGCAGATTTCCGAATGGCAGGCTCGCCAGAAAGACCAACCTCACTAACCCGATGAACGTGTCGGCGTGAATACCGCCGCCCAGCGCCTCATCACATTTAGACAATACAAGGAATCATCACCATGAATAAATTCAATATCAGTGCGATCGTTTTAGCAACCAGCCTTGCATTTAGCGTTAACGCCATGGCGGAAAACATGACGAAGAGCGAATACAAGGCTGCCGAGAAAAACATCGTGACCGAGTACAAATCCGCCAAGGCGAATTGTGGTTCCTTCGCCGGTAACGCCAAGGATATCTGCGTGGCCGAAGCAAAAGGCAAGGAAAAGGTCGCGAAAGCCGAACTGGAAGCACGCTACAAGCCTTCTAAAAATGCGGACTACGAAGTCAGTGTTGCCAAGGCGGAAGCGGATTACGCGGTAGCCAAGGAAAAGTGCGATGACAAAGCTGGCAACGAAAAGGACGTCTGTGTGAAAGAAGCGAAAGCCGCCCTGGTGCGCGCCAAGTCCGACGCCAAGGCACAGTTGAAAACCTCGAAGGCAAACGCGACAGCCACCGAGGAGTCCTCTGCAGCGCACACGAAGGCGCAAGAAAAAGGCAGCGAAGCACGTCAGGACGCAGCGGCCGCCAAGCGTGACGCGGACTATGCGGTGGCGAAGGAAAAATGCGATGCGCTGGCGGGCGACGCCAAGGATCGTTGTTTGAATGAAGCAAAGATGCACTACGGAAAATAAACCACCGGGCCGGGATTTCCCTGGCCCAGCATGTTTAACACGGAGGTATCCCAAATGAACACGATACAACAATTGGCAATGAACGCGGCAGCAGCAACCGTGCTGGTCGGCCTGGTGGGTTGTGCCGGAATGTCGGAGCAGGATAAAAACACTGCGATAGGCGCCGGTGTCGGCGCTGTGGGCGGCTCCGTCCTGACCGGCGGCAGCGCCGCCGGTACGGTGGGTGGCGCGGCGGTCGGCGGCGTCATTGGCCACGAGATCAAAAAATAACACCGCCGTCACCCACGCAACAGTTGCGCCAGCCCTATGGGTACGCGATGGCCAGGCGCGGCGTTCTCAACGTGCCGGTGGTCGGCGTCGCCGCCCGGAAATGGAGTCTGGCGCAACTGCGCAAACAGGCAACGGACAGTATCAGGCAAGCCGGCAAGATCGATGACCCTCGTCAATTGCACTGCACATAGCCGTAAGCCCACCTCTCGCCGTCGATATGCTTGTGCAGGTCATCCGGGCAACCTATTCATTCGAGGAGAAATGTATGCTGGTGACTTTTACCACCGATGCCTATGCCGACATCACCATGTTTGGGGATGTCGCGCTTGCCATGCTGAAAATGATGGGACACAGCGCAACCGTGCCCGGTGCGATTCTGGCGGCAGATGTTCCGGCGGCCCTGAGTCGGTTAACAGCCGCCATCGATGCAGAAAAAGCCTCTCCGCCAGCTGCGGACAAGGATGAACCCGTGGTGAGCATGACTAATCGAGCGCTACCACCTCTCATTAGTCTTCTTGCTGCCGCAGCAAAGGCAGACTCTGACGTAATGTGGAAATGAAAATCAGTCCGACAGGCTGCTGCATTTCGAATTCCGCGAGGCCGGCCGGCTGCAACTCCCGTGTGCCATGATCTAGAGCGGCTTCGGCTGCAAGCCAGTCATCAACATGGCGCCCATGCCCACAGCCACCCTGCTCGTATAGGTAGTAGGCGGCTTCCCGAATTATGCCCTCTCGTTCATCCAGGCTGTGGGTGCCTCGCCAAGTAATGTCGGGATGGCCTCGTTGGTCGATTGGTGAGCTTGTCTGTATAGCCATTTTTTTCATCCTCCATGGATTGTTTGACGAAGTTCGATTGCCTCCCAATAGAACGGTACGGCAGGGTTCAGGTTAATTCCGTTCATGGTGGTCATGGTCTTGGCCTCTACCCCGGCCATCGGCGCCGCCTTTGAACCTGATCTCTTTAGGGTAGTGACTCCTCGGGAGATCCGTCCAAGGACCGGATCTTTCATGCGAGTAGCTCCAGCGGTCATTGTTGTAGTAATAGTAATATCCGCTCTGGTAATAATATGGCTCGGGGCCTAATTCCACAGTCAGCGGCAGTGCTGGTGCCACAACCATTCCATAGCCACGGGGTCCAGGTGCCACTACGCACGCGGTGAGCAGAAGCGCCGCAAGCGGCGCGACAATTAGCATCCTATTCATGTTTATCCTCCTTTCTTCTGGTTAGGCGCCCTAAATTCCGGCGAACCCAGTCCCTTGCGCCGGCGGGAGTAACCAAGCCCTGCCAATCCGAGAGCGGTTAAGGCAAGGGGCGTTGGTTCCGGTTAAGTTAGACGGGAAATTGTGCAAACACAGTGCGGTAGCACACATAGCAATGAAAACCAATTCAAAGGATTTCCGGGTTCAGTAGGGCGAGAAGGTCAAACTCAAGAAGTGGCCGACGCTTGTGTAGCCTGCTTATGTGTTGTGCCCGCCGACGACAAGCCCCCTGCGGCCAGGATGGCCGCGATCCTTCGGACGCCGATGTAGGCGTTTTGCCTCTCAGATCGTAGCGACATTTTTCTAGTGAACAATCCCGGATAAAGACTCTGGCGCGTTGTCAGTTTCAGCACGTCTGAGTATGTGTGCTACCGCACCGACTCAATGCAGGGACAAGGCTAAGCTGTTTTGAGGTTTCGACAGCGAGCACCCCGCAAAAAGTGAATTGCGGCCGCCAGGACGTCACCGCCAGCATCGTTCGAGACAACACAAACCACAAGGAAAACAGCATGTCGACGCATATCAACAAATCCCCGCCGCCCCTGATGTGGATCGCAGGTATCGGCATCATAGTGTTCTCCATCGTCGGCATCGCCGCCATCATGGGGTGGATCCCAAGTTCTCTCGGCAACTCCGCTGACAAGCCTGCGCCAAGCAGTATGGCTGATACCGCCACAAGCAGTCGGACTGGTGTAAAAGCACATGAAGAGCCAATGCATGTGACGAGCAAGGCTCGCACCAAAGCGACATGCGCCGAATGCGGCGTGGTTCAATCGACACGCGAGATCGTTGAACGCGGCAACGGCGGCGCCGTCGGTATCGTTGGCGGCGCAGTGGTGGGCGGCTTGCTCGGCAATCAGGTCGGCGGTGGCCGCGGCAAAGACATCGCGACCGTGGCCGGTGCGGTGGGCGGTGCGATTGCCGGCAACGAGATTCAGAAACGCGTGGACACGGCCAAGCGCTACGAAATCGTCGTGCGTTTTGACGACGGATCGAGCCGCGTATTCACCGCGGCCAATTCGACGAATTGGCGAGAAGGCGACCGCGTCAAGGTTGTTGACGGTGCAATCCGCTGGAACAACTAAATCCAGTACGCCATGGAGTGATAAAAGTAAGATCGCACCACGTTAAGCGCATGGTTTGCGCGACAACAAGCGGAGTAGAGAAAATGCCCTGCCAAGGTTTTGTCCTGCCGCCGCAATCGCACTCTCCTTCCTTGCGGCACGTTTCCGCGGCAGTCAGTCACATGGTGGCCGCGTGCTGTCTGCTCGCCTGCGCCGGATGCGCAAGCCTCCCCGATGCCGCACGCGCGATGGAAACCCCTCACGCACCGGCGGTAGAGTTCGAGAACGCGCGCGGCCCTGTCTCTGCCGGCAAGAGCGCCGCCATCATGGAGAAACTCAAGAGCAAATCCGGCGACATCGACATCCTGCAGAAGCACCTGGCCATGGAACAGGCTATTAACGCCGATAGTCCGCTGGTGCTGGGCAACAAGCTGGTCTTGCTGCAAGACGGGCCAGCGACCTACCAGGCCATGTTCGCGGCCATCCGCCAGGCCAAAGACCACATCAATCTGGAAACCTACATCTTTGAAGACGACGACATCGGCAAGGAGTTTGCAGACCTGCTGCTGGAAAGACAGGCCGCCGGCGTCCAGGTCAACCTGATTTACGACAGCGTCGGCTGCCTGAATACGCCCAAGGAGTTTTTTGAGCACCTGAGGGCAGGCGGCATCCGCACACTCGAGTTTAATCCGATCAACCCATTGGCCGGAAATAAAAAGGAATGGCTGCTCAACAACCGCGACCATCGCAAGTTGCTGGTGATCGACGGCCGCATCGCTTTCATCGGCGGCATCAATATCAGCGAATCCTACTCCAGCGGCCCATCCATCAAGTCAGCCAGGAAAAAGGGGGCGAACCTGGTGGGTTGGCGCGACACCCACTTGCAGATCGAAGGGCCGGTGGTGGCGGAATTCCAGAAGCTGTTCATGGACACTTGGGCCAAACAAAAGGGCCCGCCGCTGGCTGAGAGAAATTACTTTCCAAAACTCGAAAGACAAGGCGACGAGATCGTGCGCGCCATCGGCAGCGCCTCCGCCGACCCCTACAGCTTGATCTATCTCACCCTGCTGTCCGCGATCGACAATGCGGAACAGCGTGTAAACCTGACGATCGCCTATTTCGTTCCCGATCCGCAGTTGCTCAAGGCCTTGACCGACGCGGCGCAGCGCGGCGTCGAGGTGAAGCTGATTTTGCCTAGCCATACCGATTCCTGGGTGGTATTCAACGCTGGGCGCTTGCATTATTCCAGGCTGTTGCGTGGCGGCGTCAAGATCTACGAGCGGCGCGGCGCGGTCATGCATTCCAAGACGGCCTCCATCGACGGCGTCTGGTCGACCATCGGTTCAACCAATCTGGATTGGCGCAGCTTCCTGCACAACGACGAAATCAATGCCGTGGTTCTGGGCCGCGATTTTGCCCGGCAAATGGATGCCATGTTCGCCAAGGATTTGGCGGAGTCCGACGCCATCGATCTCGATCGCTGGGAGCACCGGCCGCTGCTGTTCCGATTAAAAGAGTGGGCGGCGCGGCTCGTCGAATACTGGCTATAAGCTCCCAGGGCGTCGCCTTATGTGCGCTACCGCACCGATAGAGCCCGATGTTTCGACTATGCTGTATTTCAGGCGGCAACGCTTGGCGCAGCAGGCAATCCAAGCGGTATTTATCGATTAGGCCAGTTGCGCCGCAAGGCAAATCAAGGGCCGCAAAAACAGCTTCTTGATCTCGCCTAAACCGTAGTCCATTTTGTTTTCGTATTCACTGAGGAGGTTTAATCATGAAACAATTTAATAAATATTTTTCGGCACTTTTCTTGAGCGTAATGTTGGTGTCTTTCATGGGTTGCGCATCCACATCCAAGCAGGAGGGTACCGGCGAATATGTCGACGATGCCGTCATCACCACCAAAGTGAAGGCTGCCATCTTCAATGAGCCGACGCTGAAATCCTCCGAGATCAATGTAGAAACCTTCAAGGGTGTAGTGCAATTAAGCGGTTTTGTGAATTCCAATGCCGATATCGATAAAGCCGTTAGCCTCGCGCGCAGTGTGAAAGGTGCAGTCTCGGTCAAGAACGACATGCGGCTGAAGTAATGGTGAGCCACTGCTTCCTCGAGCGGACTTTTCAAGCGCGAAGAATAAAGTGGCGCTTCTGGCGAGGGGGATGTTGAAGCATCTGCTTCCCCTTCTGCCTGATGAGTATCGAGGAGAAATAAATGAACGCAATTAAAGCAATCGCGCTCGTGCTGATACTGGGGGGCGCACTGGGCTTGATGTACGGTGGGTTTACCTACACCAAGGAAACGCATCAGGCCAAACTGGGTCCGATCGAGCTGTCGGTCAAGGACAAGGAGACGGTCAACATCCCGATCTGGGCTGGTGTGGGGGCCATCGTCATTGGCGGCGCGCTCCTGGTTTTTGGCGGTACCAAGCGCTAATCTCCGCATCTGCTGCGGAGGCTCTGTGCTTCGCCGCCGACGGTGCCCCATGATTTCCACTCCCATTCCAACAGAAACAACCGGGAACCCGGCATTCGAAGCTGCGGCGGACAATACCCTCCCTCCTGCCAGAATTGCCGATGCCATCCCGCTCACTGTTCACTTGCCCGTAGACGCGCGCGGCTTTGCGCTCGGCATCCTGGCAACGGTCGCGTTGATATTCGCACTGGACTGGGCGCAACCGTTTCTGATCACCCTGTTGCTGGGGATACTCTTTGCGTACACCTTGAATCCGCTCGTAGTGTGGCTGGAGCGGATCAAGATACCGCGCGTCGCCGGCGCCGGCATGGTAATGGCGGCCGTGCTATGCGCGCTCGTGTTCGGCGCTTATGCGCTACGCGGACAGGCACAAGGAATATTCGAGCAGTTGCCCGAAGCGGCCAGCAAATTGTCGGCGGGACTCGCCAAGATGCGTAGCGGCCAGTCCAGCAACATGAAGAATGTGCAAGACGCCGCGAACACGATCGAAAAAGCGACCAACCAGGCCGATATGCCGGCACTCCCCAAGCCGCGCACCACGCACGTCGTTATCGACCAACCCACCTTCAAGCTCAGCAACTTCCTTTGGGTCGGCTCCAGGGGCGTTCTTGCCTTCTTCGGCCAAGCGGCCATGGTGCTTTTCCTGGTGTTCTTTTTCTTGCTCGGCGGCGACATTTTCAAACGCAAGCTGGTGCGGCTCGCGGGACCGACCCTGTCGAAAAGGAAGATCACTGTGCATATCCTGGATGACATCAACGATTCCATCCAGAAATACATGTTCATGCTGTTGGTGACCAATGTGATGGTCGGCCTGTTTACCTGGATCGCGCTGCATTGGATCGGTTTGGAAAACGCCGGGGCCTGGGCCGTTGCCGCCGCTTTGCTGCATGTCATCCCCTATGCCGGCCCAGCAGTCACTGCGGCCATCCTCGGCATGGCGGCATTCATGCAATTCGATGCGTTTTCCGTGGGGCTGTTGACCGTGGGAGCGTCGCTGGCCATCGCGACCTTCGTCGGAACCTTTGTCGCCACGTGGATGACCGGGAAATTTGCCAAAATGAATACGGCAGCGGTGTTTGTCTCGCTGCTGTTCTGGGCCTGGCTGTGGGGGGTGTGGGGCATGCTGCTGGGCATACCGATCATCGTCATCGTGAAAGTCGTGTCGCAGCACGTGGAGCAACTGCATCCATTGGCGGAGTTGCTGGGAGAGTGAGTCCGGCCCCGTTGATTTGCGGAAGGTGGTCAGCCGCAGAGTCGACGGGCAAGCCCTGCGAGCGAGTCCACAGCTCGTGGCAATCTCAGCGGCTATGCCCCCAATCTGCCGTCCGCCCATCTCGAAAAGCGGCTAGTTGCGCCGTGGCCGGAGAGATAGCGAGACCTGGCCGCCGATTGTGCTGCCAGGCCCATCCGGAAACCAAACGGCTTGCACGGAAAAGCGTCTCTAAATGAAAACCAGCGACATTCGTTTCCTCCACTATTTGCACCAGTTGCGGTCGCACTTGCGCAACGGCGGCATTCCCCTGAATCACGCCTTTGACGAGCCCCCGCTGCGCTCGGAGTTGTTCAGCGCCGATCAGATGGAACAGCATGGCAAGCGTCTCGCAGCGGCACACAAGTTGACCCAGGAACGTCCGCAGGATCAGCTTCTGAAGCGCCTGGCGGCGAATGAAGCGGTCTTGATCGGCGTCTGCGGCCGGCTCGCGGCAGCGGTAAAGGCGGATCTGCAGATTACGCCGGCCAGCGAATGGCTGCTCGACAACTTCTATCTGATCGAGGAGCAGATCCGTACCGCCAAGCGCCATTTGCCCAAGGGCTACAGCCGGGAATTGCCGCGCTTGTCGAACGGGCCTTCGGCCGGATTGCCGCGTGTGTACGATATCGCGCTGGAGATCATCGCGCACGGCGATGGGCGGGTGGACCCGGAAAGCCTCAGCCGTTTCGTCGCGGCCTATCAGACGGTCAGCGTGCTCAAATTGGGCGAGTTATGGGCCATCCCCATCATGCTGCGGCTGGCGTTGATCGAGAATCTGCGGCGCGTTGCCATTCGCATCGCCGCCGGCCGCGTGGATCGCGATCTCGCGGCTGAGTGGGCGGAGCAGATGACGACGGTCGCGGAGAAAGACCCGAAAAGCCTGGTGCTGGTGATCGCGGACATGGCGCGCTCGCATCCGCCGATGTCGACCCCGTTCGTATCGGAATTTACGCGCCGGCTGCAAGGGCAAAGCCTCGCCTTGGCATTGCCGTTGACCTGGATTGAGCAAGTGCTTGCCGAGTCGGATCTGACCATCGAGCAGTTGGTGCAATCGGGAAACCAGCAGCAGGCTGCCGACCAGGTATCCATCAGCAACAGCATCGGCAGCCTGCGCGCGCTGGGCGGGATGGATTGGCGCGAGTTCGTCGAAACCATGAGTATGGTCGAACAAACGCTACGCAAAGATCCGGACGGCGCCTACGCCGGGATGGATTTCGCTACCCGCGATCGCTATCGTCACGCGATTGAAAAGGTTGCGAAGACCAGCTCCCTCTCCGAAGCCGAAGTCGCGCTGCGCGCGATCCAACTCGCGCAGGCAGCCCAGACTGCGCAGCCAGGTGGCGGCGAACGCGCGGCGCATGTCGGCTTCTATCTGATCGACCGCGGCTTGGGCGCACTCGAAACCCTGGCCCAGGTGCGTTTTTCCCTGGCCGAAACGCTCGCGAAAACAGGCTCCCGGCGCCCATTGGCCCTGTATCTCGGCATGATCGCGCTGCTCACGCTGCTGTTCAGCGCGAGCCTGTTGGCGCTGGCGCAGGCCCAGGGCGTGCCGGACCAGATGAGGGTGCCGATAGGCCTGCTCGCCCTGCTGTCCACCAGTCAGTTGGCGCTGGCCCTGGTGAATTGGATGGCGACCTTGTTGGTGCGCCCGCATCCGCTGCCGCGCATGGATTTCTCCACCGGCATACCGGCGCAATCGCGCACGCTGGTCGTGGTGCCGACCATGCTCACCGGCCCGCACAACGTCGACGACCTGGTCGAGGCGCTGGAAGTGCGCTTCCTGGCGAACCGGGACGACAATCTGTACTTCGGCCTGCTGACCGATTTTCGCGACGCGCAGGAAGAAACGCTCGCCGAGGACGAGCCGCTGCTGCGGCTGGCGCAAACGCGAATCGAGGCGCTGAATGCAAAATATAGCGCTGCGGATAATGACATTTTTTATCTGTTTCATCGCCCGCGCCGCTGGAATCCGCAAGAGCGGATGTGGATGGGCTACGAGCGCAAGCGCGGCAAACTTTCGGATCTGAATGCATTGCTGCGCGGCGATGCCGGCGAACGCTTCTCGCGCATTGCCGGCGATACCGCGCGCCTCGCGAACGTAAAGTACGTCATTACCCTGGACACGGATACGCAGCTTCCGCGTGACGTCGCACGCCAGTTTGTGGGCACCATGGCGCATCCGCTCAATCGCGCGCGCCACGACGCACAGCGGCAGCGCGTCTGCCAGGGTTACGGCATTCTTCAGCCGCGCGTCAGCGCGAGCCTGGAAGGCGCCAACCGCTCGCGCTATGCGCGATTGCATGGCTTCGACTCCGGCATCGATCCCTATACCCGCGTCATCTCCGACGTCTACCAGGACGTGTTCGGCGAAGGTTCGTTCATCGGCAAGGGCATCTATGAGGTCGATGCGTTCGAGCAGGCATTGAATGAACGCTTTCCCGAGAACCGCATTCTCAGCCACGATTTGCTGGAAGGGTGTTATGCGCGCGCCGGCCTGTTGAGCGATGTGCATTTGTATGAGGACTATCCCGCGCACTACAGCGCGGACGTGAGCCGCCGCCATCGCTGGATACGCGGCGATTGGCAGTTGCTGGGGTGGCTGCTGCCGCGCGTTCGCGGTCTGGGTGGCGGCTGGCAGAAAAATCCGCTGTCGTGGTTGTCGCGCTGGAAGCTCTTCGACAACCTGCGGCGCAGTCTCGTGCCGATGGCATTGACGCTGTTGTTGCTGCTGGGTTGGACCCTGCTGGCATCGCCCTGGCTTTGGACTTTGGCGGTGCTCGGCATCATCCTGGTTCCGCCCTTGATCGCCACTGTTCTGGAACTGTTTCACAAGCCGCGCGAGGTACTGTTCAGTCAACATCTCGCCGCCGCACGCAACGCGGCCATGCAGCGCCTGGCACAAGCGGCCTTTACCCTGGCATGCCTGCCCCATGAGGCCTGGTACAGCCTGGACGCGATCGTGCGCACGGTGGGGCGCATGATGTTCACGCACAGAAGGCTGCTGGAATGGAATCCTTCGGGCGAAGTGGCGCGCAACAGCCGCACGGACCTCTCCGCCGCTTTGCGCGCGATGTGGATCGCGCCGCTAATCGCCGTTGCCGCAACGCTTTATCTCTTGCTGTTCAAGCCCGCGGTGCTCGCATTGGCGGCGCCTATCCTGCTGCTGTGGCTGGGTTCGCCCGCGCTTGCCTGGTGGATCAGCCAACCGCTGGCGCGCCCAGATGCGCGGCTGACGCCGGAGCAGAGCGTTTTCCTGCACAAGATTTCGCGCAAGACCTGGGCATTCTTCGAGACCTTCGTCGGCCCGGAAGATCATTGGCTGCCACCGGATAACTATCAGGAGTATCGCGGCGCCGCGGTTGCGCATCGCACCTCGCCGACCAATGTGGGGATGTCGCTGCTCGCCAATTTGACGGCATACGACTTCGGCTACATTCCCGCCGGGCAACTCATCGAGCGCACGGCGAATACGCTGCACACCCTGGATGACATGGAACGCCACCGTGGCCACTTCTACAACTGGTACGACACCTTATCGCTGCAACCGCTGCACCCCAAGTATGTTTCGACGGTGGACAGCGGAAATCTCGCGGGCCATCTGCTGACCTTGCGGCCGGGCCTGCTCGCACTACCCGAGGCCTCTATCCTGGCGGCGCGATTGTTTGACGGATTGCACGACACGCTGGGCATTCTGGTGGAGGCAAGCGCCCCGTCGGCCCCGCTCACCCAACTGCAGGCGGATTTCAAGGCTGCATGCGCTTCCCGGCCAAGCACGCTGGCAGAAGCGCGGCTCACCCTTGACCGCCTGACAACCCGCGCGGCGGAGCTTGCCGACAGCCTCGATGCGCTCCCAATGGCGTCTCCAAAAAGCGGCGAAATGTACACGGAAATCGATGAGGATTCCACCCACCACCCGGCCCTGGATCACGCCAGCGCAGTGCTCTCCGAGACAGCCTCCGAGAGCGATGCGAATTGGTGGGCGCGGACGCTGGCCCGGCAATGCCGCGCCGCCCTCAATGAGTTGACGTTTCTCGCGCCGTGGCTATTGCTGCCGGCAGCACCCGGCCGGCTCGGCGACTTCCCCGGCATCGACGCAATTCCCACCTTGCGCGAACTGGCCAAACTTGAAGTGGAGTGGTTGCCGATCATCGAGCATCGGCTCGGCGCGGGTGCGACGCCCGCAGAGCGTGGGTGGTTGCAAGAGTTCCGGCGCTGCATCGCGTCAGCCAGCCGCCGCGCCACCGAGCGGATGGCGGAGATCGAACGGCTGGCCCTGCAAGCCGGTGCGTTCGCGTGCATGGAGTATGGCTTCCTGTACGACAAGGCGTCGCGGCTGCTGGCGATCGGGTACAACGTGGACGAACTTCGGCGCGACGCCAGTTACTACGACCTGCTGGCGTCCGAAGCGCGACTGATCAACTTCGTAGCGATTGCGCAGGGACAAGTGCCGCAGGAGAGCTGGTTCGCGCTGGGGCGGCTGCTCACCAGCGCCGGCGGCGAACCGATTCTTTTGTCGTGGAGCGGTTCGATGTTCGAGTACCTGATGCCGCTCCTGGTGATGCCGACCTTCGACAACACGCTGCTCGACCAGACCTATATGGCAGCGGTCGAGCGGCAGATCGACTATGGGCGGCAGCGCGGCGTGCCGTGGGGCATGTCTGAATCCGGTTACAACCTGGTCGACGTCCATCTCAACTACCAGTACCGCGCCTTTGGCGTGCCCGGCCTCGGGCTCAAACGCGGACTCGCCGATGACCTGGTCGTAGCACCTTATGCCTCGGCGCTGGCGTTGATGGTGGCGCCCGAGGCGGCGTGCCTGAATCTGCAGCGACTCGCCACGGCAGGTATGGAAAGCAAATTCGGCTTTTATGAAGCCATCGACTACACACCGTCGCGTCAACGCCGCGGGGAATCGAGCACGATGGTACGCTCCTACATGGCGCATCACCAGGGGATGAGCCTGCTCTCCCTGGCCTATCTGCTGCTGGGTCGTCCGATGCAGCGGCGCTTCGCATCCGACCCGCGGTTCCAGGCGACCCTGCTGCTGCTGCAGGAGCGTATTCCCAGGGCCACGGCGTTGTTTCCGCACGTTGCCCAACTGTCCGACATTCGGCCGACTTCGGGTGCTGCGGAAGCGCCGATTCGCATTTTCGACAGCCCCGACACGCCGATACCGGAAGTGCAGTTGTTGTCCAACGGCCGCTACCACGTGATGGTCACCGCCGCCGGCGGCGGCTATAGCCGCTGGAAAGACCTCGCCGTCACGCGCTGGCGCGAAGACACGACGTGCGACCACTGGGGGTCGTTCTGTTATCTGCGCGACGTGAGCAGCGGAGAAACCTGGTCGACCGCGTATCAGCCGACACTGAAAAAGCCGCAGCATTACGAAGCGATTTTTTCCGAGGGGCGCGCCGAATTCCGCCGCCGCGATTTCGATTTCGAGACGCATACCGATATCGTGGTGTCGCCGGAAGACGATATCGAGCTGCGCCGCCTCCGCCTCACCAACCGCGCCCCCACACGCCGCACCATCACGGTGACGAGTTACGCCGAAGTGGTGCTTGCCGTACCCGCCGCGGACGCGCTGCACCCGGCTTTCAGCAACCTGTTTGTGCAGACCGAGATCATCGAGCAACGCCAGGCGATACTCTGCACGCGCCGGCCGCGCTCGCGCAGCGAACAAGTGCCGTGGATGTTGCACCTGATGGCGGTGCATGGGGCGGACATCGACGAAATTTCCTATGAGACGGATCGCATGCAATTCATCGGCCGCGGCCGCACCGCCGCCGACCCGCAGGCGCTGAGCGACGCAGCAGGGTCATCGGGGGCGCTTTCCGGCAGCCAGGGCTCGGTGCTGGACCCGATTGTCGCCATCCGCTACAGCATCACGCTCGATCCGGAACAAACCGTCACCATCGACATGGTGACCGGCATGGGCGAAAGCCGCGACGCGGTGTTGGGCCTGGCCGAAAAATATCAGGACAGGCGGCTTGCGGACCGCGTGTTCGAACTGGCGTGGACGCACGCCCAGGTGGTGTTGCGCCAGATCAATGCCAACGAGGCCGATGCGCAACTCTACGGGCGCCTGGCCAATTCCGTGGTCTATGCCAACGCCTCGCTGCGCGCCGACGCCGGTGTTCTGATGCAGAATCGCCGTGGACAATCCGGCTTGTGGGGTTACGCCATTTCCGGCGACTTGCCCATCGTGCTGTTGCAGATTGGCGACGCGGCTAATATCGAATTGGTGCGGCAACTGGTGCAGGCCCACGCCTACTGGCGTTTAAAAGGGCTGGCGGTGGACCTGGTGATCTGGAACGAAGACCGCGCCGGTTACCGGCAAGTGCTTCAGGATCAAATTATCGGCTTGATTGCAGCGGGGATCGAAGCGCATGTGATCGACCGGCCGGGTGGCATCTTCGTGCGCCTCGCGGAACAGATATCGAACGAAGACCGCATTCTGTTCCAATCGGTCGCGCGCGCCATCGTCAGCGACAGCCTGGGAACGCTGGCGGAACAGCTCAACCGCCGCAGCCTGCGGGAGGTGCGGGTGCCACGCTTCAAGCCGACCCGCAGCCACCGCGCCGAATCGCCGTCCGGTGCCGCGCAGCGCCGCGATCTCATCCTGCACAACGGCCTGGGCGGATTCACCCCGGACGGGCACGAGTACGTCATCACCACCACGGCCGAGCAAGTGACGCCGGCGCCGTGGGTGAATGTGCTGGCGAATGCGCATTTCGGCACGGTCATTTCCGAGAACGGCCTGGCCTATACCTGGAGCGAGAACGCGCATGAGTTCCGCCTCACGCCCTGGCACAACGATCCGGTGTCCGATGCGAGCGGCGAAGCGTTTTATCTGCGCGATGAAGAGAGCGGGCATTTCTGGTCGCCCACGCCGCTGCCCAGCCGCGGCGCGAACGCTTATGTCAGCCGGCACGGCTTCGGCTACAGCGTGTTCGAATACAGCGAAGGCGGCATCACCTCGGAGCTGTGGGTCTACGTGGCGCTGGATGCGGCGGTCAAGTTCTCGGTGTTGAAAGTGCGCAACGACTCAGGCCGGCCGCGGCGGCTCTCCGCCACCGGCTACGTGGAATGGGTGATGGGCGATTTGCGGCCGAAATCGACCATGCACGTGACCACCGAAGTGGATTCCGACAGCGGCGCGCTGTTCGCGCACAACCCTTACAACACGGAATTCGCCGGCCGGATTGCTTTCTTCGATGTGGATGACCCAAGCCGCACCATAAGCTGCGACCGCGCCGAGTTCATCGGCCGTAACGGCTCGCTTAAAAACCCGGCGGCGATGGCGCGCGCGCGGCTTTCCGGCAAGTCGGGAGCGGCGCTCGATCCCTGCGCCGCGATCCAGGTGAGCTTCGATTTGGCCGATGGGCAAGAGCGCGAGATCGTGTTCCGCCTGGGCCAGGCCGGCAGACGCGGCGCCGATGACGCGCGCAAGCTGGTGCGCCGCTGGCGCGGATCGGCTACCGCGCGCGCAGAACTCGAAGCGGTGTGGAAATACTGGAACCGCACCCTGGGTGCTGTGCAAGTGGAGACGCCCGATGCCTCGCTCAACGTGCTGACCAACGGCTGGCTGGTGTACCAAACGCTCGCCTGCCGTCTGTGGGCGCGTAGCGGCTATTATCAATCGGGCGGCGCCTTCGGATTCCGCGACCAGTTGCAGGACGTGATGGCGCTGATACACGCCGAGCCGCAACGCGTGCGCGAGCAGTTGTTGTTGGCGGCAGCGCACCAGTTCGTTGAAGGCGATGTGCAGCACTGGTGGCATCCGCCGTCTAGCCGCGGCGTGCGCACCCATTGCTCCGACGATTATCTGTGGCTGCCGCTGGCGGTGTGCCGCTACGTGCTCTGCAGCGGCGATACCGGGGTGCTGGAGGAGTCCAGTCTCTTCCTCGAAGGCCGCCCCGTCAGCCCCGAGGACGACTCGTATTACGATCTGCCCGGGCATTCCACCGAGACCGCCAGCTTGTACCAGCACTGCGTGCGCGCCATCCGGCACGGCCTGCGGTTTGGCGAACATGGCCTGCCGCTGATCGGTTCCGGCGACTGGAACGACGGCATGAACCTGGTGGGCTTGCACGGCAAGGGCGAAAGCGTCTGGCTCGGCTTTTTCCTGTATGAAGTGCTGACACGCTTTACGGAATTGGCGCAGCGCATGGACGACTTGCCCTTTGCCGAGGAATGCCGCAGCGAAGCCGCGCAACTGCGCCAGCGTATCGAGGCAAACGCCTGGGATGGCGGTTGGTACCGCCGCGCTTACTTCGACGACGGCGCCGCGCTGGGGTCGGCAGGCAACGCCGAATGCCAGATCGATTCGATCTCGCAAAGCTGGTCGGTGCTCTCCGGCGCGGGCGATGCAGATCGTTCGCGCATGGGCATGGATGCCGTGTATGCGCGTTTGGTGCGGCACGATGCCGCGCTGATCCAACTCCTGGACCCGCCATTCGACACGGCGGATATGGATCCGGGTTACATCAAGGGCTACGTCCCCGGCGTACGTGAAAATGGCGGGCAATACACCCATGCCGCCATCTGGACCGCGATGGCGTTCGCCGCCCTGGGCGACAGCCGGCGCGCGTGGGAACTACTTGCCATGATCAACCCCGTCAATCATGCAAAATCGGCGGCAGGCGTGGCGGTCTACAAAGTCGAACCCTACGTGCTCGCCGCCGACGTCTACGCGGTAGCACCCCATGCCGGCCGCGGCGGATGGAGCTGGTACACGGGCTCGGCCGGCTGGATGTACCGGCTGATCGTGGAATCCCTGCTCGGCCTGCGGCTGGAAGTGGACAAACTGCATTTCGCGCCTTGCCTGCCCGCGGATTGGAGAGAGTTCAAGTTGCACTACCGGTATCGGGAGACGGTCTACCATATCACCGTGACACAAGATGCCGCGCAGGGCGACGCGATGCGCGTGACGGTGGATGGCGTCGAACGCCCCGACAAATTTATTCCGCTACTCGACGACCGCCAGGATCACGCGGTCGAAGTGAGAATAATCCCGGGGGGTCCATTAGACCAAAAACGGCGTCATTCCCGCGAAGGCGGGAATCCAGTGAGTTGATTACCCCGCGAAGCGGGACAAAACCGGGGTCTTGTTCACTTCGCGGAGTGGTTACCTCGCTGGATTCCCGCCTTCGCGGGAATGACGGGGCTAATGAATTATTTGGGATGATGGCACCACCCACCGTTAACCATAACCCAAGGAGATAAACATGAACCTGACTCTAAGCCTCACCCCGCTGATTTCGCTGATCGCCGGCATCCTCATTCTGGCCATACCGCGTCTGCTGAACTACATCGTCGCAATCTATTTGATCGTTATCGGCTTGATCGGGCTGTTCGGCGGGGGCGATTCCCATCTCCGCTAATCGCGGGCGCCGATGCAATCGCCCGCAACAATTCGTTCGCCAAGCAAACCTGCTCACTCTCCGGATTGAGTGGCTCCACGACAGGACATTCCATGTACGAATCGCACAAGCTCCCGCCGCTTCCTCGCAGCCGCTTCTTCCGGCGTCTCGCGCTCCACGTCGCGGTTGCTATGGTTCTGCTGCTGGGATCCGTTCTGATCGGCATGGCGGGGTACGGCTACTTCGAAGACCTGGCCTGGCGCGATGCGTTCTTGAACAGCGCCATGTTGCTCGGCGGCATGGGGCCTGTGGATGCGCCGAGAACGGATGCCGGAAAGGTCTTTGCCGGGCTCTATGCGCTGTACGCCGGTCTGGTCTTCATCGTCGCGGCAGGTCTCGTGTTCGTACCCGTGCTGCATCGCCTGTTGCACAAGTTTCACTGGGACGAAGCCGCATAGTTGCTCGGCGTCGGCCTGACCGCGATCTGTGTTCGGTAGCGAACGGATCGCCGCCATATTGCCGGACTAGAATCTTTGCCTGGATAGTTCGCCTGGGACATGGCTGGATCTGGCCGCGGAGATTTGTTATGACCATGGATGACCAGGACGACTGCGTACTTCTCATCGAGAGCGACGTTCACGTGGCAACGTTTATTCGCGCGGCCCTCGCCGATGCAAGAGACGGACCGCTCGCGGTCGAGTGGGCGGCCAATCTCCAGGCCGGCCTCGAACGGCTGAGCAAGGGAGGGATCAAGGCGATCCTGCTCAATCTATTCCTGTCCGATAGTGAAGGTATCGAGACCTTCAATAAGCTGTACCTGATCGAGAGCCAGATCCCGATCCTGATCCTGAGCGACCTCGACCACGAAGACGTCGCAAAACTGGCCATACAGCGTGGCGCACAGGATTATCTGCTGACAGGCCACATCGACGGCTACTCCCTGTCGCGCGCAATCCGCAACGTCATGGAGCGCAACATGGCGGAATACGCGCTATTCATTGAAAAGGAACGCGCCCAGGTCACGCTCAACTCCATAGGGGATGCCGTCATCAGCACGGATATCGCCGGCAATGTCACCTACCTGAATGTGGTGGCTGAACGTATGACCGGCTGGTCGCAGGCCGAGGCCAAAGGTCAGCCGTTCACCGAGGTGTTCCATATCGTCGACGGCGTGACGCGCGAAACCCTGCGCAATCCCATGGACTTGGCCATCCAGGAGAACAAACCGGTCGGCCTCACCATGGACAGCGTCCTGATCCGGCGCGATGGGGTTGAAACCTCTATCGAAGATTCCGCCGCCCCCATCCGCGACCGTGGTGGCCGCGTGACCGGCGCGGTGATCGTTTTCCACGACGTCAGCGAGGCGCGGTCGATGGTGCTCAAAATGTCTCATTTGGCGCAACACGATTACCTCACCGATCTGCCCAACCGCCTGCTGTTGAACGACCGATTTACACAGACGATTTCCCTGGCGCGCCGGCACCGCAAACAATTGGCGGTGCTGTTCCTCGACGTGGACCGTTTCAAAAATATCAACGATTCCCTGGGGCATTTGATCGGCGACAAACTGCTGCAGTCGGTGGCGCAACGCTTGACGACGTGCGTGCGCGGTTCGGACACCGTCAGTCGCCAGGGCGGGGATGAATTCATCGTGCTGCTTGCCGATGTCGAACACGCCGAGGCTGCGGGATATAGCGCGGCCAAGATCCTCGCGGCACAGGCGGAAATGCACTGTATCGCCGAACATGATCTTCATGTCACCTTGAGTATTGGCATCGACACCCTGAAAATAGACCAGTCATTCGTGCGCGACATTGCCGCCGGCAACGGTGATGCCACCATCGTCAGCGCCGTGATCGGCATGGGCAACAGCCTCAAGCTGCGGGTCAGTGCCGAGGGTGTGGAAACGCGGGAACAATTGGCCTTTCTGCAGGCTGAGCACTGCGAGGAGGGGCAAGGCTTTTTCTTCAGCCCGGCGGTTGATGCGGAGGCGTTCGCTGAGTTGCTTGGAGCGGCAAATACAGCCTACGTCGTCAACTGGCAACTGCCGGCTGAAATATTCGCATGAGAACCGGGCTTTGATGCAAGGCGTGAACCCCGTCGAAAAAATTGGCCTGGGGCTGCTGCGGGAGTGGCCGCTGTTAGTCAGCGTGGCCACCACGCTGGTGTTCGTCGTATTCGGCCAAAGCCTGCTCGCCGACCTTTCGCACCCGGTACGCTTCACGCTCATACTGGCCTGGCTATTGCTCATCATCCTTTTTTCGGTCTTCGCGGTTGTGCGGCACGCGGAAAGCCTGGCGGTCAAACTCGGTGAACCGCTGGGCACATTGGTATTGACGCTGGCCGTTACCGGCATCGAGGTGATGATCATCGTCGCCACGATGTCGACCGGGCATGGCAGCCCAACGCTGGCACGCGATGCGATGTTTGCGGTAATCATGATCGTGCTCAACGGCATGGTCGGGCTGACGTTGCTGATCGGCGGGTTGAAGTACAAGGAGCAGGACTACAATCTTCAGGGTGCCAATTCCTTCCTGGCGGTCATCCTGCCGCTGGCCGTGATCGGGCTTGTTCTACCCAACTACACGCGCTCGTTACCCGACCGGGCATTCTCCCCGATCCAGGCAGCGTTTCTGATCATCGTATCGGTGGCCTTGTACGGCATCTTTCTTGCGATCCAGAACGGACGCCATCGTGCGTACTTCCGAACTTCGCACCCGACAGCGGAAACGAAGGACGCGAAACGGAAATGGCGGATTGTCCATGAAGCACACTCGGTTCCGTATCACGTGTTGCTGCTGCTTGCCTATATGGGGCCGTTGGTGATCCTTACCCAGCAGCTCGCCGTGCCGATTGATTTCACGATTCGCGTGCTGGGCGCGCCGGTCGCGTTGGCCGGATTCCTGATCGCCGTCCTGGTGCTCGCCCCCGAGTCGCTCGGGGCCGTGCGCGCCGCCTTGGTCAACGACCTGCAAAGATCCGTCAACATCCTGCTGGGGTCGGTGCTCGCCACGATCGGACTGACGATTCCCGCGGTTCTCATGTTCGGGCTTTTGACCGGCAGACCCATTATTCTCGGCCTGAACATGGTTGACATCACCTTGCTGTCGCTGACTCTGGTATTGAGCAACATGACGTTTTCGAGCAGTCACACCAACGTTCTCCTCGGCGCCGTCCACTTGTTGTTGTTTTTCGCCTATCTACTGCTTATTTTCCAGCAATAGCGCGTCGAGTGAATGAAGTCCGCGCCGGCTGTGGGTTCCATCTGGCTCCATCCCATCTGCTTCGCCTGAGACCGACCATGATCTCGCTATGTACGGATCCGCACAGACCGCGCCTCGATGGAGCGCCATGATGACCATACGGATTGAATACATCGGTTCGGCGTTGGCTTTAGGTACACGCGACTTTTTTGGGGAGATATCAATGAACCTAAAAATCGCAGTTCGTTCACCACAGAGTCACAGAGGCACAGAGAAAACAATAGGTTGCCGAAAAACTTACGGTCACCAAACTGGTGAACGATGTGCACAGGATTTTTTCCTTGTTTTTGCGAGTTGGGCGATAAAGCCGCCCATCCCTGCCTACCCCGTTTCAACTCTGTGCCTCTGTGACTCTGTGGTGAACTGCTTTTTCTAGGATGAATGCAATATTGAGAAACGTGTTGTTGTTGGCCGGCTTGGCTATTGCCACGCAAGCGGCCGCACAGGTGACCTTCTACGAACAAGAAGGCTTTGCAGGCCGGTCTTTCACCGCGCAGAAGCAGGTCGACAACTTCCAGCGCTTGGGCTTCGCGGAAATCATCCTCTCCGACGCCAACGGCAACACCGCTCCACGCTAGGCATCTGCGGAACAACCTCTGCTATACAGTAGGGGTAGAACGTCCATTCAGTCGATACACAAGGAGAAACGAAATGTCAGTCGGAACTATTCTATTGATCATTGTGGTGTTGATGTTGCTCGGTGCGATTCCGACCTGGCCACACAGCAGGGGGTGGGGGTATGGCCCGAGCGGGGGGCTCGGACTGATATTGATCATCCTGATCATTCTGTTGCTGCTGGGACGGCTGTGATAATGGCTCGGTAAGTGCGCTAGCGCACAGAGCGTTTTTGAAAAATGGCGGACTATCATTAAACGAGCGATCACGCTCGTGCAGGATTCGATGCGATTGATTGAATCCACGATGCAAGGTCGTTGGCAACGCCAGGGCGGTCTGGATCTTACGATCGTGGCGTGTGCCCAGGTCATTTTAATTTACATGGGGAGTAGCGCTATGAAACAACTCAAATACATTTCCACCATTGTCCTGGCCGTGATGTTCGCGACCTTGCTGGGCTGCGCGTCGACGTCCAAGCAGGAAGGCACAGGGGAATACCTCGATGACGGCGTTGTCACGACCAAGGTAAAGGCGGCGATATTTAATGAACCGTCGTTGAAATCTTCTGAAATAAAGGTCGAAACCTTCAAGGGCGTGGTTCAGTTGAGCGGCTTCGTCAGTACCCAGGCCGATGTTGACAAGGCGGTAGAAGTTGTAAGCAGGGTCAAGGGTGTGACATCCATCAAGAACGACATGGTGGTGAAGGGCCGGCAGTAAATCCGTTGGCCTTAACTGGGAGTAGTGAAAATGCTCGAAACTATTGCGGTTATCCTGATTATCCTGTGGTTGCTTGGCTTGGTTACGTCATACACCGTCGGCGGATTCATACACATTCTCCTGGTCATCGCGATCGTGGTGATATTGGTGCGTGTCATTCAAGGTCGACGCCTGTAGCGACCCTGGAGTTTTTCCATGCAGCGAGGGGTCGGGTAAAGCGATCCGGTTGTTCACGGTTGCTGTTTTACCAGGCTTCCCCGTCGCCAACAGCGATCCATAACGAATAACAACTTAGGAGGGTATGCGATGAAAACACCAAAACACTTGTCGATCCTGTCATTGGCAGTGATCGGAGCGCTTTACGGCGCCTCACCGGCATTGGCGACGCCATTGCTGGGTACGGATTTGGCGAGCTTTACGGTGCTGGGCGCCTCGACGGTGACCAATGTCCCCACGAGCACCATCGGCGGAAATGTCGGTGTCTGGTCAAGCGGCGGTGCGAATGCAATCACGGGGTTTAACTCGTCACCAGGCGTTGCGGTGTCGGACTCGCAGGTGACTGGAGGGCTGGTACACGCGGGGACCGCGAATGCGATGTCGGCACAGGGTCAACTCACGACCGCGATCACTAATCTTGGATCTCTGGGGTCAGGTACCACCCTGATAAATCCAGACCTGGCTGGCCTCATCCTCGCTCCGGGCGTCTATTCCGTTTCTGCAGGAACGACAAATTTGTCGGGGACGCTCATTCTCGACGGCCAGGGCAACGCCAACGCGGCCTGGGTTTTCCAGATGGGGAGCACACTGATCACCTCGCCCAACTCGGTCGTGACTGTGATCAATACCGGTTCAGGTGCCGGCGTGTATTGGAATGTCGGCAGCTCCGCGACCATCGATACAAACACAGCATTCCTGGGGAACATTCTCGCGCTCACCAGCATCGCCATGAACACCACTGCAACAGATCCTTGCGGTAGAGCCTTGGCGAGTACTGGTGCCGTGACGTTGCAGCAAAACAGCCTCTCCGGTATTTGCACGAACATTCTGCCTGGCGGCGGCGACTTGAGCGGCGGCATTGATGTTATCACTACACCAGGTGGCACTACGCAGGTCAGCTTTCTTCCGTACGCCCCCGTACCCGAGCCAGCCACGCTGCCGCTGCTGGGGCTCGGACTCTTGGGGCTCGGGTTTAGTCTACGTCGGCGCAGTTGAGATAGACAGTCCGCCACGATAACAACCCTGGAGTTTTTCCAGGCAGCAAGGCGGTCGGGTAAGGCAATCCGGTTGTTCACGGTTGCTGTTTTACCTGGCTTCCCCGCGGCGCCTTATTGAAATCCATCATGAACATGACAGAACTAACAACGGAGAAAAGCATGGAAAATCTATCTGTGGACCTTACCAAAGAACAGCTGATCACCGATTTCAAAGTGGTGGTTGCAGATGCGGAAGCGCTGCTGAAGGCGACTGCCAACCAGGGCGGTGAGAAGGTCGCCGAAGTGCGCGCCAAGGCGGAAGAATCCCTCAGGGTTGTAAAAACCCGCATGGCCGAAGCGCAAGCGACGCTGCTGGTCAAAACCAAAGCGGCAGCCAAGGTTACCGACGCTTATGTCCACGAAAATCCATGGAGAGTCATCGGCGTCGCCACTGGTGTCGGTTTGGTGATCGGCCTGCTCATCGGCCGCCGCTAGGCGCTTCGCCATGCCTGGATAATCGGCGGCGTTGTCTTGCTTGCGGCACTGCGGCCTGGCCGCGTCGGGAAATGGCTGGGGCGCGGCTGGGTCACGTGGCAGATGATGCATAAACCGCGCGGCAGGTAGCCGTCATGTAGGTCGGGCTTTAGCCCGACATGTCGGCCTGAAGACCGACCTACAACACCCGATGCCACTCGGCGAAATGAAGCACCACACTAGTGTACTGAGTCACGCTGAAAGTGCCATTTAGCGTGACTCAGTACACTAGCAATGCAAGATACGGTCGTACACTTCCTTGTCGGCCCGGTAACACCCGCAGGATGCGGCTTCCAAGCCGCCGATGTCGTGAATCCTGACATCCCCCCGCCTATAGCTGATTAGTTTTTTCTTCTGCAGCGAACCTGCGGCTTTGGTCACGCCAACGCGACGCACGCCCAGCATGTGGGCAAGAAATTCGTGGGTGATATGAAACTCCTCCGAGTGCGCCCGGTCTCGAGTCATCAGGAGCCAACGGGCAAGGCGCTCTTCTACCACATGGAAGCGGGCGCAAGCGGCTGTTTGCGCCAGTTGGCTCATCAGCACATAGATGTAGCGGTTCAACTCCTGTTGCAGTGCAAAGCTGTGTTTGAGTTCGCTGTGGAACCGTTCGGCTTCCATATGCCATGCAGGGCCTGAGCCCTGCACCACGGCATGCAACAGTGAAACATCCACCCCAAGCATGAGGGGAATCCCGTACATACCTTCACTGCCGACCAGGGCCACCTCCAGGCTGCTGTGACCGTCGATTGGCGTCATCAATGAAATGAAGCTGTCGGTGGGGAAGTAGACGTGACGAATCGTCTCCCCTGGCTCGCAGAGAACGTTCCCGAAAACCAACTCGACTTGCTCGCAGCCCGACAGAAAATGTTGGCGATCCTTGCGAGAAAGGGCGGCAAGCAGACGGTTTTCCGCAGAGGGCACTCGACTCTCCTGAGTGTTGGGGATCATTAAGGCATTCGAGCTCAGGCCGTAACCGCCGCCAATTTCAGTCGCTTCTTATTACTCATTGCGCTTCCGCTCTTGCCCTTCTTTCCGGTTTGGCTCGTGCGTGGCATCCCTGCCCCGCTGTCCTTCATCCCCCCGGCCCTGCGATCTTGGCATCTGCTGTTTACGTTGCTCCATCGCTGGCTGCTCCTGATAGTGCTGCCGCACCACGGGGTCACGCGGCTGGTAACGGTAATGCTGCTGTTGAAGCTTCTGCTGCTGCTCCATTTGTCCGGGATAGCGATCCTTTGAATACTGCCGCTGGTAGGTCGGCAGCGGTGCAGGGGCCGGGGCAGCGCGGCGGTTCCATTGGTCCCAACCGCTTCTATGCTGTTCCCAATCACGGCCCCAGTGGTCACCCCAACGCGGCGGCGCATCAGGCCGCCACCCACGGAAGTACGCCGGAGGCTGGCGGTAGTAGCGCACCGGGATACGCAGGACGAACACCGGCACAGCCTCTGGACCCACAAGGCCCCAGGGTCCGTTGTACCAGGAGCTCGCGTACCAGTTATCGTCCAGGTAAACCCAGTACATGCCGTCGTAAAAAAAGTAGTTCGCGTTCAGCCGCGGCGCGTAGTAGACCGGATAACCGGGCACGCGGACGAGTTGCGGGTATGCCGGCAGGTTGATCCCGATGCTTACGTTTGGAAGCCCGATGCCGATGCTCACCTGAACTTCAGCAGAGGCAAATGAGCAAGACATCATCCCTAGCACAATGATTGCGTGGCGAATTTTAAGCATTTTGTGACCTCCAGTTCGATAACCAAGGTCGGAGTCATGGTTGTCAACGGAATGCGACACCAACTCTACCTCTTTGCATACTAGCCACTTTTACCCAGGCATTTCCGTGCGCTATCGCACATAAGCCGACCACTATATTTTCGGCATCTTCCATGCGCCCCCGAGCGCCTTGAACAGGCCGACCGACGCTTGCAGCCGCGACAGCCGAATCTGTGCCAGCTGATCCTCGGCCTGGAAGAGTGTGCGCTGCGCGTCGAGCGTTGTCAGCAGGTCGTCTGCGCCCTCGCGGTAGCGGATTTCCGCGGGCCTGAGCGCCACGCGCGCCTGTTCCACGATCTTTTCCTGAAGCAGTTCTTGTGTTGCCGTGCCCCCCCCCGGCGGCCAGCGCGCTTTCCACATCCGCCAGCGCGGCCAGGACCGCCTTGCGGTAGTTCTCCACCAGTTCGCGTTCGCGCGAAGCCGCCACATCGACCTGCGCCCGCAGGCGGCCACCCTCGAAGATCGGCTGCAGCAGCGAGGCGCCGATCGCCAAGGTTGCCGTGGGGCCGTTCAGAAAATTGAGCAGCGCACCGGTGGGCTCGTCCGCGAGCACAATGCGCCCGCCGTTCATCAGCGCGCTGGCGATGGACACGCGCTGCTGCTGCCCACCGGAAAGTTGGCTCGGCCGGTATCCAAGCCGCTCGCCCAGGCCGAGCGAGCCGAGCAACTCCTTGGCGCGCGCATTCCGCTCCGCGGGCGGCATCCCAGAATAGACCGCGGGCACCTCGACGTTCTCCAGCGCGGACGCAGTTCCGATCAGGTTATAGCTCTGGAAAACGAAGCCGAACGCCTCGCGCCGCAGCCGCGCCAGCTCGTCGCGCTCGAAGCCGGACACGTCCTCGCCCATAAAGCGGTAGGTACCTGGCAACAATCGGCAGGGACAAGGTCGGGTTTACCGTCACGGGCAAACTGCCCAATGGCCAGCCTGGTTATATTCAAGGGGTACGCGGCGTGGTGGAGCGCAATACCATGCGCTACTACCTGGCTATCGATGCATATCTTGCCGCGTTGACCACACCGCCCAAGGGTCAGTTGGAGAAACGCTTGCGCTATTGGTATAACGCCGCTGACCAGTACGCGCGCCAACTGCATGAAGTAGAACGGGATGATTACCTCGAAATGAAACGCAGGGAGTATCAGCGTCAGCAGGTGGCTCAATAGGCTCTGAGGCCGATCACATAATCAAGACGCAATCCGATACCTCACTTCATCTGGCACGGGGGGGGCGAAACGCGCGTTGGTATTGAGGGGGCGTGATGCGGTAGCGCGCTTCCCGCCCTGCGAGGCGGCTGGTATGTGCGCATGCAAACTGGCCTCAACGGCTTGCGTGGCATTCACATCGGGGAGCAGGCGACCGAATTCCGTTTTGACCACTTGGTAGCACTCGCAGGCATGCGTCTCCAATCCAGACCGGTCAAGCACCGCGATATGGCCACGGCGGTAGCTGATAGACCCAGCGTGCTGCAATTTCCCGGCGGCCTCCGTGACGCCTTCGCGACGCACGCCCAGCATGCTGGCAATCAGTTCCTGCGTTATGGTCAATTCATTCGAGACTGATCGGTCGAGACTCAACAGCAGCCAGCGGCACAGTTGCTGCTCCAGCGAATGATGCCGATTGCAGATTGCGGTCTGTGACATCTGTGTCATCAGCGCCTGGGTGTAACGCAGCAGCAAATGTTGCAAGGCGCCGGAACGGCGCCCCCCGGCACGATTGAATTCCTGCATCAGCAACTGCGCCTTCAGCCGATAGGCATGGCCCGCGCACTGCACCATGGCTCGATTGGGCATGGTTTCGCCGCCCATGAAGAGGGCGACACCGATGATGCCCTCGTTGCCGACCCCGGCGATTTCGGCTGATGCGCCGTTCTCCGTGACATAAAGCAGGGACACGATGGCGGTGGTGGGGAAATAGACGTAACGCAACTCGCCCCCGGACTCGTAAAGAACATCGCCGAGCCGCATCGCGACCAGCTCCAGATGGGGAGACAGGTGCTCGAATTCAGCCGCGGGCAGGGCGGCGAGAAGGCGGTTTTGTCGTGCCGCATGCAAGTCAGACATATGGACCTCCCACATCGGTAAGAAGCGCAACCCCTTAAAAGCGTCAAGAAGATCGGGTTATCAAATCCAGTATAGGAACTTTCGGAACTATGTTCGACACCGCATATACAACCTATTCTAGCGGGTTCCAAGCTGCGCGAAGTGCGGCAACACGCATGGGGTGCAAAGCGTGTATGCTGGGCGCGTGATGGTCATGCCGCTCCAGGCGATCATTCGGAAGCCGCAATGGATACCCCGCACAGCCCCAATCAAAACTATCTTCTCGCCGCCCTGCCCACGGCTGAATTCGAGCGCATCGCTCCCCATCTGGAGTTGGTCGCGATGCCGCTGGGCGAAGTTCTTTATGAATCCGGCGGCCAGTTGCAGCACGTCTATTTCCCGACCACCGCCATCGTGTCCCTGCACTACGTGACGGAGAGCGGCGCATCGTCCGAAATCGCGGGGGTGGGCAATGAGGGCGTGCTCGGCATTTCGCTTTTCATGGGCGGGAATACCACACCTAGCCGGGCCATCGTGCAGACCGGGGGCCACGGTTACCGATTGAAGTCGCAGTTGCTGATGCAGGAATTCAATCGTGCCGGGGGGCGCCGCGCCGGGGTGATGCAACACTTGTTGCTGCGCTACACCCAAGCGCTGATGACACAAATATCACAGACCGCAATCTGCAATCGGCACCATTCGGTGGAGCAGCAACTGTGCCGCTGGCTGTTGCTAACCCTCGACCGCTTGCCCTCGAACGATTTGACCATGACGCAGGAACTGATTGCCACCATGCTCGGCGTGCGGCGCGAGGGCATCACCGAGGCCGCCGGGCATTTGCAGCAAGTGGGGTGCATTCGCTACCGCCGCGGCCACATCAGCGTGCTGGACCGGTCGGGCCTGGAGTCACGCGTGTGTGAATGCTATGCGGTGGTCAAAAAAGAACATGATCGTTTGCTGTGCGATGTGCGGAATCGGCAGGAAGCGTAGGGCGGGTGTGCCGAACCTTTTACGCCGGTTG
>Ga0299912_10000121_pt1 | contig 89399 bp, 71 predicted proteins | sample RVTome_2_FD_207667 | JGI IMG/M metagenome (GOLD analysis project Ga0299912, IMG submission 207667) | Soil microbial communities from uranium-contaminated site in the Upper Colorado River Basin, Wyoming, United States - RVT95D214 (version 2) ... | reverse complement strand
CGGGAGACAGCGCCTGCCCGATGAACAGCCCCAGCGTTGTCAGCGGCGGGTAAATCCGCTCGCGATGGGGCCCGGTCTCTTCCTCGACCATGCGGCTCACGGTTTCCACCGACAGCAGTTCATCGAGCGCCTTGGTCGGGTAATCGGCAAAACGCCGCTTGAATTCCACGACCGCCTGTTGCAGGCGTTTTTTTGGTATCTTTACACATGGCTGATCCTCCTTGTATTGACGGTGACGTTAGACACCACCATCTTACAACGCGAGGCTCTCAGCCGCCTTTCACTGACTTCTTGCTTGGCGTTTCCCGCCGTCGCGTAGCTTAAGGTAGTGCCATGAGGGTCGGACACAGTGCCATGAGGGTCGGACACGATTGTTTCACTTTTTATCATGATTATAGGGCGTGCAAAAATTGTAGCGTGCCAACCAATTTACCACCGAACAGCGGAGGGAGGAAAAACTTGTCCACCCTTGTATCTACATAGGATGGATGACTGCTTGCGCTGCTTTTCAGCCGCTCGGATATTTGGCTTGAGTGACGCATAAGGGTCGATTGGAGCCCCCCCGGCCCAAGGCCGTTTCCCGCCACATTTCAGCACTGAATAGCTATATACCTGCCCCTCAGTTCGTGAACTTCCCGCCCTCTGATCCAGATATCCCGACAAAAAAAGGGCGGCCATGCGGCCGCCCTTTTTTAGCGAAGCGTAGAACTTACTTCACAATCGCTTTCAGTTCGCCCTTGGCGTACAGAGAGGCAATCTTCTCCAAGCTGATCGCCCTGATCTTGCTGGCCTGGCCGGCGGAACCGAAGGCGGTAAAGCGTGCCTTGCAGATGTCCTTCATCGCAACCCTGGCGGCGGCGTAGTATTTGCGCGGGTCGAAGTCCTTCTTGTTTTCCGCGAGGTATTTGCGGATGGCGCCGGTGGAGGCCATGCGCAGGTCGGTGTCGATATTGACCTTGCGCACGCCGTGCTTGATGCCTTCGACGATTTCTTCGACCGGCACGCCGTAGGTCTCGCCCATTTCACCGCCGTACTGGTTGATGATCTTGAGCCACTCTTGCGGCACCGAGGAAGAGCCGTGCATGACCAGGTGGGTGTTGGGGATCTTGGCGTGGATTTCCTTGATGCGGCTGATGGCGAGCACGTCGCCGGTGGGCGGGCGGGTGAATTTGTAGGCGCCGTGGGAGGTGCCGATGGCGATGGCCAGCGCGTCCACGCCGGTGGCTTTGACGAACTCGGCGGCTTCGGTCGGGTCGGTCAGCAACTGGTCGTGGGTGAGCACGCCTTCGGCGCCCTGGCCGTCTTCCTTTTCGCCCGTGCCGGTTTCCAGCGAGCCCAGGCAGCCCAGTTCGCCTTCAACGGAGACGCCCACTGCGTGGGACATTTCCACGACCTTGCGCGTGACTTCGACGTTGTATTCGAAGCTGGATGGGGTCTTGGCGTCTTCCAGCAGGGAGCCGTCCATCATCACGCTGGAGAAGCCGGAGCGGATGGCGTTGATGCACACGGCGGGAGAAGCGCCGTGGTCCTGGTGCATCACCACGGGAATGTGCGGGTAGGCTTCGATGGCGGCATCGATGAGGTGGCGCAGGAAAGCTTCGCCGGCATATTTGCGTGCGCCGGCGGAGCCTTGCATGATGACCGGGCTGTCGCATTCGTCGGCGGCCTGCATGATCGCCTGCACCTGTTCCAGGTTGTTGACGTTGAACGCTGGCAGGCCGTAGCCGTTCTCCGCCGCGTGGTCCAACAGTTGACGCATAGATACCAGAGCCATTTGAATCTCCTTAGTAAGTGAATATTATTCGATGACGGTGGCGGGGCTTCACGCTTTCTTGCGCTCTCCGACCTTGACGATTTTCATGGTGTTGGTGCCGCCCGACATGCCGATGGGCTCGCCGATGGTGAGCACGATCAGGTCGCCGTCGCGCACCGCGCCGCGCCGCCGCAATTCGTCTTCGGCTTCCATCAAAAGCTCCTCGCGGTCTTTCGACGAGGCCTTGAAGTTGATGGGATAGACGCCGCGAAACAGCGTTACTTTTCTACGTGTTTCCACTTCGGGTGTCAAGGCGTAGATCGGCACGCCGGAGCTGACCCGCGACATCCACAGGCAGGTGGAACCGGACTGTGTGAGCGCCGCGATGGCCTTGACCTTGAGGTTGATCGCGGTAAAGATCGCAGCCATCGCGATGGACTCGTCGACGCGCGAAAAACTCACGCCCATGCGGTACTGGCCAAGAGCGTCCTCGATCTCTTTTTCCGCTTCGATGCAAACGCGGCTCATGGCGGCCACGGCCTCCACCGGGAAGGCGCCGGCCGCGGTCTCGGCCGACAGCATCACGGCATCGGTGCCGTCCAGCACGGCGTTGGCCACGTCGGACACTTCCGCGCGAGTGGGGATGGGGCTGGTAATCATCGACTCCATCATCTGCGTGGCGGTGATGGCCAGCTTGTTCTTGGCGCGCGCCATGCGGATCATGCGCTTTTGCAGGGCCGGTACGGCGGCATCGCCGACTTCCACGCCCAGATCGCCGCGCGCCACCATGATGACGTCCGAGGCATCCAGGATTTCCTCCAGCGCCGTTATCGCCTCGGCGCGCTCGATCTTGGCGACCAGCAGGCTGTTGCCGCCGGCTGCCCGCATCAGTTCGCGCGCTTGCTGCATGTCGGCACCCGAGCGGGGGAAGGAGACCGCAAGGTAGTCGGCCTTGAGCAGCGCGGCAGTCTTGATGTCCTCGATGTCCTTCTCGGTCAGCGCGGCCGCCGACAGTCCGCCGCCCTGGCGGTTGATACCCTTGTTGTTGGACAGCGGGCCGCCCTGCTTCACCGTACAAATGATCTCGGCGCCCTTGACTTCCTCGACCCACAACACGATGCGGCCGTCGTCCAGCAACAGGGTGGTGCCGCGGCTGACGTCGTTGGGCAGCTCCTTGTAGTCGAGCCCGACGCGCTGCTGGTCGCCCAGTTCGCAGGTGGCGTCGAGAACAAAGGTGTCGCCGTTGGTCAGCGTAATCTTGCCTTCGGCGAACTTGCCGATGCGGATTTTCGGGCCTTGCAAGTCGACCAGCACGCCGACGGCGCGGCCGCGCGCGCGGGCCAGCGAGCGCACCAGTTCGGCGCGCTGGATGTGGTCTTCCGCCTTGCCGTGGGAAAAGTTCAGCCGTACCACGTCAACGCCGGCCTCCATCAAGGCATCCAGCACCTTGGCATCGTTCGATGCGGGGCCCAGCGTGGCGACGATTTTCGTTCTGCGTAACATAAGTGAGAGTCCTGAGTGCTGAGTGCCGAGTGCCGAGTGGGGTGCCTGGGAGATTTTCTCAGGACTCAGCACTCAGAACTCAGCACTCTTATTTAGCTGCGCGTTGTTCGAGAATTTCCACAGCCGGCAGTTTCTTGCCTTCGAGGAATTCCAGGAACGCACCGCCTGCTGTGGAGATATAAGACACCTTGTCGTAGATGTCGTACTTCTGGATGGCGGCGATGGTGTCGCCGCCGCCGGCCAAGGTGAAAGCCTTGGTAGTCGCAATGGCCTCGGCGATTTTCTTGGTGCCTGCGCCAAACTGATCGAATTCGAATACGCCAACCGGGCCGTTCCACACCACGGTGCCGGCCTTCATGATGATGTCGGCGAGTTCCTGCGCGCTCTTCGGGCCGATGTCGAAAATCATGTCGTCGTCGTCGACGGAACCGGCGTCCTTCAGCACGGCCGGTTCGTTGGTGTCGAATTTCTTGCCCACTACCACGTCCACGGCGATGGGGATGGTGGCGCCGCGCTTGGTCATCTTTTCCATCAGCGCCTTGGCGGTGGGGATGAGGTCATGCTCGCACAGCGACTTGCCGACCGGCTTGCCGACCGCGGCCAGAAAGGTGTTGGCAATGCCGCCGCCAACAACCATCTGGTCCACTTTCTCGGACAGCGATTCGAGCACGGTCAGTTTGGTCGAAACCTTGGAGCCGCCGACGATGGCGACCATGGGGCGGGCCGGGTTGAGCAGGGCCTTGGTCAGCGCTTCCAGTTCGCCGCTGAGGAGGAGACCGGCGCAGGCCACGGGAGCGAACTTGGCCACACCGTGGGTGGAACCTTCCGCGCGGTGGGCCGTGCCGAAAGCGTCCATCACGAACACGTCGCACAGCTTGGCGTATTTCTGCGCCGTCTCGTCGACGTTCTTCTTCTCGCCCTTGTTGAAGCGCACGTTTTCCAGCAGCACCAGCTCGCCTTCGGCCACGTCGAAGCCGCCCTCGACCCAGTCCTTGACCAGGCGCACGGGCTTGCCGAGTTTGGCGGAGATGGTGTCGGCCACCGGCTTCAGCGAGTTCTCTTCGGAATAAACACCCTCTTCGGGGCGGCCCAGATGCGACATGACCATCACCTTGGCGCCGGCCTTCAGGCAATGCAGGAAAGTGGGCATGGAGGCGGTGATGCGGGCATCGGACGTGACCTTGCCGTCTTTCACCGGCACGTTGAGATCGGCACGGATGAGCACGCGCTTGCCCTTGAGATCAAGGTCTGTCAGTTTGATTACGGACATGGTTTTCTCCAGAAAAATAAGGTGTAAGGGATAGGTTGGGCCTATGCCTTACAGCTCACGAGCAGCCAGATACAAGGGGCAAGTTCCAAGGAGCAAGGAAAATCCTTGGCCCCTGTCACTTGCCCCTTGCAACTTGATTACTTGGCTACGTGCCGCACCACGCGCAGCATGTTGCAGGTGTAGCCGTACTCGTTGTCGTACCAGGCAACGACCTTGACGAAGGTGGAATCCAGCGCGATACCGGCTTCGGCGTCGAAGATGGACGGGCAGGTGTTGCCGCGGAAGTCGGTGGAAACCACCTTGTCCGTGGTGTAGCCCAGAACGCCTTTCATTGGGCCTTCGGAAGCGGCTTTCATGGCAGCGCAGATTTGCTCGTAGGAGGCCTCTTTGTTCAACTCAACGGTCAGGTCAACCACGGACACGTCCGAGGTCGGCACGCGGAAAGCCATGCCGGTCAGCTTCTTGTTCAGCTCGGGAATCACCACGCCCACGGCCTTGGCAGCACCGGTGGAAGACGGAATGATGTTTTCCAAAATGCCGCGGCCGCCGCGCCAGTCTTTGGTGGACGGACCGTCAACGGTTTTCTGGGTGGCGGTGGCAGCGTGCACGGTGCTCATCAGGCCGCGCTTGATGCCGAAGTTGTCGTTCAGCACCTTGGCCACGGGAGCCAGGCAGTTGGTGGTGCAGGAAGCGGCGGAGACGATGGCTTCGCCGGCATATTTCTCGTGGTTGACGCCATAGACGAACATCGGAGTGTCGTCTTTGGACGGCGCGCTCTGCACGACTTTCTTGGCGCCGGCGTTGATGTGCGCCTGGCAAGATTCTTTGGTCAGGAAGAAACCGGTGGATTCGATCACGATGTCGGCACCGACTTCGCCCCACTTCAGGTTGGCGGGGTCGCGCTCGGCGGTCAGACGAATCCTCTTGCCGTTGACGATCATGGTGTTGCCGTCGACGGACACGTCGCCGTTGAAGCGGCCGTGTACGGAGTCGTACTTCAACATGTAAGCCAGGTAGTCCGGGTCGAGCAAGTCGTTGATGGCGACGATTTCGATTTCAGGGAAATCCTTTGCTACAGCGCGGAACGCCATACGCCCGATACGGCCGAAACCGTTGATACCAACTTTAATTGCCATTGTTGCTGCTCCTTACAAGATAGAAACGAAATCTTTAACCGCGAAGGACGCGAAGGCTCGCAAAGGAAATCATCCTTTGCGCTACTTTGCGTCCTTTGCGTTGTATGGTTTTTACAGAACGCCTTTGGCCGTGTTGACAACGTTCTCCACGGTGAAGCCGAAATGCTTGAACAGTTCGCCGGCCGGTGCGGACTCGCCGAAGGTGTCCATACCGACCACAGCACCATCCAGGCCGACGTACTTGTGCCAGAAACCGGTGACGCCGGCTTCGACGGCCACGCGCTTCACGCCGCGGGGCAGCACGCTGTCCTTGTAGGCTTGGTCCTGGCGGTCGAACACATTGGTCGACGGCATGGAAACGACACGGGTCGGAATACCCTGTTCGTCCAGCACCTTCTTGGCGTCCATGGCCAAGCCGACTTCGGAGCCGGTGGCTATCAGCACCATTTTGGCGCCGGCGGCGTCGGCCAGCACATAGCCGCCCTTGCGGATGGCGGCGATCTGGGCTGCATCACGCTTCTGGAAAGCCAGGTTCTGGCGGCTGAAAATCAGGCTGCTCGGGCCGTCCTTGCGCTCAACGGCGCAAACCCAGGACATGGCCGACTCCACCGTGTCGCAAGGGCGCCACACGTCCATGCGCGGGATCATGCGCAGGGTGGCGGTTTGTTCCACAGGCTGGTGGGTCGGGCCGTCTTCGCCCAGGCCGATGGAATCGTGGGTGTATACAAAGATCACGCGCTGCTTCATCAATGCGGACATGCGCAGGGCGTTACGGGCGTATTCGGAGAACATCAGGAAGGTGCCGCCGAAAGGCAGGATGCCGCCGTGCAGGGCCATGCCGTTCATGATGTGCGACATGCCGAATTCGCGCACGCCGTAGCTGATGTAATTGCCGGGGGTCTTGCCGTGGATGGGGTGGCAGCCTGGCCAGTTGGTCAGGTTGGAACCGGTCAGGTCGGCCGAACCGCCAACGAATTCCGGCAGCGCGGGCGCCAGGCCGGCGATGCTGTTCTGCGAAGCCTTGCGGCTGGCGATGGTTTCGGCTTTTTCGTTGGTCTTGGCAATGAATTCCGCGACGTGTTTGTCCCAGTTGGACGGCAGGTCGCCAGCCACGCGGCGGTTCAGTTCGGCCGCTTCGGCAGGATAGGCCTTCGCGTATTCTGCAAACTTGTTGTCCCACAGGGTTTCCAGCCCTTGGCCCTTGGTGCGGCAATCCCAGCCGTCGTACACGTCCTGCGGAATCTCGAAGGGCGGGTGGTTCCAGCCAATGTTCTTGCGGGTGTCGGCAATTTCGGCGTCGCCCAGAGCGGCGCCGTGCACGTCGTGGGTGCCTTCCTTGTTGGGGGAGCCTTTACCGATGATGGTCTTGCAGCAAATCATGGTCGGTTTGTCGGTGACGCTCTTGGCTTGCTGTACTGCCGCATCCACCGCCACCGAATCGTGTCCGTCGACGTTCGCGATAACATGCCAGCCGTAGGCTTCGAAACGCTTGGGCGTGTCGTCGGTGAACCAGCCTTCGACGTGGCCATCGATGGAAATACCATTGTCGTCCCAGAAAGCGATCAGCTTGCCCAGGCCCCAAGTGCCGGCCAACGCACAAGCTTCGTGGGAAATGCCTTCCATAAGGCAGCCGTCGCCCAGAAAGACATAGGTGTGGTGGTTGATGATTTCATGGCCTGGCTTGTTGAACTGATCGGCCAGCACCTTCTCCGCCAACGCCATGCCGACGGCGTTGGTGATGCCCTGCCCGAGCGGGCCGGTGGTGGTTTCAACACCAGGGGTATAACCATACTCGGGATGGCCCGGGGTCTTGGAATGCATCTGGCGGAAACGCTTGAGTTCGTCGATCGGCAGATCGTAGCCGGTCAAATGGAGCAACGCATAAATCAGCATCGAGCCGTGGCCGTTGGACAACACGAAGCGGTCGCGGTCGAACCATTTGGGATTGGACGGGTTGTGACGCAGGTGATGGTTCCACACCACTTCCGCGATTTCCGCCATGCCCATGGGAGCACCCGGGTGGCCGGAATTGGCTTTTTGCACAGCGTCCATGGCAAGCGCACGGATCGCGTTGGCTAGGTCTTTAGGAGTGGCCATAACTTTGAGTTCCCTTGTGTTTTAGATGCTGTTTGCCCCCGAGCGAATCAGGCTGGGGGGCTGAATATGCGAGGCCGGCGGTGTGGCGGTGCCCACTCGGGGCGGCCGCGGCGCTGAAGCCAAAGACCAAACTGTCCAGTGTTACGGCAGCCTTGCAAGGCCCCATAAACACGAAAGACGGTGATTATCGCTTAGTCGGGGATTTTGGGCAATAGCGCATAAGTCGCTAGTTTACTTGGACATTCAGCCCAAAGATCGGGCTGAAACGCTGAATTTTAGGGGTTTATGCGTCGCCGGAAAATGGGAATTCCGGAGCAAAAAATGTTTTTATACCCCCACAATCAGGCTTTATCGGCTGCCCTGATCCACGCCTTCCAGCCGGCGAAGAGATCGGGATTGAGGGCGCCGATCACCGAACGTTGCCACACGTCGCCCGCCCAGAAATCCTCGTCCTGCAGCGTGCACACGGATCCGCCCGCCTGCTCCAGAATCAGCGAACCGGCGGCATAGTCCCACAGCTTCTGCCCGCCGTGCAGGTAGAGGTCGAAGCGGCCGGCGGCGAGGTAGCACCAGTCCAGGGTGCTCGCGCCATAGTTGCGCTGCGAACTGTAGGGCGGTGCGCTGGCAAGTTGTGCGGCAAGGCGCTGATTCAGCCGCTTGAAATCCACGCCGGCCATGCTGCGGTGCAGGTCCGGCGAATATTCCTTGATCGGCAGCCGCTCGCCGTTGAGGTAGGCGCCTTTGCCCTCTTCGGCGTAGAAAATCTCGTCCGCCACGGGGTCGTAAATCACCCCGAGCACGGATTTTCCCTTGCGCATCAGGGCCACGGAGACGGCAAAATAAGGTAGTCCATTGACGAAATTGGAGGTGCCGTCGATCGGGTCTATGCACCACAGCCCATCGCCCCCCGCATCCCACCGTTCCTTCTGCACCTCGGGCGGCATCTCCTCGCCCAGCAAGGGGCACGGCAGAATGGCGTGCAAGCCCCGCATCAGCGCCGCCTGGGCGGCGATATCGGCCTCGGTGCACAGGCTGCCGTCGCTTTTGCGCTGATGCGCCACCTTGAGGTAGCGCGGCATGACCTCGTCCTGCGCTACCTTTTTCACGACCTTCATTACCGCTTGCAGCATAACTTTCCTTGGAGGTTCATTCCCGCCATTTGATGGAACAACCCATGCCGGGGATTTGCTCGCGCGGCCCCTTGCCGGTCAAAGCGACCTCTCGCATCGCCTCGAACAAGTCGCGCCGCACGTCGGGCGCCGCGCTTTCCTTGCGCGACTCGTCGAGCCTTCCGCGGTATTGCAGCTCAAGCCCCCCGTTGAAACCGAAGAACTCCGGCGTGCATACCGCGCCATAGGCTTTCGCCACCGCCTGGGTCTCGTCCAGCACATAGGGAAAGGGGAAGCCATATTCCTGCGCAACCCTTTTCATATTCTCGAAGGAATCCTCCGGGTAGTCGGCTGGATCGTTGGACATGATGGCAATGCTACCGATGCCGTATTGCCGCAACTCTTTCGCGTCGCGCACGATGCGCTCCCGCACCGCCTTGACGTAAGGGCAATGGTTGCAGATGAACATGACCAGCAGGCCGTTTTCGCCGCGCACATCGCCTAAGCCGTAGCGCTTCCCGTCCACGCCGGGCAAATCGAAGTCGACTGCCTTCCAGCCGAAGCCACACACCGGGGTTTGCAGGCTGACCACTTGTTTTCTCCTTGCGCAGTTTGCTTCGTTGCCACGGTAACGGAAGGATAGTTTACCATGAGCGAATTCACACCAATGGTGGCATCGGCCATGGCTCTTCCGAGGTTCTACTATCCTGGCGGCCTGCAGCAAGGGGCTGTTATTCCGTTGCCGGAGCAGGCAGCGCACCATGCTGCACGCGTGTTGCGCCTGCAGGTCGGGGATGAAGTCGTCTTGTTCAACGGCCGTGGCGGCGAGCACAACGCAACCATCGAGCGCATCGGGAAGGCGGACGTGACGGTCGCCCCCGGACCACGCCTCGACCGGGAATGCGAATCGCCGCTGGACATCACACTGGTTCAGGCTCTTTCCTCCGGGGAAAAAATGGACTTCACCGTGCAAAAGGCGGTGGAACTGGGAGTTGCGGCGATTCAGCCGGTCACCAGCAGCCGCAGCGTTGTGCGCCTGAGCGGGGAGCGTGCCGAGAAGCGCGTGCAGCACTGGCAAGGGGTGGCCGTCTCCGCCTGCGAGCAGTGCGGGCGCAACCGGGTGCCGGCGGTCGGCGCAATCCTGCCGCTTGAGACTTGGCTGGGGCGCGCCGAGCGGTCGGGCCTGCGCATGGTGTTTGCGCCGGATGCGACCCGGACACTGCACGAACTGCCCGCGCCGGAGGCTGGCGTGACGGTGCTGGCAGGACCGGAGGGTGGCTTCACCGAAACGGAGGTGGCGGCGGCCGCAGCATGCGGTTTCACCCCGGTGCGGCTGGGGCCGCGCGTATTGCGCACCGAAACCGCGGCGCTGGCCGCAATCGCGGCCATGCAAGCTGTCTGGGGCGATTTCTGAATGGCCCTATCACCCCCAGGCTTTAATAAGCCGAGACTTCAAATGAAGGCCGCATGATCAAGAAAGCTGTTCTGGCATGCCTCATGATGCTCGCCGCGCTGTCATCGCATGCAGCACCTCCGCCCCCCCAGGGGATAGAGCTGGCGATCATGCCCTACCTGCCGGCGCGCATCTTGCTGGAGCACTACAAGCCCCTGCGCGTCCATTTGGAACGCAGCCTGCGGCGCCCGGTCACGCTATTCACGGCGCCCGACTACCAGACCTTCATCGCGCGCACGCAACGCCGCGAATACGCCTTCGTGGTCACCGTCGCCCATGCGGCGAGACTGGCCGAACTGGAAGCCGGCTATGTGCCGATGCTGCGGCCAGCCATGGATACCCATGCCATAGTGCTGGTCGCGCGGGACGGGCCGATACGCAGCATCGCCGACCTGCGCGGCAAAAGGGTTGCCATTCCCGACACCCTGGCCATCGTCACGCAACTGGGGGCCGAGGTGTTGCGCAGCCACGGCCTGAAACCCGGCGAGGATGTGACGCTGTACACCGCCGCCACGCACTCCACGGCCATGCATGCGGTGCTGGCCGGAGAAGCCGAGGCGGCGGTCATTTCCGACCGTGCTTTCATCGCGGCGGCCTCCGATCTCAAGCAGGAACTGCGCACCATCGCCACTTCCGGCAGCGGCGTACCCGGCGTGGTTTATCTCGCCAGTCCCGCGGTGCCGCAGACGCTGGTGGCCGAAATCACCCAGGCCATCCTGGGTTTTGCCAACGAAACGCCCAACGGTAGGCAATTCCTCGAATCCCTCGGCTACGACGCGCTACGGGCGCTGAAGCCGGACGAGCTGGCGGTTGTGGATGGCTATGTCGCGCCGTTAAAGGCGGCACTGCGCCGCTTCGGGCGCTAACCACCCCCGCGAACGGCAACAAACCCGTTGCCGATCAAGGCACAACACGCTATTCTTCGAGTTTTTTGGAACTACAGAGCCCGATGCCGAACATCATCCTCGCCAGCCCGGACGCCTTTGTGAAGTGGTTTCGCTCGGCAGCGCCGTATATCCACGCCTTTCGCGGCCGCACTTTTGTCGTGGCCTTCGGCGGCGAGGTGGTCGATGACGGCGGCTTCGTCGAACTCGCGCACGACATCAACCTGCTCAACAGCCTCGGGGTGAGGATCGTGCTGGTGCACGGGGCGCGGCCGCAGGTGGAGGCGCGCTTGCGCGAGCGCAGCGCCGTTCTGCGCTATGTCGACGGCCTGCGCGTCACCGACGCGGACGCCCTGGCATGCGTCAAGGAAGCGGCCGGCACGGTGCGCGTGGAAATCGAATCGCTGCTGTCCATGGGGCTGGCCAATTCGCCCATGGCCGGGGCGCGCATCCGGGTGGCCAGCGGCAATTTCGTCACGGCCCGGCCGATGGGGGTGCGCGACGGGGTGGACCTGCAGCATACCGGCGAAGTGCGCAAGATCGACGTGTCCGCCATCCAGCAGCGCCTGGAGCAGGGCGAGATCGTGCTGCTGTCGCCGCTGGGCTATTCGCCGACCGGCGAGATTTTCAACCTCACGCTGGAAGACGTGGCCACCGCCGCCGGCATCGCACTCAAGGCGGAGAAGCTGATCTTTCTCATGGAAACCCGCGGCGTTACCGATGCCGACGGCGAGTTGCTGAAAGAGCTGACCGCCCAGGAAGCAGACAAGCTGCTCAAGCCCGGCCACGGCCTGCCGGAGGATGTGGGGTTCTACCTGCCTTGCGCCGTGCGCGCCTGCCGCAACGGCGTGGCCCGTGCCCACTTGATCGGCCGCCACGTGCAGGGGGCGATCCTGCAGGAGCTGTTCACCCATGAGGGCGTCGGCACGCTGATCACCAAGGATCCGGTGGAAACCCTGCGTCCCGCCAGCATCGACGACGTGGGCGGCATCATCGCGCTGATCGAGCCGCTGGAGGCGGAAGGCGCACTGGTGCGGCGTTCGCGCGAGCTGCTGGAAATGGAAATCGAGCGCTTCGTGCTGCTGGAGCATGACGGCCTGCTGATCGGCTGCGCAGCGCTCTACCCCTTCCCCGACGCGCAGGCCGGGGAGCTGGCGTGCCTCGCAGTGCACCCGGACTATCGCAAAGGGGGGCGCGGCGAGGCATTGCTCGACTACGTGCAGGCCCACGCCGTGAAAATGGGCCTGCGGCGCCTGTTCGTGCTCACCACGCGCACCGCCCATTGGTTCGTGGAGCGCGGTTTCGTCGAAGCCGCGATAGACGATCTGCCCGAGGAAAAGCGCTCGCTGTACAACTACCAGCGCAGGTCGAAAGTGTATGCAAAAACGCTGGGCCGGGCCGGATAACCGACATGATGGGTGCGTCGATCGCGATATGCAGGGGGGCAAAGGTCTTGATGTGCGGCTGCGCCATGGCGCTTGTGCTGGCGGTGCCGGGCGGGTTTGCCCACGCGGCCGGAGAGGCCGCATCGCCTCCCCTGAAGATCGGCGTCGTGCCCTACCTGAGCGCGCGCACGCTGATCAGCAACTATCAGCCGCTGCGCAATTTTCTCCAGAACTCCCTGGGCAGGCCGGTCGAGGTATACACGGCAACCGGGTTCAAGGCCTTTTTCGACAGCACGGACCAGGGCGCTTTCGATCTCATCGTGACTCCCGCCCATTTTGCCCGCATCGCGCAAATCGACAATGGCTTCGTCCCTCTGGTGCGCTATTCCGGCGGCGCCCGCGGCCTGTTCGTGGTGCCGCAGAGCAATCGAATGAAAAGCATACAGGAGCTGCGCGGCCGCATCATTGCCGTTCCCGACCGTCTCTCGCTGGCGTCCATCCTGTGCGTCGAATACCTGCGGCAAAACGGTTTGCGCAGCGCCGCAGACCTCAGGCTAATGGAAACGTACTCTTTCAACTCCGCCGTGCTCACCGTGCAAAAAGGGGAGGCCGCTGCCGCCATCTCGGCGCCCGCCGCGCTGATGCAAATGCCGCCCGGCCTGCGCGACAGCGTGCGCATCCTGGCCGACACCGGCGACTACATCAACCTGGTATTTCTCGCCCATCCGCGGCTTGGCGCGAAGGAGGTGGCGCGCCTCAAGCAGTCGATCCAGCGCTTTGCGGACGAAACCGCGGCAGGCAGGACATTCCTTGAAAGCACCGGGTTCGGCTCCATCATCCCGGCGTCCGATGCGGACTTGCAGCGCCTCGACCCGTACGTGGCGGAAACCAGGCGGTTACTGGGACGTACGCCATGAATGACGCCCCGGGTTGACGCCGGTCGGCGTAGCTGTTGTTGCAGGGTCGGGTTTTGCTATAAGATGCATTTCGCTGGTACGTTTGAAAACCAAAATTAGATAATATCCGACCGCCGCAGTGATCCGATTTCCCCGCATCTTCCTGAGTACGCTGCTTGGCCTGGCGCTGATTTCCACGCCATTGCGGGCGGCTCCCCCACCGCTGGAGATTGGGATCTTCCCCTACCTCAGCACCCGCACCGTGCTGACCCTCCATCAGCCGCTGCGCCACTATTTGGAAAAAACGCGCGGGGGCCCGGTGCAACTCTATACGGCACCCGATTTCAAGACCTTCGTCGAGCGCACGCAGCACGGCGACTACGACGTCGTCGTCACCGCGCCGCACTTCGCCCGCCTGGCGCAAACGGAGGCCGGCTATATGCCGCTTGCCATGTACACCCGCGAGTTGCGTGGTCTGGTGGTGGTAGCCAAAGAGAGCCCATACAAGGACATCGGCGAACTGCGCGGCAAAACGGTTGCCATTCCCAACCGGCTTGCCATCGTGACGAGCATGAGCCTGCAACTGCTGCGCGACTGGGGGCTGGAGCCGGGCAGCGATTTCAAGTTGCTTGCAGCGGCATCGCACAACAGCGGGGTGCTTTCCGTGCAGCGCGGGGAAAGCCAGGCGGCCATTGTCTCGGTCACAGCACTCCAGCAAATGCCCGACGAACTGAAGGACAGCGTGCGGGTTCTCACCACGACGGGCGAAGTGCCGCATGTGATGTATCTTGCACATTCCAGGCTCGGCCCGGCAGAGATCGACAGGATCAAAACCGCGCTGCTGCACTTTGCCGAGTCGCCGGAAGGCCGCGCTTTCCTACAGGCCAACGGCTTTGAAGGGCTCAGGCCGGTGGATGAAGCCGACCTGAAAAAGATGGACCCTTACGTCAAGGAACTCAAGCACATGCTCGGACAAGCGCAATGAAGGGGCTTTTCCCGCTACGCTCCTTGCGCATAAAACTGGTGCTGGGCAGCGTGCTGGTCGAAGTGCTGCTGCTGACGCTGCTGGTGGCCAACAGCGAGCGGCTGGCCGAAACCAGTCTGGTCGAGCAGGCCAAGGAGCGCATCGAGGAGCTTCATCCGCTGCTTGGCGCCTCGCTGGCCGGCCCCTTGGCGCAACGGGACTACGCAACGCTGGAAGACATCCTCAAGGAAAGCCAGAGCGACAAGGGAATCACTTACCTGGCGTTGTTCGACAATTACGGAAAGGTGGTCGCCGCCGCCGGCTGGGACAAGGCCGCGCCCCTGCCGCCGCTGGACCGCGAACTGGGCGAAAGCGGAATTGGAGGTGCCGACCGTTTCAACGGCCAGACGCCGATCCAACTGGCTGGGCAAACCTACGGCACACTGCGCTACGGCATTTCCACCGCTTTCCTGGTTCAGGCCAAGTCGCGTTTGCTGCAACAAAGCCTGTTGATTGCCGGCGTCGGGGTGACACTGTCCATCGCCTTGCTGGCCCTGCTCGGCTATTGGCTGACGCGCCATCTGCAAATGCTGAGCCGCGCCAGCGAACAGGTTGCCGCGGGCAACTTCGACATCGACCTGCCGGTGCAGACGCAGGACGAGGTCGGTCAGCTCACTTCGGCCTTCAACGTCATGTCCGAGGCGATCCGCCACCGCATCGGCGCGTTGAGCAAGAGTGAAGCCAAGTTTCACGCCATCGCCGACTTCACCTATGGCTGGGAAGACTGGATGGGGCCGGATGGCAAGGCAATCTGGGTCAACCCCTCGGTGGAGCGCCTGACCGGTTACACGCCTCTGGAATGCCTGGCGATGCCGGATTATCCCTTGCTCCTGGTGGCCGCGCCGGATGCGGAGAAGGCAAGGACCGCGCGCCTGGGCGCCCTCAGGGGCGAGGGGGGCAGCGACTTCGAGTTCCGCGCCAAACGCAAGGACGGCTCGCTGTTCTGGGCATCCGCCTCGTGGCAGCCGGTGTATGGTGCGCAAGGGGAGTTTCTCGGCCACCGCAGCAGCATGCGCGACATCACCGAACGCAAGCAGGCCGAACTCGCCCTGCAGGACAAAGTGATGGAACTGCAGCAGTCCGAGGACATCCAGAAGCGCCTGCTGGTGCAGTCCCAGCAGGAGCAGGCGCGCATGGCGTCGCTGTTGTCGGCGATGAACATCGGCATCCTGTTCGAAAATGCCGAGAACCGCGTCATCTACTTCAACCCGGCATTCCGCCGCGTCTGGCTGATCCAGGACACGATAGAACTCACCGGAAAGTACACCCAGGAAGTGCTGAAATATTCGGCCAACGTGCTGGCCCGGCCCGACCATTTTTCCAAACACATCCTCAACGTGCTGCACACCCATGAGGTGAGCGAAACCTTCGAAATCGTGATGGCGGACGGACGCGTGGTGACGCAGCTTTCGTACCCGGTGCGCGACAACGAAGGGCGCTTCATCGGGCGCCTGTGGATCTACGAGGACGTCACACGCGAACGCCAGACGGCCGAGCAACTGATCTACCTGGCCGAGCGGGATTCCCTGACCGGGCTGTATAACCGCCATCGCTTCCAGGAAGAACTGGCGCGCATGCTGGTGGATGTGGCGCGGCGCGATTCGGCCGGCGCCCTGCTGTTTTTCGACCTGGACGAGTTCAAGTACATCAACGACACTTTCGGCCACCGTGCCGGGGACGCCATGCTGATTCGCGTTGCCGGCGAGGTCAGCACGCTGATCCGGCGCAACGAGATTTTCAGCCGCCTGGGGGGCGACGAGTTCGCCGTGCTGGTGCCCGATGCCAACGAGCGCGAGGCGTCCATGCTGGCCGAGCGCATCATCCGCGCCATCGCGCAGATCCCGTTCCGCTTCGAGGGGCAAAACCTGCGCCTGACCACCAGCCTGGGGATCGCCTTCTATCCGTTGCACGCGGACAACGCCGAGGAACTCATCGCGCACGCCGATTCCGCCATGTACCAAGCCAAGGAAGCCGGCAAGAATGCATGGCGCATTTACAGTCACGAGCTGGACGCTTCGCGCGAGATGCTGAGCCGGCTGTCCTGGAACGAGCGCATTACCAACGCGCTGGAAAAGAACCTGCTGCGCCTGCACTTCCAGGGCGTGTACAGCGCGCTGGACGGAGCGCTTTCCCATTTCGAAGTGCTGGTGCGCATGCTGGACGAAGCGGACCCGGAGCGGCTGATCATGCCGGGCCACTTCATCCCCTTCGCGGAAAAGAGCGGCAAGGTCCTGGACATCGACCGTTGGGTGATCCGCGAAAGCATTTCCATGCTGGCGAACTCCGCCCTGATTCCCGCTCTTGCCGTGAACATCTCCGGCCGCTCGTTCGACGACCCGGCGCTGCCGCAGTTCATTTCCGATCGGCTCAAGGAGCTCAAGGTCGAGCCCAGGCGATTGCTGGTCGAGCTTACCGAAACCTCGGCGGTTTCCGATTTGCACGATGCGCAGCGTTTCATCGAGGCGTTGCGCCAGACCGGTTGCGGGATATGCCTCGACGACTTCGGCACGGGTTTCTCGTCGTTTGCCTACCTCAAACACCTCAAAGCCGACGTTCTCAAAATCGACGGCCTGTTCATCCGCGACCTGCCCAACGACCGCGACAACCAGGTGTTCGTCAAGTCCATCGTGGACGTGGCGCGCGGCATGCACAAAGTCACCGTGGCGGAATTCGTCGAAAACGAAGAAACCCTGGAGATGCTCAGGGCGTTCGGCGTCGACATGGTGCAGGGATACCACCTGGACATGCCGCGCGGCGAGCATCCCTCGCTGCGGCTACAGCCACGGCCCGTCGCTCCGGAATAGGTTCCCGCACTTTTCCGTCTCCGCCGTCGCAGACTATCCCATGCCCTGCACGAAGCCTTTGAGCTAGTGCGGGCCTGGCGTTTGCGCTATCATTTTCGCCTTTAGTCTGGAATGGAGCGGAACATGGCAAGGATGGTGAAATGCGTAAAACTGGGGCGCGAAGCAGAAGGACTGGATTTTCCGCCAGTGCCGGGGGAGATGGGCAAGCGAATCTTCGAGAACGTATCCAAGGAAGCATGGGCGGGCTGGGTGAAGCACCAAACCATGCTGATCAACGAGAACCGCTTGAACCTGGCCGACTCCAAGGCGCGCCAGTACCTGGCGCAGCAGATGGAAGGCTATTTCTTCGGGGGCGGCGCCGAAATGCCCGCCGGCTACGTGGCACCCAGCAAATAACCGCGCGCCGGCGCCATCGGGCTATTTCAATGCTTCCCGCTCGATATCCTCGACGCTGGTGTGGCGCACGTCCTTGCCCTTGACCATGTAAACGACGTACTCCGCCATGTTCTTGGCATGGTCCCCCATGCGTTCGACCGCCTTGACCGCGAACAGGATGTCGATAAACATCGATATGGTGCGCGGGTCTTCCATCATGTAGGTGATGAGGTGGCGCAGCATCAGGCGGAATTCCTCGTCCACCTCCATGTCGCGGCGGGCGATCTGCGCCGCAGCGGTGGGGTCGAGCCGGGCGAAGGCATCCAGCGCATTGCGCAGCATCTCCAGCACTAGCGTGCTCATGTACTTGATCTCGGTGAAGCGTGGCTGGGTGATGCGGTCGGATTCATGAACCAGCTTGGCCATGCGAGCGATTTTCGCCGCCTCGTCGCCGATGCGCTCCAGGTCGGTGATGGTCTTGACTATCATCATGACGATGCGCAAGTCGCTCGCGGTGGGCTGGCGGCGCGCGATGATCAGGATGCAATCCTCGTCGATGCCGACTTCCATCGAGTTGACCCGGTGATCGTTGGCGATGACCTGCTCGGCGAGGTTGATATCACCGGTGGCCAGCGCATCTATGGCATGGGCGATCTGCTCCTCGACCAGCCCACCCATTTGCAGCACACGCGAGCGCACCGCCTCAAGATCGGCGTCGAACTGCTTGTAGATGTGTTCCTGTACCATGATAAAACCTCCTGCAACGCCCCTAATTGAAAATTATAGCCGCATGGGCACCGACCCAGATTACAGTCCCATTACCTGTTGTCGGCGGTAATCGTTCTTACTCCCTGCGCCGTTCCCAGCAAAAGGACGTCCGCAGGCCTTATGGCAAAAATTCCGTTGGTCACCACGCCGGCGATCTGGTTGATGCGTGTTTCCATGTCCACCGGATTCATGATCTTCAGCCCGCGCACGTCGAGAATGATGTTGCCGTTGTCCGTGACAAAGCCTTCGCGCAACACCGGCTGTCCGCCCAGTTTGACCAGTTGGCGCGCAACATGGCTCTGCGCCATGGGCACCACCTCAACCGGCAGGGGAAAGTTGCCCAGCACCGGAACCAGTTTGCTGCCATCCGCGATGCAGACGAACTTCCTGCTCGCCGCCGCGACGATCTTCTCGCGCGTCAGCGCCCCGCCGCCGCCTTTGATCATGTGCAGGTGCTCGGTAATCTCGTCCGCACCGTCGACGTAGACTTCCAGCTCTCCCGCCCGATTCAGGTCCAGCACCGGGATACCGTGCCCCTTCAGCCGCTGCGCCGTGGCTTCGGAACTGGCGACTGCGCCGTCGAACCGGTGCTTGATCTTGGCCAGTTCGTCGATAAAATAGTTTGCCGTGGAGCCAGTGCCAACGCCGATGATGCCGGAGCGCACATATTCGATAGCGGCACGCGCGACCGCTTGCTTTAGTTCGTCTTGCGTCATTATTGATTGCTCTTGTCCCACGGTAAAAGGCCTGCAAAAGCCTCAAGGATAGCCGCAAACCGGCTTTTTTGCTACAGCCTGGCATGCTGGCATGCTAAGCTTGTGGCGAAATCACCCTCAACTTCTCGATGATCAAAAAGATGCATTCGCGGCAACCAAAAATCGACTACCTGGAAAAAATCCTGACCGCTCAGGTTTACGACGTGGCTATAGAGACTCCGCTGGAACTGGCGCCGAATCTATCCAAGCGGACCCACAACCAGGTGCTGCTAAAGCGCGAAGACATGCAGTCGGTGTTTTCCTTCAAGCTGCGCGGCGCCTACAACAAGATGGCCAAGCTATCCAACGCGGCGCTCAAGCGTGGCGTGATCGCCGCTTCGGCAGGCAACCATGCGCAGGGCGTTGCGCTCGCAGCGCAGCGGCTCAAGTGCGAAGCCACCATCGTGATGCCCGCCACCACCCCGCAGATCAAGATAGATGCCGTGCGCAGCCTGGGCGCCGCGGTCGTGCTGCACGGCGACTCCTACGACGAGGCCTACACCCGCGCCATGGAGCTTACCAAGGAACACCGCGCCACCTTCGTGCACCCCTACGACGACCCGGACGTCATCGCCGGTCAGGGCACCGTCGGCATGGAAATCCTGCGCCAGCACAGCGCGCCGATCCATGCGATATTCGTGCCGGTCGGCGGCGGCGGCCTGATCGCCGGCATCGCCGCCTACGTCAAGAGATTGCGCCCGGAAACTCGCATCATCGGGGTCGAGCCGGTGGATGCCGACGCCATGTACCGCTCGCTGCGCAAACGGACGCGGGTGACTCTGGCACAGGTGGGCATATTCGCCGACGGCGTGGCGGTAAAGCGTGTCGGCGAGGAAACCTTCAGGCTGTGCCGCCAACTGGTCGACGAAATCGTGCTGGTGGATACCGATGCGATCTGCGCCGCGATCAAGGACGTGTTCGAAGACACGCGCTCCATTCTGGAGCCGGCCGGCGCGCTCAGCATCGCCGGTGCAAAAGCCTACGTAGCGCGCGAGAAGCTGCGCGGCAAGACCCTGGTGGCGATTGCTTCCGGCGCAAACATGAATTTCGACCGGCTGCGCCACGTCGCCGAGCGCGCGGAACTGGGCGAGCAGCGCGAAGGCTTGCTGGCGGTGACCATCCCCGAAAAGCCGGGCAGCTTCAAGACGTTTTGCGCCCAACTGGGCACGCGCAACATCACCGAATTCAACTACCGCTACGCCGACCCCAAGGTGGCGCACGTGTTCGCGGGCGTGCAAGTGCAAAACCGCGCCGAGGTCACGAAACTGGTAGCGGGGCTCAAGGGCAAGGGCCTGCAGGCGATCGACCTGACCGACAACGAAATGGCCAAGCTGCACGTGCGGCACCTGGTCGGCGGGCGCGCGCCCGGGGCTATCCACGAAATGCTCTACCGCTTCGAATTCCCGGAGCGGCCGGGCGCCTTGATGAAGTTCCTCAACAGCATGAGCCATGGCTGGAACATCAGCCTGTTTCACTACCGCAACCACGGCACCGACTACGGGCGCGTGCTGGTGGGCATACAGGTGGCCCCGGACGAAAAAGCCGCATTCCGCGGGTTTCTCGACAAGCTGGGCTACGCCTACTGGGACGAGAGCAAGAACCCGGCGTACAAGCTGTTCCTGGGTTGAATTCGCGGCTGCTCAGCCGCGCCGGTCGCTGTTGCGGCGCTCGCCGTTGCCGCGGCGCAGCGCTCTGACCCAGACGGTCTTGGCGTTGGTGAATTCGCGCAGGCCATGGTAGGACAACTCCCGCCCGTAACCTGAGGCCTTGATTCCGCCGAAAGGTAAGCGCGGATCGGACTTGACCATGCCGTTGATGAAGGTGCACCCCGCCTCGATGTCGCGCGCGAGCCGTTCGGCGCGGGCGACGTCCTGGCTCCACAAGCTGCTGCCCAGCCCGAATTGGGTGTCGTTGGCGATGCGGATCGCATCCTGCTCGTCCTGGGCGCGGATGATCGTCGCCACCGGCCCGAACAGTTCCTCGTGATAGGCGCGCGTTTTCGCTGTCACGTGGTCGAGGATGGACGGCTGATAAAAAACGCCTTGCCTGTCGGCCGGGGTGCAGCCGAGCACCGCCTGCGCGCCCTGGGCTATGGAATCGGTGACCTGGCGGTGCAACTCCTCGCGCAATCCCAGCCGTGCCATGGGACCAATCTGCGTGCCCTCTTCCGCAGGGTCGCCCATCTTCAAGGCCGCGACCCGCGCCCGGAACAGCTCCATAAAAGTGTCCGCGATTTCCGGCACCAGGATGATGCGTTTTGCCGCGATGCAGGATTGCCCGCAATTCTGGAAGCGCGAGGCGACGGCCGTCTGGGCCGCGAATTCCAGATCGGCATCGCGCAACACCACGAAAGCATCCGATCCGCCCAATTCGAGCACGCATTTCTTCAGGTGTTGCCCTGCCGCCGCCGCGACCGAGCGGCCGGCCAGTTCGGAGCCGGTCAGCGTAATCGCGTGCACATGGGGGCTGGCGATAGCTTGAGCCACCTGCTCCGCTTCGATCAGAAGCGTGGTGAAAAGGTGCTCCGGAAAGCCGCTGTCGCGGAACACCGCCTCGATGGCAAGCGCGCACTGGGGCACATTCGACGCATGTTTCAGCACGCAGCCATTGCCCGCCATCAGGGCGGGGACGGCAAAACGGAACACCTGCCACAAGGGAAAATTCCACGGCATCACGGCAAGCACGGTACCGAGCGGCTCGTAGGCCACGTAGCTCTTGCCCGCATCGGTTTCGATCAACTCCTGTTGCAGGAAATCGGCCCCATGGAGAGAGTAGTAGTCGCAAGCAATGGCGCACTTTTCGACCTCCGCCCTGGCTTCGCGCAAAACTTTGCCCATTTCCCGGGTAATCAGTCCAGCCAGTTCTTCCTGGTTTTCCTGCAGGTGTGCGGCAGCGCGCTGCAACAGTTTCGCGCGCGTCGCCAGATCGGTGCGGCGCCACTCCGCCTGTGCCCTGTGGGTTCGCTCCAGCGCAGCCGCCAAGCGGCCGTCATCCCAACCGGGGAAAGTTTTGAGTATCGTGTTCGTCGTCGGATTCAAGCTGACGTAGGGCATGAGGCCATCCTTCTTTTTTCTATGGGGCCGCGGCGGAACTTGTCGTTAAACCCTATACTCCTAGGGTTTAGGGGTTAGTTTACTATAGACATTATGAGAAGAAATTTGTTGTTCTCGGGTGCTGCCTTGCTGCTCGCAACCCGAGTATGGGCCGGCAATCCGGATGCCGACTTCCTGGCCGCGCGCGACGCTTACAAGTCGGGCAACGTGGCGAAGCTGGAGAGTTACGTGCCGCGCCTGCAGGGTTATGTGCTGGAACCTTATGCGAACTACTGGCAACTGCAGTCGCAACTCGAACTGGCCGAACCGGACGCCGTGCGACAATTCCTGCTGCGTTACAGCGATAGCGCACTGGCGGACCGCCTGCGCGGAGATTGGTTGAAAGCACTGGGCAGGAAACAGGACTGGCCGCTTTTCCTCAGCGAGTATCCCAACCTCGTCAACGAAGACACGGTAGTCACCTGCTATGCCCTGCAAGCGCGCTTGAGCCAGGGCGACCCGGCCGCGCTGCAGGAAGCGCGGCCGTTGTGGTTCAGCGGCGCGGACATGCCGTCCAATTGCGGGCCGCTTTACGACGCCATGGCCGCCCAGGGCAAGCTCAGCGTGGAAGACATCTGGGCGCGCTTGCGTCTGACGCTGGAAGCGGGAAACGTCAGCGTCGCCAAGAATGTCGCGGGCTATCTGCCCGGCCATCAATCCGATGGGCTGCGCGCGCTCGACGCCGCGGCGGAAAACCCGCAGCGCTTTCTGGACAAACACAAGTTCGATCCAAAAAGCCGTGCAGAACGCGAACTGGCGTTGTTCGCGCTATACCGCCTGGCACGCAGCCAGCCGGAGCAGGCGCTGGCCTATTGGGAAAAGCTGCTGCCGCAATTCAGCGAGACCGAGCAGCGCTACGCCTGGGCTCAGTTCGCTTTTCAAGCCGCGCGCAAACACAACCCGCTGGCGCTGGACTGGTTCAGGAAAGCCGGCCGAGAGAACCTGACCGATGCGCAACTCACTTGGCTGGTGCGCACCGCCTTGCGCGCCCAGGACTGGCAGGAAGTACTGGCTGGAATAGACGCCATGTCCGACAGCGCGCAGCGCGAGGGGAGCTGGCGCTACTGGAAAGGGCGGGCGCTCAAGGCGCTGGGCAAGATTGCGCAAGCCAATGCCATTCTCGCGCCGCTGTCCAAGGAAACCAATTTCTATGGCCAACTGGCGGACGAAGAACTGGGGGTTTCCATGGAGAGCCAGCCGACAACGTACAAAGCCAGCGAAGCCGAGATCGCCGCGGTCAAGAACCTGCCGGGCATCCAACGCGCGCTGGCGCTTTACCGGCTGGACATGCGCTTCGACGCGAACCGGGAATGGATCTGGGCCACGCGCAACTTCGACGACAAGCACCTGCTCGCCGCAGCCGAACTGGCGCGGCGCAACGACTGGTACGAGCGCGCCATCGGCAGCGCGGACAAGACCGTGCAATTGCACGACTTCGATCTGCGCTACCCGGCACCCTACCGCGACGTCATGCAGGGTTACACCCGGCAGTGGGGACTGGACGAAGCGTGGGTCTACGGGCTGGTGCGCCAGGAGAGCCGGTTCGTGACGCAGGCGCACTCCAGCGTCGGCGCCTCCGGGCTGATGCAGGTCATGCCGGCGACGGCGCGCTGGATCGCAAAACGGCTCGGGGTCAAGGATCGCAAGAACCCCGCGATAACGCGGCTGGAAACCAATATCGAATTGGGCACTTACTACCTCAAGCACGTGCAGGACAGCCTCGGCGGATACGCCGTGCTGGCAACCGCCGCCTACAATGCCGGGCCATTGCGCGCCAAACGCTGGCGCGACCAAAACGTCATGGAAGGCGCGGTGTACGCCGAATCCATCCCCTTCAGCGAGACCCGCGATTACGTGAAAAAAGTGATGAGCAACGCCGTCTACTACGCCAGCCGCTTCGGCCAGCAACTGGTCTCGTTGAAGCAGCGGCTCGGTACGATTACCGGGAAATCCGGGGAAGGCAGCGACGTGGAGGCGGAAGAGCAGCCCTGAATGCTGGATTTGTGCGGGGCTCGCCGCTATCATCCTGAGCTCTGACCAACACCGCTGGAATCCTTTTCTGAATTGGGCGGCAAACAACACTGTATGAATATCAAGAAAATTTGCGTCCTCGGCGGCAGCGGGTTTGTCGGCCGCCACATCGTGCACCGGCTTGCCGCCCAGGGGTACGAGGTGCGCGTGCTGACGCGCCGCCGCGAGCGCTCCAAGGATCTCATCGTGCTGCCCACGGTGGACGTGGTCGAGGCCAACGTACACGACCCGCTCGAACTCAAGCGCCAGTTCGACGGCATGGATGCAGCAATCAACCTGGTCGGCATCCTGCACGAGAAAACGGCAAGCCGCGTCGACAAGCCGCTGGCGCGCCGCGGCGACTTCCAGGCGGCGCACATCGAACTGCCGCGCAAGGTGGCACATGCCTGCGCAGAGGCCGGCGTGCAGCGGCTGCTGCACATGAGCGCACTGGGCGCCGATGCCACCGGACAAAGCGCCTACCAACGCTCCAAGGGCATAGGCGAAGCGCTGTTGCGCGAGGCCGGGAGCACCCACAGCGAGCATGAAAACTGGTATCTCAACGGCCCCAAGTTCGTGCGCGGCCAGGGCCTGGCGGTGACGATTTTCCGCCCCTCGGTCATCTTCGGGGCGGAGGACAATTTCCTCAACCTGTTCGCGCGCCTGCTCAAGCGCCTGCCGGTGCTGCCGCTGGCCAACGCCCGCGCCCGCTTCCAGCCGGTTTACGTGGAGGACGTGGCGCATGCCTACGTCTCCAGCCTGGCCGACCCCGCAACCTTCGGCCAGACCTACGACTTATGCGGACCCAAAGCCTACACGCTGCTGGAGTTGGTAAAGTACGTCGCGGCGCTTGCCGGACACCGGCGCCCCATCGTTCCCCTGGGCGACAGGCTTTCCTACCTGCAGGCACTGCTGCTCGAATTCGTCCCCGGCAAGCTCATGACCCGCGACAACTACTACTCCATGAAGACGGACAACGTTTGCGCCTGCCCGTTTCCGCCAGTGTTCGGCATCCAGCCAACGGCGCTGGAGGCGGTAGCGCCCGCCTATCTGGCACGCCGCTGAGAGCCCGTGCAGATCTACAGCGTCGGCGGCGCGGTCCGCGATGAACTTCTCGGACTGACGGTCCAGGACCGCGACCACGTGGTGGTTGGCGCGACCCCGGAAGAAATGGTGCAACTAGGGTTCAAGCCGGTGGGCAAGGATTTCCCCGTCTTCCTGCACCCCAAGACCCACGAGGAATACGCGCTGGCGCGCACCGAACGCAAGACCGCGCGGGGCTACAAGGGCTTCCAGGTTTACGCCTCGCCCGAAGTCACCCTGGAAGAGGATCTGGCGCGGCGCGACCTCACCATCAACGCCATCGCCAAGGATGGCCACGGCCACATCACCGACCCCTTCAACGGCGTTGCCGATCTGCGCGCCGGAGTGCTGCGCCACGTCAGCCCCGCCTTCGCCGAAGACCCCGTCAGGATACTGCGCGTGGCCCGCTTCGCGGCGCGCTTCTCCGCGTTCCGCATCGCCGCGGAAACCATGGAGCTGATGCGCGAGATGGTGCGCAACGGCGAGGTGGACGCACTGGTGCCGGAACGCGTCTGGCAGGAACTCGCGCGCGGCCTCATGGAGCATAAGCCATCGCGCATGTTCGAAGCATTGCGCGACTGCGGCGCTCTGGCGCGGATATTCCCGGAGTTGGACCGGCTGTTCGGCGTGCCGCAACCGGAAAAATACCATCCCGAAATCGACACCGGCATCCACGTCATGCTGGTGGTGGACTATGCGGCAGCCAAAGGCTACGCGCTGCCGGTGCGCTTTGCCGCGCTAACCCACGATCTCGGCAAGGGCACCACGCCGCCGCAAGAATGGCCGCGCCACCTCGACCACGAAGCCCGCGGCGCCGGACTGGTGCGGGATGTGTGCCGGCGCCTGCGCGTGCCCAACGATTGCCGCGAACTGGCGACGGTAGCCGCACGCCATCACGGCGACGCCCATTGCGCCCTGGAAATGCGCCCATCGAGCCTGCTCCAGCTCCTGCAATCCACCGACGCTCTGCGTCAATCCAAGCGCTTCGAAGAGTTCCTGCAAGCCTGCGAAAGCGACTATTGCGGCAGACCCGGCTATGCGGACAAAACCTTCGAGCAGGCCCAGCTTCTGCGCACTGCATTGGCGGCGGCCATGTCCGTGGATGCAGGCGCCATCGCCGGCCAATGCGGCGAACCCCGTCTCATCAAGGAAAAGGTCTACGAAGCGCGGCTGCGGGCGATCAAGGCACAGCTCGGATACGCCGGAGAGTGACCCGCGCCGCTAGCGGCGGAATATCCAAAGAATCGAGGGTGCCTGACCGGCTGAGCAATTTAGTGTGAAAGCCACCCTCCCGGCGGCAGCCGGAAACGATCGCGTACGGCGAGCCATGGTCACTAGAGGCAGTCCGCCAGCACTTTGTAATTGATCTATTGACCACCCATCCGTTTTTAATCAAAATCCGTTAAGATTAATCAAATTTGAGCAAAGCTCTGGAGATTTTAAGTGGCGGACTGGATCGGATACCAATGGCTAGCGAAGCGCTACAGCGCCTCGCCGGTCCAGGCGTTTCGCACCGACAGTGCTATCGCCAAGTCCCGAACCACCGTGCGGGAAGATGGCTACGTCCATGAATATTACCCGCCCGGTGCCAGGCCTCCCGACACCTTGGTCGGCCATCTGACCTTCGCGCTTAAGCATGAAGGTATTCATCTGGAGTTCTTGGCCCGGTTGTTCGACGTGGCTCCGGCGACCGAGCTGGATGCCTGGGTCGCGGCCGAGCCGACCGGCCAGTACGCACGTCGTGCAGGCTTCTTCTACGAATACCTGACCGGCCGGCGGTTGGCGTTCCCTGGCGTCCTGGCCGGCAACTATGTCGCCGCGCTGGACGAGGGTACGTACCTGACGGCCAGCCAGCCAGTCAACAACCCGCGCTGGCGCGTGCGCGACAACCTGCCGGGCAGCCGCGACTATTGCCCGTTGGTGCTGCGCACAGACCGCGTGCGGCAGGCCGAGCAGTATGACTGCGCACAACACCTTGCAGATCTGGAGGTCGAGTTCGGTGCCGACGTGCTGCAGCGCAGTGTGGTCTGGCTGACGATCAAGGAAAGCCGGGCGAGCTTCGCGATAGAGCATGAAGAGCAGCATGTCGATCGTGTGCGCCGCTTTGCCTCTGTGATGGAGCAGCGCTGCGGGCAATACGACGAAACGCTGTCGGAAGGCGCGCTCGGCGAGTTGCAGTCGCAAATCCTCGGGCCGCGGGCGACGCGCTACGGCGTACGCCGTTCGCCGGTGTTCGTCGGTCAAGTCGATGGTTTTACCCAAGTGGTCCACTACATCGCGCCGCATTGGGACGACGCACCCGGGCTGTTGTCGGGCCTGCGCGACTTCGCAGCCCGAACAGCGGGCGCCTCTGCACTGGTGCGCGCCGCCGTGCTGTCTTTCGGCTTCGTGTACATCCATCCGATGTCCGACGGTAATGGCCGCATCTCGCGCTTCCTGATCAACGATGTGCTACGCCGGGACAAGGCGATTCCGGCGCCTTTTATCCTGCCGGTATCGGCCACCATCGCCAGCTCAGTCGTCAGCCGGCGCGGCTATGACCAAGTGCTCGAGTCGTTCTCGCGTCCGCTGATGCGCAAGTACGCCGAAGCCTGGGGCTTCGGCGCAGAGCAGATCGCCGAGGACGGTGTGCACTACAACCTGCAATTCGACGCCTACGAGGACGCGTTGCCAGCGTGGCGCTATCCCGACATGACCGGCCATGTTGAGTACCTGGCCGAAGTCGTGCAAACGACCATCGAGCACGAGATGCGCAAGGAAGCAGGCTATCTGCGCAGCCTGCGTGTGGCCCGCGAACACGTCAAGCAAGTGATCGAAGGGCCGGATGGCGACATCGACCGCATCATCCGATCGGTGCGCGAGAGCGGCGGCAAGTTGTCGCAAAAGCTGCTCAAGGAGTTTCCGGCGCTGGCGGACGATGCCCTTGCGGATGAGGTGGTGGCGGCAATCCAAGGGGTCTTTGCGCCGCCATGAACAGGCCCAACGTGATGACAATCGAGAGTGTCGTCTGTTGCTTATTGAGCGATCCGACGCTTGGGGAGTGCTTCTGGAAAACCGGCTAGGACTATGCGAATCTGCCCTACTCATAGTCCTACTAATGAAAAAGGCTCACTAGGAATATCCACGCAAGCCTTCGTTTTATTTGGTGGCCCGGGGCGGAATCGAACCACCGACACAAGGATTTTCAATCCTCTGCTCTACCGACTGAGCTACCGGGCCAAGATCAATACAAGATGCTGCGAGGCCTTGGTGTGTAGCATACCGAGGCCCAGACGAAGCCCGACATTTAAACGTTAAATCGCTCCCAAGTCAAGCTTCACAGGCCGGCATGCCCAACGCCGGGCAACAAAAAACCCCGCCGCAGCGGGGTTTTTTGCAGACAGCGAAGGCCGAGTTACATCATGCCTTCCATGCCGCCCATACCACCCATGCCGCCCATACCACCAGCGCCGCCGCCTGCCTTGTCTTCCGGCAGTTCAGCGACCATGGCGTCGGTGGTCAGCATCAGACCGGCCACGGATGCGGCGTTCTGCAGCGCGTAGCGGGTCACTTTGGTTGGGTCCAGCACGCCCATCTCCACCATGTCGCCATACTCGCTGGTAGCAGCGTTGTAACCGTAGTTACCCTTGCCTTCCAGCACCTTGTTGACGACCACGGAAGCTTCGTCGCCGCAGTTGATGACGATCTGGCGCAGGGGCTCTTCCATCGCACGCAGGACGATTTTGATGCCGGCCTCCTGGTCGTGGTTGTCGCCCTTGGTTTTGGCAACCGCAGCGCAAGCGCGCAACAGTGCCACGCCGCCGCCGGGAACAATGCCTTCTTCCACGGCAGCACGGGTGGCGTGCAGGGCGTCTTCCACGCGGGCTTTCTTCTCTTTCATTTCCATTTCGGTGGCAGCGCCAACCTTAATGACGGCCACACCACCGGCCAGCTTGGCGACGCGCTCTTGCAGCTTCTCGCGGTCGTAATCGCTGGTGGCATCTTCGACTTGCTTGCGGATCTGGGCGACACGGCCTTTGATCGCGTCTTCCTTGCCGGCACCGTCGATGATGATGGTGTTTTCCTTGCCCACTTCGATGCGCTTGGCTTGGCCCAGTTCGGCCAGGGTGCATTTTTCCAGCGACAGGCCAACTTCTTCGGCGATTACGGTAGCACCGGTGAGGATGGCGATGTCTTCCAGCATGGCTTTGCGGCGATCGCCGAAACCAGGCGCCTTGACGGCGGTGGTCTTCAAAATGCCACGAATGTTGTTCACCACCAGGGTCGCCAGCGCTTCGCCATCCACGTCTTCCGCGATGATCAGCAGCGGACGGCCGGCTTTGGCTACCTGCTCCAATACCGGCAGCAGGTCGCGGATGTTGGATACTTTCTTGTCGTGCAGCAGCACGAAAGGATTTTCCAGCGCAGCGATTTGCTTCTCGGGGTTGTTGATGAAGTAGGGGGACAGATAGCCGCGGTCGAACTGCATGCCTTCCACCACTTCCAGCTCGCTTTCCAGGCCGGAACCGTCTTCCACGGTAATCACGCCTTCCTTGCCGACTTTATCCATGGCATTGGCGATGATGTCGCCGATGGTGCTGTCGGAGTTGGCGGAAATGCTGCCGACCTGGGCGATTTCCTTGTTGGTGGTGCAGGGCTTGGAGATCTTCTTCAGCTCTTCGACAGTGGCCAGAACCGCCTTGTCGATACCGCGCTTCAGGTCCATCGGATTCATCCCGGCGGCGACGTATTTCATGCCTTCCTTGAGGATGGCCTGGGCCAGCACGGTTGCAGTGGTGGTGCCGTCACCGGCCACGTCGGAGGTCTTGCTCGCGACTTCCTTGACCATCTGCGCGCCCATGTTCTCGAACTTGTCCTTCAGCTCGATTTCCTTGGCCACCGAAACGCCGTCCTTGGTGATGGTCGGAGCGCCGTAAGAGCGGTCCAGAACCACGTTGCGGCCTTTCGGGCCGAGCGTTACCTTCACGGCGTCAGCCAGAATGTTCACACCGGCGATCATTTTGTGACGCGCTGCGTCACCGAATTTTACGTCTTTAGCTGCCATTTGAGGCTCCTTAAATGTTGTTCGTCATTCCGGCGAAAGCCGGAATCTAGATATGTCGGCTGGATCCCCGCCTGCGCGGGGATGACGCGGCTGTTTCCCATCGCGCTTCGCGCTCTGGGACATCCGCGTCACTTCTCAACCACGCCCATGATGTCTTCTTCACGCATCACCAGCAGTTCCTCGCCTTCCACCTTGACGACCTGGCCGGAATACTTGCCGAACAACACGCGGTCGCCGACCTTCACGTCCAAGGCGCGTACTTTGCCATCTTCCAGCACCTTGCCGTTACCAACGGCCATAATCTCGCCCTGGTCGGGTTTTTCCGCAGCGCTGTCCGGAATCACGATGCCCGAAGCGGTTTTGCGTTCTTCTTCCAGCCGCTTAACAATAACGCGGTCATGCAATGGACGAATTTTCATTCTCGGTTCTCCTCAAGATATTTAGGAACAATGCACTTTTACGACTCCCAGCTTGGCAGCGTTCTGCGCCGCACCGGGCCGATCAACCGGGGGCAACAGTTAGCACCCCCGCGGGATAAGGACAGAAGGGCGTTGTTAGCACTCCCATCTGACGAGTGCTAATAATAGGGGTGGAATGTGAAAATTTCAAGGCGCGGGGAGAAAAAGTTTGTTGTTGTCGTTCGCCATTGGACCCGATAGTCCGTGCGGCGCGGGTTGGCCTGGTGTTAAATCAGCGACCGGCAACTCCGTGCCAATTTCAGATGGCCAGAGTAGAGTGACTGTCTGGTCATCAGTCAATCTGGACACGCACTGACATCCTGGTGCGCTCCCAATTACTCGCGTTTAACGCTATTCTTGTGCGGGCGTTTGTTGTTTTGCTAAACGAGTAATGCAGATCGAAATCGTTCGAACCTCTGTTGCCGACAATGAGTTTGCTATCAGGGCCGACGCTTGACGAAAAAATATAGACAAAGGTGAGGAGCAACGATGAGCCATGAAATAAAAGAGGTAGAACTAAGCAGAATATATTTAGACAACGATAACCCTAGGCACGACCCGATTGATAATGAGCCGGACATCATCAATTACCTACTCAAAAAAGAAAATGTAAAACCCCTCGCCCGCCATATCGCCGAGGCGGGGAGCATGAGCCCCCTGGAGCGGCTTGCCGTTGTGGCCCACCCAGACGTCAAAGGTGCTTATATCGCTGCGGAAGGGAACCGCCGAATCTGCGCGCTCAAACTGCTATCTGATCCTGATAAAGCCCATTTAGAGGCCGACAAAAATTATTTCCGGAACCTGGCAAAAAGAATTGGCACCATCCCAAGCACACTGGAAGCTGTTGTATTCAGTGACATGGAATACGCTAGGCCATGGATATCGCTACGCCATGAGGGCGAACAAGGCGGCGTAGGCACCAAGGCATGGAATCCAGACCAAAAAACCAGATTCCATACGCAGGGAGGTGGTAAGAGCAACCCCAACATCCAAGCCCTCTTGCTGAAGCAATATGCTGGCAAGAAGCGCCTCTTGACTCAGGAACAACTCGGGACGGTTAGTCTTACAACTCTAACGCGTTACCTGAGTAACCCGGTATTCCGAGATTCACTTGGGCTAACTGATAACAAGACGCTCAATATTTCGGTTCCAGAAGACGAATTCGACCGAGTCGTAACGCGATTTCTATCCGATATCTTGGACGAAGACTCTGGGGTGAATTCGCGAACCAATGCCGAAGCACGCAAAGCGTATGCTGAAACGCTTCGCGCGGAAGGCATTGCGCCAAGCACACGGGGAATTACCCCTTACGATGTGTCAGCCGGTCCACAGCCGCCAGCCCCAAAGCCGGCAGGAAAGGATCAACCGCAAAGGCGAAACAATCGAAGCCCGGATGATCGAAAAACAGTCATACCCAAGAAGTTTTCCACGCACATAAAAGACAAGGTGCTGAAGAGGCTTTACGACGAACTTCGTGATCTTGATGCGGAAGAATTTTCGTTTGCGGCTACTTACCTCTTGCGGGCTGTAATCGAGAAAACAGCAACACTTTTCCTTCAGCAACAAGGGAAGGGAATAGAAGGACAGCTACATGTAAAACTTGAGCGTGCTGCCAAATTGCTTGCAGCTAACGGCATGAGCGACAAGGAACTAAAGGTCTTGCGAACCATGTCGACAGACAAGGACAGTCGCTATTCGCCCGATACGATTGGACATTTTGTGCATGGTGGAGCCGTGCCAACCCACACGCAGTCCATCAGGCTATGGGACTCGATTGAGCCTGTCATGGCAGTGCTGTTTTCCAAATTGAAGTAGGGGCTGGCCAGCCTGCTCGATCTTCGGTAACATCCACGTCATGCCTGTAACCGACACACCCCTCCGCTACCCAGGCGGTAAAAGCCAACTTGTCCCGTTCGTTATCGAACTGCTGCGGGAAAACAACCTGTTCTATGGCGAATACGCCGAGCCATTCGCTGGTGGGGCTGGGGTCGCCATGAGTTTGCTGCTCAATGGTTACGTCGATCAGATACACATCAACGATATCGACCCTGCGATCTATAGTTTTTGGTTTTCCGTGCTTCACCATGCGGATGAGCTATGCGCATTAATTGAGAATACCGATGTCACAATGGATGAGTGGTACAAACAGCGTGAGATTCACACTGAAAGCGATCTCTCCAACATCACAAGACTGGGATTTTCAACCCTGTTCCTAAACAGAACCAATCGTTCCGGAATCCTCAATGGCGGTGTCATTGGTGGATATGCGCAGGAAAGCACCTACACCATTGACTGCCGATTCAATAAGGCCGACCTCGTTAGGAAGATCAGACGAATCGCTGCGTATCATTCACAGATACATCTTTCCCGCCTTGACGCTGTAGATTTTGTCAGCGAAGTGATACCGAATACTGGCGAGAGAACCTTGGTTAATCTCGACCCGCCGTACTACCATAAAGGGCGTGAACTCTACACAAACTTTTATCAGCGGGACGATCATCAAAAACTCGCTGAATCGGTATTTACCATCCGAAGGCGCTGGATGGTTACATACGACAACGTCCCGGAAATCAGCAGACTTTACGCGCGCTATCCGATGTATTTTTATGGCCTGAATTATTCTGCCCAACTCAAACGGGTAGGCACTGAGCTCATGGTGATAGATCCGGTGCTTCGCATCCCGAGCGCAATGCGGGCGTCCTTCCGCGATATCGAAGCCAGTAACGTAGCAGAAACGGCGCGAATACAGGGTACGTAGCGCGGTCTTCAGCCGGTTGATTTAAACAATATGGAGCTGTTGACGCGTCATTGCCCCGCCGGTTGCGAGCGCCGTCGCTCCGATTTGTCTTGGTCGCGACCCTTGTAGGTGCGGTTGGCCGCTTTGCCGGGCAGTTCGGCGCGCTCTTTTGGCCGCGCTTCCGGCGGCGTCGCTTCGCCTTTGCGCGATGCTTGCGGTTGCCGTTCTTGCGCTGCGCGCGGTGGTGCGGGCTCGCGCACGATGCGTGGCTGGGGCGCTGCTGGCGGTGGCGCGATGCGTTCGGGCTTGGGTTCCGCCCTGCCGACATCGCGCTGCTCGCGGACGATAGCGGGCGACGTGGCTGGCGCGGTCTGGCGCTTCCTTTCCTCATAGCGCGGCGGGAGGGGTGGGCGCTCTCTTTCCGGCCCGGTCTGTGCGCCGAATTCCGGGCGCCGCAAATCGGTGGAGGAGCGCTTGGGTGCCGGCACATAGCGCGGTTCGGCGGCCTTGGTAGCGGGCCGTGGCACCTCGGTGCGCCATGGCAGTTTGGGCTCTTGGGGCCGGCGCGTGGCGACTACCGGCCGCGACAGAATCTGTTCCGGCGGACGCACGCCTTTGGGCGCGCCGCCGACCAGGCTGGCCGGATTCGGTTTCACCGGCAGCGCACCGCGTATATGCGTCAACTCTTTGTCCGGCTCCCGCAGACGCAGTGGCGCCTCGCGCTCGTGGCCCTTGCCGAAATGCTCCGAGCTAGTGGCGAAGACGGCATTGGGCACGCGGGTGTTGGCGTAGGTAATTTTGGTAACGTTGATCACCGTCGCCTGCCTCACGACAACGTTGTTGACCACGCGCGGCCCGCCCCAGCCACCCCACCAGGGCCGGCCGACAAAGCCGGGGCGGCCCCACCAGGGAATCAGCGGCTCGCCCCAACTGAGCGCGACCCAGCCCACCCCTGAACCGCCGATGCCGATGCCGATGGAAACTTGCGGCGTGATGCCGAAAAAGGCCACCAGGGCTGGCGCATACACCGGCCGCCCCACGACGACGGAGCCCGGTGCCCACGCCCAGTAGCCGCCGAGATAAATCCAGCGGCCGTAGTGGTAAGGCGCCCAGCCCCAGGGCGCATCGTCGATCCAGGTCCACTGGTAGTATGGGTCCCAAATCCATCGGCCGGTGCTGTAGGGCACCCAGCCGGACGGCATCGCGTCCGGCACCCACACCGGCCCGTATTCGGGCACTACGCGCCAACTGCCATAGTGATCCAGATCGCGAGCGCCGGAGATCCCCGAAGGGAGGTAGCGCTCGCTGACCGCATCGGCCAGATCGTTCGTCCGATCGTAATTCCAGCGATCCCAGCTATCGAGTTCGGGTGCTACGTAGGTCTCGGCCCGCGCCACATCGCCACCCTGCACCACGATCTCCTCGGAGGGGTGAATGCTCATGGCGTCGCCGCCAGCCGGGGTCATGATGGCCTGTCCACCGCGACGGGTAATGAAGTGCACGTCGCCATCCACGTCCACGCGGTAATAGCCGGTGCGATCGATGGTGTATACCGCATTAGGCGTATCCACCTCGACGACGTAACCCGGCGCGGGGAGCGTACGCAGGTCGAAAGACACGCGGCCGGAGGTGACCTTCATCTGGAGATAATCGGGGGACTGGTTGACCAGCGTGAGTTGCGTATCGTCGTCCGCGCGGATGAAGGCACGGCTTCCTGCTTGCAGTTCGAGTTCGGCATTTTTGCCGACATAAAGCGCGTCGCCGCTGGCCAAGGGCGTGTTGATGCGCGCCTCGACCCAGTCCTCGGCACCGTAGCGCCAGAAGGAGACCTTGCCGTTGACGTAACTCAGGCGCAACGGGTTGACCGACGCTTTCTGGTCTTCCTCCTGCGCATGAGCGGCCAGGCTGCCCATCGCGGCGAGCATGAACACCAAGAGCGCTGTGATGATTCGAGACCAGGAAGGCATAGAGGGTCACCTAATTATGAGGTTGCGAAGGGTGGCGCTGAACCCGCCAGGATTACTTAACTTTAGTTGACTTTAAGCCTGTCGAACTGGAAACATGGGACGTTGGCGCGGCGCGCCGCACGCACAACCGCATCAAACCAGTGGCCCCGCCAGGCAGCCGCATTTATCCGGATACCCCGCAAGAAAACTGAGGGCAACTCGATATTGACAGCCGAAGCGCCACGGTGATACCTTGGTAGTACCACGAGAAAGGATGCGCAATATGGCGATTCCCACCACGCTTAAGTTACCGGACGACCTCAAGGCGCGCATCGCGCCGCTGGCCGAACTGGAGGGCAAAACGCCGCACGCCTGGATGGTCGGCGCCCTGGAAACCCAGGCAGAGCTGGCAGAGATGCGCCGTGCCTTCATCGATGAAGCGCAGCAGTCGGCTGCTGAAGTGGATGCGGGCGGGCTGTTGTATGCCATGGAGGACGTGCATGCCTATATTCTCACCCGGGCGGCCGGTAAAGCCGCGAAGCGGCCCAAGCCTGTCGAGACGGCTCCGCTTCGCAACAAGGCAAAATAGGCGTGCCTGTCGTTCGGTTTTCCGGCCGGGCACTTGACGATCTTGAGCGTATTTTCGATTTTCTCACCGAACACGATCCCGCCCTGGCAAGCCAGGCGGGCGATGCCATTGTCGATGCGACATCCGTATTGCAGCATCATCCCATGATAGGCCGGGCGGTTCAGGGTGACCTGCGCGAACTGGTCATTTCGCACGGCGCCACCGGTTATGTGGCCTTATACCGGTTTGTTCAAACGGCTAACCATATCGATGTACTGGCAATCCGCCACCAGCGCGAAGCCGGCTTTTTATAACAGCCATGAATAATTCCGATTTGCTTGCCCGCTCCCTCGCCGCCGTCTGGCACCCCTGCACGCAGATGAAGCAGCACGAAACCCTGCCGCTGGTGCCGATTGCGCGCGGGCAGGGGGTGTGGCTGTACGACTTCGACGGCAAGCGTTACCTGGATGCCGTGAGTTCCTGGTGGGTGAATCTGTTCGGACACTGCAATCCGCGCATCAACGCCGCCCTCCGCGACCAATTGGACAAGCTGGAACATGTGATGCTGGCGGGCTTCACCCATGAGCCGGTGGTCGAGCTCTCCGAGCGCTTGGGCAAGCTGGCTCCGGCAGGCTTGGGCCACTGCTTTTACGGCTCGGACGGCGCGTCCGCAGTGGAAATTGCGCTCAAGATGAGTTTCCATTACTGGCGCAATTCAGGCAAGCCGCAGAAGACCGGTTTCGTGAGCCTGCAAAACAGCTACCACGGGGAGACCATAGGCGCCCTTTCGGTCACCGACGTGGCGCTGTTCAAGGACACCTACGCGCCGCTGCTGCGCCAGACGGCGCAGGTGCCGACGCCGGATTGGCGCTACGCGGAAGCGGGCGAATCGCATGAAGCCTTTGCCCTGCGTTGTGCCGCGGCGCTGGAAGCTCACTTGGCCGAGCACGGCACTCAAACCGCCGCGCTGATTCTGGAACCGCTGGTGCAGGGCGCCGCGGGCATGGGCATGTATCACCCGGTGTACCTCAAACGGGCGCGGGAAATTTGCGACCGCCACCAAGTGCATTTGATCGCGGACGAGATTGCGGTTGGCTTCGGGCGCACGGGAACGATGTTCGCTTGCGAGCAGGCTGGCATCAGCCCCGATTTTCTGTGCCTGTCCAAAGGGATCACGGGCGGCTACCTGCCGCTGTCGGTGGTGATGACGAGCGACGCCGTGTATGGCGCCTTCTACGACGAAGACGTGACGCGCGGCTTTTTGCATTCCCATTCCTACACCGGCAACGCGCTCGCTTGCCGCGCGGCGCTGGCCACTCTCGACATCTTTGAGCAGGATGGCGTGATTGCGGCAAACAGGATCAAGGCAGCCAACATGAACCGGTCGATCCAGCCGCTGGCCGACCACCCCCGCGTCAGGAATTTGCGCAACACCGGCATGATCTGGGCGTTCGAGGTGGACGGCGTCGAACGAGAATTCTCCAGGCGTTTTTATGAGGAAGCGCTGGCACGCGGACTGTTGCTGCGCCCCATCGGCAGCACGGTCTATTTCATGCCGCCCTATGTCATCGGCGCAGACGAATGGGCACTGCTGGTGGAGAGGACGATGGCCACGCTCGATGCCACAATGACGGGAGCAAGTGCTGCATGAAACTGACTTTTCTCGGGGCGGCGCGCGAAGTGACCGGCTCCAGTTACCTGGTGGAAACCGGCAAGGTGCGTTTCCTGGTGGATTGCGGCATGTTCCAGGGCGGGCGCGAGGCGGACAAAAAGAACCGCGATGCCCTCGACTTCGACCCGGAGCAGATCGACTTCGTGCTGCTGACGCATGCCCACATCGACCATTCCGGGCTGCTGCCGCGGCTGGTGTCCCTGGGCTTCAAAGGCCCGATATACGCCACGACGGCCACCGCAGACCTGCTCGGCGTGATGCTGCCGGACAGCGCGCACATCCAGGAGAAAGAGGCTGAGTGGGAGAACTTCAAGCGCCACAAGACCCGGCAAAAGCGGCGCCGCGAAGCCGCGCCGCTGTATACCGTGATACAGGCGCAAGCCAGCCTGACCAAGCTGCGCCCGGTGGAATACGACCAGGACGTCGCGCCGCACCCCGACGTGCGCTGCCGCTTCCGCGACGCCGGCCACATCCTCGGTTCGGCCATCGTCGAAGTGTGGGTGAGCGAGCACCAGAATACGCGCAAGCTGGTGTTTTCCGGCGACCTCGGGCAGCCCGGGCACCCGCTGGTGCGCGACCCCACGCCGATCGAGGAGGCCGACGTGCTGCTGGTGGAATCGACCTACGGCAACCGGCTGCACAAGAGCATGCAGGCCACCCTGGACGAGCTGGTGTTCGCCGTCAACGACACCATCGCGCGCAAGCAGGGCAATCTCATCATCCCGGCGTTCACGGTGGGGCGCACCCAGGACATCCTGTACCTGCTGGTGGATTTGTCGCGGCAGGGCAAAATCAAGGGCAACCCGCAAATCTACGTGGATTCGCCCATGGCGCTGTCCGCCACGGAAATCACCCTGAGGCATCTGGAACTGCTGGACGCCGACGCCAAGAGGCTGATGCAATGGGGCAACCAGGGGAGCGGCTTCCCCAGGATCAGCTTCGTGCAGGACGTGGCGGAATCCATCGCCCTCAACGACGTCAAGAGCGGCGCCATCATCATTTCCGCCAGCGGCATGTGCGACGCCGGGCGCATCAAATACCATTTGCGCAACAACCTGGCGCGCTGGGAATGCAGCATCCTCATCACCGGATTCCAGGCCGGCGGCACGCTGGGGCGGCGCCTGGTGGACGGGGCCAGGGTGGTGCGCATCTTCGACCAGGACATCCCGGTACACGCCAAGATATTCACCCTCGGCGGGCTCTCCGCCCATGCCGACCTGGCCGACCTGCTAGGCTGGCTGGGGCACTTCCGCAAACCGCCGCAGCAGACCTTCGTGGTGCACGGGGAGGAAACCGTCGCCAGCGGCTTCGCCGATGTCGTGCGCGAGCGCCTGGGCTGGAACGTGGCGGTGCCGGAACAGCATTCCCAATTCAAATTGTAGGTCGGTCTTCAGACCGACATGTCGGGCTAAAGCCAGTAGGATGCGGTGAGCACCGCGAACCGCATCGATCGCGAACGATTCGGTTCATTTCATTCACCGCATCCTACGGGCTCAGCACTCAGCACTCACAACCCCGCCCGCTTCAGCAACGCCTCGATATAGTTGCCGGGAATGGCGTAGGAAATGCCGCTGGGTGCAGTCAGCGCGGTTTCCTTGGTGCCTTTGACGAACACCATGTTGATGATGCCGAACACGACCCCGGTTTCCGGATCGAACAAGGGGCTGCCGCTGTTGCCCGGATAGGCCGTGCCGTCCAGTTGAAACACGCGCAGCGGCGCGCGTATGCGCTTGATCATCTTGACGTTCAACTGGCTCGATGCCCGCGCCGGGATAACGATGGGGGTGATGGCCGAAATGGTGGCGCGGTGCGTCACCGGATAAAGGCCCAGCACCGTGCCGATGGGAAAGCCGGTGAAGGACACCTGCTGGCCTTCGCGCACGCCGTCCGAATCGCCGACAGTGACGGCCGCGACCGGCGCGCCGGCGATTTCCAGCAGGGCCAGATCATGCTCTTCGTCCACGGCCACGGGTTTCGCCGAGCGGAACTGCGCGGCTTCCCCCTGCCCGACGAAAACGCCCAATGTTTCCTTGGCCTCGGTGTCCAGCAGCGCGGGCAGGACGTGGGCATTGGTGATCACATGGCGGCCGTCCGCCACCACGAAGCCGGTGCCGCGAAAGGCTGCCGGCGGCCGGCGGGTCTGCTGAAAGGTACCAACGCCGACGATGGAGGGTTTGATTTTCTCTATGGTCTGCGGCAGGTTGTCGGCCCACGCACAACCCACCGAAAAACCAAACACGGCGCCGAACAGCAGCCGGGAAAGCCGCAGCGCCGCTCGGTAAAATCCAGTGCGCAAATGCATTAAAGCCCCTCTCGTCCAGGTCGATAGAGCCCTAACTCTAGCAAACTATAGCCTGCATTGTCGCGACGGCGATCTAGGCGCTATCTGGTTTCGCACAGTTTCAGTACAATGCACTTTAAATTATCAATTTGCGGAATGGGGGAATACATGAGCATCGTTGCCGTGGTCGGCCTGGGTTACGTGGGGCTGCCGCTCGCCGTCGAATTCGGGAAGAAACGCAGAACCATAGGCTTCGACCTGTCGACGGAAAAAGTCGAAAGCTACCGGCGTTTCTGCGACCCGACCGGCGAAGTATCGGACGCGGACCTGCGCGCCGCCAGCCAGCTCACCGTCACCACCGACCCCGCCATGCTGGCCGAGGCGGACTACATCATCGTGGCCGTCCCCACCCCGGTGGACGCGGCGCACCAGCCGGATTTCAGCCCGCTGGTCAGTTCCAGCACCAGCGTCGGCCGCCACATGAAAAAGGGCGCTATCGTGGTGTACGAATCCACGGTCTATCCCGGCGCCACCGAAGAAATCTGCGTGCCGGTGCTGGAGAAGCATTCCGGCATGAAGTGGAAGCGCGATTTCCACGTCGGCTATTCCCCGGAGCGCATCAATCCCGGCGACAAGGAACATACCCTGACCAAGATCCTGAAAGTGGTTTCCGGCGACGATGCGGACACTTCGGAAAAGGTGGCCCAGCTCTACGAATCGGTGATCACCGCCGGCGTGCACCGCGCCTCCAGCATCAAGGTGGCGGAGGCGGCCAAGGTGATCGAAAACACCCAGCGCGACCTCAACATCGCGCTGATGAACGAACTGGCGCTGATCTTCGACAAGATCGGCATCGACACCCTGGAAGTGTTGCAGGCTGCGGGAACCAAGTGGAACTTCCTGCCCTTCCGCCCCGGCCTGGTGGGCGGCCACTGCATCGGCGTCGACCCCTACTATCTCACCCACAAGGCCGACATGCTGGGCTACCACCCGCAGGTGATCCTGGCCGGGCGCCGCATCAACGACGGCATGGGCAAGTTCATCGCGGAGCAGACGGTGAAGCACATGATCCAGAGCGGCAGCCACGTCAAAGGCGCCAAGGTGATCGTGCTCGGCCTCACTTTCAAGGAGAACTGCCCGGACCTGCGCAATTCGCGCGTGATCGACGTGATCCACGAACTGCAAAGCTACGGCATCGAAGTGATCGTGCACGATCCGGTCCCCGACCAGAATGAAGCGCGGCACGAATACGGCATCGACCTCGTGGCCTGGGACGACCTGCCCAAGGCCGACGCCATCGTCGCCGCGGTGGCGCACAAGGAATTCCTGGAACGGCCGCTGCAGGACTATCTGGACAAAATGTCCAACCCCGGCTGCTTCATCGACGTGAAATGCCAGTTCGACCGCGACGCCCTGAGCGCTGCGGGCGTGACCTTCTGGCGGCTATAGGCTGAAGACGATGACCAAGTATCAAGCACTGTCGCAGCACCTGCGGCAAACCCGGCACACCTGGCTGATCACCGGCGTGGCCGGCTTCATCGGCTCCAACCTGCTGGAAGCGCTGCTCAAGCTCGACCAGAAGGTGGTGGGGCTGGACAACTTCGCCACCGGCCACCGCGCCAACCTGGAAGAGGTCAGAACCCTGGTGGCGCCGGGGCAATGGGCCAACTTCAACTTCATCGAGGGCGACATCGGCGACCTCGACCACTGCCGGCAAGCCTGCGCCGGGGTCGATTACGTGCTGCACCAGGCGGCGCTGGGCAGCGTGCCGCGTTCCATCGAAGACCCCTTGCTCACCAACCGCAGCAACATCGACGGCTTCCTCAACATGCTGGTGGCCGCGCGCGATGCCGGGGTGAAGCGCTTCGTCTATGCCGCCTCCAGCTCCACCTACGGCGACCATCCGGCGCTGCCCAAGGTCGAGGACCAGATCGGCAGCCCGCTCTCCCCTTACGCCGTCACCAAGTACGTGAACGAGCTTTACGGCGCGGTGTTCGCGCGCTGCTACGGCTTCAAAACCATAGGCCTGCGCTATTTCAACATCTTCGGCCCGCGCCAGGACCCGGAAGGCGCCTACGCCGCGGTCATCCCCAAGTGGATCGCCGGCATGATCGAGAACCAGCCGATCTACGTCAACGGCGACGGCGAAACCAGCCGCGACTTCTGCTACATCGACAACACCGTGCAGGCCAACCTGCTGGCCGCGACCACGGACAACCCGGACGCCGTCGACCAGGTCTACAACATCGCCGTGGGCGAGCGCACCAGCCTCAACCAGCTCTACGCAGCGCTGCGCTCGCAGCTTGCCCCGCGCTACCCGCACCTGGCGGATGCCCGCCCGGTCTACCGCGATTTCCGCGCCGGCGACGTGCTGCATTCCCTGGCGGACATCTCCAAGGCGCGCACGCTGCTCGGCTACGAGCCTACGCACCGCATCGCGGAAGGACTGCATGAGGCGATGGACTGGTACGTCAACGACCTGGGCTAACGGTCATGGCAAACCTTGCCATGACCGTCCCTCTCTCCCTACTCTCTCCCGCAAGCGGGCGAGAGGGACGCTGGCTCGCTTCGCGAGTTTCACATTAGGGAGGTCGTCGGAGCCGGCATGACCCGCCCGCAAACCGTCAAGCTGGTCTGCGCCGCGCTGTTCTTCGCGTGGCTTTCCCTGAGTTTTTCCCCGCACGCTGCGGCGGGTCGCCTGCCGGCCCCGGTCAAGGCCGCGATGAAACACGCCGGCCTGCCCGCCGGCAGCGTCGGCATCTGGGTGCAGGACGTCACCCGCACCGCCCCTGCCCTCGCCCACGGGGCGGAGCGCACTATGAGCCCCGCCTCGACCATGAAGCTCGTCACCACCTACGCCGGGCTGGAACTGCTCGGCCCAGCCTACACCTGGAAGACCGAAGTCTATGCAAACAGGCCGCCCGCGGATGGAGTGCTGGACGGGGACCTGTTCATCAAGGGCTACGGCGACCCCAAGCTCAACCTGGAAAACTTCTGGCTGCTGCTGCGCGAGCTGCGCAGCCGCGGCGTGCAGACCATCCGCGGCGATCTGGTGCTGGACAAGAGCTATTTCGAAGTCGCGCACCAGGAGCCCGGCACGTTCGATAACGAGCCCCTGCGGCCGTACAACGTCGAACCCGATGCGCTCCTGGTCAATTTCAACGTGGTACGCCTGCGCCTTACCCCGCAGGCAGAAAAGCTGAACGTGGCGGCAGACCCCACGCCAGCGCGGCTCGACATCGTCAACGCGGTGCAGATCGACGGCGATGCATGCGGGGACTGGCGTTCCGCGATCACCACGGCGACCAGGGAAACAGCGGACGGAGTCACGCTCGAACTGGGCGGCCGCTACCCCGCCGCGTGCGGCGAGAAGACGCTCAACCTCAGCCTGCTGAAGAACGGCCACTACGTCTTCAGCCTGTTCCAGCAGTTGTGGACGGAGCTGGGCGGCAGCATAGTCGGCAACGTGCGCGCCGGTACCGTCCCCGCGGACGCGCAACTGCTCGCCACGGCCACCTCCCCGCCGCTGGCCGAACTCATCCGCGACATCAACAAGTACAGCAACAACGTCATGGCACGCCAGCTTTTCCTGACCCTGGGCGCGGAGCTTTCCGGCCCGCCCGGCTCCACGGCGAAGGCAGCGCTGGCAGTGCAAGGATGGCTGGGCGCCAAGGGCATGCACTTCCCGGAACTGGTCGTCGACAACGGCTCGGGGCTGTCGCGAACCGAGCGCATCGGCGCGCGCCACCTCGGCATGGTGCTGCGCGCAGCTTTCATGAGCCCGGTGTTCGCCGAACTGGAGTCGTCGCTGCCCATAGTCGCCGTGGACGGCACCATGAAAAAACGCCTGGGCGAACAAACGGTGGCGGGCCATGCCCACATCAAGACCGGCTCCCTGGAGGGGGTGAAAGCCATCGCCGGCTACGTGTTCGACCGCAAAGGCCGGCGCATGGCGGTGGTATGCCTGATCAACCATCCCGGCGCGGCCGCGGGACAAGCCGTGCAGGATGCGCTGTTGCAGTGGGTTTACGCGCGGCCATGACCCCAGAAAAAGCTTGAACCCGGTAGGAGCGGCTTTAGCCGCAAAATCGCCAATTCGCGGCTTTAGCCGCTCCTACTTGCCGTAGTTGGCCACCAGGTAATCGAGAATCACGTTGTTCTCTTCCGGCGACAGCTTGTCCATGCCGAACTTTTCGTTCATCTTCGTGATGATGCCTTGCCACCCCGCGCGGTCCAGCCGCGGCTGGGTGGTCGGGTAGTTGACGGTGTGGCATTCGGTGCAGATGTCGCGGATGAACTTGACGTTGGGACTGGGCTTCAAGGCGGCGGCCACCGGCGGCAGCACGATGGTGATCGCTTCCAGGCCGCCGGCCGGGTCTATGGCCGGCACCTCGTCCGCCAGGGCCGTGGCGGCGCAGCCGAGCGCCGCGGCGAGAAGCAATATGGCAAAGCGCGAACTCTTCATCATGCCCCCTTGACCGCCGTGACGTTGACGCTTTCGATCGCGTTGCGCATGTAGCCCGCAGGGTTCCAGGCGGCCTCCGGCGGCTGCGTTTGCCCGGCCTGGTTGGTGGCCTTCACTTGCAGCACGAGGGGGCCGGGCTGGGCCGGCGCGAGCGCGATACTCCATTCGCGGAACGAGTAGTTGCCGAGGTCCTGCCCCAACTGCGCCTCGCGCCAGGTGGCGCCGCCGTCGCTGGAAAACCCCACGCTCTTGATGCCCTTGCCGCCGTCGAAGGCGATGCCCTTCACCACCGTCGCACGGCCCATGGGCACCTGCGCGCCTTCGGCCAGGCTGGTGATGAAGGAACGCACGTTCATGCGGTTGATGGGCACCGTGCGCTCCGGCTTGGTGCCGGGCGCCACGCAGGCGCAGGCGTTGTCCGGTATGCGGTAGCCGGTTGCCATCCAGAAGCCGTCGAACGCCTTGTCGGTCACGGTGATTTCATTCACGTGCTTGACCCAGTAGGTGCCGTAGTAGCCCGGCACGACCAGGCGCAGGGGGTAGCCGTTGAGCAGCGGCAGCGGCTCGCCGTTCATGGCGTAGGCCAGCATGACTTCGCCGTCGAGCGCATGGTCGATGTTCAGCGCCTTGACGAAATCCGGTGTCTCGTCATAGGCCTTGGTGGCGTTGTCGAGGCCGTTGAAGGTGACCTGGACCGCGCCTTCGGCCACGCCGGCGCGGCCGAGCACGTCCTTGAGGCGCACCCCGGTCCAGCGCGCGTTGCCCATGGCGCCGTTGGCCAACTGCCCGCCCTGGATGCGCGGACTGAAAAAACCGCGGCTGTTGCCGGAACACTGGTTGACCGCCACCAGTTCCACCTGCGGCAGCGCTTTCAGTTCGCCGATGGACAGGCTGAGTGGCGTCTTGACGTGGCCGCCCACGGTAAGGCGGAACGTGGCGGGGTCTATGGTGAGGGGGATTTTTGCCAGGTGATAGCGCACGAAGAAAGCGTCGTTCGGCGTCAGCACGCCCTCGTTGAACACGGAAAACGGCGTTTCCAGTTGTGGCGGGCGGCTGGTGAGCTCGATCAGCGGGCGTTTTTGCGGGTATTGGATGAGCGGCCGCGTTCCGTTTTCGAACGGCAGCTCGATGAGCGGAGGGTTGGGCTGAGGCGGTACGCCGATAACCTTGGGAGCAGCCGCAAAAGCCCGCCCCCCGGCCAGACCGGCGAGGCCCAGCGCCCCCGCCCTGCGTATGAATTGGCGCCGACCGGAGCGAAATCCGGGGCGGCCGCTTTCCTCACTCATTGACCCAGCCTCCTGAACCTAGACTATGGAAACGCGCGAAATGCGCCCGTTTATTCGACCTTCTCCACCTGCCCCGCGAACAGCACCATGGGGAAGTTGCGCTTCAGTTCCTTGCTGTAGAAGTTCGACATGGCAATGCCCTTGCTGTAGCGCACCTTGCTGCCCACCGCGAGTTGCAGTTTCGGCCCCGCTACCCATTCGCTGCTGCCGTCGCCCTTGAGCACCTGCAAATAGGTGTAGGCGCCGGTCTGCACCACCTCCTTCACAACACCCTCGTTGGGCAATTGCGAGTTTTGGATCTTGGCTGCTGCGGCCTTGGCTTTGTGCGCGTCCGCCTCCTGGGTGCTGCCCCAGAAGCCGATGTCGCCGGCATCGTTCACCATGGCGTACTCGACACTGGTGAGGTAGCCGTCGCGGTTGGTGCCGCCCAGAATGTAGATGCGGTCCTTGTAGTCGACCACGCTGAAACTTGCCCGCGCTTGCGGCAGCGGCGTGGTGGCCTGCCAAGTGCCGAGTTCGCCGTTCGCGCCCACTTTGGTCTTCTCTATACTGTCGAGATACTCCGCCCCGGACATGCCGCCCAGGGCATACATGTAGCCGCCGTAAGCCGCGGTGGAGAGGCCGTAGCGCCCGGTTTGCATGGGGCTCGCGGCCTTCCATTTTTGCAGCGCGCCGGCCTTGTCGAACTGCGACCACTCCACCGCGGTGACGCCCACGCCTTTCGACTGGTCATGCCCGCCGATGACGTAAGCGGCGCCGCCCACGTTCTTGACGCCGTTAACATAGCGCTGCATGGTCATGACCTCGGGCTCGACTTTCCATTCGCCGAGGCTGCCGTCCGGGCGAAACTCGGCGCTCTCCACCGAATCCAGCAGCACGCCGCCGAAGCCGCCGAACGAATAGAGTTTCTTGTCGGTGGCGGCCAGCTTGGTGCAGCGCCGCACCACCTGCATGTCGCTTTCCTTCTGCCACGGGCCCAGGGTGCCGTCTTTTTCGATCTTGGCGCGCTCCACCGTGCGCAGCAAATGCTTGCCGTAAGGCCCATTGCCGCCTCCGACCACGTAGATGAAGCCGTTGTGCACCACCGCGTCGGTGAAGCCGCGCGCTTCGTTGAGCACGGGTCCGGGCTGCCATGGACTCAGCGAGCCGTCTTTCTGGATCTTGGCGTATTCGGTGGTGGCCAGGAAGTCCCGGCCATCCACGCCGCCGATCAGATAGATGGTGTCGTCCGCCACCACGGCTGCGGCACCGGCACGCGCCACGCTGAACGAAGAGGCCTGTTTCCAGCCCGGGATCCAGGCCTGGCCGCGCATGCTGCCGCAGCCCGAGAGGGCGAAAATAACCAACAAAAACGAGACTGCTGCGGTCTTTCTTATCATGGCTGCGCTTCGAGGAGTTGAGAATGTCGGCGTATTGTACAAGGTTGGATAGGGATTGCCATCCGGCGCCGCTCAGCCGCGAGGCCCCTGTCCGACGATGCCGGCCACCCGCTCCAAATCCTCGGCCGTATTGATGTTGAGGAAGGCATCGGCGTCGGCAAACGGCACCACGACGCGCTTCAAGCCGGACTGCCATTGCCGCACGCGGCGCTCGCCGGATGCAAGGAAGGCATCGAGGTTTTGCGCCAGGTCGCGCCGGCACAGCATGAGCGCATGGTGGACGTCCGACCCCGTGCCGGGAACGGCGACCTGCGCGTCCTCCGCCTCCAGCGCCGCCTGCAGCCGTGCCGCCAGATCCATGGGGAGCAACGGCATATCGCACGGCACGCACAGAACCAGCGGTTCGCTGGCCTCGCGCATGGCGCGCTGCAGCCCTGCCAGCGGCCCGGCGCCGCCCTCCACCTCGTCGCACAGCACCGGCAGGCCGAAGCGGGCATATTGCCCGATATTGCGATTGGCGCTGATGAACAGTTCGTTAACCTGGGGCTTGATGCGCGCTATCACCCTGGCGACGAGCGGCAATCCGTGCAGCTCCAGCAGTCCCTTGTCGGCGCCGTCCATGCGCCGCGCCAGCCCCCCCGCCAGTATCACCGCGCTGATTTTTGCCGCATCGCTCATCGGGCGAGTATAGCGCTTCCGAGCGAAAAGTTTGCACCGCACTCCCGACTCATTCCATTTCCAAATCAAGCGTGAACGCGACGGCGGGCCGCAAATAGTACGGCAAGGCACGCCAACAAAGTGCACGCTTGATTTGGAAATGGAATCAGTCCGACAGGCGCCTGGATTGCCACAGCCAGTACAAAACCGGCAGCACGAACATGGACAAGAGCGGCGCGGTGATCATGCCGCCCAGCATGGGCGCGGCGATGCGCTGCATGACCTCGGCGCCGGTGCCGCCGCCTAGCATGATGGGCAGCAGGCCGGCGACGATCACCGCCACCGTCATGGCTTTGGGCCGCACCCGCAGCGCAGCGCCTTCCAGCACTGCCTGCGCCAGGTCCTTGCGGTTATGCAGCCGGCCCTCGCGCTGGAAGCGCTGCACCGCTTGGTCCAGGTAAATCAGCATCACCACGCCGAACTCCGCCGCCACCCCGGCCAGGGCGATGAAGCCCACCGCCACCGCGATCGACAGGTTGTAGCCCAGCGCGTACACCAGCCACAGGCCGCCGACCAGGGCGAACGGCAGGGTGGCCATGATGAGCAGCGCGCGGCCCACGTTGCGGAACGTGAGGTAGAGCAGCAGCAGGATGATGGCCAGGGTCAGCGGCACCACCAATGCCATGCGCTGGGCGGCGCGTTCCAGGTACTCGTACTGCCCCGACCAGCCCAGCGCGTAACCGGGCGGCAGTTGGATTTGCCCCACCTGCTGCTGCGCCTCCGCCACGTAGGAGCCGAGGTCGCGCCCGCGCACGTCGACGTAGACCCACGAGCTGGGGCGGGTATTCTCGCTTTTCAGCATGGCAGGGCCGTCGGCGATGCGGATGCGGGCGACGGCGCCTAGCGGCACGGTGGCGCCCTTCGCCGTGAGCAACGGCAACTGGCGCAGCTTCTCCAGCGTATCCCGCGTTTCGCGCGGGTAGCGCAGGTTGATGGGGTAGCGCTCCAGGCCTTCCACGGTCTGGCCGATGTTTTCGCCGCCGATGGCGAGCGCCACCGCCTCTTGCACGTCGGCGATATTGAGGCCGTAGCGCGCCGCCCCGAGTCGGTCCGTTTCCACCTCGACGTAACGCCCGGACGCAGTGCGCTCCGCCAGGGCCGAAGTGGTGCCGGGAATGCCCTTGACCACCGCCTCGATGCGGCCGGCGATGGCCTCCACGGTGCCGAGGTCGGGGCCTGATACCTTGATCCCGAGCGGGCTCTTGATGCCGGTCGCCAGCATGTCGATGCGGTTGCGGATGGGCTGCACCCAGACGTTGGAGAGGCCCGGGATTTGCAGCGCCCGGTCCATCTCCGCGATCAGCTTGTCCAGCGTCATTCCGGGCCGCCATTGCGACTGCGGCTTGAGCTGCACCGTGGTCTCGAACATCTCCAGCGGGGCCGGGTCGGTGGCCGTTTCCGCGCGCCCGCTCTTGCCGAACACCCGCGCCACCTCGGGGAAGGCGGCGATCAGCTTGTCGGTCTGCTGCAGCAGTTGCGCGGCTTTGCCCGCCGACAGGCCGGGCAGCGCGGTGGGCATGTAGAGCAGGTCGCCCTCGTCCAGCGGCGGCATGAATTCCGAGCCCAGCCGCTGCATCGGATAGACGGTGGCCGCCACCAGCAGCAGCGCGCCCAGCAGCAGCGTTTTGGGGAATTTCAGGGAGGCATTTATCAGCGGCCGATAGGCGGCGATGAGCCAGCGGTTGAGGGGATTCGCGGACTCCGCGCCTATCCTGCCGCGAATGAAATAGACCATCAGCACCGGCACCAGCGTGACCGACAGCCCGGCAGCGGCCGCCATGGCGTAGGTCTTGGTGTAGGCGAGCGGCGCGAACAGCCGGCCTTCCTGGGCTTCCAGGGCGAACACCGGCAGGAAGCTGGCGGTGAGGATGAGCAGGCTGAAGAACAGCGCGGGGCCGACCTCGACGCAGGCCTCGGCGAGCAGCTTGAGGTGCTCCGCCGGGCTGGGTTTGGCGTCGGGATGCTCGTGCTGCCATGCCTCCAGGTGCTTGTGGACGTTCTCTATCATGACGATGGCGGCGTCCACCATGGCGCCGATGGCGATGGCGATGCCGCCCAGCGACATGATGTTGGCGTTCACGCCCTGGTAGCGCATCACGATGAAGGAGATCAGCACCCCCAGCGGCAGGGCCACCACCGCGACCAGCGCCGAGCGCAAGTGGGCGAGGAACACCACGCACACCAGAGCCACCACCGCGAATTCTTCCAGCAGCTTGTGGCTCAGCGTTTCCACCGCGCGCTCGATCAGGCCGGAGCGGTCGTAGGTGGGCACGATCTCCACGCCTTTGGGCAGGCTCTGCTGCAACGTTTTGAGCTTGGCCTGCACCGCGCGGATGGTGTCCAGGGCATTGCGCCCGGAGCGCATCACCACTACGCCGCCGACCACTTCCCCCTGCCCGTCCAGCTCGGCAATGCCGCGGCGCATTTGCGGGCCGAGCTGCACCCGAGCCACGTCCTTGAGCAGTACCGGCGTGCCGCCGTTGCCCAGGGCCAGCGGGATGTTGCGGAAGTCGTCCAGCGATTTCAGATAGCCGCCGGCGCGCACCATGTACTCGGCCTCGCCCAGCTCCAGCACCGCGCCGCCGCCTTCCTGGTTGGCGCGCTGCACCGCGGCCGCCACGATGGAAATGGGGATTTGCAGGGCGCGCAGGCGCTGCGGGTCGAGCACGATCTGATACTGCTTGACCATGCCGCCGACGGTGGCGACTTCCGCCACGCCGGGCACGCTGCGCAACTCGTATTTGAGGAACCAGTCCTGCAGGCTGCGCAACTGCGCCAGGTCGTGGCCGCCGCTGCGGTCGACCAGGGCGTATTCGTACACCCAACCCACGCCGGTGGCGTCCGGTCCCAGCTCCGGGCGGGCCGCGGCGGGGAGCTTGCCCGCCGCCTGGTTGAGGTATTCCAGCACGCGCGAACGCGCCCAGTACAGATCGGTCCCGTCCTCGAACAGCACGTAAACGTAGGAGTCGCCGAAAAACGAATAGCCGCGCACGGTCTTGGCGCCGGGCACCGCCATCATGGTGGTAGTGAGCGGGTAGGTGACCTGGTCCTCCACCACCCGCGGCGACTGGCCGGGGTAGCTGGTCTTGACGATGACCTGCACGTCGGATAGGTCGGGAATGGCGTCGAGCGGGGTGGTGGCCGCGGCGTATACGCCCCACAGCGTGACCAGCGCGCTGGCCAGCAGCACCAGGAAGCGGTTGGCCAGCGACCAGCGAATCAGGCCCGCAATCATTTGGCCACCCCTTGCAGGCGCTGCAGCGCCCCGCGCAGGCTGGCTTCGGAATCGATCAGGAACTGCCCGGACACCACCACGGTCTGGCCGGGGGCCAGCCCTTCCAGGATTTCGGTCCTGCCGTCGGCCTCGTCGCCGGTCTTTATTTCGACTGCGGTGTAGCGCCCGCCGCCCTCGGCCACGATCGCCACGCTGCGCGTGCCGGTGCCGATGACCGCCTCGCTCGGCACCAGCAAAGACTCCTTGGCTTCGCCGCTTTGGATGCCGACGCGGGCGTACATGCCGGGCTTCAGCTTCAGCCCCGGATTGGGCAGGCGCACACGCACCTGCAGGGTGCGCGTGGTGCCGTCCAGTTGCGGGTAGATGTATTCCACCCTGCCCTTGAGCACGCGCCCTGGCAGGGCCGGCACGTCTATCTCCACCGCCGCTCCTGGCGCCACCCAGCCGGCCTGTGCCTCGGGGACTTCGGCCGTGACCCACACGCTGGACAGGTCGAGCAGCGAAAACATCGGCGTGCCGGGCGTCACCGCCATGCCCTCGCGCACACCCAGTTCGCTCACTATGCCGTCGCTGGTGGCGTACACGGCCACGCGGCGGCTGGCCTTGCCGCTCGCTGCCAGTGCCCGAATCTGCCCGTCGCTCAAGCCAAGCAGCGCCAGCCGGCGCAGCGCCGCCTGCTCCAGGGCACGGTCGGCGGGGTCGCGCTGCGCGGCTTTTGCGGCCAGCAGGTATTCCTCCTGCGCCGCCAGGATGTCCGGCGCATACAGCTCCAGCAGCAGCTGGCCGCGCCGCACCGGGTCGTTCACCGCGCGCACGTAGAGCTTTTCCACCCAGCCCGCCGCGCGCGGCTGCACCACCTCGATGCGGTGCTCGTCCGGGCGCACGTAGCCCACGGTGGTTATGTGCCGGACCAGGCTCCCCGTTTCCACCGGCGCGGTGCGCACCCCAAGGTTCTGCACCATGCGCGGGTCGATCGCCATGCCGCCCGCGCTGCCTTCCTCGTCGGCGTATTTGGGCACCAGCGCCATGTCCATGAAGGGCGACGGGCCAGGTTTGTCGAAGTGGCTGGCCGGCACCATGGGGTCGTACCAGTACAGGATTTTGTGCTCCTTGGGCGCGGCGGCGCTGGCGGCGGACTTGCTTGCGGGTGCCGGTGTGCGGGCGTAGTAGCCGGCGCCGGCAGCGGCGATGAGCGCGATCAGAACCAACAGCATGGTGCGATAGGACATGTTCTTCCCCTTCATTGCGCGAAGTACTGCAACTGCACTTGGGCTTTTTCCTGCGCGACGCGCAGGGCCAGACGCTGCAACTGCGCTTCGAGTTCGGCGCGGCGCGCCTCCAGCACCGCCGCGAGGTCGGCCTGGGCGGCCTGGTAGGCGGCCAGCGCCGCTTCCACCCGCTGCGCGGCATGCGGCAGAACGGCGCTGTCGAACCAGGCGATGCGCTCCGCGGCGGCGTGCCATTCGACGTAGGTTTTTTCCAGCTCCGCGCTTAAGCTTCGCAGCCGGTCTTCGCGCTGGGCACGCGCCTGTTCCAGAGCCGCCTGCTTGGCCGCCAGCAGCCGGTTCTGGCGGTTTTCCGGGAACAAGGGCAAGTCGCGCGCCAGTTGCAGCGAGATCAGGTCGGAACGGCCGGCGGAGCGCAGCCCATAGCTCGCCCCCAGAGTCCAGTCGGACTTGACGGCTTCCCGCGCCAGCGCCACCTCGGCCTGCGCTGCCGCTAACGCCTGGTCCAGCGCGGCGAGCCGGGGGTGGCTGGCGAGCCGCTCGCGTAGCGCCGGCAGTTCCGGCTGGGTTGCGGGCTGCGGCAACTCGTCCGGCCGCGCCCGATGCGCCGTAGCGCCGATCCAGCGCGCCAGATCCGCCTGTGCCGCCGCCCCTTGGTGGTCCAGCTCCGCTTCGCGGTCGTGCAGCAGGTCGAGCGCGCCTTGCACCGCCAGCACTTGCTGCAGATTGCCTTTTCCCACGCCCAGGGCGATGCGCTGCCACTCCAACTGTTTCTGCGCCTCCCGTTGCAAGCCGTGCAGCAGTAACTTGGCTTGCAACGGCTGGTACCAGCCCAGCCAGGCCAGCGCGGCATCGCGCGCCACGGCCCGGCGGCTGTCTTTCAGCTCGACGTGGCTACGTTCGGTTTCCACCCGCGCCCGCTCGGCGTTGAGGCGGCGCTTGTCGCCGCCGGGTATGCCCTGCTCGATGCCTATGCTGGCCGTGGTCATAGGTTCTTCGGTCAGGCTCAGGCCGTTGCTCGGCACGTTGGCCAAGCCCAGCGTGAGCCGTGGGTCGGGCAGTTCGCCGGCGGCCGCCGCGCTGTGCCGGGCGGATTCCATGGCGGCGCTTTTTTCGGCCAGCAGCGGCTGGTTTTCCAGGGCAAGCCGAACGGCTTCCGCCAGGGCCAGCCGGGTTTCTGCAACGGGGTTAGGTGCCGCCGCCGGCGGAGCAAGGTTCAAACGCAGACCGTCGTCGGCCCAGGCGGGCGCGGCAAGCAGCAAGGCCGCCAACGCGGCCATCAATCGGTAGGTCATGGCAAAGCACTCCACGGTATCGTCAGGCGGCAGCACGCCGCCAAAGGGTCAACGAAACCGGGAAAGGCTAAAAGCGGAATCTCTGGTGCAGGATGGAGAGGGGAGGCCCGGTGACGCGGGCCAGGAGCAGCGGCTGGAAACCGGCTGCCGGCGCCGCCGCCACGGGAAGTGCTGGAAGCGTAAGCGCCGCTGTCGAGGCTGCCGGCAAGGCGGGCAGAGGCTGGTGCTGGTCGACCAACTGGTAGCCTTCCAGGCAATGTGCCAGACAACCGTTGGGCGAGGTTTCCTGCTGGTGGCAGGGCGGCATGTCCTGCTCGTAAGCCTGGGCCGGCGCCGCATCCGGCAGCACGCACGGCTGTGCCGCCAGCGCCGCCTGGGCGAACAGCAAGGTCGCCAGCAGCACGCGGGCTAAACTCGGCAAAGACTTGCGGGAAAAATATCGCATGGTGCCAGTTTAGGCCGCCGGGACGCTGCGGCGCAAGGTCGGGTGTCCGATACCATCGTCGCCGGCGCCCCCCTTTCCGTCCTACTTCTCGATACGCTGAAACAAACGGAACCGTTCCGAGTTATCGCCGGGACGGGCACCGTCCCAGATTTGACGCCATTGTTGGCCGGGGCTGGGGTTCTGGTCTGCGGCAGAGCCCTGAATGAGTAGCAACTCGCAGGCAGGCGTGCCGGTGAGTTCCACACGCCGCGTCAGAATCCCGGCGTTGTATTCCAGCAGTGCGCGTTGCGGTTCCCCCAGGCTCCGGCTCGCCAGGCAGTCGTAGTGCGCCGGCAATGCCTCGGTCAGGGAGGCGATCATGGAGCGGTAGCTCTTGCCGGTATCCACCCAGGAAACGAACAAGGTCATCAGCAACCCCCACATCATGGTCATGCCCGCAGCCCAGACGATGACGGGACGCTGCTTCGATGGTTTCAATCTTGCCACCGCAATGATCCAGGCCAGCGTATAAACGAGCGCAACGCCAAAAACCAGGCCGTTGAAGCCGGGCGTGTAGCCTGGCTGCATCTCGTCGAGGTGGGCGGAAAGATGGGCGGGTATGCCGAATTCGAGCGCGACCCAATAGAACCAGATCACCCCGGCGAAGAACATGAAACCCGTGGTGCCGAACCAGTACAGCGCACCCACCGCACCGCGCCGCAACGTATCCACGCCCGCTGCGGCAAGCATGGCCAGCGGCAGCAGCAGCGGCATTGCGTAGAGGTCGCGGGCATCCGAGGCGAAGCTCAGCACGGCAAGCGTCACCAGAAAGGCGGCGACGGGCAACTGGATTTCGGGTGTGCGCAAAGCGGCGAGCTTGCCGCGCCACAACGTCCACAGCGCCAGAGGCAGCGCGGGCCAGGCGTACCACGGCAATATCTTCAAATAGAATATCGGTTCCGACCCGGGGCCGAGCCCGGAAAATCCGAGAAAGCGCCCGAAGTTGTTGGTCCAGAGCCAGTCCATGAACAACTGCGGCGAACGCTGGTAAAGAGCCCAGGGCCACAGCGTGAGCCAGGGCAGGACGGCGGCGGCGGCCACCAGCAGGCTCACCGCGTAGCTCCTGCTGCGCCAGTGTTTGGACAGGGCGGGCAGCAGGAGCGCGACGATGCCGATGACACCCGGTTCGAGCAGGCCCTTGGACATGAAACCGATGCCCACCCCGGTTCCCAGCCACAATCCGCCCGGCACGCCGCGCCGCAAGGAAAGCGCGAGGCCGTACAAGGCGATGGCGAAGCCCGCGAACAGGGCGACATCGGTCACCAGTTGGTGCGAGCGCACCAGCAGGCCCAGGGAGCCGATCAGCACCAGCGCCGTGGTCCAGCCACAGCCTTTGCCGAACAGCTCGCGCCCGGCAAGTCCGGCGAACCCGAGGGCGAGCGCCATGTAAAAGGCGCTGGCGAGGCGCGCCGCGTCGTGCAGCGGCAATGCTGGGGAGAAGACACGGGCAAACGCCGCCGCCGTAAGGTAGTAAAGCGGCGGCTTTTCCATGAAGGGCTCGCCCGCCAGCGTGGGCACCACCCAGTCGCCGCTCTTGAGGATGTGGTTCACCAGGCCGAAGCTGTAGGCTTCGTCGGGCTTCCACGGGTCGTGCCCGACCAGCCCCGGCAGTATCCACGCGAGGCACAGCAGGCCCAGCAGGAATGGCGCGAGGTAGCGCCTCAAACCCGCGCTCGCGAACTCTTCGTCGTCCCGGACGTGCAGCATTCTCATCAGGCTTTGACGGCGGCGGCCACGCGCGGCGGGATGCGCTCGATGAGGCGCGGGTCGAACGGCTTGGGCAGGATGTATTCGGGGCCGAAGGACAGGGCGCTGACGTTGTAGGCTTGCAGCACCTCGGCCGGAACCGGTTCGCGCGCGAGTTCGGCCAGCGCCTTGACCGCGGCGATCAGCATGTCGCGGGTGATCTCCTTGGCGCGCGCGTCGAGCGCCCCGCGGAAGATGAAGGGAAAGCCCAGCACGTTGTTGACCTGGTTGGGGAAATCCGAGCGTCCGGTGGCCATGATGAGGTCGTTGCGCGCAGCGTGCGCGTCGACCGGCATGATTTCCGGGTCGGGGTTGGCAAGGGCGAAAACGATCGGCTTGGCGGCCATGCTTCTCACCATTTCCGTGCTCACCAGGTTGGGGCCGGACACGCCGACGAAGACGTCGGCGCCCGCCATGGCATCGGCCAGCGTGCGCTTGTCGCTGACGCGCGCGAATTCCTGCTTGTAGACGTTGAGATCGGTGCGCCCGCTGTGGATCACGCCCTTGCTGTCCACCAGCAGGATGTTTGCGGCGCTGGCGCCCATGGCCATCAACAAACGCATCGAGGCGAGTCCGGCGGCACCGGCGCCCAGGCACACGATGCGCGCATCCGCCAGGCGCTTGCCCTGCACTTCCAGCGCGTTGATCAGGCCGGCGCAGATGATGACCGCGGTGCCATGCTGGTCGTCGTGGAACACGGGGATGTCCAAGCGTTCGCGCAGCGCCTTTTCGATCTCGAAGCAGTGCGGCGCGGCGATGTCTTCAAGGTTGATGCCGCCGAAGGTGGGGGAAATGTACACCACGGTATCGATGAACGCCTGCACGCTGGGTGCTTCGACTTCGATGTCGAACACGTCGATGTCGGCAAAGCGCTTGAACAGCACCCCTTTGCCCTCCATCACCGGCTTGCCGGCGAGCGCCCCGACGTTGCCCAGCCCCAGCACCGCGGTGCCGTCGGTGATCACCGCGACCAGATTGCCCTTGCTGGTGTAACGGTAGGCGTTTTCCGGATCGCGGTGGATTTCGCGCACCGGTTCCGCCACTCCCGGCGTGTAGGCGAGGGCAAGGTCCAGCGCCGTGGCGCAAGGCTTGGAGGATTCGACCGAGATCTTGCCCGGCTTGGGAAACTGGTGATAGGCGAGTGCTTGCTGACGCTTGTCCATAGGATCCTAGTTAGTGGTGACGATTTTAAGAGTCTGCCCGGGCTGCGGCTCGCCCTTGGGATAGGCATTGTTCATCAGGCGCAGATAGCCTTCCGCATTCTTGTCGAGAGGCAACTGGCGTGCCAGTTCGGCAAAGGTCGCGCCTTTTTGCGCGGTGACGGTGCGAATTCTGAACGGCTTGATCAGCTTGCGGTCGGCGTCGCTGAGCGTGCGGAAGCTGCGCATGGCGGTTTCCATGGCATCGCGGTAGCGGTCGAACACTGCCGGCGACTTGCCGCTGCCGGCCAGAACATACGCCCTGTTTTTCAGATACACCGTGCTCACCTTGAAAGGCCGGCCCTGCCTGGCTCCCGTCGCGATGGCGCCGGGCAGGCCATTGATGCTGGCGGCTTCGATCTGGCTGCCCGGATCCGGCTTGAGGGCAGTGCGCAGGAATTCCGCAGGCTTGACGTCGGGTTGCTTCGCCACGTGCAACTCCAGCGCGCCGTCTCCCGCCGGACTTTGTGCCCGCAGCGCGTCGGGGCGGTTCTGGATAGCCCATTCGCGGGGAAACTCCAGAGTGAAGTCCAAGCCCTCGTGATAAAAGGAGCGGCCCCGCACCACGCCCTGCTCCGGGCTGTCGCCGAAAATCACGCCGTTCATCTGCGCCAGGTAGGCAGCGCGCCCTTCCTCGGCGTTGGGCTGCGCCAGGTGGCTGGCTTCGCCCACCACCTGCTGCAGCCGCGTGTCGTTGTCCGGGTGGCTGGCGAAAAGACCGTGGTAACGCCGCGGCGCGCGGCCTTCCTGCTTGGCGACTGCGGCGTCGAACAACTCCTGGTTCTTCAGCACGCCGATCACGCGCACCATCGCCTGCGGATCGTAGCCGGCGCGCGCCAGGTATTGCGCTCCCAGGCGGTCCGCTTCCAGTTCGTGCTCGCGTCCGTAGCCCGACAGCAGTGCGCCGCCCAGCGTGCCGAACAGGTCCTGCGCGCCGGGGCTGCGCAGCTCAGGCACCAGAATGGCGCCCAGAGCGATGCCGATGTTGGCCGCCATGCCGGCGCTGTATTGCTGCACGCTGTGGCGCGCCGTGACATGGCCAATCTCGTGCCCGATCACGGCGGCCACCTCGGCTTCGGAATTGAGGTAGGCCATGATGCCGCGAGTAATGTAGATATAGCCGCCGGGCAGCGCGAAAGCGTTGATCTCCGGGCTATCCACGACCGTGAAATGGTAGCTCAACTGCGGGCGATGGCTCTTGCTCGCCAGCCGTTGGCCGACGCGGTCGACGTATTGCTGCAGGGCGGGCAGGTCGTACGCCCCGTATTCCTGCCGCACGTCGGCGTCGCTCTTGCGGCCGAGTTCCATCTCCTCGGCTTCCGACATCATCACGAAATTCTGCCGTCCCGTCACCGGATTCTGCGCGCAGCCCGCAAGCAGCAGCAAAGCCGCAAAGCTGATGACCAGCCGCATGTGCAGAGAGGATTTCATGGCGTGGTATTTTACGGCAAGAAAGCAGGATGGCGGAAAAGCGAAAAGGCAGCCTGGGCTGCCTTTTCGTCCGGGTCCTGCTCAACCGGCTCTTTACTTCATGCCGTACTTCTGGCGGAATTTCTCGACGCGTCCTGCGGTGTCGACAATCTTCTGCTTGCCCGTGTAGAACGGGTGGCACTCGGAGCAGACCTCGATGGTCAGATCCTTGCCCATCACGGAGCGGGTCTTGAATTTATTGCCGCAGCTGCATGCCACGTTGATTTCATTGTAAGTCGGGTGAATTTCCGCTTTCATGGTCTGTCCTTGGCTTAAGGTCTCGGCCACGCTGGCCGTATTTCTGAGAACGCGAGATTATGCCCTAAGTTCCCGTCCTTGGCAATCCCGCTTAGCCTCTGCGCATCGAGTCGAAGAAGAGGCGCCCGGACTCGGCGGGCGCAGCCTGGGGCGGGAAGGGCGTCCGGACTTCGAGTCCACAGGCCGGCTATCCACGCCGCATCGAGTCGAAGAAGTCCCCGTTGTTCTTGGTCGCCTTGATTTTGTCCAGGAGGAATTCGGTCGCTTCCATGTCGTCCATTGGGTAAAGCAGCTTGCGCAGCACCCAGATTTTCTGCAGGACGTCGGGCTTGATCAGCAACTCTTCCTTGCGCGTGCCGGAGCGGTTGACGTTGATCGCCGGATAGATGCGCTTCTCGGCCATCTTGCGGTCGAGGTGGATCTCCATGTTGCCGGTGCCCTTGAACTCCTCGTAGATCACGTCGTCCATGCGCGAACCGGTATCCACCAGCGCCGTGGCGATGATGGTGAGCGATCCGCCTTCCTCGATATTGCGCGCCGCGCCGAAGAAGCGCTTGGGGCGCTGCAAGGCGTTGGCATCCACGCCGCCGGTGAGCACCTTGCCGGAGGCCGGCACCACGGTGTTGTAGGCGCGCGCCAAACGGGTGATGGAGTCGAGCAGGATCACCACGTCCTTCTTGTGCTCGACCAGGCGCTTGGCCTTCTCCAGCACCATTTCGGCAACCTGGACGTGGCGCGTGGCCGGCTCGTCAAACGTGGAGGAAACCACTTCACCGCGCACCGAGCGCTGCATTTCCGTGACCTCTTCAGGCCGTTCGTCGATCAGCAGCACGATCAAATAACATTCGGGGTGGTTGGCAGCGATGGAGTGGGCGATGTGTTGCAGCATCACGGTCTTGCCGGATTTTGGCGACGCCACCAGCAGCCCGCGCTGACCCATGCCGATCGGCGCGACGATATCGATGATGCGCCCGGTATTGTTCTCTTCGCTGCCGATCTCGCGCTCCAGTTTGAGCGGTCGGTTGGGGAACAGCGCGGTGAGGTTCTCGAACAGTATCTTGTGCTTGGAGTTTTCCGGCGGCTCGTCGTTGACCTTGTCCACCTTGACCAGCGCGAAGTAGCGCTCGCCTTCCTTGGGGGTGCGTATCTCGCCCGCGATGCTGTCGCCGGTGTGCAGGTTGAAGCGGCGGATCTGCGAGGGCGAGACGTAGATGTCGTCGGTACCCGCCAGGTAAGAGGTATCGGGCGAGCGCAGAAAGCCGAAACCGTCGGGCAGCACCTCCAGAGTACCTTCGCCAAAAATGCTCTCGCCTTTGCGCGCCTGGTTTTTCAGCAGGGCGAAGATCAGATCGTGTTTGCGCAAGCGGTTGGCGCCGTCGATCTCGCTGGCCATATCGAGCAGTTCTGTGACGTGGAGTTGCTTTAATTCGGACAAATGCATAGCAGGGAACTCGCGGCTTTTTTGAGAACTCAAAAAAGTGGATAGGGAAAATTATGGTGGGGGAGAAGTAGCGCCTGGACCCGGCTCAGAGCATTCCGGGTTTCTGGAATGCCCTAGTTCTAAGAAGGCGATCAAGCGGGCAGAATAAACACTTCAAACGTTGCTGTCAATAAATGCCGTCAGTTGGGATTTGGACAATGCGCCCACTTTGGTGGCTTCCACGTTACCGTTCTTGAAAATCATCAGGGTCGGGATGCCGCGGATGCCGTATTTCGGCGGTGTGGCCTGGTTTTCGTCGATGTTGAGTTTGGCAATCTTGAGGCGTCCTGTGTATTCCTGGGCCACTTCGTCCAGGATAGGCGCGATCATCTTGCACGGCCCGCACCAGTCCGCCCAATAGTCCACCAGGACGGGCAGTTGCGCTTGCAACACCTCGGCTTCGAAAGTGTCGTCGGTGACGTAATGTATGTGCTCGCTCATGAGGGCCTCGTTAAAAGGAAATGTTGGAATACGGGAAGTTGCGGGGATGGTCAATTCTGTACGCAGTCGCTATCCTAACCAAAAAGAATTGCCAAGGGAAGCACCCATGTTTCTGCTCAAACTTTTTCTCAGCCTGGCCGTTCTCGCGGGGGCGGCCGAAGCGGCCAAGCGCTCTCCCTTTGTGGGCGCGCTGATTATCGCCCTCCCCTTGACCTCCATGCTGTCCATGATATGGCTGTATTGGGACACCCAGGATTCGGCCAAGGTGAGCGCGTTCGCCCGCGACATCTTCTTTCTGGTACCGCCCTCGCTCGGGTTTTTCCTTCCCTTCCTGCTGGAACCGCGCACCCACTGGTCTTTCTGGGTGAATTTCGGAGCAGGTCTGGCGGTCATGTCCGGCGGGATGCTGCTGCTTAGGTTTCTGTTAAAATAGCAGCTAACAGGGAAACAACAAGGAAACAACTCACCATGACCTACGTAGTTACCGAATCCTGCATCCGCTGCAAATACACCGACTGCGTCGAAGTATGTCCGGTGGACTGCTTCCGCGAGGGTCCCAACTTCCTGGCGATCGACCCGGACGAGTGCATCGACTGCACCCTGTGCGTGGCGGAATGCCCGGTGGAGGCGATTTTTGCGGAAGACGACGTACCCGATGACCAGCGCCACTTCATCGCTCTGAACGCCGAGTTGGCGCGCACCTGGAAGCCCATCATAGAGCGCAAGGATGCCCCGCCGGACGCCGATCAATGGGCGGAAGTGAAAGACAAGCTGCACCTGCTGGAACGATGAACCGCCCGGGCATGGTCTGAACACGCGCATGCCCACTTCCCACCTGCTGGACACCGCAGCGCGCGAAATCGTCGCGCGCGAGCAGGCGCGCCTGCCCAACCTCGCTGCCGTTACCGTCGTCCTGCCCAACCTGCATGCCGCGCAGGGGCTGGAGGGCGCGCTCAGCCGGGCGGCGCGGCAACCCACGCTGCTCCTGCCCCGTATCGTCACGCTGCAAAGCTGGGCCGCCGGCGCTACGGTCGAGGTCGACGTGGTGCCCGACAGCCGCCGCGGCGCGATGCTGTACCAAGCGCTGCGGGAGCGCGGCTGGTTCGCGCAAGCTGACCTGTGGGGGGTGGCGCAGGAGCTGCTGCGCCTGTTCGACGAACTCACGGCGCACAGCGTAGCCCTGCCCTCCAGCTTCGACGATTTCGCCGCCCAGTTGCGCGCGGCCTATCAGGCGCGCGCCGGCGAGTCGCTGCACTTCGAGGCGCGCCTGGTGCACGAGCTTTGGTACGCCATGAGCCGCGACCAGCAAGGGCGCATCGACCCCTTGACCCATTACCACCTGCGCCTGTCCGAGCTGGCACGCGGCGTTGCCGGCCCAGTGTATGGCATCGGCTTGTCCGACCTGACACCGGCCGAGGCGGGCTTTTTCGCGGCCTGCGCCGAGCGTCAGCCTACGCACTTGTTCCAGCACGCCGACTTATCCGGCGCAACAGCCGGTGCGGTCGTCGATCTTCTCGAAACCGCGTGGCCCAGCGAAGCCCCGCACTCGGCACTCAGCACTCAGCACCCAGCACTCATCTCGCGCGCCCAGCGGTTGCGCCAACGCCACACCCACAGCCCGCTTGCCGGTTCCTGCACGCTGTTCGGCGCGCACAGCATGGAGCAGGAAGCGCAGGCAGTCGACGTCAAGGTGCGGCAACTGCTGCTCGCCGGCAAGACGCGCATCGCCGTGGTGGTGCAGGACCGCATGGTGGCGCGGCGCGCACGCGCGCTGCTGGAACGCGCCGAGGTGCTGGTGGAGGATGAAACGGGCTGGACTTTTTCCACCATCGCCGCCAGCACCGCGGTGATGCGCTGGCTGGAAGTCCTTTCCAGCCGCTTCTATTACCAGGAACTGCTGGACTTCCTCAAATCGCCCTTCGTGTTCGCCGACTGGCCGGCGGCGCGGCGCAAGCAGGCCGTGTACGAACTGGAGCGCCTGGTGCGCAAGCACGGCGTGGTGTCGCACCTGGGACATTACATCAAGCTGGTGCGCGGGGAGGCGGAAGGGGCGGATGCGCTGGAACTGCTGCTGCGTCTGGAGCAGGCACGCGCCGTCGTGGGCCGCTCGGCGCGGTCGCTGCAATCATGGCTGGGGGCGCTGCTGGAAAGCCTGCAACTGCTCGGGGTGGCGCCAGCGCTGCAAAGCGATGCCGCCGGACAGCAGTTGCAGCAACTGCTGGCGCGCTTGCGCCTGGAACTGGAGCACGACCAGGGCAAGTTCAGCTTCGGCGAGTGGCAACGCTGGCTGAACCAGCAACTGGAGGGCGCGACTTTTCGCGATGTGGGCATCAAGAGTCCGGTGGTATTCACCCACCTGGCGGCGACGCGGCTGCGGCGTTTCGACGCCGCCATCCTGGTCGGCTGCGACGCCGCGCATCTGCCCGCGCCGGGCCGTGCCGGGGCCTTTTTCAACCAGTCCGTGCGGCAACAGTTGGGGCTGCCGACGGTTGCCTCCGAGCTGCATTTATTGCAGGAGGATCTAGTCGCGCTGCTGCGCAACTGCGCAACGATATTCGTGACCTGGCAGGCGGCCAAGAACGCCGAGCCCAACTTGTTGAGCCCGTATTTCGAGCGTCTGGAAACCGTGCATGCGATCGCTTGGGGCTGCGGGCTGCGCGACGAGGAAATGGCGCGGGTGCTGCCGCTGGCGCAGGTGGATGCTCCGGGCCGGACTGCGAGCGAGGCCTGTCCCGTTTGCCGCAGCGGCAACCCGCGTCCGGCCCTGCCTCAGGCGCTGGTGCCGCAGTCCATCACGGCGAGCGGCTACAACAGCCTGCTCGCCTGCCCCTATCAGTTCTATGCGCGCCATGCGCTACGCCTGAACGAACTCGACGAAGTGCAACTGGAGCTGGAAAAACAGGATTACGGCACTTACGTGCACGACATCCTGAGCCGCTTCCACACGCGCTATCCGGCGCTCGCAGGCCACAGCCGCGCCAGCCTTGAGCAGGCGCTGAACGAGATCACGCAGCAGGTGTTCGCCCAGGCCATCCAGGCCAATTACCTGAGCCATGCCTGGGCGCTGCGCTGGACCTCGTTGGTGCCTTCCTATCTCGACTGGCAACTGGAGCGCGAGCGGCAGGGCTGGCACTGGCTGGGGGGCGAGGTCGCGCGGCAACTGCAAATCGGGCTGGACGACGAGCGCCTTCTCATCCTCAAGGGCCGGCTGGACCGGGTCGACGCCAAGGAACACGAGGGCGGCCGGCAACTTGCCGTGCTCGATTACAAAACGCAGAGCAAGGCCAGGCTGAAGGCGAAGCTGGCTGTGCCGGGCGAAGACGTGCAGTTGCCCGTGTACGCCCTGCTGCTCGACGATGCGGTGGCGGAGGCCGCCTTCGTCTGCCTCGATCGCGACAAGACGGAGGCGGTGGTATTCCCCGACGACCTCGGCGAACTGAGCCAGCAGGTGCTGCAACGGCTGCGCGAGCTGTTCGGCGAAATGCACCACGGCGCGCCGCTGCCGGCGCAGGGTGCCGACGAGATGTGCGGCTATTGCGAAATGCGCGGGTTGTGCCGCAAGGACTATTGGCAGGCATGAACGACTCTTTCAACCACAAAGCCCTGGACCCCGCCCGCAGCGTGGTGATCGAGGCCTGCGCCGGCAGCGGCAAGACCTGGCTGCTGGTGTCGCGCATCGTGCGGCTGCTGCTCGCCGGCGTGGCGCCTTCGGAGATACTGGCCATCACCTTCACGCGCAAGGCGGCGCAGGAGATGGAGGCGCGCCTGCGCGACTGGCTGCGGCTGCTGGCCCTGGCGCCGGACGACGACGTGCGCGAGTTCCTGCGCGAGCGCGCAGTTGCCGACGAGGACATAGACGCGCTGCTGCCCGAGGCGCGCGGCCTGTTCGAAACGATGCTGACGGCTGCACCCGGCATCGCCATCAACACCTTTCACGGCTGGTTCCTGCAACTGCTGCAACGCGCGCCCGCCGCCGCAGGCAGCATGGGCGCGGTGGCGCTGCTGGATCAGACCTCCGCGCTGATCGACGAAGCCTGGCAGGGGTTCGCCGAGGACTTGCAGGACCAGCCCGACGGCGAGCTGGCATGCGACCTCAACGACCTGTTCCGCGACTACGGCCTGGCCAACACGCGCGCCCTGCTGCTGGCCTTTTTGCACAAGCGCGCGGAATGGTGGGCCTACACGGCGGGCCAGCCGGATGCGCTGGCCTTTGCCGAAGCGCGTCTGCGCGAGAATTTGCAGGTCGACCCGGACACCGACGTCGCGGCGCAACTGTTTGCCGAAACCGCGTTCCTGGCCGACCTGCAAGCCTCAGCCGGGCTGCTGGAGGCCAACACCGCCGGCGACAAGGCGCATGCGGCCAATCTGCTGCAGGCGCTGCAAGCGCCCGATCCGGCGCAGCGCCTCGATGGCGTGTTTGCGGTGTTTTTCACCAAGACCGAGCGCAAGCCGCGCGAGCGCAAAGCCAGCGATGCGCAGGCCAAGCGTTTGGGCGAGAGCGGCCAGGCGCGCCTGCTCGATCTGCACCGCAGCATTTGCGAGCGGTTGCAGGCGGCGACCGACGCGCTCGCCGAGCAGCAGGCCTACCGCTTCGGCATGGCCGGGCTGCGCTGCGGAACGGCGCTGCTGGAGCACTACCAGCGCCTCAAGAGCGAGCGCCAGGCGATGGACTTCACCGACGTGGAATGGCGCGTGCACCGCCTGCTGACCCACTCCGACCACGCCGAATACATGCAGTACAAGCTCGACAGCCGCTACCGCCACATCCTGCTGGACGAATTCCAGGACACCAATCCGCTGCAGTGGCAGGTGCTGCGCTCGTGGCTGGACGCCTCCAGCGCCGCCGGCACGCGCCCGACGGTATTCCTGGTCGGCGACCCCAAGCAGTCCATTTACCGCTTCCGCCGCGCCGAAGCCCGGCTGTTCGAGATCGCCGCGGATTTCCTGGAACACGATTACGGCGCCCACCGCCTCGCGCAAAACACCACGCGCCGCAACGCCCCCGCAGTGCTCGCCGCGGTCAACGCGGTATTCGCCCGCGAGCCCGATTTCAAGCACTTCCAGCCGCACCAGGCACACCACACGGAACTCCCCGGCCTGGTCGAAGTGATGCCCATCGCAGCCGTCGAGCCCGACTCGGCACTCAGCACCCAGCACTCAGCACTCGCTTTACGCAACCCCCTGCACGAGCCGCTTGCCGCCGCCGAGGACACCCCGCACGCAGTGGAAGCGCGCCAGCTCGCCGCACGCTTGGGCGAGATCGTCGGCCACTGGCTGGTGCAGGACGAGAGGACCGGACCGCGCCTGGCCGAGCACCGCGACATCATGCTGCTGGTGCGCGGCCGCACCCATCTGGTCGCCTACGAGCAGGCGCTGAAGGCGGCGCGCATCCCCTTCGTCAGTTCGCGCCAGGGCGGGCTGCTGGATACGCTGGAGGCGGGCGACCTGACCGCGCTGCTGGAATTCCTCATCACCCCGTTTGCCGACCTGCGCCTGGCGCGGGTGCTGCGCTCGCCGCTGTTCGCCGCGAGCGACGACGACCTCATGGCGCTGGCGCAACTGCCGGAGCCCGCCGACGGCGCGAGGCTGAACTGGTGGCAGCGGCTGCGGCAGATTGTTGCCGCCGGCAGCGGCAGCGCAGCCCTGCGCCGGGCCGCCGCACTGCTGGAAGGCTGGCGCGAACTCACCGACAAGCTGCCGGTGCACGACCTGCTCGACCGCATCTATTTCGAGGGCGACCTGCTGCGGCGCTACCAGGCGGCGCTGCCGGAGGCCATGCACGCCGGCGTGCTTTCCAACCTGCACGCCTTCATGGAACTGGCGCTCAACGTCGAAGCCGGGCGCTACCCCAGTCTGCCCCGATTCCTCTTCGAACTCGCCAACCTGTCCCGCGCTCCCGGCCAGGAAGCGCCCGACGAAGGCGTTATCGGCGACATCGGCAACGCCGTGCGCATACTCACCGTGCACGGCGCCAAGGGATTGGAAGCGCCCATCGTCTGGCTGCTCGACGCCGACGGCGGCACCGGCCGCAGCGACGCCTACGCGGTGCTGCTGGACTGGCCGCCCGACAGCGCCGCCCCTACGCACTTCTCCCTGTACGGCAACAAGCAGTCGCGCGGCAAGGCCCGCGACGCCTATTTCCAGGCCGAGGCGGAAATCGAGCGGCGCGAGGACCTCAACCTGCTCTACGTCGCCATGACCCGCGCCCGCCAGGCATTGATCGTGTCTGCCGCATCCACCAAGGGCGACGACGGCTGGTACGGAAAGGTAAAACGGAGTGCTGAGTCCTGTGTGCTGAGTGCTGAGTTGGGAGCAGCGGCGGCTCAGGGCTCGGCGCTTCGCACTCAGGACTCAGAACTCAGGACTCAGCACTCCGCACTCAACACTCAGGACTCACAACTCAGGACTCGCCTCACGATCGGCACGCGCGAGGCTGCGGGAATCAGCGCGGCGCGGCGCTATGGCATCAACCTGCATCTGCTGCTGGAGCACCTGGCGCCGCCGCGTGCTGCGCCGGGCAAGGCGGCGTTGCGGGGCATGCTGGGGATGGCGGAGGAGGAGTTCGAGCCGCTCTGGGCAGACGCCATGGCGGTGCTGGGTGCGGCATCGCTGCGGCGTTTCTTCGACCCGGCGCAGTACCTCAATGCCTACAACGAACTGCCTTACGCCACCGCCGGGGGCGACAGCCGGCGCATCGACCGGTTGGTGGAATTCGAAGACAGCGTGTGGATACTCGATTACAAGACCACCGAGGCCGCGCAGGAGAAAGACCTGGAGCGTTGCGCCGCGCCTTACCGCGGGCAGTTGCGCGAATACCGGGCGGCATTGCAGCCGGTGTATCCGGGCAAGCCGGTGCACTGCGCGCTGATCTTCAGCGACGCCCGGTTCTACCTGTTGCGGGATTAATCCTAGAAAAAGCAGTTCACCACAGAGTCACAGAGGCACAGAGTTGAAACGGGGTAGGCAGGGATGGGCGGCTTTATCGCCCAACTCGCAAAAACAAGGAAAAAATCCTGTGCACATCGTTCACCAGTTTGGTGACCGTAAGTTTTTCGGCAACCTATTGTTTGCTCAGTGCCTCTGTGACTCTGTGGTGAACGAACTGCGGTTTTTAGGTTAATTCGCGGCTATCGCATTCCCGAGGGCGCTCCGACGAACAGGCCTTGCGCGCCGTCCACCCGCAGGTTGCGCAGCACTTCCAGTTCTTCGGCGGTTTCCACGCACTCGGCGATCACCTTGATGTTCAGCCCATGGGCGATTCCCGTCAGCGCCTGCAGGAAGAACTGGCCGTCGTCGTTGCGATCGAGGTGGCGGATGTAGCTGCCGTCGATCTTGATGTAATCCACGGCCAGACTGCGCAGATGGCCGAGCGATGCGGTGCTGTGCCCGAAGCGGTCGACGCCGAAACGGGCGCCCGCTTGCTGGATGCGCGCAATGGCGGCCTTGCCCGCGTCGAAGTCGTCCAGCAGCGCGAGCTCCGCGATTTCGAACGCCAGGCGGCGCGCGGCGGCGGGATGCGCCGCAAGTTGCGCGCACAGCCAGTCCACGAAAGCCGCACTGCGCAGCGACGGCCCCGAGAGATTGACGGCAAGCTGTTCCGGCATGCCGGGATGCGTTTGCAAATGGGCCAGCGCCTTGGCGACCACCTGCTTGTCGATCTCGGGGGCGAGGCCTTGCCTGTTGGCCGTCGGCATGAACACGCCGGCGGGTTGCAGGATGCCGTCCGCGGCGGCGATGCGGGCCAGCGCCTCGTGGTGCATGATGGCGCCGCCGTCGGTCGCGCTCACCGGCTGGAAATGCAGGACGATGCCGTCGTTCCCGAGCGCCGTTTCGATGAGGGCTTTGCGCGCCGAAGCGCTCAGCGCCAGGCGCGGTGCCAGCGGCTCGCCACCGTGCAGACGCCAGCAGCTCTTGCCGGCCTCTTGCGCAGCCGCCAGCGCCATGTCGGCGGCGGCGAGCGGCGCAGAAGCATTTTGGCCGGTGTGGCAAAAAGCGATGCCGATGTAGGCCGGCGTGCCTTCCTCGCCAGCCTGTGTCCCCTTGAGTGCGGCGACGATGGCGTCGCCCAGGGCGGCGATTTCGTCAGCCCCGATGTCCGGCACCAGCATGGCGAATTCCGGGCCGTTGAGGCGCCCCAGCAGGCAGCGCTCGTGCGTACAGCAGACCGAGCCCAGCGCCTGTGCGGCGCGCTGCAGGGCCATGTTTCCCGCCGCATGGCCATGCTTGTCGTTGTATTCCTCGAAGCGGTCGAGGCGCACGAAAACCAGCGCGCCCGCGGAAAATTCCTCCGCGGAGCCGAGCAGGTGGTCGAGCCGCTCGCGGAAGCTGCGCCCGTTGGCGAGCCCGGTCACGCCGTCCTGGTAGGCCTTGGCGCGCATTCTTGCCGCCAGCGCCGTCTGCTCGCCGAGCATGCGTGCGACCGCGACGCACATCGTGTTCATGGCTTCCGCAACGCGCCGCAGTTCGCGCGCCCAGGGGAGTTTCTTGAGCGTCGCGAACTCGCGCCGCGCAACGCCCAGCGCCTGCCGTTCCATGTCCGCCAGCGGGGCGAGCGCCAGGCGCACGGCCAGCGCCACCAGCAGAAAGGCGGCAATCCCTACCGCAACCACCCACCAGAACGCCTGCACCGAAACGTGCCACAGCTCCTTGTAGGCAAAACCGGGATGGCTCACCACGTCTATGCTCCCCGCCTGATTCCAGCCGCGCATGATCAAGGCGTGGCCTTCCGGGGTGGCTAGCGTAAACGTACCGGTAAACCAGGCGGGAACCTCCTTGACCCAGAGCGGCTGCTTGCGCTCGACCAGAATGGCGCCGGAAGTGCTGCGTATCACGATGCTCCGGTAGTAGCCGCGGTCGAAGATGGCGTCGACCATGGAATTCATGGTGGGGAGGTCGTTCGCGGCAAGGCTGGTGGTGAGCGACAGCCCGAGCGAGGTGGCCGTGTCCTGTGCGTGCGAGCGCATCTGGCTTTCCAGGTAGTCGCGGGTATTGCGTGTGCTGATGGTGAGCGTGCCGATAAAGATCAGCAGCCACAGCAACGCGATGATCGTGACCAACAGACGTGAAAGTTTCATTGCTTGACCTTTTGCTCAAATTTCAACAAATTTCTGAACCATCCGTAGCGCAGGCGAGGTCGCCTGCGCTGCGGAGCGGCATTTCAATGTTGCTGCTCGCGCTGCAGCCGGTCCAGCAGCCCGCGCCACAGATTGATGCGCGCCGATCCGCCCACGAGCTGCCCGCGGCCGGCCAGTTCCTTGGCAAGCCACAGGCTGTCGCCGTTGAAACTATACACCGGGACCAGGTCGGCGCGTTGCGAGGCCGGCATAATCGACGCTTTCAGGTTGTCCAGAACCAGCGGCTCGGCATCGGGCGTGGCGTAGTACGCCAGCACCATGTGCGCCTGATTCAGCGTAAGCGCGTTGACGTAGACGATGCGCAGCCGTTCGGTGGGCACGCCCAGTTCGCGCAGCGTGAGATATTTTGCGATGGCGAAATCCTCGCAGTCGCCGCCGTTGGTTTGCAGGAATTCCAGCGGCGTTGCCCAGTAGTCCGTTTTTCCCCAGTGATCCAGATCGCTGACGAACGGCAGGGTGTTGAAGAAGCGGTTGACCAGCTCCAGTTTGCCGGGCTCGCTCATGTTCTTGTCGAAGGCGAGGATTTCACGCCATTTGTCCACCCGGGTTGCCGCGGGCTGGCCGTATTTCTTGCCGATGTTGGCGATGTCCGCATCGCTCGGCGCCAGGTCTCCGGCGTCGATCGCGGCCGGGATCGCCAAAGCCAGCAGCAGCAATAGCAGGGACAGCGAAGAGGGGGCGCGCAGGGGGTGGGTCACGGGTTTGTGTTGGCTAGGCTGGGTTTCTCAGTGGCGGCCTCCAATTCTGACATACCTGCCGACGCTGCGACAGAACCCGGCCGCAATCTTGAACTTTCGCTTCGCGCCATCATCTCAGTTGGGGTCGTCAGAGTCGGTTTCTTAAAGCGGGCTAATCCGTTAAACTCTGCGTCCCTTTGCAAGGTCGCAATCCCGAATGAACATTCTTTACGAAGAGGAAGGCAGCTTCAAGGTAGGTGCCATCCTCGCCGACAACGACACCTCGCTCCAGGTCGAGGCGCCCCACGGCAAGCGCAGCAAGGTCAAGGCGAGTGCCGTGCTGCTGCGCTTTGCCGAGCCCTCCGCGGCGGCACTGCTGGAACAGGCGCAGGCCATCGCGCACGAGGCCGACGCCGACTTTCTGTGGGAAGTCGCGGGCAGCGACGAGATCGTCTTCACCGATCTGGCACGCGAGTACTTCGGCCACGCACCCAGCGCCGCCGAGGCCGGGGGGATCCTGATGCGCCTGCACGGCTCCCCCATGCATTTCTACAAGAAGGGCAAGGGGCACTACAAGCCGGCGCCCGAGGAATCCCTCAAGGCGGCCCTGGCCAGCGCCGAGAAGAAGCGCCAGCAGGCGGCGCAACTGGCATCTCACGTCGAGCAGTTGTGCGCCTTCAACTTGCCCGATGCGCTGCGACCCCACGTTGACACGCTGCTGTACAAGCCAGACCGCAACACCCTGGAGTGCAAGGCGCTGGAAGCGGCGTGCGCGGCGACCGGCATGAGCGCGCCCAAGCTGCTGGCGAAATGCGGCGCCATTGCCTCGCCGCATGACTACCACCTGAATGCCTTTTTGTTCGAGCATTTCCCCAGGGGTACCGGCTTCAGCGATTTCGGCGCCTGCGTCGAATTCCCGGAACTGCCGGAAAGCGACGTCGAGGCGTTCAGCATCGACGACGCCACCACCACCGAGATCGACGACGCTTTTTCCGTGGTCAAGCTGACCAACGGCAACTGGCGCGTCGGCATCCACATCGCCGCCCCGGCTCTGGGCATCGAGCAGGGTTCGCGGCTCGACCAGATCGCGCTGGACCGCGCCTCCACGGTGTACATGCCAGGTGCCAAAATCACCATGCTGCCGGACGAGGTGGTGGAGCGCTTCACCTTGAGCGAAGGCAAGACCTGCCCTGCGCTTTCCATGTACCTGGACGTGGACGATGCCGACTTCTCGGTAGTCGCGACCCGCACCGCGGTGGAGCGCGTCCATATCACGGCCAACCTGCGCCACGACACGCTGGAGCAGTTGTTCAACGAGGACACCCTGAAGCGCGAAGGCGCGGACTACCCCTTCAAGCGCGAACTCACCATGCTGTGGCAGTTCGCAGACCGGCTGGAGGCGGCCCGCGGCAAGCAGGACCCGGGCAGGATGCCGCAGGTGGACTACAACTTCGTCATCGAAAACGACCGCGTCAGCATCGCGCGGCGGCTGCGCGGCAATCCCATCGACAAGGTGGTGTCGGAACTGATGATCCACGTCAATTCGAGCTGGGCCAAGACGCTGGGGGATAAAGGCTATCCCGCCATTTACCGCTGCCAGAACAACGGCAAGGTGCGCATGAGCACCACCCCCGGCAAGCACCAGGGCCTGGGCGTGGAGCAGTACATGTGGTCGAGCTCGCCGCTGCGCCGCTCCGTGGATATGGTCAACCAGCGCCAGTTGATCGCGCTGAGCCGCGGCGAGCCGGCACCCTATGCCGCAAACAGCGATGCGCTGTTCACCGCCCTGCGCGACTTCGAGGTCGCGCACGAAGCCTACGGCGACTTTCAGCGCTCCATGGAGCGCTATTGGTGCATGCGCTACATCCAGCAGGAAGGCATCGTCGAAAGCATCGCCACCGTGATCAAGGAAAACATCGTCAGGTTCGACGACCTGCCGCTGACCGCGCGCGTGCCGTCGCTGCCCGAGATCGTGCCGGGAACTCGCGTCAGCCTGGAGCTGTCGGACATTGATCTGATGGAACTGACGTTTTCCTGCCAGTTCAGGCACAAACTCGAAGACTAACGGGAATTTCTTGTTTAGAATGCAGCGCATAGTTTTTTGATTCGGATCGAGATGCGCCGACTACATTCTGCGTCACCGTTCGCCGGCCTGAGCGGAAAGCTGGACTACACCAACCGCCTGGCCGTGATGCTGTTCCTCTCCGCCAGCCTGCATCTGTTCGTCATTTTCGCCCTGCACTTCAAGCTGCCCGACCTGAAGAAGCTCGCCAACCTACCGCCACCGATGGAAGTGGTGCTGGTCAACGCCAAGTCGGCCACGGCACCCCTGCAGGCCGACGCGCTGGCGCAGGCCAACCTCGAAGGCGGCGGCAATACGGACCTGGAGCGCCGCGCCAAGAGTCCATTGCCGGTGATGAACCAGAACCAGCCGGAAAGCGCGGCGGTGCAGTCGAGCCGGCGCGTGCGCGAAATGGAGCAGCAGGCGCAGCAACTGATGACCCAGGTCAAGTCCACGACCAGCACGGCGCCCGCCCAGGCGATACCGCAGCCGGCGGAACAAAAAGTGGACGCCCCGAACACGTCGAACCTGGCGCAGAGAAGCCTGGAAATGGCGCGCCTGGAAGCGCAGATTTCACGCGATTGGGATAGTTACCAGAAGCGCCCGAAACGCGCTTTCGTCGGCGCACGCACCGCCAAGTATGCTTTTGCCCAGTACGTCGAGGACTGGCGCGTCAAGGTGGAGCGGGTCGGCAACCTGAACTACCCGGAAGCCGCCAAGCAGCAGAAACTGTACGGCTACCTGCAACTCACCGTGAACATCCGCTCCGACGGCACGGTGGAGCGCATCGACATCAGCCGTTCCTCCGGCCACAAAGTGCTCGACGCCGCAGCACGGCGCATCGTCGAACTGGCTGCGCCCTACGCGGTTTTCCCCGACGACATGCGCAAGGACACCGACATCCTCTCGATTACGCGCACCTGGATATTCACCCGCGCCGACCAGTTGACCAGCGAATAGACCGTTAAAACGCGCAACTGTCCGCCTGCGGTGCCAGACCCTCCACACCCGCAGCGAAACCCGGAGCGGGCACGGCTTGGCGAAAGCCGACCTGCACCGAACCCCGGAACACCGCCCCGCCGTAGCCTCCGGGATGCATGTGCGCGCGCACCCACACCACTTGGTTAGCCGTTATGTTGACCGGCCCGCCCGAACGCTCGAAGGGTTGCTCGTTGGTATGGCTGTGCCACAGGATGCGCCGGTACAGCAGTTCTCCGCGCTCGTTCAGCACTTCCCACCAGTCCGCATATTGCTGGCAACCCCGGTCCGGGCTCGCTATGCCGACCGAAAAATCGTAGGCACCCGGCTGGCCGCTGGCTTCCACCGCAACGACATTGGCCGTCGGTGCCGCCGCGTGAGCGTCGGGCGCCGATGTCGGCAGGCACAGCGCTGCGACCACAGCGGCAAGCCCGGTTAGCAAAGTGCGATTCATTTGCCCTCCTCGTCTTTCTATATTTAGACAATTATTGTGAATAGTCCATATATAGACTATATTGAAGCCGTGATCAGCCTACTCGGGAGCATAGCATGCGAGCAAGTCTGCAAACCCAGGCAGCGCGGCCAGCCGGCCGCCAAGCGCTTTCCGCCCCCGCGTTGCGGGTGTTTTTCAACATCGCCGAGCTTTGGGGATTGAGCCAGGAGCAGCAAATGCGCCTGCTCGGCGAACCGGCGCGTTCGACTTTTTTCAAGTGGAAAAAATCGCCGAATGCCGCCAACCTCTCCAAGGACATGCTGGAGCGCATTTCCTACATTCTGGGCATCTACAAGGCACTACAGGTACTGCTCCCCAAGGCGGAGTCCGCCGACGCCTGGATAAAAAAACCCAATGCAGCACCAACGTTCGGTGGGCAATCGGCGCTGGACCGCATGCTGTCCGGCAACGTCGCGGACCTGTATGCCGTGCGCCAGTATCTCGACGCGCAGCGCGGCTGACCCGTGCCGCCCGCGCTATCCTTGGTTGAGTGGGCGCCCAGCTACCGCATAGTCCCCAGCCGCTTTCCTCCCATACAGTTGTTCGAGCGCGTCGCTGCCGCGGAAGACCTGGACGCGGTGTTCCAGATCGAGGGCATGACCAACGACCGGCTCAGGGACGAGGTCGGGGACCTCGCCTTGGTGCCGCCGCAGGAGCGCATCTCCGGGCTCGGGACAAGCTGCATCATGGCCGCGTTCACCCACCTCAAACCTGGCGGCGACCGCTTCACCGACGGTTCGTACGGTGTTTACTACTGTTCCAGCGATCTAAAAACCGCGATCGAAGAGACCAAATTCCACCGCGCGCAATTTCTGTCCTATACGCGCGAGCCGCCGCTGGAAGTCGACATGCGCGTCTATCTCTCCGATTTGGCGGCCGAACTGCACGACGTCCGCGGGCTCGCGGCGGATTTCCCGCAGGTCTATCACCCCTCCGACTACACGGCATCGCAGGCCTTCGCCGCACCCCTGCGCGCCCAGGGTGCATGGGGCATCGTCTACGACAGCGTGCGCCGCGCGGGCGGCCAGTGTGCAGCGGTGTTCCGGCCCAAGGCGTTTCCGCAAGGCGGCGCACACTGCCGCCAGAGCCTGCACCTGACCTACGTTTGGGACGGAGCGCGCATCGCCGAGGTGTTCGAGAAGCGGGCGCTGGACCTGTAACCACAGCTCGCCTTCCCGAATTCCCCAGCAAAATCAAGTTCACACAGGCTGTGCTATAATCGCCCGTTTTTTCGTTTTACCGATTCCAGGGAGCTTTACCATGCATACCGGCACTACCGTTACCCAATTCATTATCGAAGAGCAGCGCCACATCCAGGGGGCGACCGGCGACTTCACCTCGCTCCTCAACGACATCGTCACCGCCTGCAAGGTGATCTCCAATGCCGTGAACAAGGGCGCGCTGATCGGCGTGATGGGCAGCGCCCAGTCGGAAAACATTCAGGGCGAAACGCAGAAGAAGCTGGACGTCATCACCAACGACATCTTCATCCGCTCCAACGAGTGGGCCGGGCACTTGGCCGGCATGGCGTCCGAAGAAATGGACGACGTCTACCCCATCCCCGCGCAATACCCCAGGGGCAAGTACCTGCTGGTGTTCGACCCGCTGGACGGCTCCAGCAACGTCGACGTGAACATTTCCGTCGGCACCATCTTCTCCATCCTGCGCTGCCCCGACGGCGTCACCAACCCGACCGCCAAGGACTTCCTGCAACCCGGCACCAAGCAGGTTTGCGCCGGCTATGCCCTGTACGGCTCCTCGACCATGCTGGTGCTGACCAGCGGCCACGGCGTCAACGGCTTCACCCTGGACCGCGACATCGGCGAGTTCGTGCTCACCCACCCCGGCATGACCATACCCGCCGACACGCGCGAATTCGCCATCAACGCCTCCAACCAGCGTTTTTGGGAAGCCCCGGTGCAGCGCTATGTGGAAGAGTGCCTGGCCGGCAAGACCGGTCCTCGCGGCACCGACTTCAACATGCGCTGGGTCGCGTCCATGGTGGCCGAAGTGCACCGCATCCTCACCCGCGGCGGCATTTTCATGTACCCCAAGGACACCAAGGACCCCGCCAAGGCCGGCAAACTGCGCCTGATGTACGAAGCCAACCCGATGTCCTTCATCGTGGAACAGGCCGGCGGCGCCACCTCCACCGGGCGCGAGCGCATCATGGAAATCCAGCCGAGCGACCTGCACCAGCGCGTGCCGGTTATCCTGGGTTCGAAGAACGAAGTGGAACGCGTGGTTGCCTACCACAAGGCATAGCGCCTTGAGCGCTTGACCGGAAACGAGGTAGCCAAAGGGGCTGGAGAAATCCAGCCCCTTTTTTTCAGTCCCTCTCCCTAGCCCTCCCCCGCAAGCGGGGGAGGGAACAACTGCCCTCTCTCCCGCAGGCGGGAGAGAGCTGGAGAGAGGGTCGGCGCCCGACCTACCTATCCTGCCCCAGCCGCATTACGCCGAGTTCCCGGACCACCCCCTCCAGCACCTCCGCCCACGCCCCCGGCTGCGGCTGGCGGAACAGCCGCATGGTCGGGTACCACGGGCTGTCGGCGCGCCCCTCCAGCCAGCGCCACTCGCCGGCGAACGGCAGCAGCAGCCACACCGGCTTGCCCAGCGCTCCGGCCAAGTGCGCCACGGCGGTGTCGACCGCGATCACCAGATCGAGATTGGCGATAACGGCTGCGGTGTCCGCGAAGTCGCCGAGTTCCGCACCCAGCTCGACCAGCTTCATCCCCGCTGGGGGTGTGGCGGCCTGCGCGGCGGCCGGCCCTTTCTGCAAAACGACGTAAGTCGCGCCGCTCACCGCACCCAGCGGCGCCAGGGTGGAAAGCGCCAGCGAACGGTTGCTGTCGTTCATGTGCTGCGGACTGCCGGCCCAGGCCAGGCCCACGCGCAGGCCGGCGATCCCCGACAGCTTCTCGCGCCACGCCTCGACCAGTTCTGGCGGCGCCTGCAGATAGGGGATGCCAGCCGGAACCGTATCGAGCCTGGTACCGAACACGCGCGGCAGGCTGAGCAGCGGGATGTGGCAGTCGAACGGCGGTAGCACCTCGCCCAACGTCGCCACCTCATGCACGCCCGCAAGACTGGCCATGAGCCGCTTCAGTTCGGGCTGCACTTCCAGGATCACCTTCGCCCCGCGCTGCGCCACCAGCGGGACGTAGCGGCAAAACTGCATGGCGTCGCCGAAGCCCTGTTCGGCATGCACCAACACGCGCTCCCCGGCAAGCTGCTCGCCGCGCCACTCGGGCTGCGGGAAATCCCGGCGCGGCGCGACGGCGACCTTGAGCTTCCAGCGCCACTCGTAGCCCCCCCATCCCCGCTCGAAGTCGCCTTTCAGCAAATGAATCAGCGCCAGGTTGTTGCGCGCCTCGGCGTAGTCCGGGTTGAGGGCGATGGCGCGCTCATACGCCGCGGCCGCCTCATCCACATGCCCTTGTGCCAGCAGCACGTTGCCCAAGTTGCTGTGCGCGTCGGCCAACTCCGGCCGCATGGCGAGCACGCGCTGGAAGCACTGCGCCGCCTCTTCCAGGTGACCCAGTTCTTTCAGTGCATTGCCCAGGTTGTTGTGCGCCTCGACGTAGTCGGGCTTGAGCGCGATGGCCTGCCGGTAAAGGGTAGCGGCCTCTTGCAGGTGCCCCGTTTGTTTTAGCGCGATGCCGAGGTTGTTGTGAGCCACAGGGTTGCCGGGGCTCTGTGCAATCGCGCGGCGATAGCATGGAACGGCCTCCTCGGCCCGGCCCAGATCCAGCAGCACGTTGCCGAGGTTGTCGTGGGCATCGGCGTAGTCCGGCTGCACGGCAACCGCGCGGCGGTACGCGCTGGCAGCCTCTTCCAGCCGCCCCTGGTCCCGGAGGGCGATGCCGAGGTTGTAGTGCGCCTGCGCGAAGGACGGGTTGACCGCAACGGCGCGCGATATCAGGTCGACCGCAGCGGCGAGCTGGCCGACCTGATAGGCCAGCACCCCGAGCAAATGCAGCGCATCCGGGTTGAGCGGCTCCGCCGCCAGCGCCTGGCGGTAAAGCGCCTCCGCCTGCGGCATGTGGCCCGCCTGATGGTGCGCCAGCGCCTGCTGCAGCACCTGGGCCACGTTGGCTTGCGGGTGTGCTGCGCGGCCCGCTTTGCCGCCGCAGCAGTGTTTGTATTTTCGGTCGCTGCCGCAGGGGCAAGCGTCGTTGGGCCTGATTGCCATGGGTGTTTCGATCCTGAAGATATCAGGCGCAGGATAGTGGAGGCGTTCGGCTGGTGCAACCGGGGTGCAAGTTGTGCCGCTAAGGGCTGGCAAACGGCGAGGAGAAGGTCCGCTGTTGGACTAAGGCGGGGACTGTGGCCCTACATCGCGATGGCCGAGACCGGGCGCCATTCCCGGCTACGTCTGCATGATGGTAAGTCGCGCGGTGCCGAAGTTTGAAGAAGGCTGAAGGAGGATGTTGAAATGTTAGATCCCTTGTGGATTTTTTCGGTCGACAAAGAAACGGCGGCTTGAAGCCGCCGTCTTGTCGCAACCTCGGTTGGTACCTACACCAACTTGCGGCGGCGGCTCGCAGCCAAACCGGCGAGGCCGAGGCCCATCAGCGCCAAGGAAGCGGGCTCCGGAACACTGGAACGCGAGTCGTTGTCGGTGTCCTGTACGAAGGAAAAATCACTGCCAGGGCCAGCCTGCGGCGCGAAATCGATGGTTAGCACGTGGAACAAATCGCCAACGGCGGGATCGGGCGAGATAGACACGATGTCGGAGTAGGTGGCCGTCGCATTACCGGTGAACCCGCTGACGAAGTTAAAATCCATGCCTGAAGCCGAACCGGTGGTTCCCATGCCGGTGAACGTGCGGTCAAATACGGTGTAACCAGAATTGCCGCTCAGGACCAACTTGGTAAGTTGACCCATGGTACCGGTCGGGTCCGTGATGGTGAATTGCCAGTTTCCACCAAAGGAGTCTCCGGTTAGGGATAGGCCCCAGTTAGTGCCCGCGACTCCGCCGGAGGTCGCCCCAGTTGCCGCCCATGCCAGCGTTTGATTAGCCCCCCCGGAGAAAACCGCGTTAACGGACATTCCGTTCATCATTGCGCCGGTAGTGGCATAACCGGTTAGACCGGGGATCGCACTAGACGCGGTAGTGTCCTCAACATACGTGATCGTGGCATGAGCCACATTGCCGCCGAACGCCAAAACCAAACCCACCGCTAAGGCGCTACCCGTTTTCTTTGCTTTGTTAAACATTTTGAGCCCTCCTTTTGTTACATAGGTACGAGATCCCTGCAAGGACATAAGCATATTCCGTACCAAAAACAAAAAACACTGGTTATTCAGTTTGTTATGTTCTGGTTGATGATGACGGAGAGACCTGATTGTAAGATTTTCCGACAAAATGCGTTTTTCCAGTGTGTCCGGCTCCCATGAGGTGTAGAGGAATGAACGATTGGGTGGTTACCCCCGGAAAATGGAGGATCATCAAGGAGTTTGGAGCGATTCAGCGGATGGCTGCGTTGCAGGAGGGGTAGATTGAGGGTGGCCAAGGCGGTGACCGCCAGTGCCCTCGACAGTTTATCGAGGCCGCCGCTCAATGTAAGAAAATCCGACACTTGTTTCGGAATTGGCTGCTTCGGACGCTGGATGTGCGGAACTGCGGCAAGTCATCGGCATGGAGGGCGCATTAGCGGAGCGTAATGCGCCGCATGAAGTTGCTTGGAACAACAGCGCACCTGCCTATGCAGGAAACGCTCATTCAGCCGTGCTACAACCTTTCATTTGGCCGACAAGCTGGCTTACAATTGGCCGCAAATGACCGGCACATCGCTCCACCCAAACAACAGCAAAAAATCGGGAAGACTCGCCGTCATGGCGCAAGAGCGGTGGATCGCTCCGGTTAGCTTCCTGCTGTTGCTCGCCGCTTACCACCTCATCTTCGGACAGTTTTTCCCGACCCGTAACGGCACGCTGGGAACCGATTATTCGCGGGTGCTGCCGGATTTGCTGGACGGCTATTTCTGGTTCAGGAGCAACGGGCTTTTCGAGCCGTTCTGGTTCACGCCGTCCTTTTGTGGCGGCCTGCCGGCGTTGGGCGATCCGCAGTCCGGGTACTATTCGGTCGCGCAGTTTCTGGCCTTTCTCATCAATCCGCTCGCCAGCGTGTATGCGACGGTGCTGCTGTTTGCATCGCTGGGATTCTGGGGTTTTTACCTGTTGCTACGCGCCTGCTTCGGCGCCAGCCGGCAGGCGGCGGTGGTCGGTGGTGCGCTGTTCATGTTCAACGGCTTTTTCATCCACCGCATGCTGATCGGGCACTTCGCTTTTCATGGCGTGATGCTGATCCCCTTGATTGCCTATTTCCTGCTGCGGCCGGCTGTCGGCACTCGCATACTCGGCATTTTCCAGAATGGCGCCGTGGCCGGTTGCATGCTGGCATACGGTGTCTATTCCGGCATGGTTCATCTGCTGCTTCCGTGCGCGCTGGCAGTGCTGGGAATGGCCGCCGTGCATGGGCTCGCCGGCCGCGAATCCGCGGGTTTCGTGCGGCGCTCGCTGGTCGCCGCGCTGGTGGCGGTTGGTCTTGCGGCCGCCAAGCTGGCGGCCGCGCTGTCCTTCCTGCGCAACTTTCCGCGTAGCGATATTTCGCTGCCGGGTGCGGCCAGTGTGTGGGATGCGCTGCACCTGCTGTTCAGTGCGCTGTTTTTCTCGCCCGCGGACATTGCGCAGCAGGCGCAGCCGCTGGTCGCGGGCGTGGAAGTCATACTCGAGCGCCACGAGTGGGAATACGGCATCACCATGGTCCCGCTCCTGCTCATTGTGGCGGGAGCGGTGCTGCTGCTGGTGCGGACGCGCGGCGCACTGCCGCGGCCGAGTGCGGCCAAGTGGGTGTGGCTCGCATTGCTGGGACTTGTGCTCGCGCTGCCGCTGGCGCTGAACATCCATACGCCGGAGTGGAATGCATTTCTGAAGCAGGTGCCGCTCATCAAGTCGAGCAGCAATTTGCTGCGCTGGTTCCTGGTTTACATCCCGCTCGCGATCCTGGCGGCGGCGCTGCTGTTGGATCGGATTGCGCTGCGGGAGAGCCGCAGAAACCTGCTGGTCGGGGCGGCGCTGGCCGCGCTCGTTTTGATCAATGCCGCGAAGGACCGCGATTTCTACCACGACCAGCATTACCGGCCGGACACCATCGTCAACGCCTGGCAGGCCGCGCGCGCCGGCACGGCAGCGCCGCGCATCCGCTACATCGGCGCCTACGTCGATGCGGAGAACCACATCGAGATGAGGGGCAACGGCAACGACCTGATCGCGGCGGGGGCTTCGCAGTTTGCCTGCTACAACCCCATCTTCGGTTACCGGCTGGAGCGCTTCCCCGCCAAGACGCTGCATCCGGGGCCGGTGCTTATGGAGACGGACGGCGTGTTGAACCTCAAGAATCCCGTGTGTTACCTTTACCCGGAGCAGAATAGCTGCGCCCCGGGGGATCATTTCACGGCGGCCCAGCGCGAGGCTGCTCAAGCTTTTGCGGACTACAAGCCTTATCCGGTGGAACTCTCCGCCGCGCAGTCGGCCGCGAACGCCGCAACGCGGGCTACCCTGGCATTGCTGGCGCTGTTGCTGGTGGCGACGCTGGCGAACAGCGCTAAATTTGCGGACAATTAATCCCCAGTGTCCTGCAGGTCTGCTATTGTCGAAAGTGTTTGCCGGTGGAGACCCGGATGCAGCCGAATGCGGCGCAACTCAGTGCGGATATACCCATGAATGAATGACTTGAATCGCAGTGCCGAAGGAATGAGTGCGCCGGAAACGGCTCCGTCGGCATGGATCGACGCCTTCGATGCCATGCAGGAGCCGGTGTTCTCGCACGACGGGAAATGCAGGATCCTGCGCGCCAACGCCGCCTATTGCGCGCATGCCGGTCTGCCCCTCGCCGAGGTCGTCGGCAAGCCCTGGCGGCAAGTATTCCCCAAGGCGGCGGCGTCCGCGCATAGCGGCGCAACCCCCGGCTGCGCGTCCGACGAGCAGGAAATCGTCCTGGACAGCGGCGAGGTGTACCGTTCCCGTACGTTCCCCGTGTGGAACACCGATGGAACGCTGGACTACGCGTTGCACATCCTGGAGGAAATCAGCGCGCGCCGGCGCGTGGAGCAAGCGCTACAGGAGCAGTTGGCGCTGTACCAGGCGTTGCTGAAGGCACAGTCGGACCTCGGCGAGGGCATGCTGATCCTGGAGGGCGGCCGCGCCACTTTCGTCAACGAGGCGCTTTGCAGGCTGACGGGTTACAGCGCGGAGGAAATCATCGCCCTGCCTTCGTTCCTCGCGCTGGTGCACCCCGACGACCGCGAGCGGGTGGCCGGAAACCATAGGCGCCGGCTCGCGGGCGAACAGTTTCTCGACCGCTACGAGATTGGCGTACTCACTGCCGACGGAAAGCGCCGCGAAGCAGAGATCGCGGTCGCCACCATGCCGCTCGACGGCAAGTTGCGCATCGTGGTAGCCGTACTCGACAAAACCCAGCACAAGCAGGACGAGCAGCAGATCCGTTTTCTCGCCACCCACGATGCCCTCACGCAGTTGCCGAACCGCACTCTTTTTGCAGAAAAGCTGGAGTCGGTCATGGCCCGATCCCGGCGCGAGGGCAAGCGCCTCGCCCTGTTTTTCATCGACCTGGACCGCTTCAAGCGCATCAACGATACGCTCGGCCACCTGGTCGGCGACCGATTGTTGCAGGGCGTGGGCAGCCGGCTACGGCAGTGCCTGCGCGAGACGGATGCCGTGGCGCGGCTGGGCGGCGACGAATTCACCGTGATTCTGGAAGATATCGGCGACCCGGAGGAAGTGGTCCCGGTGGCACGCAAGCTGTTGGATACGCTGTCCCAGCCGTTCGACGGCATCGTCGACCATGAACTGGTGGTCACGCCGAGCATAGGCATCAGCGTCTATCCCGAGGATGGCGACGACGTGGAAACCCTGGTAAAACATGCCGACGTTGCCATGTACCGCGCCAAGGCCGAGGGCCGCAACGGCTACCGTTTCTTCTCGGCGGACATGAACGCGCACGACCTGGAGCACCTGCTGCTGGAAAACAGCCTGCGCCGCGCTCTGGAAAAGGGGGAGCTGTTGCTCCACTACCAGCCCAAAGTGGACGTCATTTCGCGCCGGGTCGTCGGCGTCGAAGCGCTGCTGCGCTGGGAACACCCGCAACTCGGCACGGTTTCTCCCGAGCGTTTCATCCCCCTGGCGGAGGATTCCGAGCTGATCCTGCCCATCGGCGAGTGGGTTTTCTGGACCGCATGCCGGCAGAGCATGGCGTGGCAGCGCGCCGGCCATCCGCCGTTGCCGGTCGTGGTCAACCTTTCCGCCAAGCAGTTCCGGGAAAGAACCTTGCCCGACCTGATCGCCAACATCCTGCGCGAAACCGGCCTGAATCCGGACTATCTGGAAGTCGAGGTGACCGAGACCAGCGTCATGGCGAATGCCGGCGAAACGATAAAGATACTGAGCGCGCTGAGGGGGTTGGGCATCCACATTTCCATCGACGATTTCGGCACCGGCTATTCCAGCCTCAACTATCTCAAGCGTTTTCCCATCGACGCCATCAAGATCGACCGCTCCTTCGTCATGGATATTCCGCACGATGCCAACGATGCCGCCATCGCCTGCGCCGTCATCAGCCTGGGCCACAGCCTGGGCCTGAGAGTCGTCGGCGAAGGCGTGGAGAACCGCGAGCAGCTCGACTTCCTCGCCGCCAACGGCTGCGACGAAGTCCAGGGCTATCTGTTCGCCACGGCGTTAAGCGCCGATGAGCTGATGGAGTACCTGCAAAGCGACACTGCCGCGATGAACGAAGGCTAGCCCGCCGACCGGCTACGCGCAATTCCCCAGATCGGGAAAGCTAACCGAGGAGCAGCCCATGAAAGCACGCTTCAAGCACGTCAAGCGCTATGCAGCCCTCGCCCTGGGCGTCCTGCTGGCCGGCTGCGCGAGCCCGCCGCCGCGGCCCGAACAGGCCGTTCGCGGCGACTATGCCTACACCCGCCAGTACGCTTCGTGGCTGATCGAGCGGGAGATGAAAAAGCACAAGGTCACCGGCCTCAGCATCGCGCTGGTGGACGACCAGCACGTGGTCTGGACCCAGGGTTTCGGCTACGCCGACCAGGCCAACGGCATCCCCGCGACGCCGGACACCGTGTACCGCGTCGGCTCCGTTTCCAAGCTGTTCACCGCCAGCGCGGCCATGCAGTTGGCCGAGCAGGGCAAGCTCGACATCGACAAGCCGCTGCGCGACTACCTGCCGGAATTCTCGACCCGGACCCGCGCCGCCCATTCGCGCCCGATCACCCCGCGCAGCCTCATGACGCACCATTCCGGGTTGCCTTCCGACTGGATCAAGGGCATGTGGAGCACGCATCCGGAACCGTTCACCCGGGTCGTGGACGATATCCGCGGCCAGTACGTCGCCTCCAGGCCCGGCACCGTGTTTGCCTATTCCAACCTCGGCATGACCCTGCTCGGGCATGCCGTGCAAAAGGTCAGCGGCGAGGACTTCGCCGCATACATGGAGCGCGCGCTGCTGCAGCCGCTGGGCATGTCCCATTCGGCGTTCGCGTTGCAGGCGCAGGGGCCGTTCGCGGCCAAAGCCTACCGCAACGGCAAGGAGACTGAAGACCCGCCGCTGCGCGACGTTCCGGCCGGCGGGTTGAATTCCAGCGTGCTCGACATGAGCCGCTTCCTGGAAATGGTGTTCGCCGGCGGCCGCTCCGGCGAGCAGCAGATACTCAAGCCGCAAACCCTGGCGGAAATGCTGCGCCCGCAAAACGCCAACGTCCCGCTCGACTTCGACCTCCGCGTCGGGCTCGGCTGGATGCTATCGGGCATCGACATCGGCAACGCCGGCCCGGTCGCCCACCATGCCGGCGCGACGCTGACGTTCCACAGCCAGATCATCGCCCTGCCCGAGCACAAGCTGGGCGTCGTGGTGCTCGCCAATTCGTCCTCCGCCGGCGCAGTGGTCGGCAAGGTCGCCGCCGAGACGCTGAAACTCGCGCTCGCAGCCAAGACCGGCATCCGCCAGCCGCCACCCGAGCAGCCCGTCGCAGCAGCGCCGCTGACGGCGCACGCGCGGCAGGCCTACGTCGGCTACTACGACACGCCACTGGGTCTGGCCAAAGTCAGCGACACCCTGGGCCAACTGCGCGCCGAGGTGATGGGCAAGACCTTCCGGCTGGAGCCGCGCGCCGACGGCGGGCTCGGTGTGGAATACCGGGTGCTGGGGCTGTTCCCGGTCAGTCTGGGCGATCTGGATCACGTCACCTTGCGCCGCGCCAGCGTGGCCGGCCACGATGTGCTGGTGGCCCGCAGCAACGGCCGCGACCTGCTGGCCGGCGAAAAGGTCGTGCCGGAGCCGCTTTCGCAGGAATGGCTGCGGCGCCTCGGCGACTACGAAATCGTCAACGCAGGGGACGACGCCATGCTGCCGGACGTGGTCCGCCTGCGCAACGAAGACGGCCTGCTGGTTGCCGAATATTCCTTCGCCGCGCGGCCCCATATGCTGGCGCGCCTGGCGTTGGCAACGGTTTCCCCTGCTGCGGCAGTAATCCAGGGACTTGGCCGCGGCAAGGGCGAGTCGATCCAGGTGGTCACAGTGGATGGGGAGGAACGGCTGCTGTTTTCCGGCTTGGAACTGAGAAAAAAAACGCGATAACGGCGACCGCTCCCCAACAAGACTATGCCTTTACCCGACTATTCCGGCGGCAGCATCGTCAACCTCATGAGCTCCATCGAGGCGGCCTTGGGCCATACCAGCCCGCTCTATCCGCCGCTGCGCGCGTTGCCGCCTTCCGCTCTCGGCGGCACGGGCAATGTCGTGCTGCTGGTCATCGATGGCCTGGGCTATGAATACCTGACGCGGATGCAGCCCAAAAGTCAGTTGTGCCGCCACTTGCGCGCCGCGATCACCTCGGTGTTCCCTTCCACCACGGCCACCGCCATCACCACCTTTCTCACCGGGCTGGCGCCGCAGCAGCATGGCCTGACCGGATGGCACATGTACTTCAAGGAACTCGGCAGCGTGGCCGCGGTGCTGCCGTTCCGCGCCCGCCATGGCGGGCCGTCGCTGACGCAAGCGGGGATAGAGCCGGCGGCCCTGTTCGGCCACGGCTCGCTGTTCGATCGCCTCACGGTGCGGTCCTTCGTGGTCGCACCGCAACGCATCGTGCATTCCGAGTTCAACCTGGCCCACGCCGGCCGGGCGCTGGCACGGGGATACAGCTCGCTCCCGCAGTTCTTCCAGCGCATCGAGGAGGCGTTGGCGAGGGCTGGCGAGCGGCGTTACATCTACGCTTATTACCCGGAACTCGACGGCCTCGCCCATGAGCACGGCATTGCCAGCGCGCAGGTTGCGGCGCATTTCGCCGAGCTGGACGCGGCGTTCGGGGAGTTTATCGGCAACATCCAGGGCAGCGGCAGTACCGTCGTCGTGACCGCCGACCATGGCTTCATCGACACCGCGCCGGAGGCCCTGATCGAGCTCGAACACCATCCTGCATTGGCCGAGACATTGGTGCTGCCGCTGTGCGGCGAGCGCCGCGTGGCTTATTGCTACGTCCATCCGCACAAGCGCGAGCAGTTCGAGCGCTACGTGCTGGAGGAGCTGTCGGAATACGCCGCGCTGTTCGAAAGCGTGCAGTTGGTCGAACGCGGCTACTTCGGGCTGGGCGAGCCGCATCCCCGGTTGTTGGAGCGCATCGGGCATTACACCCTGGTGATGAAGCAGAACTACGTCATCAAGGACTGGCTGCCGAACGAGCGCCGCCATACGCAAATCGGTGTCCATGGCGGCGTGAGCGCACAGGAAATGATGGTGCCGCTGATCGTGGTGCAGGCTTAGAAAGGGAACCAGCACCCCGCCGGGGGTTGACGGGGTGCTCCGCGTTAACGGTTTTTGCCTCCGCCACCCGGACCCATCGGCCCCGCGCCACCCGGACCCATCGGCCCTGTGCCGCCCGGACCCATCGTGGCACCACCCGGACCCATGGTTCCACCGCCCGGCCCCATGTGCGCGGGCCGCGCCGGAGGCTCGTCCGGCAAGGTCACACCCCGCTCCTTGGCACGCTCCTGCATCTGTTTGTGATGCTCCAGCCGGAACTGCTCGCGCTCCTCCACGGTTTTGAGATTGCGCATCTTGTTCCGATACTCCAGCCGTTCCTGGCGCGTCATCAGTTGCGAGCCGTAGACCTGGTCCTGGGTCTGGGCTTTGGTGGTCTCTTTCGTTTGCGTCTGGTCGGCGGCCAGCGTTGCAGCCGCCGGGACGGAAAAGGCGACGGCCACGAGCGACGCGATCAACGTTTTTCTGGGCATAGTGCTCTCCTTCAAAAGTGGGTTGCGAAGAAACCGCGGGCTGACACTGTTTCCCGAGTTTGCAGTATAGTTGACGGAATTACTCGGGCAAGTTGGCCCGGCCACCTTTATCCGTAAATCCCATGCGCAAACTCGAACAACTCGATTTCCACAACTCCTTCGCGCAACTGCCGGCGGCATTCCACGCCAAGCTCGCCCCCACGCCCATGCCGCAGCCTTATCTGGTCAGCTTCAACGCGGATGCGGCGCGCCTGATCGACTTGCATCCGCAGGAAGCGCTGCGCCCCGAGTTCGCCGAGTATTTCGGCGGCAGCCGCGCGCTGCCCGGCGCCGACCCGCTGGCGATGCTGTATGCCGGGCACCAGTTCGGCCACTACGTGCCGCAACTGGGCGACGGCCGCGCCATCCTGCTGGGCGAGGTGCGCAACGGCCGCGGCGAAAGCTGGGACTTGCAACTGAAAGGCGCCGGCCTCACCCCGTTTTCGCGCCAGGGCGACGGACGCGCGGTGCTGCGCTCCACCATCCGCGAGTACCTGTGCTCGGAGGCCATGCACGCCCTCGGCATCCCCACCACGCGGGCGCTGTGCATCGTCGGCAGCGACATGGAGGTGTACCGCGAGAGCATCGAAAGCGGCGCCACCCTGCTGCGCATGGCGCCGTCGCATGTGCGCTTCGGTTCCTTTGAGGTGTTCTACTACCGCGGCCAGGTGGAGCAGATCAAGACCCTGGCGGATTACGTCATTGCCCGCCACTACCCGGAACTGGCGAATGCCACCGACCCATACCCGGCATTCCTGCGCGAAGTGAGCCTACGCACCGCGCACCTCATCGCGCAATGGCAGGCGGTCGGCTTCGCGCACGGGGTCATGAACACCGACAACATGTCCATCCTGGGCATCACGCTGGACTACGGCCCGTTCGGCTTTCTCGACCATTACGAGCACGGCTTCGTATGCAACCATTCCGACCACCAGGGGCGCTACGCCTTCGACCAGCAGCCCGATGTCGGCGGCTGGAACGTCGCCTGCCTGGCGCAGGCGCTGACTCCGCTGATGCCGGTGGAAGCGGCGCGGGATGCGCTGAACGCCTACGGCGCCGAATACGCCGGCCACTATGTCGGCTTGATGGGCCGCAAGCTGGGTCTGGAGCAGCCCGGCAAGCAGGACCTGGATTTGATCACCGGGCTGCTCGGCCTGCTGCACCAAAACCGCGTCGACTACACCCTGTTCTTCCGCGCCCTCGCCGACTTCCAGCCGGGAGCGGCCAACACCGGGCTGCGCGACCAGTTCCTCGACCGCCCCGCTTTCGATGCCTGGGCCGCAAGTTATGCCGCACGCCTGCGCGCGCAAGGCATGGCCGACGCCGAGCGCCGGGCGCGCATGAATGCCGTCAACCCGAAATACATCCTGCGCAATTATCTCGCCCAGATCGCCATCGACAAGGCGGTTGCCGAGCGGGATTTTTCCGCCATCGACCGCCTGCTTGCCGTGCTCAAGAACCCGTTCGCCGAACAGCCTGAAAATGCCGCCTACGCCGCCCCACCGCCCGATTGGGCCAGCCGGATACAGGTGAGCTGCTCGTCCTAGGAGCCTGTCGGACTTGAAGAATCGAAGCGAAAAGGGTCAAGCAGGCAAGCCGCGCAGCGGCTGCTCGCAAAATTCGGCTGGGCGAGGACAGATTTTGTCGAGTTTTTGGTCAATAGTCATTCTATTGACCAAAAACTCGGCGAAATATGGACCGGCCAGGTGGATTTGCAGCCGATTTTCTTTAAGTCCGACAGGCTCCTAGGGACGCCACTTGCGCCGGTCTCTCGACCGTCAGTATTTTCCAATCCAGACATGAGCCTGAACGAAGGTGGTTTGTGAGGTGTTTCTCAGGCGGCGCGTTGTTGGGTTTTGTTGATCAATTGAAAGAGTTTGGCCCTGGCCTCGTTGAGGTGTTGGGC
>Ga0299912_10000120_pt1 | contig 89500 bp, 76 predicted proteins | sample RVTome_2_FD_207667 | JGI IMG/M metagenome (GOLD analysis project Ga0299912, IMG submission 207667) | Soil microbial communities from uranium-contaminated site in the Upper Colorado River Basin, Wyoming, United States - RVT95D214 (version 2) ... | reverse complement strand
TCTGGTCCAGGACCCGGCGGAGCATTACCGCTTGGGCCTCAGGATCTATTTTGGCCTTGAATTCATAAGGGCCGTCATGCTCGGCCACCGCGAAGGTTACCTTGTCAGGGGAATCCTCGGGCGGGTCGTGGAAAATTCCGACCCCCGTCAACCAGGCGATCCAGGACATCGGGCTAATCCAGCTCGGCCGCTTCTTTAATCCCAGGTCCTGTCCGTTCTTCTCTCCCTCGAAAAAGCCCTCGCGATCAATGGCCATGACCGAAGCGCCTGAATACCCGTGTGTCAGAAGATCTTCGGCATCGGACATGTTCAAATAATCGGTCCGACTCAAAGATGGTTCGGGCAGGTGGTAATAAAAAACCAGGCTGCGGTAGTTTCCCGGTACTTCATTGAACCCTCCATGCTGAACAGTATAGCGGACTTCGCTCCGAAAGGGAACGAAGTCGGTGGGATGGAAGCGGTACATGGTAACGTCGGAAAGGTCCCCGAAATTTTCAGTCCTCATCCTGAAAGTTGGAGCGCCGTGGACCGGGAGGGCGTACGCCGATTCGAGAAAATACCAGTTTCCGTAAAAGTAGGTCTCGGTGGCCTCCCCCTTGATCGAAGGCGAACGGCTGCCGTCCACGTAGATTCGGGTGTCCCCTTCCAGAAAGGTTTCGTGCGTGTCCTCGACCGCGAGCACGGTCCCGACGATCTTCCCGCGGCCCTTGGCCTCGAGGAGAACGTAGGCTCGGCCGGGAGTCAGGTCGCGGGACTCGCGAAACTGGGCGCGCAGGTAGCCGGCGGACTTGCCCAGGCCGGGCGGCGCCCCCTCGTCAAACTCTATCCTGACCTTGGCGATGGACCTCGCGACCTGGCCCCGGTTCTCCACGACAAGGCGCGCCTTGTTTGCATAGGGCATTGGAAGACGCAGGAAGAAGAGCCCGTCCTTGTCCTCGCCGACTATCACTCCCCGCATCTCCGCGTTCTCTTTTATAGCGGCCTCCTTTTCGGAAAAGCGGTTCTCGATGGCAAAAAGAATGGAAAGAGGGCTCTGCAGTGACGGCGCCTTATCATCGTCCCACCAGGCCTTGAGCCAAAGGTCTCTAAGCGCCCGGTCGTCGCGCGGCAACTGCATGCGGATGCACTTGACGGTCCCGCCCCTGTCCGAGGCGAAGACGTCGGCGGTCTCGCCCGGGCGGATGGTGAGATCGTTTTGTTCGTGAGTCTCCCGGCCCGCGGGCGCCCAAGCCGATTCCGGATCGAAGCTTGACCTTGCCGCGCTTAAGTCCCGGTCCTCGGCCCAGGCCGGGACTTTGGAGCCGTGCGGGAAGAGGTGAAAATAGAATTCAAAGGAAAACATGGGGGAGCGGCCGCCGTCCACGGTGACCGTCAGGCCGTCCTGGAAAGGGATGGGCACGTAGGAGACGTTGGCGCCGGCCGATTGTTCGGTGTTGAAGGCCAGCGGGTAAGTGAAGGGAGGTGTGCCGATCATGTCTCTTAAAAGCAGGTCGATGCCGGGCTTGTTCTTCCGGTCGAAAAAGTATTTGACCTGGCCCAGGAGCTTTGTCTGCGCGTTCTCCACGAACTTGGGATGTAATATGGGATGGCACATCCACAAGGCCGAGGAACTGTAAACGCAGCCCGGCCCGGCGACGTCCAGGGACACTACCTTCAGTCCCGGTCCCCTCCGCACGAACTCGGCCTTGTTGGAGAAGCCGTTGTCGTTCCCGCCCTTCTTGTCGTGAGAGGCCACGTTTTTGCAAATGACGAGGTCGCGGAGAACGGGAAGTCGTTCCATGAAGTTGAAAGACCCAAGAACGTCTTCATCGATTGGGGCCGATTGATCTCCATCATTGGTCTCGCCCCGCAAAACATGGGCCTGGTCGCGTTTGCCGGCAAGGTCTTCGGGATAGGGCCAATTGGTTTTGGCGGAATCATGGAGGCCGTGCGCGACGTAGAGAGTAACGGCGGCTATCAGCGCAAGAAGAGCAAAGAGCGCTTTGCGTCCTCTTATCCGGCCCACTCCAGGTAATTTTTTCATGTCGGCGTCTTGATAGAGAACACCGCGTACTCGGCCGCGGTAAAGGTCTTTGATTCGGGCACGACCCTGATGGTGATCTCTTTCTTGCCCCTGGTAAGGGATGGATCGAGAATCAAGTCATCCTCCGCAAAGATCTTCCACTTGTTGTTGCCGGTGTTGAACCAGGTCCCGGCGTGGATGCCGTCCACCTCAAAGCGGGCCCGCTGGTCGAATACGCTCTGGTCCAGGACCCGGCGGAGCATTACCGCTTGGGCCTCAGGATCTATTTTGGCCTTGAATTCATAAGGGCCGTCATGCTCGGCCACCGCGAAGGTTACCTTGTCAGGGGAATCCTCGGGCGGGACGTGACGATTTCCTCCTATGAACGTCCAGTAGAGCATCCACCAGATAGGGGCGACCCACCATGGTCTCTTCTTGGTCCCGATATCCTGGCCGTTGAACTCGCCCTCGAAGAACCCATCACGTTTCCGGATATTCACGGGCGCGGGGCCGGAGAAGCCATGAGCGGAAAGATCGTCCTGGCCGGACATGTTCAAGTAGTCCGTCTGAAACATACTCGGCTCCGGCAAATGGTAATAAAAAACAAGGCTGCGGTAGTGGCCGGGCTCTTCATTGAATCCTCCGTGCTGTATCGAAAAGCGGGCCTCGCTCCTGAAGGGAACGAACTCGGTGGGATGGAACCGATACATGGTAATGTCGGAAATGTCGCCGCCCAATCTGCTCTTCATCCGGAAGGTGGGCGCGCCGTGGATAGGACAGGCAAACGCCTTCTCGCAGAAGTACCAGGAGCCGTTGAAGAACGTCTCGGTAGCGTCGCCGATGATCGCCGGAGACCGGCTGCCGTCAATGTAGATTCGCTCGTCCCCTTCCAGGAAGTTCTCGTGGGTTTCCTCCACCGCCAGCACGACGCCGGCGATTTTCCCGCGACCCTTTACATGTAACATCAGATAGTCCCGGCCCGGGGTGAGGTCATGGGACTCGCGGAACTGGGTGCGCAGGTAGCCCGCTGACTTGCCCAGGCCCGGGGTCACCTGTTGATCAGACTCGATTCTTACCTTGGCGATAGTCGCCTCTTTTTCATTCTTATTTTCGATGGCTATGCGGGCGCCTTTCACATATGGCATGGGCAGGCGCAGGAAAAAGAGTCCGTCCGGGTCCTGGCCGATGATCACACCACGCATCTCCGCGTGTTCGTTAATCTTGCGTTTCCTCTTTGGATAGTTTGCATAGCGGTTCTCGATGGCGAATAACAGCGAGAGCGGGCTTTCCATTGACGGCTCTTGATCGTTGTCCCACCAGGCCTTGAGCCAAAGGTTTCTGAGGACTGAATCTTCCTGCGGGAGAGACATCCTTATGCATTTAATGGTCCCGGCTTGGTCGGAACCGAAGACATCGTGAGTTTCTCCCGGCTTAATCTTTAGATTGTCCAGTTCATGAACGGCAGGTCCGGCGGGCTTCCAGGCCGTTTCCGGATGGAAATGCGCCGGAGCGTCGGCTAAATCCTGGCCCTCGGTCCAGGTTGACACTTTTGTGCCGTGGGGGTAGCAATGATACCAGAAATGAAGTCCGAACGAGGGCGTTTTCCCGCCGTCCACGGTAACCTTGACACTGTCCTGGAAGGGCATCGGCACATAGGACAGGTTCGTCCCGGTTGATTGCTCCGCGGTTAAAGCCAGGGGGTAGATATGGGGCGGTTTGCCGACGAATTCATTGAGGGCCGTCCGGAGCTGCGGCTGCTTCTCGCCGTCGAAATAGAAGTTGACCTTGCCCAGCCGCCTGAGTTGCCTCCGCTCAATGAATTTTGGGTGCAATACGGGATGGTTTTTCCAGAAGGCCGCGTAATATTTTAGGCAGCCCGGCCCGACCGCGTCCAATTGGACCGTGGTCCGTTCGCCGATGAGCCGGATGAACTCAGCCTTGTTGGTGAAGCCGTTATCGTTGCCGCCCTTTTTGTCGTGGGCGGAGATATTGCGGCAGATAACGAGGTCGTGGAGGACCGGGAAGTTCTCCATGAAATTGAACGAGTCTTGGATGCCAATGGCCATCATTATTTTCTTTCATCTACCAGGGCCTTTTTATAATAGAAGGCCAGGCTCTCCATGCGGCAGTCCACGTCGTCGAACTCGCCGTGGGTCATGGTCATCCGGATACGGTCTTTCCAGGGATAGGGGTCAGCCTCGTGGAAGCGGTACTGGCTCACTACCCCGCTCCAGGCCGAGCGGACCGGGCATCCGTGGTAGAGCGCCGCGAACGGTCCCTTGATGTAATACCATCCCGAGAGAAAATAGTCCTCCACTCCGGTGCACTCGATGGACTGGCACCCATGCGGCGAACCGACCGGTTTTTCGATCATGTCCGGACCCGGTTCTCTTACCTCGTCGTCCACGTAGACTTTGAGATTGCCTTCCAGGTAAGGAAACAAGAAATAGGGACCCTTAAACCGTGACTTGATCGGATGGTTGGGATAGATGGTGAGGGTCGTCCCTACAAAGTGACCCGGGCCGGAGTTCTCCTCGAGGATCAGGTGCGGGTTGTTGGGAACCATCTCGCCCTTCACGTCTTTTGATCCTCTGAAGTCCGAGGTTTTGTACTGGGCGTAGAGTAAGCCGGTCTCCTGACCGAATTCCAGCGTCTGCATATAAGTAATGGCACCGAAGAAGAAAGGGATGTCCTTTGTCTTGTGCCGGTTCTCCATCACCACCCGACACGATTTTTCAAAAGGCATCGGCAGATACGAGTAGTACCCGCCCGAGGTCATGCCCACGAACTTGGAGTCGAAGTGGACGTATCTGGTGGTCCCGTTGCCGAAGAAGTGTCCGATGGGAGCGCTGATGGCCGGCGTCTCCGCGCCGTCATAGTAGATGTTGATCCATAGATATTTGTGCGCGGGGACTTTCGTGCGGTGGATGGCCTCGATCAGACGGCCCGCCACTGTGATCCAGATTGACGCCACGTACCCCGGACCTTCCATCAGCGGGAACTCCCAACTCCCGCCCGCCTTGATGTTCTTGAAGTCCCAATGGCCCACGTCCTTGAATTGTTTATAAGCCATGATCGGTTCCGACTCATGGGTGTGAGTCGAGACCTGCCGGGCTTTCACGCCCTCTCTAATTTTGGCCATCGAAGCCAATAACCCAATTGAACTTGCTGAAATATCATTCATGGTTCGCTCCTCGTTTAGTCTTTCGGGCCAGGCGCCAACCGAGCCACGAAACGTGTCCTTTTTTCGAAATCAGGCTTCGCCGGTGACCACGTTGCGAGCGTAATTCCTTCCCGCGGTGGAGTCCGGCGCGAAAAAATCCGCTCCCACCTCGTCGCAGAACTCCTGGCGGATGGGCGCGCCTCCGATCATGATCTTGATCTGGCCGCGGATGCCGGCGTCCTCTATGGCCTTGATGGTGTCCTTCATCGCCAACATGGTCGTAGTGAGCAGGGCACTCATGCCGATTACCTGGGGCTTGTGTTCTTTTATGGCATCAATGAACCTCGCGGGCGACACGTCGGTACCCAGGTCAATGACCTCGAAGCCAGCGCCTTCCAGGGCCATGACCGCCAGGTTCTTACCGATGTCGTGGAGGTCGCCCTTGACCGTGCCGATGATTACCTTGCCGATGGGCTCGATCCCGGACGCGACCAGGCGCGGCTTGAGCACCGTAAGCCCCTGCTGCATGGCCCGCGCCGCCACCAACATCTCCGGGACGAAGTACTCGCCCTTCTGAAACAGGTCGCCCACCTCATCCATGGCCGGGATCATTGCCTCCTGCAAAAGGCCCCCGGGATCGCTCCCGCCTTCAAGCAACTTCCTGACCCGCTCGACCGTCTCCTTGGCATTGCCCTTCATGATCAGCTTTTTCAATTGTTCCATTTCAGATCTCCTTTTTACGAATCCTTAAGAAAATATTTTTCCCTTTCAATCGGGGTAATCAATACTCTCTGCCGAAATTTTCCAGGTTCCACTTTCTGCCCTCATCCAACATGGCCAGGTAGTTCCTTTGTGGCACATAGTTCGCCACCGAGTTGCCAGTGCCGAGCACATAGCGGCCCTTGCTTGCGCAGGCCTCAAGGATTTTCCTGGTTCGAGTCCGGACCTGCTCTTCAGTCCCCTGGGCGATGACATCCATCTCGACACCGCCGATGATGCCAATCCGGTCGCCCCACTTTTCATGAGCTTCTTCCACCGGCATGATCTTGTCCTCGAAGCTGTGCTTGGCGTCCACGCCGATCTCAATGATGTCGTCCATCACCGCGTACATGTTCCCGCAGGAATGGAGCACGAACACGCCTCCCGCCTCGTGGGTCAAGTCCACGATCTCTTTCGTGCGGGGCAGGAATTTCTCGCGTAGCACCTTGGGGGACACGAACGTGCCGGAGAAAAAACCGAGATCTTCGCCCATGAAAATTCCACCCACCTTGGGCTCGGACATAATGTCTTCAACCACCTGATGGATAAGGCCGTTGACCTTGTCGATCACCGCGTCCACCAGGTCAGGCTGGTCAGCCAAAGCGTAGGAGAAGGGCACCAGGCCCATGAGCCAAGTGGTCCATTCGAATACGCCACCGGGAATGACCATGACTTTCATGCCGTCGGGGACTCTTTTGGCCATGGTCCGGGACACGGCGTTTATGGCTTTGATGTTACTGGGCCAAGGGTATCGCTCGAAATCATCCCAGCTCATGATCGGGCCCTGGTTGTCATTGAGCCAGCCGCGCTTGCCGTCCTCGACTTCGGAGGAAGTGTTTTCAGATATCTGTACGCTCACGCCCTTGAAAGGAATGGCGCTGAAAGCAAAAGCGTAATCCCAGCCAGTGAGGCAGCAGAAACGGATGGTCTGCGACACATACTTGTAACCGCTCCACAGGTCCTTGAATGTGATTTTCAGGTCCGGGTCTTCGGCAAGCTTCAAATAATCCATTACCGGCTCGTTGAGCAGATTCCCCACCGTCTCGAAGTCGGCGAAGATGTCGCCCACTGTCACCGGTCCGGGCTCGTTGGTCGTGATCGCCCGCCGGAAGCGCTCAAAATCTGGCTTGCGCTCGCCCGGCGCCTTCATCTTCAACAACGTTCTTGCAATGTCCACCATCAACTCCTTACTTTCCTCTTAGTGGTGAGGGAACGCTTAAAGACTTCCTCCAAACCCTCTCTGTACTTCCTGGATAATGATTTAACCAATTCCTCATCTCCGGCACAGACGGCCTTGATCAATGAACGGTTTATCTCATGATATTGCGGGAGCGGATAAGGACGGTCTTTAACCACGCCAAGCGCCAGAAGCTTCCTAGATAACTTCATCTGTGAGTTATACGCCATTTGCAGGATGAGGTTGTCCCCGATACGAAGAACTTCATGGGCCAGCTTGAAATCGTTCTCAAAGAATTCTTCAAGACCCAATTCTTCAGTTTGCACCGCCAGCAGTTCAAGGAGGCGTTTCTCGTCGGAGGGTTTGGCTTTTTGGGCGGCGGCCAGGAGGATTTGTTCGCCAAGTCGGGACGTGTTTTCCGCGATCGTCTCCAGTATCTGCTTGCCGATCAACGCCCCGGGACAGGCGAAGAAAAGGTCCGGCAAAACCTCGACGCCCACGATGGTCCTGAAGTCGTTGACCACAATGTTCCGACCCTGCGCGATTTCTATCCAGCCTTCCTGGGCGAGAAGCCCCAGGGCTTTGCGCAGGGTAAGCCTTGCAATCTCGAACTTGTCGGCCAACTCGCGCTCCGACGGGAGCTTGTCGCCTGGTTTGTACACGCCCGTGAAAATCTTTTTTCTCATCACCATAGCGATCTGGTCCGGCAACGAGATTCTCCTGATCGTCGCAACTCCAACGCTCATGGTTTCCTCCTTTTAAATATGCTAATCAGCTTCATTTTTTCTCTTCCTCCAGATTCGTCCAGCGCAAGACGCCCCGGCCCTTGTAAGTCTCCGTGGCTCCATCATAGCGATAAGTGATGGCATAATCGGACCAACTGTCAACGGTCCAGCAATTTCTCATCAGGCGCTCGACAATTATTCTCATATAGGTCGGCAGATTACTATAGAGGTCCTCCACCAGCAGAATATCCTGCATCTTGACCTCCACCTCGATTTTTTCCCCGCCGCCCTCGGCCGTAAGAGTGAAATGCCGGGGGTACCGGAAGGGGACGTCTTTGGCCGCCACCCAATCATCCCATTGGAGCGGAAAGGAAGTGGACGTGAACATGCGGCCGTCTTTGTCAACAAACACCAGCCGCTGCGTCAACATCCTTCCAAACTTCGGGTGGGTGTAATGATCGGTGACCACTAGGGCGTGGTCGTCTCCGAAAAACCAGAACACCTGCCAGTTCGTTGGAGTATAGGCGGCGAACATAAGGCCCGCGTCGTGGTTCATATTGCCTGACCCATCAAGCTTGCATTCCTTGCCGTCGAGAACGGCTTCGACCTTGACCTTGGCCCACGAAATGGGCAGGCTGTAATACATATAGGTGTCCTCGTCGGGATACCGAACCATGCCGTCGCCGTAGGTATAGGAGGGGCCGATGATGTCGTATTCGATTTTGGCCTTGGTCTTGGGCAGATTGATATCCATGGTGTATTTGCGTCCCTCAAGCCGGACCCGGTTTCGGCCGACGGTGAAGCCGAATCCCTTTTGATCGAATTTGGCCTCATCAATGTCGGTGATGACATAGTCCTGATATGGCTCCATGCCCGGCTTGCCGTAGACAAACGCGCAATTAACTTCACTGCGGTTAAAGCCGATGGAGATGGTGATCATGGAGCCGTCGGGAAAATTCATGTGATGGTAATATCCTTCGTCCCAAAACATGCCGTGGTATTGCCTGAAACGGAAGGAGTCGAGGTCTATCCCGCCCGGTTTGGCCACCGGTCCGTTGACTTGTCCCTTGAAAATGACCCAATCACCGGAGGCCAACGCCACCGTCGCGAGCATCAAAGTCAGCACGGCCGCGCGGGCCGCGCTCTCCATTCTAATGCGAATTTTCATTGCAAGCTCCTTTTCCCCCCTTCCCGGTTTCGTAGAACATGGCCAAGCAGTTCTTCATATGGGCCTCGGCCCAGGAGACGCTCGTATGTTTTATAGGATTGACGCCTTGTGATTTTACTTTTCTTCCAGGGCCATCCACCGCACCACGCCGCGGCCTTGATACGATTGGCTCCGGCCCTTCTGGTTGTGAACAATCGTATAATCGCCCCACCAGTCGTAAACCCAGCCATTGCCGGTAATCCGTTTGGCGATGATCCGGAAAACCGTGGGCAGGTTGCTGTAGAGATCTTCCTTCAGAATCATCTCGCCCAGGCGGACCTCGACGTCCAACTGCGCTCCTCCACCCTCCGCGGAAAGCTGGTAATGCTGGGGATAGCGGAACCGGAAGGGGATGGTCTTCTCGTAAGCCCAGTCGTCCCATGCCAGCGGGAACCGGGTGGAAGTGAACAGGCCGCCCTCTGGATCGGTAAACACCAGGCGTTGGACCAACTCCTCGCCGAACTCCTTGTGGGAGGTGAATTCCGTAACCGCCAGCGCATGATCCTTGCCGAAAAACCAGAACACCCGCCAGCGCAAGGGAGTATGAATCGGATTCAGCACCTGGCTGTCGTGGTTCAGAGTGCCATACCCGTCCAGGCGGTACTCCCGGCCCTCGATCACGGCCTCGACCTGCGCCCTGGCCCAGGGAATGGGCAGGTAATAGCAGCTAAAACTCTTGCCGTCGGGATACCGAACCATCCCGTCGCCGTAACCGTAACCCGGACCCAGAAGATCGAAAGCAATCTTCGCTTGGACTTCCTCCAGCTTCAGGTCTATGGAATACCGGCGGCCCTCCAGCCGGAACCGGCTCGGCCCGATGCTGAACCCAAACCCCTCCTGATCAAACGCGACCCGGTTGTATTTGGTGATTTGATATTCCCGGAAGGCATTGGTCCCCGGCTTGCCCAGAACGAAGATCACGGTAGCATCATTGGGGTTGAAACTCACCAAAACCGTGATCATGGTTCCGTCCGGGAAATTCAAATGGTGGTAGTAGTACTCGGTCCAGAAGATCCCCGGCCATTGCCGGTGTTGAAACAGATCCAGATTTATCCCCCCGGGCTGGGTCACCGGGCCGTTGACCTGTTCCGGGAAAACACTCCACTGCTCAGTATGCTTCATCGTTGATCCTCCCCGTCAATGCCGTGGATACGCGCCGCCTTTATCCGCCGTCCCGTCCGACCACGCCTGGGCAAAGCCGGAAGCCTGGACGAGAAGGGAAGCCCTCCGAATGGAGTCCCCGATCCTTCCCGTCATGAATGCTCCTTGTTCCATTTCCTGGTTTCGTCAATCATGGCGAAGTAGTTTCAATCTTGCAGAAGTTCGTAACCGAGTTGCCCGAGCCCATTGACGAAACCTCCGCCCGGCGCCTCGAAGTCTTCCCGCGTCGAGACGATGCCCTTGCCCTCCTCCTGCCCGGCCAGAATTAAGCCCTGCTGCCGCGGGTTGCCTCGCAACTGCGGAGGCGTGCGGGGAATCGGGACCCGGGGCGCCATGGACACGCCGTCGTATCCCATTGGGATGGAAAAGGCGATCACCCTCTCCATGAGCTTGCAGCCGAGCTGCCATTGCGCCAAGGTCGGATTCAGCCCCACGTTGACGATTTCGCTCACCCGGTCCGCCGGGAAGTCGAAATCCAGGATCTCGCAGGCGATCTCGGCGTCCACCAACCCCTCGAAGATCGGAACCGGTCCCGCTTGGGTCTGGCGCGTGAGCCCCTTCAGCAGGTGTTCGAAATTTGCCCCTGGCTGGAAGGGTCCGCCGATTTTCATGCGTTGCGCCTCCATCAATCAATTACAATTCCCCTTGGCTCCATCTCCCCAGAGACCTGGAAGGCTTCTCGCTATAACTTCAAGATCGTTTCCTTGGCCAACTCCCGATAGAGCTTGTTCTCGGGGATGGCTTCGGGGAGGGCGTCATCGGGCTGGCTTATGCAGAACTGGTATTCCTTCCGGGCCTCCGCTTTCTTGCCGGCCACCTCGTAGCTGACGCCCAGGAAGAAGCGGCTGCGGAGGTATCTCGGTTCCAAGGCGACGGCGCGCTGGTAGAGCCAGACCGCGTCGTCGTTCGAGAAGTGGAAAAACCTGCCCAGGAGATTGGGAAGCGTGTTGATCACGATGGCCCAGTAGCAATAAACCCCGCCATATTGGTACCCGATGTCGCTCTTGGCCACCATGATCGTGGCCACCAGCGCCTCCTTGAAGGCGAACCCGGAAAAAACGCCCCGGGCCAGGGTCCGGCCGGCCATGTCCCACATCAGCCAGTAATTGGCCTCCGGATCGTCCTCATTCTGGGCGAGTATCTCCTTGCAGGCCTTGATCCCCTTGTCCATGATCTGGACCACTTTGTCATTGCCCATCTTCGGGTCCTGCTCAAAGGCCCAGGAAGCGGCCTGGGCCAGGCGGATGCGGACCGCCTTGTCCGCCGGGTTCTTGGCCGCCAATTGCTCATAGAGCTGGATCGCGAGCAAAGTCTGGGCCGGGGTTTCCCGGGCGGCCCAGGCGGCATCGGCCCTGGTCCGGAGATCGTCCGCGGACCGGCCGGAAAAAGGAACCATAAAAAAAACCAATGCCCAACTCCATCGTAAAATCGGTTTTCGCATCACGGTCTCCTTGCATTCCCCGCGCATACGCCGCGCCTCTCCAAACAATTACCATTCCCTCCCGCTCATCGTTTCCGCGCACATTTAATGCTCCTCGTTCCATTTCCGGGTTTCGTCAATCATGGCGAAGTAGTTTTCAATCTTGCAGAAGTTCGTAACCGAGTTGCCTGAGCCCATGCAAAAGCCTCCCCCGGGCGCGCAGGCTTCCAGGATCTGGCGGGCCCTTTTCCGAACCTGCGCCTCGGTGCCGCGGGCCAGGAGGTCCACCTCCAGCCCGCCCAGGATGGAAATCCGGTTGCCGTACTTCCGGTAGGTTTCCTCCACCGGCTCGATGTTGTCCTGGAAGCTGTGCTTGCCGTCAATTCCCACGACCTCGATCAAATCTTCCATCAGAGCGTCAATCTGGCCGCAGCCGTGAAACAGGAAGGGCTTATGGTGTTTGTGGCAGGCGTCGGCAATGCGCTTGTGCCGGGGGATGACCCATTCCTTGAGCAGCTTGGGCGAGATCATGGTCCGGTTGTTGAAGGCCATGTCGTCGGCATAAAAAATTGCGCCGGTGGCCGGGTGGGCCGCGGTCTTGTCCACCAGGTCTTCGGTCAGCACGGTGAGCCGCTCGAGGATATCCTCGACCAGGTCGGGCTGCTCGATGGTTGCGAAAGCCATGCCCTCGAAGCTCATCACCGCCCGGAGGTCCTCGAAGATGCCCACGATCAGGGCCATGAGCTTGGCACCAGGGGGCAGCCGGTCGGCCATGAACTGGATGGGCAGGATGTTCACCATATTTTTCGAGGGCCAGGGGAAGGCCTGGAACTGCTCCCGGTTGGTGATCAAACCCTGGTGCTCCTCCTGCCAGCCGCGCGGCCGAGAGTCTTTCTTGACCTCGTGCTCGAGCCGCGCCGCGGTGCGGTGAATGGGGCGGGGAATGGGGACGATGGGCAGCGTGGTCACATAGTCGTAGCGGGTCGCCGCGGTAAAGGCCCGGCTCAGCTCCATCAGGTGCAGACCCACCCGCAGGGCTTCGGGGGTGGGATTGGTGAGCAGTTCCGGAATCAGTTCGAGCCCGCCGGCGGGAAAATCGTAGCCGCTGATCTCGATCATGAGCTCCGGGTCCACCGCAAACTCCAAGAGAGGCACAGGGCCATCCGTAGTCTCGCGCATGACCACCTTGCGGAGATGATCAAAATCAGATTTTTTCTGAAATGGGCGTTCAATCCTCATTAACAAATCTTCTTCCCTCACTTGCCCAGGGGAAAAGCCCCGCACTCCCGGACTACCTCGGTTATCGCTTCAAGCTTTTCCCAGGTGGTGTTTTTCGGCACCGCGTCATTAGACCCCAGGGCCATGCGCCGCCCGTCGCCCATGTTCCGGAGCACCTCCCGCGTGTACTCCTTCAGGGCCGCGGGCTCTTTTCCGGCGAAGGCCGTGGCGTCAATCCCGCCCATGATGAATTTGTCCGGTCCCCACAGCCTGCGGGCGGTGGCCAGGTCGGGAAGACTCCCGGTGGGAGGCGTGGCCACGTCCACCAGTCCGTCCAGGGTCAGGTCGCCGATGGCCTCTCCGAACTCGAACAGGTGTCCGCAGGCGTGATTCAGGAAAATCTTATCGGTCTGGTGCAGGATCTCGGCATATTCCCGGTACCAGCGGGGCGCGTATTTTTCCCAGATTTTGGGGGAGCACAGGGTCGAGGACAGGTTTTCGTACTGGATTATCACCGGGGCCTTGCCCTCGGCGCAGGCCTGGCAGATTCTTTTTACCATCCCATGCATGGCCTCGAACAGTTCCTCCATCACCTCGGTATGGTCGAAATAGAGGTACCAGAAAGTGTCAATATCGACTTCCCCGTTGAGCAGCGTGAGCATGGGTGTCCCGGGAATGGAGATGGTGGAGATGCCGTCGTCGCCGATCCGCTTCTCCGCCAGGTCGAACATGTAAGGCACGGGCACCACCTCGGCCTGCTCGTACATCCAGGTTAGGATTTTAACGTCCTCGATGTTCCTGACGCGGCGCCGGGTGGTCCAGGGAATATTGGGAGACTCGGGGTTAAGCCTCAAACGCTCGGTCAAAGTCCCCACCGGGGTCTCGTAAATGACCTCGGTCTCGTCTCCGATTTTACTTTGTTTCTTGGACCAGAGCATCTTTTTGCCGGGCACCGTCGAGGTGAGATAATACGGCAGGCTCCCGATGTAGTTGACGATGTGCCGGAGCATGGCGTCGGCCCCGATCCGGCGAAAGCCCTCCACCTGGTCCACGCCGCCTAAAAAGTACCCGTCAATGCAGGGCGACCACGGAATGCGGTCCACGTCCCGGCCCCGGAGGGCGGCCATGATCCTTTCCCGGCTACTCATGGTTTCTGTAGACATTTAATGCTCCTCATTCCACTTCCTGGTCTCGTCGAGCATGGCGAAGTAATTCTCGATCTTACAGAAGTTGGTCACCGAGTTGCCCGAGCCCATTATAAAACCCCCGCCGGGAGCGCAGACATCGAGTATCTCCCGAGTCCGTTTGCGGACCTGCTCCTCAGTACCACGCGCGAGCAGGTCCACGTCCACACCGCCTATGATCGAGATGTGGTCACCGTACTTGCGATACACCTCCTCGACCGGCTCGATGTTGTCCTGAAAGGAATGCCTGCCGTCAATTCCGACCGTCTCGATCAGATCCTCCATGATGGCTTCGATCTGGCCGCAGGAATGAAAGAGGAAGGGCTTGCGGTGACGATGAGCCGCGTCGGCCATGCGCTGGTAGCGGGATATGAGGTTTTCCCGGATCCAGGTCGGCGACATCATGGTGCCGTGGTTGAATCCCAGGTCATCTGCATACGCAATGGCGCCCACTGCCTTGTGGGCCGCACACTTTTCCACCGCGGCTTCAGCAATTTCAATAAGCTTGTCTAGGATGTCGCTTACCAGGTCCGGCTCCTCGACGCTCTTGATCGCCATCTGCTCGAACCCAAGCAGGCATCGCAGGTCCTCGAAGATGCCTATTACGAAAGCGATCACCTTCATGCTCTTGGGGATTCGCCAGTAGGCGTAATTGATGCTGAACATGTTGATCTGCTTGGGCGACGGCCAGGGGAATTGCTCGAAATCCTTTCGGCTGCGGATCAGTCCTTCATGCTCATCCTGCCAGGCGCGGACCAGGTCCCCCTGTTGAGGGTTCTTCATGAGATGCATGGCGGTCCGGGGCAACAGAATGATTGGGGTCATGATCACGTAGTCGTATCCCATCCCTTTATAAAAGTTCACCGCCATTTTCATCAGCTTGTACCCATACCACATCTGCTCCAGGGTCGGCCTCGGACCGGGCTTGGTGAACTCGGCAATCCGGTCCACAGGAAAGTCGAGGCCGAGGATCGCGCAGGCGATCTCCGCGTCCACGACCCCCTCGAAGATCGGGACCGGCCCATCCTTGGTCCGACGCATGAGCACATCCGCCATATGCTCGAAATCGTGGTTCTTTTTAAAAGGCTGCCCAATCTTCATGAAAGCTTATCCTTTCCCGAATATAGGTAGATACTCACTGCCTTCCATTCCTTGACTGGTTCACTATATAACTTATTATACCAATTCTGTCAAGTAAAAAATCGCATGACAATCCTAGTGAAAAAGAGGAAGATTTAGAACGGGCAGCCTAAGTTGAACTTGTGATTGTCGAGTTCGTAAGGAGAGTACCATGTCTATTCCTGAAGCGTTGAGGGATTATGCCATCCAGCTAGGGTTTCCGGAGTCGGAGACGCTGGGCCGGATTTTCGCCATTCTTTATGAGGGAGAGAATGCAGTCAAGGTTGTGGCTGCCCTGCCCGGCACCGCCGCGGAGGTGGCGCAGAAGACCGGGCTGCCGGAGAAGCACGCTGCGGACGTCGCCGCCCAATTGCTGATGCAAGGCAGGATAGTGGTGGATTTCAAGCGGCCTAATGTGTTCCGCCGCTTTCCCGCGATGATCGAGCTACGCGACTCCTCGGTCCTGGACCCCAATGCCCCGCAGGAGCTCTTCGAGCTATGGGAACGGCTGGTGCTCAAGGAGTCAACCCCGCTGGTCGAGGGATTGAAGAAGCGCGATGTGACGGCCATGGTGCGGGTGATACCCATCGAGCGCACTGTTCAGGCGCAGAACACGGTCCTGGATGTGGACTCCGCGCGCAAGATATTCAGCGAGGCCAGCCTCATCACCGCGGTGCCTTGCGTTTGCCGCACGGTAGCTCGCAAGAACGGCCGCGGCCAGAATTGCCCGGCCCCCGAGACCGCGGTCTGTATGCAGACTAATCTCTTCGCAATGGGCGTGTTGACCCGCAAGCTCGGGGAGAAGCTCAGCAAGGATGAAGCGCTCAAGCGCATCGGCGAGGCTGAGGATGCGGGCCTGGTGCATATGGTGCGCAACAACGTGCAGAAGGACATGTTCATGTGCAACTGCTGCGCCTGCTGCTGCACCGGACTATATTTTCTTCAGCAGCTCAACTTCCCCGGGTCCATCGCGCCCTCCCGCTTCAGAGTAAAACTGGACCCCAACGCCTGCTCCGGCTGTGGCATCTGCGAAGAGCGCTGCCAGTTCCACGCCATCACCATGAACGATGCAGCATCAATCAACCTCAACCAATGCTATGGCTGCGGCAACTGCGTGATCACTTGCCCGGAAGAAGCCCTGGCCCTGGAGGAGATCAGGCCCCGTGAATTTATCAGGGTGAAAGCAAAATGAGCAAAGTCTTATTGCTGCTTTGTGTCTGAAGGGTGCTTCTTTCCGGTTATCGCCAGGAATATAACCTCGATTAGCCGGCGCAGGAGATTGATGCTCAAGATCCAGATCAGGCTGAAGGCCACCGGAGCGCCGCTGCCTTCACCACCGCCCCCTCCTCCTTGCAATAATGTCTGTTCATGCTCCTCCCCTCCTGCTCGAAATAATCTCAATGATATCCGGGGGTTTGATCCAGAATGGGCCAGGTTTCTTGTTTGCTTTCCCCATCTCCCCATATCTCCTGACTTTTAAGATAGTCGTGGAGATGCCTGGGATTCGCCTAAATGAGGCGACGGCCTAATTCTTATCAACGGTTGATAAGGGGCTGGCCTATTGCCTGTCCGTCCTGGGGATCTTCACTGACAAGCATGAGGCAAAGAAAAAAGGGGGGCTTTCCTGGTGGCAACTCTTATGGAACGGCTCGGAGAACCCCGAAATCATCCGGGCCGCGAAAAGGTTGGGGGTCCAATGCTCGAGCATTTACTCGGCCAGGGAATCCTCGGCCAAGTGGGTGCTTCGGAGGTTGAAAGCGCACCTCGTGAAGGGGATGCCGGCCATGCTCAGGGTTGATGAAGGGGAGCATTGGGTGGCGGCGCTGGGCTACGGCCAGGATAAAAAGAAGTTCATCATCGCCAACCCCCTGTGGGAGAGCGTCACCGATTTCTATTCCGGGGATCATCTGGTCCAGAGCCTCTATCCCCCGGCTTTCGACATTATCCTGCTCAAGCCCGGCAGGAAGGGAGAGGCCATGAATGTGGACAAGGAGTTTCTGCGGCTGGTTACCCGGGGATCTGAGGCGGAGGAAGATATTGAAACGATCCGGGCACCCTGGACGCCATTTTCGGACTGCCTTTGCAACGGAAGGCCAAGGATGCCGTCCCGGCTTACAAGTTCATCGAGAAGCACGAAGACCTCTTGGTGGATGCGGCCTGGGACTGGAGCGCTGAGCAAAAGACTTCCAAAGCCGAACTCCGCCGCCTGCTCCGGGACTATGCGATTGTGGCCCGGTGCTCGGGGCACAAGCTGGCGGCCAAGGACAAAGAAAAAGCCCTGGTCGAGCTGAGCGCCATTGTCACCATCCTGCTTAATCAGGGGACTTTGGTGGTGGAATGAAGGACTCTTTAAAAGGAGGAAAGGATCGAGGGAAAAAAGAGGCCATTTTTCGTTACATTTCTGTATAAAAATGTGCCAGAAATGCGCCAGGATTTAAAAAAAGGGTGGATTTTAGCACATTTTATGGAACTAATGGAAAGCAGCAGCCGACCCGTTTTTGCTAATGGTTTCGCTAAGTTATTGGTTTTGCTGGTTTTTCCCCACCAACGCTTTTTCGCTCTTTTAATCCGTTGGTCGCGGGTCCGAATCCCGCACGGCCCTCCATTCCACTAATTCCCGGCGCATCACTCCGCCCTCGCGGTCCGCCTTCTTCCCCAAAGGAATCCCCCCTGGGGGGGGACGAATCGGTTATTCCAGGCTGCGCAAGACGTCCTGATGGAGATCGGTGGGCGAGCAGGAGGTGACCTGGGTCGGGGCGGTGCCGGCCTTGAAGGCCTCGAACACGGTTTTTTCCGAGCAGGGCGCGGCCAGGAGCCCGGTGGCCGGATCAATCTTGGTGAACTCGATGCCGCCGGGGATCGGGAAATCCAGGGCGGGCCGGTCCCGGAGCGCGGCGCTCATGAACTCGATCCAGATGGGAAGCGCGGCCTTGGACCCGCTCTCGGACTTGCCCAGGCTAATGCTGAAATCATCAAACCCCACCCAGACGCCGCAGGTGAGTTCCGGCGAGAAGCCGACGAACCAGGCGTCCTTGAAATCGTTGGTGGTGCCGGTCTTGCCGGCGATCGGCTTTCCCACCTGGCGGGCTTTGAAACCCGTGCCGTGTTCGACCACACCCCGGAGCAGGTTGGTCATCAGGTAAGCGGTCTGGGGCGAGATCACCGTCGGGCCGTGGGCGGGTTCGGAAACCGGGGCCAGCCGCGCTTCTTTGCCGGCGCGAAGCGTTTGAAGATATTCCGGCCAGGTAGGCTGTTGGACCTCGGCCGGCACCACCGCGGCTTTCGGCGGCGCGGCCTGGGTCTGAGCCCGGGCCTGAGCCGCCTGGGCGACCAGGTCTTCTTCCTTAAAGGAGTTGGAATTCGGCGCCGGCGGGGGATTCGCCCCTTCCCACTCCAGGAGGTTCCCGTCCCGGTCATAGACCTTGTTCACGTAGCGCGGCCGCACCAGGTAACCGCCCGAGGCATAGACGTTGTAAGCGGTGGTCAGCTCTTCCAGCGTGACCGGCGAAGAACCGAGCGCCAGGGAAAGGTTGTCGGCCAGGGGGGAAGTGATGCCCAGGGCGCGGGCGAACTTGATCGCGTAGGGCAGGCCCACCTGATCCAGGATTTTGATGGAAATGGTATTGATCGAAAGGCTGAGCGCCTGGCGCAGCGTGCGCGGCCCGGAAAATTCCTGGCCGTAATTTTCCGGCCGCCAGGAGGTATCCTCATCGCCATCCACCGGAAACGCATCGTCATACACCACCGGACTATCGAGGATGGTGGTGGCCGGCGTAAATTTCTGCGCCGGGTCCTCCAACGCCGCGCCGTAGATGACGGGCTTGAACCCCGAGCCCGGCTGTCGCGCCGACTGCACCGGCCGGATATACTGGTTCTGGGTAAAATCATAGCCGCCCACCAGCGCCTTGACCTCGCCGGTGCGCGCGGAAAAAGCCAGCAGGCCGGCCTGGACCAGCGGCTCTTGCTCCAGGGCCAGGCTGTAAGTCTGCTTCGGGTCCGCCGGCGCGGATTTCACCCGGACCAGGATCACGTCGCCCTTGGCCAGGGCCTGGGAGGGCCGGGCGATCTTCTGCCAATCGCCCGGCATTTCCAAATTGACCTTGTGCGCCCAGGTCATGTCCGCGAGCGAGATGCTGCCCTGGCTGTGGCCGATCCGGATCGAGACCCGGCCTTTCTTGTCATCCACCCCGGTTACCAGGCCCTGGTAAAGCTCGCCCGGCTGGAACGGAACCGGATCCGGCGGCTTGACCTCCTGCTCCAGCCCCTCCTCAATCATCCCCTCGGCCAGGCGCTTTTCCTGGTCGGCCTCCAGCCACTTCCGCCGCAACTCTTCTTCCTGGTCTTCCGGGTTCTTTTCCATCACCTCCTTGGCCAGGTGATCCAGCGGCCCGCGATAGCCCTGCCGCTTGTCCAGACCCTCGGGCCCGGCCAGGCCGTCGCGCACGGCCTGCTGCGCCGCTCGCTGCAGGCTCAGGTTCACGGTGGTGAAGACCTGGTAGCCTTCGCTGAGCACCGCCTCTTCGCCGTAAGTGTTGACCAGGTAGCGCCGCACGTGCTCGGTAAAATAAGGGGCCTGGTCCATGAACAACGAGCGCCGGGCCACGATCTGGATCGGCTCCGAAAGCGCCGCTTCCTTCTCCTCCTCGGTGATGAAACCCTCGACCAGCATCTGGTTGAGCACGATCTTCTGCCGCATCCGGGCCTGGGCAAAGTTGCTGGAAGGAGAGTAGGCGCTGGGCCTGGGGGCCACCCCGGCCAACATGGCGGTTTCCGCCAGACTGAGCCGGCCGATGTCCTTGCCGAAATAGTTTTCCGCGGCGGCCTCCACCCCGTAAGCTCCGCGGCCCAGGTAAATCTGGTTGAGGTAAAGGTGGAGGATTTCTTCCTTGTTCAGGTAGCGCTCGATCCGGTAGGCCAGGATCGCCTCCTTGAGTTTGCGCGACCACAGCTTTTTGCGGCTCAAGAAGAACGAGCGCGCCACCTGCATGGTGATGGTGCTGGCGCCCTGGCCCTTGATCTCCCCGGACTTGAGGTTGTGCCAAAAGGCTCCCCCGATCCGCACATAGTCCAGACCCTGGTGCTTGAAAAAGCGGGCGTCTTCCACCGCCAAAAACGCGTCCACCACCCGCTGCGGAATTTCCTCGATCGGGACCACCTTGCGCCGCTCCTGGTAAAACTCCGCGATCAGGGTGCCGTCGTCGGAATACACCTCGGTAATCAGGCTGGGGCGGTAGTCGCGCAGCGAAAACAGGGGCGGCAGGTCGCGGGAGAGGTAGAGGTAGCCTCCAATCGCAGCTCCGCCGCCTAAAAGAATCGCGGCCAGCAGGAAAATCGCGGCCCACCAAATCAGGCTCGAACGCCTGGGCGGGGCCGGGGTCTCCGGTCCGGTCTCTGCAACCGCAGGTTCCTGCGGCTCCTTCAGTTCCGTCGTATCCATGTCCACTCATCATTATAAGAGAGGCCGGGGAGCGATTCAAGCCAGCGGCTTGAGCAATTTCAGATTTTGGATTTCAGATTTTGGATTTTTGATGCATTGCCTCGGCCGCCATCAATCCCAAATCAAAAATTCTCAATCCAAAATCTAAAATCTAAAATTCATGACTCAGCCCCGGCCCATTCGCGGGCGAGTTTCAGCGCCTGCTCCCGGTCACGCACCCGACCCTCTAACTGGGCGTCCTCGACCGCGGTCAGGATCCGGCGGAAGATGGGGCCGGGCGTGAGCCCCATCTCGATCAGGTCATGGCCGTTGAGCAGCGGCTTCGGCCGCAGAGTCTCTTGCGTGCCCTCCTGTTGCAGCGCGGCCAGGCGCTCCCGGCAGAAGCGCCAGGTGGAGAGATCGCCGTGGCTGCCGGCGCAGTCGAGCCGGTGGAGCGCGAGGTGAAGGTCGAAGCGTTCGCTGCGGAGGAACCGCTTGAGCGTGCTTTCCTTCATCTTGGGCACGTCCATGAAGCGCAAGTGCTCGCGGACCAGGCTCGCCACCAGGCGCACGGTCTCGTTGGCAAAGCGCAGCCGCTGGAGGATTTTCCGGGCCATCTCTTCGCCGACCACGGTGTGGCGGTCGAAGCGGATCCGCTCGGCCACGGTGAAGGTCCGGGGCTTGCCCACGTCGTGGAGCAGGGCGGCCAGCGCCAGCTCGAGCGCCGGCTTCTTGAGCATGTCGAGCATGAGCAGGGTGTGGGCGTAAACGTCGCCTTCCGGGTGAAACAGCTCCGGCTGGGCCACGCCCTGGAGCGCCTTGATCTCGGGCAGGATCACCTTGAGCAAAGAAAGCTCGTCGAGCAGCCGGATGCCCGGACCCGGCGCCGGCCCGGTCAGGATGCCGGAAAGCTCGTCCCGCACCCGCTCGGCGCTGACCTGCTTGATCTCCCGGGCATGGCGGCGGATGGCCGCCGCGGTTTTCGGCTCGATCGGAAAGTCGAGGCGGTTGGCGAACCTCACCGCCCGGACCAGGCGGAGCTTATCCTCGGCGAAACGCTCCTCCGGGTCGCCGATGGCCCGGAGGAGTTTGCGCCGGATGTCCTTGACCCCGCCCACGTAGTCAATCACCTGATCCGCGAGCGGGTCGTAAAACAGGCCGTTGATGGTGAAGTCGCGCCGGCGCACGTCCTGCCGGGCGGTCCCGTATTCCACCCGGTCGGGCCGCCGGCCGTCGCGGTAGCCGTGCTCTCTTCGGAAGGTGGCGACCTCGTAGTTCTTGCCGCGCAGCCGCACGATCACCACCCCGAAGCGCGCGCCCACGGGAATCGTCTTGCGGAAGAGCCGCTGGATTTCTTCGGGCCGGGCGTTGGTGGCCACGTCGAAGTCCTTGGGCCTGATTCCCATGACCATGTCGCGCACGCACCCGCCCACGAGATAAGCGGTGAAGCCGTGCCCGCGCAGGCGGCGGACGATCTGGGTGGCTGCGGATTTCATGGGGACCGAGAAGATAATAACAATTTGAAAGGATTCCGGCAATCGGCCTGGTTAAGATGATCCATTCTGAATTTGCGCCATTGGGATCACCCTGCTTCAAGAAAGATCCGGGTCCAGTGCCCTCTTGAGATCTTGGCATCAGGTTTTGCGGTCGCTAGGCAAGGCGACCTGGATTACGATGATGGCGGTAACCACGGCCAACCCGATCCCGTAGAGGGGAATCGGGGGTAACCGGAAAAGGACAAAGGTCAAGAGGATGGTCAAGACGACAGCCGTGATCAGGCTCCCGATTTTCCTTCGAACCAGGAGCATCATCGAAATCAGGAAACCGGAGCCGACCACGGACAAAAACCAAAGATAATCCGATCGGGAAGGGATGACCGGCTTAGGCGCCGCTGGTCCGGCTTCCGCGAGTTGCTTGATCCCCATCATCATCCGCCGCTGCATCAGGAAATGCGCGGGATCGAAGAGCAAGGACATGAGGAACCGGGGCCAGGACTCTTCCCTGACGCGGATGCGAATGAGAAAGCGGCAGCTTGAACTGTCCGCCGCCGGGATGAGGACAAAAGCCCCCCACCCTTTGAGGTAGAGCGCATGGTTGGGCTCGGCCAAAAGGACTTGCAGATGAGTCAACGCTTGCATCCGTCCTCCAAGGTAATCCGAAGGCGCCAGACGCACGCTATCGCCGACTCGCAGTTCCTGCCATTCCGGCTTGATCTGGTTCGTGTTATGGATGTCGACGCCGAACCGGTTCTCGAGGAAGGAGTAACTGTAGAACCCGCCCCGGCCCTGGCCGATCTGGACGAGCCACTTCCAGGCGTCCGCGGCCGGCGCCCAGATGGTAATCGCATAGGTGGATTGGGAGGTGGGATTCGGGACGAACTCATCCCCCGGAAGCGGCATGATCCTCTCCGCCTTGGTGGCTCCCCAGTTATTGGCCCAGGGATAGATGAAGAGACGCCAGGTGGTCAAGGACACCGCGATTAGAAAAAGGCTTAACCCCAGGAACCCCAGCAGTCTCCGCCGAAAAGACTTTGGCTCGGTCATGTGATACTCCCTTCTCTCAGGTCACCGACTGAATCAGATAAAGTCTCTCAGTCTTCAAGGGTTGTCTTGGAATTGGTTATTCTGGCACCTGATGGAGAGATTTAGCGGTTTCCGAATTAACCAGAGACACTGGCACTTTGATCACAGCGGGAACCTTGTCCCCTTGAACCAGTTTGACCGCCGTTTCAACTCCGGCGCGACCCATTTGATAAGGATTTTGAGTAACCGTCGCGGCCAGATCGCCGAGGGCGAGCGCATTCATCGCTTCCCGATTGCCGTCAAAGCCGACAATGACCATCTCCTTTAACCGGCCCGCGTTCTTGGCCGCGAGCAAAGCGCCCAGCGCCATGTTGTCGTTCTGGCAAAAGACCGCGTCAATTTTTGCTTCAGCCTGCAAGATGTTCTCCATCACGGTCATGCCCTTGTCCTTCATCGAGTCAGCCGGCTGCTCGGCCACCACGGCGATGCCCTTCTCCGCCATCACGTCCTTGAAGCCCTGGCCGCGCTTCTGGGCATTGGCCGCGCCCAACTGGCACTGGATGTGGACCACCTTGCCGCTCGGACCCACCTTGGCCGCGATGAACTCGCCCGCCAGCCTTCCACCCTGGTAGTTGTCCGAAATAATCAGCGCGGCGATCTTGCCCCCGGCCGCTCCGATGTCCACGACCACCACCGGCACGCCCTTGTCATTGCAGCGCTTCACCGCGGGCACAATAGCTTCCGAGTCCTGCGGCGTAATCAGCATCACCGCCACGCCCTTCTGCAACAGGTCCTCCACGTCCGCCACCTGCTTGGCCACGTCGGCATTGGCGTTGGCCTCGAGCAAGGTCACGCCCTGCTCATTGGCCGAGTCCTCGATGCCCTGCTTCATGGTCACAAAGAACTCATTGTTGAGCGAGCTTACGGACCAACCGAGGATGATCGTCTCTCTGGGCGCGGGCGCTCCCGGGGCCGGCGCTTCAGGAACCGGCCGGGAGCAATGAAGGAAAAGAAGCGAAAGCCCCCAAACCGCTAACTGAGAACTGAAGCTCTGACCCCTTATTCCCTTATTCCGAAATGAAGGTGGCGTAGGATGGTTAATCAATTGAGCCGCCGATCAATTTCAATTATGAGGGGGACAACCTCCCTCCTCCCTTTCCCCTTTAGTGAACACTTGATGTTTTTTGCTAATCACGGCGGTAAAAAGTTCTAAAGTTCAGTATGTCTAATGTCAACTAATAAATAAGTAAGGGTTATTCGAAAAAACAAACCAGGTATGCTCGAAGAACTTTCACTTTCTTTGGGTCGTAAGGACCCTGCCAATCTATGTTGACTCCAGTAAACCCTTTTCCCTGGAGCAACGCATTGTAAACTCGCTTCCCTGGCTCAGCGTTAAATTTTTTTTCCACCGCCTGTTGGGGACCGCCTAAAGCCGAGATATCTAATTTGGCCTCCTCGTTGTGGGCTAGGTTGGTTTCCAGGTCTATTTTGATTTTCATTATGGATGAAGGCTCGCAAACATCATGTGGTATTTGGATGTTGAAAATTTGATAGCTTTGAGGAGGCGGTTCAACTCTCTTTATCTCAATAGCTCGCACCTCCAAGGTTATCATCGTGGTTCCGATCCAGAACAGCAGCCCCACGACTCCGCAGATGAAGGACAAAACGACATGAATTATCTCCATAACCCTAATCTTGTAGATAAAGATTGCTAACGCGGTTGTTTCAAGGAGAATGCTAATGATTTTAAAAAAATTGTAAAGGGGGCTCACGTAGGCTAGTAAGATGGGCCCCCAATACAGCTTTGTAAGAGATAGCGCGGCATACGCGACGATCAGCGCCGCCGCCCAAACCAGAAGTTTCGCTAGGACGTATTTAAGACCGGGCCGTTCTTCATTGTTCGACAATGGTCGCCTCCGCGGTGATGTCAATGACCTTGAGGATCCAGTGGCCGGCATTGGGGCAGAAAATTGCGACTTTATAATCCTTGCCCAACTCGACGCCCGCAAAGAGGCCTTCGTAAGTAAAAATAGTTTTACATGGCAGCTTGTTCACCTCGATTAAAATCTGGTCGACCGGTTTGTCGGAGGCATCCACCAACTTGGCGATCAACTTCGCCGAAGCTTGAGCGCAGGTATCCGCGTGATTATCGGCTTTGATAACAATTCTGATGTCGACTTTGGGATTGGAGCAGTTTTTCTGTGGCTTGATAGTGAATGCATCCGAAGTCCAAAACGGATCTTTTTCTGATTGAGGCAGGCAATCCTGACTGGCGGGTATTCCTGTTTGTTCGCAATCGGCGCGACACTTCTCAGTCGAAGTCGCTTGCGAGCAAATATTTTTGGGTGCAGCAAGAACCACGGGTAGGCTCCTGGTTTCGGAGCATCTTTTAGCGGGCTGTGGCTGTTCTTCGCTTTTTTTAGAGCATTTTGTTAAGGCAAAAAACAGTCCGCCAATAACTACAAGCGCAACTATTATAGCCACGACCTCTTTGCTTACAGATTGACCTTTCTCTTTCATTGTCGTCTGCTCCCTTCTTTGTCAAGTTTTTTGATGAGATTGTTCCGCCTCTAGTTGAAATTGACAGGCGGCCCGTTTGGCCCGTTTGGTAACTCATCCTACGCCACCTTCATTTCAGAGTCAAGATTTTTCGTCAGCAAACTAATTCCTACTCAAGTCAAATTCCCTCGCTTAAGATGTAGGCCGCGAGACTGTGCTGTTCATTCTGCTTTCCCTTAAGCCGCAAAGCGAATGATCTCCACCTCGGCGCCGTTTTTGACCGCTTGTTCGGCGCGTTCCAGGAGCTTTTGGGTCATGCTCTCGGAGAAGTAAGGCTCGCCGCAATTTTCGCAAACCTCGGCGGGGACACCTTTAATCACCACCGTGCTTTCTCCTCGCTGGAGCACAACGGTGGTTTTTTGCTGGAGGATTTCACCTTGCTTGCAAATCACGCATTTCATCTTGCTATCTTTGCTATTGCCAGACACCGCGGATAGCCGGCGCCAGATCAAATTCAGCCGGATCCTCTCCCTCCAGATAAAGCGCGACCGCTTCCTTCAAGTTGGCAATCGTCTCGTCCAAGGTCTTGCCCTGGGTGACCACGCCGATCTCGAGACACTCGGCCACGTAATGGGTTTCCCCGGGTGAAATGTAAGCTTTGATGGTTCTTCGCATCAGAGCCTCCTTCTCCTGTTTGCGCTCAATAAAACCTTACCAGAGCCGGGATCAATTGTAAAGCGGAAATACAAGAGGTTAAACACAGTCATTCATGCCGCAAGCGGCACCCAGAAATCATGAAAATCAGCCAAGTTGTTCCCCTCACCCTCCCCTCTCCCCCAGGGGGAGAGGGTTAGGGAGAGGGGGCCTTGCGGTATTTTCAGAACAGAGAGCACAGAGAACTCAGCGCACGAAAAGCCTTTGATTTTGAACAACTCCGAGCTCTCTGTGGTCTCTGTGTTTTTTCTTTTTTCTCTTCTTCTTATTCGGCCCGGCGTTGCAGTTGGTAATCCAGCAGCACGACCGCGATCACCACCGCTCCGATCACCACCTCCTGCCAGAACGGGTCCACCCCGAAGAGGTTCAAACAGTTCTGGATCATACCATAGATGAGCACGCCCAGCAAAGTGCCGAGGACCGAGCCTTGGCCGCCCATCAGGGAGGTGCCGCCGATCACCACCGCGGCGATGGCGTTGAGTTCGTAGCCCAGGCCGAGGAGCGCGTTGGCGCTTTGCAGGCGGGAGGTGAGGAGCACGCCGGCGAGCCCGGCCAGCGCTCCGCTCAGGGCATACACCATCGTTTTGATTGCGAAGACGTTGACGCCGGAGAGCCGGGCCGCTTTTTCGTTCGAGCCGACGGCATAGACCAGCCGGCCGAAGCGGGTATAGCGGAGCGCGACCCCGGCGCCGGCGAACACGAGCAGGACGATCGCTACCGGAAGAAGCCCCTGGCCGAGGAGGTGAAAGGCCTCGGGCTGCTCCGAGAAGGTCATGCCCCGGGTGATGACGCGGGTGAGGCCGCGGGCCACGGCCATCAGGCCGAGGGTGGCGACAAAAGGCGGCAGGCGGAAGCGGGCGATGAGGAGTCCGTTGGCGAGGCCGCAAAGGAGGCCGGTGAGGAGGCCGGCAAGGATCGCGATAATTATCACTACTTCGGGAATCCATCGGCCTTCCAGGAGGCGGGCCATCACGAAGCCCAAGACCACGCTGGCGAGGGCGAGCACCGAGCCGACCGAGAGGTCAATGCCGGCGGTGAGGATGACGAAGGTGGAGCCGATGGCCAGGAGCGCGATGGCCATGTTCTGGTTGAGGATGTTCTGGAAATTGGTGAGCGAGAAAAACTTGGACCCGAGCGTCAGGCTGAGGACCGCGAAGAACAGGATGAAAACGAAAAAGGCGCCGAACTCCCGCGCCCGGACCTTTCCGGCGTTAGGCCTGATGTCCAATGTCCAACTCCCCAATCTTCGCTTGCCTATTCTAGAGCAGCTTCTTGAACTCCTCCGGGCTCAAACCCGCGTCCCTGGCGATGGCGCCCCTGGTAAAAGCGTTGATGGGGTTATGCCGGGGAAGGGTAAGACGAATGATGCCGTCAGACATGATGATGTGTTTACCTTGCCGGATCATCCGGAAGCCGACTTTTTCGAGAGCCTTGACCGCTTGTTCCGGGTTGACGCCGGGAATCTTGGGCATGGTCAGACGCGGACGAATTCCTCGGTGATTGCGAAGGTCCGGGCTTCCGCGGCTTCCGCTTCCAGCCACTCCTGGATGGCGATTTTGATGTTTTCCAGGGCTTGCTCCCGGGTTTGGCCCTGGGAATGACAGCCCCGCAAGGCCGGGCAACTAACCGCGAAACCTTCTTCGCTCTCGATTAGAATAATTCGATAATCCATTATCTTCCCTTGTTGACTTTATGATGCTCAAATTAGAAAAACTTGTCAAGGTCAGGAGTAGTGCGTGAGATCCCCCTCTCCTTGCTTTTAGATTGATCTCTTAGCGTCTTTGCTTCGTTGCGTCTTTGCGTGAAACTCTTCTCCTCCTCTTTGGCTCCGGCTCGCCCGGGTTAGGGATTGGGCAGCGCCTCGATCCAGGGAAAGTTCACGTCGGGCTTGCTGTAGGTGGCGTAGTAGTCGGGCGAGTAGGCGCCGCGGCGGACCAGGACCGCGGTGGCGATGGCCTCGGGCAGAAAGCGCTTGATGTGGTGAATGGAGGCGCGCAGGGTCTCGCCGGAGATGCTGGCGTCGTCCACGATCAGCACCCGCTTGCCCTGGAGGTGGGCGGTGGGCGGGACCAGGAGCTTGGGCCTTTTGCGCACCACCTGGTCGTTGACCCGGCGGGAGAACTTGATCGGGTAGAAGTCGAGGTGGAGCAGGGAGGAGATGGTGGCGCCGGCGATCACTCCCCCTTCGGCAATGCCCACCACCAGGTCGGGCTTGAACTTTTCGGCCACGGTCTTGGCCAGCAGCCGGCAGAGATTGGAGTATTCCTCCCAGCTCATCTTCCGGCCGGCGGGGTTGGGCCGGTCCATCTCGTCGCGGCTGATCATGGCCGGAACCCCAGCTCACCCGGGCCGGCCACGGTTTCCGGCGGGCCGATCATCAGGATTTTATCCAGGGGCAGGACGATTTCCTGGCCGGAGCCGTTCTTCAAGATCACCACTTCTCCCTGCACTTCCTGGACCGTGGCTTCGAAGTAAATTTCCTTGGGCATGCCCGCGCGGGTGATGCCGAGTTTTTGTCCCTTGCGGCTTTCCAAGTAGGCTTTCATGGTTGATCCTCCCGGGAATCCGAGGTCAAGAGGGAGCGCAGGTAATCGGCCACCGCCTCAAGGTCAGGCTCGGAGAGAGAAAGCGGGGCCATGGCCGGATACTCCTCATCCACCCGCGCCGGGTTTTTCAGGTAATCGGCCAAGGCTTGCGGACGACCCCGGTATTTTTCCAGGACCGGCCGCAGGGGCGGGCCGATCTTGGCCGTATCCAGCGCGTGGCAGGACGTGCACCAGGCGGCAAAGACCGCTTCCCCTTCCGAGGCCGGCGCGGCCGGCGGGGGCGGAAGCGGCTCCGGCCGGGTGGAAGGCGGGGCCAGAGTATCCGCGGCGCGGACCGGCAGCTTGAGCACATAATTGGCGACGGCTGGCAGGTCGCCTTCCGGCAAATTCACCGCGGGCATGGTCGGGAGTTTCGGGTCCACTTTCTCCGGGTTTTTCAAATAAGCGGCTAAGGCCTCGGGCTGGCCGGCATATTTCTTGGCGATGTAGAGCATGGCCGGTCCCACGTCCAGGTGATCGAGCGAATGGCAGTTGGCGCAGTGCTCCTGATAGAGCTGCTTGCCGTCCGCCGGAGAAGCCGGGTCCGCGGCCGGCGGGCGCGCGGCCCCGGTCTTTGCGGGTTGCTCGACCTTTGCCTCCGGGGTGGGCGGAACTTCACCGCCTTGGCCCTGGCAACGGACCAAACCGGCCAGGAGGCAAAAGGCGAGGAGACCTCCCCAGGGAGAGGCAAAGCGAGCGGGATCTGGACCGAGCCGGTTCATCTTCGACATTTCTTTTCTACCAAGATACATAGCACGAGAATCGGGCCAGGACAACCCCCGGGTGTTTGGAGACCACGGATGACATTTGCATTCATTCTTGCCTTATGGTTGAATGAGCCAAATCTTGGACTGGAGGGAAAACCGAGGTCATGCACGGAAATCGCCGCTGGTATGGAAGAGGGTGCCTGCTCGGCGCGCTCCTTTTAGCCGCAGGCTGTCTGGGTCCTTTTAAGGACTATCAAAAAAACCCGGTGCTGGGCGTGCGCGAGGGCAAGGTCCAGGTGCCGGGGCTCTTTGGGGAGGTCAAGGTCTATTATGACCGCCACGGCATTCCCCACATCTTCACCGAGGACGAGCACGACCTCTATTTCGCGGTGGGCTGGGTCCAGGCCCAGGACCGGCTGTTTGAGATGGTCTTGCTCCGGGCCATGAGCGAGGGCCGGCTCTGCGAGCTTTTCGGCGAGCTGTCCCTGGGCGAGATGGCCGGGATGAAAATTTCCACCTTTGTCCAGGATAAGCAGCGGCGGATCATGGGCATGAAGTTCCTGGGCGAGGTGGGCGAGGCCCTGCTCAAGGAAGAGGACCCGGAGTTTTTCAGCTTGCTCCAGGCCTACGCCGACGGGGTGAATGCTTACATCCAAAGCCACCAGGACGCGCTGCCGCTCGAGTTTCAGTTGTTGCGGGTCAAGCCCGAGCCGTTCCGGGTGGCGGACATGCAAAGCCTGGGCGTGTATATCGGGTCCATGCTTTGCGGCAACTCCGACGTGGAATTGATCCGCTACGCGCTCTTCAAAAAATACGGGGAAGAGCTGGGCAAGAAGCTGGTGCCCTTGCATACCCAACTGGGGCCGACCATCGTCCCGCCGGAGTTACTCCACAACCGCCTGGAAAAGCCCCGCGCCGATTGGTGGGACGGCACGCCCAGCATCAAAGAGCTCGAAGTTTCAGCCGCGGCCGCGCTCAAACTTTTCCGCACCCAGCAGGCCCTCCGCGAGGCCGCCGGCTTCCCCGACGCGCTCGCCAGCAACAACTGGATCGTCTCGGGCCGGATGACCCAGAACGGTCAGGCCCTGCTGGCCAATGACCCGCATCTCTCGCACATCGAGCCGTCGCTCTTCTACCTGATGCACGTCAAGGGCGCCGGCTATGATTCCTTCGGCGCCGGCTTCCCCGGCCAGCCCTACACCGTGCTCGGCCACACCCGCAAGCTCGCCTGGGGGGCGACCACCAGCATCGCCGACGTGCAGGACCTTTTCGTGGAAAAGGTGAACCCGGAGAACCCGGACGAATACTTGTATCAGGGCGAGTGGCGGAAGTTCACGGTGCGGGAGGAGACGATCAAGGTGCGGAGCCTTTTGCGGCGGGGCCACGTGGAGGATCGGAAGATCAAGATCCGGCAAAGCATCCACGGGCCGATCATCAACGACATGGTCGAGCACCTGCCCCAGGACACGCCGCCCCTGGCGCTGCGCTGGACGGGCTGGGACTTTGACCGCGACCTCAACCTGTTCGACGCCCTGGTCACCTCGGCCACGGTGGAAGAGTTCATGGTTAAAGCGCGCCGGATGGACCGGAGCGGGCGGAAGATCCGGAGCATCGCCCACATGTATCGGATCCTGGAGAAAGGGAGCAGCATCCAGGATTTTATCCAGGCCATGGACATGATCATCGTCCCCAACCAAAGCTGGGTGGCGGCCGATGCCGACGGCCACATCGCCTATCTGCCCGGCGGGCTGGTGCCCATCCGCCGGAAGGGCATCGGCGCGCTGCCGGTGCCGGGCTGGACCGGGGACTACGACTGGACCGGCTTCATCCCCCTGATGGAGTTGCCGCATGCGATTGACCCGGAGCGCGGCTGGATGGCGACCGCCAACAACGAGGTGGTGGACTTCGAGTGGTATCCCTACGTGTTCGAGACCAATTACGGCGACGGCTGGCGCGCGGCCCGGATCGAGGAGCTGCTCCAGAAATACCGGCCGCTGACCCTGGAGAAGATGCGAATGATCCAGAACGACATCTACTCCAAGGAGGGCGAGTTCTGGGCGCCCCGGATCGTCTCGGCGGTGGAGCGGAAAGGCGGGGACGACCGCCGGCTGAAAGCGGCGGCGAAGATCCTGAAGCAGTGGGATTTTCAGACCGATATCGCCAGTGTGGGCGCTACCATCTTTTACCAGACCATGCGCCACGCGCCCAAGATCGCATTCAACGACGAGATGGACAAGGAGACCTACGAGGCGTGGTTTAAGGGCGAGGCGGTGGGCTTGGCTTTCCAGTATTACGGCCAGACCGATCCGGACTCGGAATTTTTCGACAACCAGAAGACCAGGAACCTGAGGGAAGACCTGGACGACGTGCTGGTGGAGTCGCTGCGGGAGGCCATCAAGGATTTATCCAAGATCCTGGGCCGGGACATGAGCGGCTGGCACTGGGGCAAGGTCCACACCATCCAGTGGGCCCACCCCCTGGCCTTCGGCCCGCTCCAGGACCTTTCCTACGGGCCGTTCCCCCATCCGGGCGCGAGCGGCACGGTGCGCAACGCCGGCGGAACCGGCTCGGGCAAGCATCTCTTCTCTACTCATGGCGGGCCGGTGCTCCGCCATCTCATGGACCTGAATGACCCGGACCACGCCCTGATGGTCATTGACGGCAGCGAGAGCGGCCGCTACCTCGACCCCCATTACACCGACCTGCACAAATACTGGTTCCGGGGCGACTACGTGGAAACCACCATGGACCCGGCCCAAGTGGTGAAGGAATGCCGGGAGGTTTTGGTGCTGACACCTTGATGGAGACGCCTGCCTCAGCTTCGAGTTCCGAGCCGATCTTAACCTGGGCCGCACAGAACCTGGGACAACCCTTTGAGAAACTGACCGCCATCGCGCGCCGGCTCTCGAACGGAGAATCCCTTTCCCCGGCCGAGGCCCTGGCCCGGCTCCCGGGCACGCCTTTCCAGGCGGACGGGCGCGTGCTTTTCCCGCTGCTGCGGGACGCCATGTCGCTCGTGGCCTTTGAGCCGGCCGATCTCTGCCTCCTGGTGCTCGACGCGGCCCGCCAGACTATCCTCCGCGCGGTTCATGCCCAAAGCCGCGACAACAACTACATTGATCTCGCGGAGATCGAAGTCAAGGAGTCCTGGAGCCGGGAGGCGCTCGCCATCCTCGGCTCGGACTCCAGCGGCCGGCTGCGCACCTTCCTCGACCGCTACCTGCAAGACCACTACCGCCGCCGGGTGAGCTGGGTCCTGATCTGTGACCTGCGCTTCCTGGAACGACTGCGCCAGGCGGCAGCCGCGGCCGGAGAGCGGCCCACCTTCTCCGACTGGCTCTATCATCACTACCTGGCCCTCCAGGCCGGCCAGGCCGAAGGGTCCATCACCGCCACCCCGGTCCCCAACCTCCTGGCCCGGCTCTTGGAATGGAGCCGGGTCATCCGCTACCGCCGCGAGCATTTTAAGCTCAAGCCGGTCTCGTCCGGGAAACTCCGGGTCGTGCTCTGGCTCCGCGGCGCCCATTACACCGCGGGTTTTGACCTCAGCGGGGAGGCCGAACGTCCGGTCACCCTGCCGCTGGAGCTCGGCGAGTCGCTCCGGTCCGTGCCCTTCGCCCGGCTCGCCCGCGCCGGGGCCCGGGCGGCCCGGGCGGAGATCTCGCTGGCGCTCAACGCCGACCTGGGCCTCAACCTGCTCTACGAAATCCTGAGCCGGCCCACGCCGCTCGAGACCCACGACTCCAAGATCATCCTGGAAAAGGTGTTCGAGCTGATCCGCCGCTTCCAGGACCAGTGGGACATTTACCCCCGGCCCATCCCGCTGCAAACCGCGGCGCGGCTGCCGGCCCGGCTCTTGGGCTGGCCCTACGACATCCGCCACCTGGCCGCGTGGTTTTTACCCGGCCTGGTGGTGGACGGCGCGCGCTACCTCTTGGGGGACAGCTACGCGGTGGGGCTGTATGCGCTGGAGCAGGGACGGCTCGCGGGCCTCACCATCCTGCGGATGCGGCGCAACGCGATGGCCGGCATCGAGAGCCTGCCGGTGTCGGACTACGCGGACCTCTTCGCCCAGGCGCCGGACCGTCCGGCCGCGGTGCGGGAGGCGATGATCGAGCTGCGCAACCGGATCTGGGAGCGCTGGGGCTGGGTGGATTACCAGGTGGCCTACGCGCGGGAGTTGGAGCAGGAGCTTTTGCGCCTGGTCCGCTCGGGCGCGCTCTTCTCGGTGGGGAAACTCTTATGGCAAAGCCCGGAGCTCCGGCGCCTGGGCGCGATCCTGCGCAAAGGCGGGCTCACGATTTACCCCGACGCCATGCTCCAGGAAGGCGCGCGCTGGTCCGGGCGCCAGCCCTTATCCCAGCGGCTGACTTTCCTGCGGGTGCTCTTTGACCGGGGCCAACAGACCCGCGGCCTGCTTTATGTGCGGGAGAGTGTGATCGGCCTGGCGATCCTGGCCGGGCTGGCCGTCCTGCTGGCCTGGTGGTTGACCTGACGGCAACGGAGGAATACGCCATGAAAAAAATTCTGGCTTGGGTCAGTATCGCGATGGTGCTGAGCCTGGCGATGGCCGCCTTCGGCGAAGAGCAAAAAAGTTTCGAGGCGATGATGGCGGAGGCGGAGCGGCTTTGGTATCAGGACGATTACCCGGCCTCGAACCGGGTGCTGGACCAGGCCATCCGGTTATATCCGAAGCAGACCGAGCCTTACTGGCGCAAGGCCCGGAACCTGTTCGACCAGGTGGAGATCATTCCGCGCGACCAGAAGCCGCCGAAAGAGGAGTTGCTCAAGACCTACCGCGAGGTGGAGGCGCTCGGGCGGAAGTGCATGGACTTGGACCCCAAGGACGGCAACTGTCCGTTCTGGAAGGCCGTGGGCATGGGCCGACGGGCGAGCACGCAGGGAATCCTCAACACCCTTTCCGAGCTTAAGGAATTCGAGACCCTGATTTACCATTCGCTGGAACTCAAGCCCGCTTACCGCGCCCAGGGCGGCAAGGCCAGCCCGGTGGCCGATGCCTATGCCATCCTCGGCCAGTTCTACCGGCTCTTGCCGGACTGGCGGATCTTGTCCCTGCTCTTCGGCACCCGGGGCGACCTGGAGAAATCAGTGGCCATGAACCGCCAGGCGGTGGAGCTGGAGCCGCAGCGGATCGAGCACCAGAAGGAGCTGGCCCTGAGCCTGATCTGCCTGGGCCAGAAGCGGGATCAGCCGGAGAAGGTGGAAGAAGGCAAAAAGATTTTACGCGGGATCGCGGGCCTGCCGGTGATCAAGCCCTCGGACAAGATTGACCAGGAACACGCGGGGATGCTGCTCCAGGACCCTTCCCTGGCCTGCGGCTATTCCCGCGACGCCCAGCAGGAGCAGAGCCGGGAAGCGTTCGAGAAAAGCTCGAATCAGAAATGAAAGCGGCCGGCGCTCGTTTAACCCGCCGGACCGGGGCGAGATCAAGGAGCTCGTCATTTTCCCGCTTGGGGGGTGGACCAGGAACATGAGAAAGACAACGTGGCAAGGCATGGTGGGGGCCGCGCTGGCGCTGGTCCTGATGGCGGGCTGTGGACCCTTCGGTTTCATCAAGGGCACCGACACCGACGTGGACGAGCGGATGTGGGAGTCCCTTTCCGGCCAGACCAAGCAGCTCGACTTCCCCCAAAGCACGACCGACTCCTTCACTTTCCTCTTCGTCTCCGACATCCACCTCCGGCCGGACCAGGACGACTGGATGGACGTGCTCGACGCCTACGCCCAAAACGCGGACGCGGCCTTCATCCTCCACGGCGGCGACAACGTGGACCGGGGCTTGCTCAAGGAATACAACTGGTACCTGCGTCGGATTGGGGGCTTTTATGCCTACCTGTATCCGGCCATCGGCAACCATGACCTCTACAACAACGGCTGGGAGCACTACCAGCGGCTGCTCGGGCCCAGCGTTTACTCTTTTGAATACGGCAACGCCTTCTTCTTTTTCCTGGACAGCGCCCAGGCCACCCTGGGCCGGGACCAGTTGGACTACGTGGAGCGCAAGCTGAAACGGGTGACCCAGCGCCACCGCTTCGTCATCTCCCACTTCCCCATCTACGACGGCCCGGTCCAGACCCCGGCCATGCTCGGCGTCCCCGAAGAGCGCTACAAGCTGATTTACCTCTTTGACGAATACGGGGTGGAGTATTACCTGAGCGGACACAAGCACTCGGGCGAGCGTTACCAGATCCGGGACTGCTGGTATATCATCGCCGGGGCCGGGTCCACCTACAAGGACATCCTCGACGATCAGCCCCATTTCTGGCGTTTTGACATCCGGGGGCCGACCATCCACTCGAAAAAGATCTACTTCAAGGATTTGCGGTAAGAGGACCGGCCGATGAAACGCATCTGGCTCAGCTCCGTCTGGGGTTTCGCCTGGCTCCTCGGGATTTCCGCCCAGGCCCAGCCGGAGCCCCCGGCCAAGCGGCCCGCCCTCCTTTCCGGGATGGTGCTCCAGACCAACTTCGTGGAACGGGAGACGGTGGCCTTCACCTCCGATTTCCTGCAACTGGTGATCGGAGCCGAGCGCGGCCGGTGGTTTAACCCGGCGCTGGGGATCGAGGTGGACCTGTCCGATTCCGAGGAATACCGAAGTTACTTTTTCAGCGAGACCCTCCGCTTGACGGCCCGGCAGGAGCTGACCGTGCGGCTCAACCATATTGAATACCCGCTCTGGGAGATCGGCTCCAACATCTTGAACGCTTATTACCACGGCGGGACCAGGCATTTTGAGGGAGCGGTCGGAGTAAGCTACCAGGCGGTGATCTTTGACCCGAAACATTTTGACCAGCCCTTCTGGTTCGACTCCGAGGCCCCGGAGCTGCGCCTGCTCTATCTCCTGGCCTTCCGCCAGGGCTTTTGGAAGCAGCGGCTCGGCTTCCGCCTGGGCGTGGCCGACTTCACCCAATTCGAAAATTACGGCTACGAGAACGTGGGGGCCTTTGTCGAGCCTTACCTGAAGATCACCGACCGGTTCAAGATCAGCTTTTTCTACGAACAACGCTATTCCGCGCTGATCTACCAGATCCCCTACCACAACCGGACCACTTACAGTCTGGGCCTGGAAGTCAGACCCTGAGACCAGCAGGTGTCAGGGTGTCAGGGTGGCAAGGTGGAAAGGTGGCTGGATGCCTTCAGCCTCAAGCTGCAGTTTCTCTCTTCCAATCCAAAATCCAAAATCTAAAATTCTTCTACTTGATCTCCGGCGGGGGCGTGCCGCTGAATTCCTGGGCCGGCTCCCATTGCTCGAGCAGTTCCTGGCATTGTGTCACTTTGGCCTGGAAATCGGAAATCAGCCGGGTATCCAGCGGCCGGTCCTGGCCGAGGTTCAGTCCATAGGCATTGATCACCGCATTCAGGTAATTCAAGGCCATGTCCAGACAGGGGAGCGGATGTCCGGGAACCTCCTGATAAGGGGCGGGGTTGAACAGCTCCCGCTTCACGCTGATCAGCCGGTCATGCCGGTCCGAGAAAGCCTTCCAATCGAACCACCCGCCGTTCCACGCCGGGTCGCCCGCCTCTTTGAGCTTCCTCACCTTTTCCGCCCGCTCCTGGGCCTCCGCAAACGTGGCCTGGAGATAGTTGGAGAGTTTGAGCATCTCCTCCTGGCTCACGTAACCCTTCTCGGCCAGCCGGGCCAGCGGCTGTGCCGGAATCGGCGACCGGGGATCCTCGGGAATCGAGAAAGGGTCATCACATCCCCCGGCCAGCGCCAGCAACGCCGCGGCCCAAAGCCACGCCCGCGGAAACCCGATCGAACTCCATTTCATGATACCGGTTACCTCGCTTCCCCATAAAAAATTCGGACCAGATAAAGCCCCTGGGCCGGCGCCGTCGGTCCCGCCAGGGTGCGGTCCCCGCTTTGCAACAGGTCCGCCACCGCCGTGACCGGCCGTTTGCCCTGCCCGATCTCGACCAGGGTCCCGACCATGGTCCGGACCATGTGCTGTAAAAAGGCCGTCGCCTCGATCTCGATCACGATCCGGCCTTCTTCCGGCTCGCTCACCTCCACCCGGCGCACCAGCCGCACCGGATTTTTCGCCTGGCAACTCGAAGCGCGGAAGGCGGAGAAGTCATGCCGGCCGAGGAAGGCTTGGCCGGCCCGGGCCATCTTTTCGACATCCAGGCGCTCGCGCAAGTGCCAGGCATAGGCGTGCTCAAAAGCGCTCGGCGCCTCCCGGTTCAGGATCCGGTAGGCGTAAACCTTGCCCTTGGCCTGACGCCGCGCGTCAAAGTCCGGGTCCGCCTCCGCCGCCTCCTGCACCGCCACGTCCGCCGGCAAGAGCGCGTTCAGCCCGCGCCGGATCTGGGCCGGCTTGAGCCGGCTTGAGGTGTGGAAGTTGGCCACCTGGCCCAGGGCGTGCACGCCGGAGTCGGTGCGGCTGGCGCCGGTGACGCGCACCGGCTGGTCCAGGAGCCGGGCCAGGCATTCCTCCAGGACCCCCTGCACCGTGGGCGCGTTCTTTTGCAACTGCCAGCCCGCATACCGGGTCCCGTCGTATTCCAGGACCAGCCGAAGGTTGCGCGGATTCATCAGAAGAAAAACGGTTTAACACAGAGCGCACAGAGAGCACAGAGGAAAAAAAGTTTTACCACCAAGACACAAAGGCACTAAGCTTTAAAAATAGGTTCTGAACCTTTCGTGTCTTTGTGACTTTGTGGTAAATAATTTGTTCCTGTCCTCTGTGTTCTCTGTGTGCTCTGTGTTTAAATCTTCCTCTTTTAAAACTCGAAGAGGAATCCCGCCTGGAAGACATAGCCGCTGAAGTCAAGGCCCTCTTGTTTCATCCAGGTCTTGGTCGCGCCCAATTCCAGGAAGGTGTTCTCAATCCCGTATTCGCTCATCAGCTCGAAATCCGAGCTCGGCTCCAGCCGGTCCAGGAGCAAGCCCAGGTTCACGCCCCCATGCCAGCCGGACTTGCCGCCCTGCACGTCATCTGCGAACTGGTTCTGCTCCCAGTAAAACCAATAGTCGCCGCCGGCCCGCAGCGAGGGCACCAGGATCTGGTCTGGAGCAAAATCAAAACGGTAGGCCGCCTCCAGATAGGTCGGAGACACGATCAGCCCGAGCTTCTCGCCCGAAGCCCGTCCGGTCACCTCGCCCACCGCTTTTCCCGTCTGGTAGGACACTCCGGTCCCCAGCGTCAGCGCCAGGTTGCGCACCGGATAAAAGCTGAAGGTCAGCGTCCCGGCATTGAGAAAATCCTCGTCAAAAAAATCCTTGAACATGGTGTCGTCGAACATCAGCGCCGCATAGGACAGCCCCGCTCCGAACCACGAGCGCGGCTCTTTCTCCTGCGCCGCCGCCGTTGAACTCACCAACAGCAAAACCGCCAGACACCATCCTCCCCGCTTCACCAGCCCCTCCTCCACCGCCGCCTCAGGCGGAGCAGTCCCAGCGCCAAGAGCGGCACCGCCAGCATCCACACCCCGCGACCGCCGCCGCGGCCCGCGGGACTGATCCCAAAGCAATCATACCCCCCGTCCTCCCCGGCCAGGTCGGTCAAGGTCAGCGCCCGCTCCACCAGGATGCTCTGCTGCCCACTGATCGAGCACTGGTCGGTGTCGTCCCAGGCCACTATCTGCACATAATAGATCTGATTATTCTCCAGGCCGTCAATCTCTTTGGTGATTTTTTCACCCGGGCTGGGACTATCCACCGTCACCTTGGACTTGGCGGTGCCCTCGACCTCGGAGCAGTCGGTAAAGGGCGTGCTCCCGTCAGTGTCGTAATAAATCTCATACTTCTCGATGTTCGAGCAATTAAGACCCTTAAACTGCACGATGATTTTTCCCGTGCCAAAGTCCAGAGAAAAATTAACCGGAGTAAGCACACAGGCGCCGGTAATCGCCACCGCGTCCCGGCCAGTCCGGGAGCTGGCCGTGACTTCCACGCTGATGACGTTCTGGCCCTCGCTCAGGCCGGTCAGCTCCAGGGTCTTGGTTACGCTCTCCCCATCCGCAAGCGTCCCGCTCCCGCCGGTGATCGCCGTGCCGACCTTGAAACCGGTGGCCTTCTTGATCGCATAATCGCCCCCGAGGTCCGACGTGAACTTAATCGTCAGGGTGCCCGTGCCGGTGGTATCTCCTTGCGCCAGGTTCGACTCCAAAATCTCCACCCAGGGATTGGCCGTCACCACGGCCACGGTGTCTCCCCCGGCCAGGGAGAGATAAACATACTGGTCCTCTGGCGAGCTCCGGGCCAGATAGCCGCCGCCGGTTACAGGTAAAGTAATATGAAGATAATTCCCTGTGAATTGATCAATCGGAGATGCGATTTGGGCCAAATCAATTGTATCTGATCCGAGCGTGAAAGCCAGGGGAGAATCGGACTCGAAATCTGTGGCCACGATGTCCAGAGTACCAAGTCGTTGTGAACTCGTGCTCCCCGCGATAATACTGGTACCAGGTGATGTGCTGTCCGCATCAATCAATAAAATAGACTCAGTGGAAATCTCTCCCACCACGAGCCATTCCTGGTTCTGAGCCAAGGAAAGGGAGCGAATATCCCCATCCGACCCGAGAATCAGAGGAGATACCGTAACGTCGAGTGGGCCGGTAGAGGTACAATCGATTTGCTGGAGGGTAGCATTTAGACCGGCAGCTTCGTCGTCGCAAAGGAGATGAGCATATTTACCGGCTCCTTCCACTTCTCGAGCCAAACAGTTAACCGGAGTAAAATCAGCCAGTGTTGCTGTAGGGTCGCTTTCCTTGAACCATTTCAAGCTATCCCCGTCAATCACGAACACGCAGTTATCGGTGGCCGATCCGCCTAGGGGGACCAGGGCCAGGTCGCCCAGGGAGGGGGAAAAGGCCAAGCTCATATCAGTCGCGGTAATGGTAACCGTCTCGCCTAGCATCAGGTCTGGAAGAGTGGAAATGTCCGCTTGCGCGATCTTGCCGCTGGTCTGGGTGATAAAGGCCGTATCGCCGTCAGGCGCGATGGCGATGCTGACCGGAGTGGCGTTCAGGCTGATCGAGCCGGGGAGGATGGCGAAGTTCCAGGTGTCGAGCACGTCAATTGCATCATTGGTCTGGTCCAGGATGAGCACGAAGCGATCGTCGGGGGTGACTGCCAGCCGGCCGGGGGTGCCGGCGACGCTGAACTCAGCGCCGTCCGGGATGCGGAAGTCGGTGATGGCGGCTGGAACCGATGCAGCCAGGCTCATTACCAGCAGGAAAGCCGGCAGGGAGAGGGAGTGTTTCATGGCAAATCCTTCTTAAGAAAGTATACAGTAGGCAGTAGGCGGTAGGCAGGGGAAGATAAAACTCGCTCTTTTCCTGTCTACTGCCTATTGCTTCACAGAGGCCATTATACGGAAAAAGGTTCCCGATCACAAGGGAAGAACTTAACATGGGGTCAGGCCCCGAATGTTAACATAAGGGATTTGCTTTATCGGCTGCGCGCCTTTACAATGAACTGGTCTTGAACAGCCCAGCTCCGACCCTTTCGGTCCTCAGCGACCGCCTTCGTCCCTTTCTGCTCCTGGCCCTGGGCCTGATCGTCTATCGCGGCTTCCGCCACTACTATTTCGACGACCCCTTCATCACCTACCGGGTGGCCGAAAACCTGGCCCAGGGCAAGGGGTGGGTCTATAATTTCGGCGAACATATCAATGTCACGACTTCTCCGCTCTGGACCATGCTCCTGGCTGGCCTTCATTTTCTTGCCGGAGTAGACCTGCCCAGCCTCGGCCTGGCGCTCTCGATCCTGTTCTTGACCCTGGCCGCGGAACTTCTGGCGCGAGCGCTGAAACCGCACCTGCCAGCCCCCGCGGCCACACTTGCCTCCATCTTTGTCATCATCAATCCCCATTTTGCCCAGACCGTGGGTATGGAAACCATGCTCCTGTTTGTCCTGGCTCTGGCCGCCATTCTGAACTATCAGCAGGAGCGATGGAAAGCGGCCGGATTTTTTCTCAGTCTCGCCATCCTCGCCCGCATGGATGTGGCCGTGCTCGCCCTGATCCTGGCACTTCATTTCCTCTTCACCCGCAAACGCATCTTCCCCCTTGAAGCCATCCTCGCTTTCCTGATCCCGCTCCTGCTCTGGTTTGGCTTTTCCTTTTGGTATTTCGGCGAATTCCAGCCAGCCACTCTCGCGGTCAAGATCGCCCAACGCCAAAGCGGAGGCCATTGGGGCGCCGGCTACATCTTGCTCAACCACCTCGGCTTGATCCTGGCCAGAAATTTTCTCACCTGGGACCCCCTCAACCTGCTCCTCCTCGCGCTCCTCGGCTTGGGCTTGGCTGCCCTCGCCCGACAGCGCTCCTTCGCCGGTCTCTGCCTCCTGGCCTGGGCCGCCGGTCACGTGCTCGCTTACGGTATCATTCTCAATGTCCCGGGTTATGCCTGGTATTTCGCCCCCGTCTTCCTCGCCCTCCAGGTAGTACTTGCGGTCGGCGTGGTCCGGCTGGTGCAAGGTCGGGCCTGGGTGCTCCGCGTCGGGTTCTTTTTGACCGTCGCCATCCTCGCTTTCTGGGCCGTGGCCTGGTTCGGCTTCGACAGCAAACTCATTGATCAAGTGTTGACCCCGGTCCACCTCAGCCATATCTTTTTCTACCTGGCCCTCTTTCCTCTCACCCTGCTGGGCTTTAAGCCGTTCGCCGGCCGAAAGCCATGGCAAGCGCTGGCTTTGATCCTGGTGGCCGCGGCCGCCGTGGTGCCGCGCAACTGGAACGGCTGGCTCCAGGCTCAGACGTTCCCCCCCACCCAATACCGCAACTACCCGTTGGCCGCGAAATGGATAACCCAGAACCTGCCGAAGGCGAAGAGTTTGGGCGCAAATGAAATCGGCATCTTGGGCTGGTGCCTCAAGGACCACCTGATCGTGGACCAGTGCGGGATTCCCACCCCGGGGGCCGCGGAGCACCTGGCCCGGCGCGATTACACCTGGTGGATTTTGCGCTACCGGCCGGATGCACTCGTCCTCCACCCGGCCCGCGACTGGTGGTGGCAGCTGGAGGAGCCGATCAAGCGGGCGGAGTGGTTTAAGCAGGCGTATCGGCTGCGGGTGACCCTAGAGGCGGACCGGGAGGGTCCTCCTTGGGGAAAGCACGCGGTGGAAATATGGGAGTTGGTGGACGACCGGGAAATTCCCTCAGTTGCGAATAGCAACCGGCAAAGGTAGAATGAATAAGGAATGACCATGCCTGGAGAAGTCCAACGCATTCAGACCTTGCGGCAGCTCAAGGAGATCAATTTTTTCTATTACGTGGGCCTGAAGCAGGGCAAGGAGAAGGGCGTGCCCATCGTTTATATGAACGCGCTGGCGCCCATCGAGCTCGGCTACGCGTTGGATTTGCTCCCGGCCTATCCCGAGAACCATGCCGTGGCCATCCAGGCCAAGAAGATGGCCGTCTCCACCGCGGAGGCGGCCGAGGCCCAGGGCTACACGCCCGACATCTGCTCCTACATCCGCTGCGACCTGGGCTTTCGCATCACCGGGCAAAGCCCGATCGGGGGGCTTCCCGAGCCGGACCTGGTGCTCTATTGCTCGGCCCAGTGCTGGGCGATCGGGAAGTGGTTCGAGGATCTGGCCCGGCGCCATCACGCGCCTTTCTTTGCGATTGACGTGCCGGTGGCGGGCCGCGGCTTTGACCGGGAGCCGGAGCAGTATGCAGTCGAGTATGTGGCCGGCCAGCTCGAGGAGTGCATCGCCTGGCTGGAGCGGCATACCGGCCGCAAGCTGGACTGGGAAAAGCTCAAGCAGACGGTGGAGCTCTCGCGCGAGGCCTCGCGGCTGTGGTTCCTGATCCTGGAGGCCGGGACCCGCAAGCCCTCGCCGCTCACCCTGTTCGATCAATACATGGCCATGGCGCCGATGGTGAACCAGCGGGGGACGCAGGTGACGGTGGACTTTTACCGGAACCTGCTGGCCGAGCTCTCTGAGCGGGTGAAGCAGGGGATCGGCGGGATTCCGGAGGAAAAGTATCGGCTTTACTGGGACGGACTGCCGCTGTGGCATTCGGTCGCCGATTTTTACACCCTGCTCCTGGAGCGGGGCATGAACATGGTGGCCAACAACTACACCCGCACCTGGGCGCAGCTCACGCCCGAGCCCGATGACATCTGCCGCAGTTGGGCGCGGAATTACCTCAAGTATTTCGACCCCATGGTCCTGTCCCGGGCCTGGGACATCGCCAACTACATCCAGCATTTCCAGCTGGACGGCTTCATCCTCCACTCCGACCACTCCTGCCGCTTCCTCTCGCTCGGCCTGATGGACACCTTGAACGAGGTCACCCGCATGACCGGGGTGCCCGGGCTCTTGCTCGACACCGACCACGGCGATCCGCGGCTGTATCAGCCCGAGCAGATCCGCACCCGGATTGACGCCTACCTGGAGACGCTGACACCCTGAGTCAGGTCAATTGTTTCTAACCGGCGGGCCCGGCTTGGCAGTCCGGGGAAAAACGGCTAGAATGGATTCCATGTCGAAAACCGGAATCGTGGCGGACGAGGTCTTCCTGGAGCACGACACCAGCGCCTCTCATCCGGAGCGGCCGGAGCGCTTGAGCCACATTTACCGGATGATCCAGGAAAAGGGTCTTTCGAAAAAGACGGTCCAGGTCAAGCTGCGCGCGGCCACGGAAAAGGAGTTGCTGCGCATCCACAGCCCGGAGCACCTCCGCACCATTGCCGGCACGGCCGAGCGGAACCTGACTTACCTCGACGGCGACACCCCGGCCTCCAAAGGCTCCTACCAGGCCGCGCTCCTGGCCGCGGGGAGCCTGATCGAGTGCCTGGACCAGGTGATGGCGGGCAAGCTCAAGAATGCCTTTGCCCTGGTCCGGCCGCCCGGGCACCATGCCGAGCGCAGCCGGGCCATGGGCTTTTGCCTGTTTAACAACATCGCGGTCGCGGCCGCGGCCGGCCTGGAGGCGCACGGGCTCAAGCGCATCCTGATCGTGGACTGGGACGTGCACCACGGCAACGGCACCCAGCACAGCTTCGAGCCCGAGCCCCGGGTGCTGTTCTTCTCCACCCACCGCTACCCCTTTTACCCCGGCACCGGCTACTTTGACGAGATGGGCGCCGGCAAAGGCGCCGGCTTCACGGTCAACGTGCCCCTGCCGGCCGGGTGCGGCGACGGCGAATACGCGGCTGTTTTCGACCAGGTGCTGATGCCGGTGGCCCGGAAATTCAAGCCGGAGCTGGTCATGTTGTCCGCCGGCTTTGACACCTATTACCGGGACCCTCTGGGCGGCATGAAGATTACGGAGACCGGCATCGCCCGCCTGACCACGCGCGTGCTCGAAATCGCCGATGAGTTCTGCGAGGGAAGACTGGTGGCCACCCTGGAGGGCGGCTATCACCTGGAAGGACTGGCCAGTTGCGTCTATGAAGTGCTGGGTCGCATGGCCGGAGCCTTGCCGGCGGAAGAAACCCAGGAGCCGGCGGCCAAGGGATTTGAGATGGTGATCGAGCGCGTGGCCCAGGTCCAAAAGAGCCACTGGCCCGAGCTCGGCGGAAAGGATAAGAGATGACCCTCCGTTTCTCTTGGGCCTTAGGCTTTCTCTCGCTGGCCGTCTTGTGTCTCAGTTGTGCTCGGGGGGATGAAGAAGACCCGGGCCGGGTAACCGACGTGACCTTCATCTGGGACGCGGAGTCCCTTACCCGCAGTCGGGGCAAGGTCGAGGCGATGAACCCGGTCGAGCCGGCGGACACCCGGACCCTGGCCTGGACCGCGGCGGGCGATGACGGCCGGCATGGCGAGGCGACCCTGTATGACATCCGTTGCATTTCCTCGAGCGAGCTTGGCAAACGAAACTGGACTCCGGAGCAGGCCTTTGGCCGCTATTTTGATCAGACCACGGCCTTTATCAATGAGCCCAAGCCCTCCCCGGCCGGCACCCTGGAGCGATGGTTCCTGCCCCGGCTCGATGTTTCCGAGACCTATTTCTTCGCCCTGACCGTGGAGGATGAGGTGGGCCGGTTCTCCGGGCTCAGCAACATCGCCGGCCCGGCCCAGCCCAGCTTGTTAGCCCTGCCGCTCCTGAATGCGGATGGATCCACCGAGTCCGGACTGGGAAGCGCGGTGGCGAGCGCGCAGGATCTCAATGGAGACAAACTCGCCGACCTCGTTGCCGGCTCGCCCCTGCAAGGCAAGGCCTATGTCTATTTCGGCGCCGGGACCAATGACTTGCTCGAAACCGTCGAGAATATTCATCAGGTGAAAGTGAGGAAAGTCAAGAAAGAGCTCCGGCCCGCGATCACGCTCATCGGCAGCACGGCCGAAGAGTTCGGCATCGCGGTTGCCGGTGTGGGCCGGGTCAACCGGAGCGCCAAGGCCGAGGTGGCCGTGGGCGCTTCTGCCGGCGTGGGCAAGGTGTATCTCTTTGACGGCGACTCCCTGGCCGAGGGTGAGGTGCAGGACACAAATGCCAATGTGGTCATCCTCGGCGACATGGCCGGCGATAACTTGGGCGCGAGTGTGGTCGCCCTGGGAGACTTGAACCGGGACGGCTTTGCCGACTTCGGCGCCACGGCTCCGGGTGCGGGCAAAGTCTATATCTTTTTGGGCGGGGACGAGGGGTCGGCCCGGGGGCCGCTGCCTTCCGGCCAGACCGCGGGTCAGGTCGCGGGCTTGACCCTGGTCGGAGAAACCGTGGGCGACGGCTTCGGCCAGGTGCTCGTCCGCGGGGGCGACTTGAATGGGGACGGCATCCCCGACCTGGTGGCGGCCGCGCCCAAGGCGGTCAATCCCCAGAACGGCGACACTGCGGGGGCGGTTTACGTGTTTTATGGCGGCGATGCCGGCGGCATCAAGTTTAAAACCGATCTCCAGGCGGCCGGCACCCGGAAGGTCTGGGACCTGAGCGCGGGCCAGAAGGCCGACGTCACCATCCGCGGCACCGCGATCGGCGAGCGCTTTGGCAGCGCGGTCACTTCCGCGGGGGACCTGCGCAAGAGGCCCATGACCGAGACCGCCACGGACCTGGCGGTGGGCGCGCCCGGCGAGGGACGGGTGTTCATCTTTTATGCGGGCACGGAGGCCGGCAGGGAAATTTTTCCCGCCAGCGCGACCGGTCTGGTCTGGCAAGACACGGACCGGCACGAGGTTTTGGATGGGGACACGGCCGACGGCTTCGGCCAAAGCCTGGTCGGGCCGGGGGACATTAACCTGGACGGGTATGACGACCTGGTGGCCGGGCTGCCCGGCCAGGAAGCGGTGAAGATTTATTTCTGGACCTTGGAGGAACCCGTCACCGATTTCCGGACCTTGCTCCTGAGTTCGACGGCGGGCAGCGGGTTTGGTTTGGGCCTGGCTTCGGCCGGAGACCTGAATCAGGATGGGTATGCAGACCTGATCATCGGCGCCCCGGACGCGGGCCTGGCCTACCTGGAATTTTAACGGATAGATGCGACGTCTAATTCAACTTATTATCGGCTCTCTGGTCATCCTTCTCTTTTTCTCGGCCTGCTCCCGGCCGGAGCCGCCGGCGGATGACTCCATCCTGCGCAAGCCGCTGGATGAGCTCACCGTGGAGGACATGGAGCGGATGGGAGCGGTGGTGGAGACCAACTACGGCGCCTTCCGGTTCCGCTTTTTCCCCCGCGAAGCGCCGAACACGGTCAAGAACTTCCTCAAGCTGGTCCGGGTCGGTTTTTACGACGGGCTGCACATCCATCGGGTGGCGCCGGGCTTGTATCTCCAGGGGGGGGATCCCAAGGGGGACAGCACCGGCGGCCCCGGCTGGACCATTCCGCTCGAGCGGAGCTCTCATTCGAACCGGCGGGGCGCGGTGGGCATGTGGCATGCCCCTTTGTATGTCAATGATGCCGGCAGCCAGTTTTACGTCATGATCGCCCACCACCCAAAGATGGATAAGACCTATACCGTGTTCGGCGAGGTCTGGCAGGGCATGGATACCGTGGATCGCATCGCCCATCTGCCCCTGGATTCCACCCGGGGCCAGCCCGGCGCTCCCCTCAGCCCGGTGCTCATGACTCGAGTCCGGCTGGAGCCGCTCCCGGACTCCGCGAGGCCCTGACCATGCTCCGCGCCCTCTTCCAGAGCATCCGCCTCGGCCTGGGCCAACTGCTGCGCCATCTCTACCGGCGCCTCCGGCCCTGGCCCAATGTGCTGGAACTGGAGATCGAGGGCGAGGTGGTGGAAGACCAGTCGGGCTTTTCCTGGCTGAACCGGTTCCTGGCCCGGCCGGCCATTGCTTTTCGCGAACTGATCCTCACGCTCCGCGACGCGGAAAAAGACCCCGAGCTTTCCGCGCTCATCCTCTACCTGCGGCCCAATTCCCTGGGCTGGAGCCGCGCCCAGGAATTGCGCCAGGCGCTCCTCGCGTTCCGCGCCTCCGGTAAAAAAACCCAGGCCTTTCTGGAAGAAGCGGACACCCTCGATTACTTCATCGCCAGCGCCTGCGAAGAGGTGATCTTCACCCCCCTCGGCTCCCTGGGCCTGACCGGCTTAATCAGCGAGGTTATCTATTTCAAGGGCGTCCTCGATAAACTGGAGATCAAACCTGACCTCTTTCAGGCCGGCAAATACAAATCCGCGGTGGAACCCTATACCCGCTCCGGCATGTCCCGGGCCCAGCGCGAGTCCATCAATTCCCTGCTCGACAGCCTCTATCAGCAGTTGGTCGCGGCCGTGGCCGAGAGCCGCGCCCTTTCCCCGGCGCGGGTGCGCCGGGCGATTGACCGCGGCCCTTACCTCGCGCCCGCGGCCCGGGAACAAGGCCTGGTGGACTACCTGCTTTACGAGGACCAACTGGACGATCACCTGGAAAAGCAGTTGGGAGAGCCGCCCCGCCGGACCTCCCTCGCCCGCTACCGGCTCTGGATCGGGCCCGGGCTCAATTGGCGCGACGCCTGGCGCTCAATCCCCGGCCTGGCCCTGGTTTATGCGAGCGGGGTGATCCACCTGGGCGAGAGCCGGGCTTACGGCCGGCTGGGCGGGGAATCGGCGGGGTCCGATACTTTATGTCAGGCCTTGCGCGAGGCCCGCGACAACCCCCAGGTGCAGGCGGTGGTGCTGCGGGTGGACTCCCCCGGGGGCTCCGGCCTGGCCTCGGACCTGATCTGGCGGGAGGTCAGCCTGTTCCAGGGGAAAAAGCCGGTGGTGGTTTCCATGGGCGATGTCGCGGCCTCGGGCGGCTACTACATTGCCATGCCCGCGGACCAGATCCTGGCCCAGCCGGGGACGCTCACGGGTTCCATCGGGGTGATCGCGGGCAAGATCAACCTCCACGGCCTCTACCACAAGATCGGGCTGAAAAAAGAAACGGTCCGCCGGGGCCAACACGCCGACCTCCATTCCGACTACATACCTTTTTCCGAGTCGGGCCGGCAAAAGGTCAAGGAGGAGATGGCGAGCTTTTACCGCGAGTTTGTGAGCAAGGCCGCGGCCGGCCGCAAGCAGGATGTGGCCCGGATGGAAAAAGCGGCCCAGGGCCGGGTCTGGACCGGCGAACAGGCCAAAGAGCTGGGCCTGCTCGACGGCTTCGGCGGGCTGCGCCAGGCCCTGGAGACCGCCAAGCGCCTGGCCGGGATCGCCGAAGAGGAGAAGGCCCTGCTTTACGTCCTGCCCCGCCGCCGGCGTCTCATGCCTCCCCTGCTCAGCCTCTTCCTTCCGTTTTCGCCCCGCCTCAGCCCGGCGCTCTCTGAACTCTTCAGCCTCGAGTCGCTCGCCGATTCCCGCATCCTCGCGCTCCTTCCCTTCCGGCTCCGCATTCGCTAGGAATCCCCGAATGCGAACCAGGTTTTTACTTGTAACTTAAGGTTCAATTGAACCAGGTATTTGATTAATATTTATACATTTTTTCTTGACATTATTGAAAGAATTGCTGTAGAGTGCCAGCCATAACAACCCGCCCGGACTTGGAGGTTAGATCATGGAAACCCGTCATGTGGAGGTTTGGATCAACGGCGCCCTGATCGCCCTGCTCCTCGGCCTGGTCGTATTCGCAGGCCGGGCCTGCCGCACCGAGACCGACTGCGAATGCCGAGGCAGCCGCGATTGCGGAGAATGCATCACCTATCAAGAAAGGTTCGCTCTCCAGGAGGAAGTCAAAACAAACCTGAATGCGATTTATGTGGCCGAGTGGTCCTACTTCGCCAACGCCAATACCTATTCCCCTTTCTTTTGGGAGATGAATTGGTATCCTCTGGCAGATCATTACTATGCCTATTTCTTGCCCAAGGAAGAGATCCAACCCGATATCACTCAACCTTATTCTTTGCCGGCAGGGTTGGCGCCGGCGGTCAACGACTGGGGTTTTACCGCGGTGGCCGTGGGCAACATTGACTGCGATACTGTGCTCGACATCTGGACGATTAATGACGCCAAAGTTCTCGAGAACCTGGTGAACGACGTGGTGGAATAAAGGCGAGCCGGGAGGGAGAAAATGAAAACGATTTGCTGGGAATTCGGGGGGCACGGAATTTTGATCGCGCTCCTCGTCGGCCTGGTCTTCAGCGCGGGCAGGTCCTGCCGCACCGAGACCGATTGTGAATACAGGGGCACCTGTGGGAATTGCGTTACTTACCAGGAAATGTTTGCCCTCCAGGAGGAGGCAAAAGTGAACCTGGCGGCAATTTACACCGCGGAATTGAGCTATTTCAGCAACAGCAACACCTATGCCCCGACTTTCGATCAAATTAACTGGGCACCCGACTCCGGATATCGCTATGCCTATTTCCTGCCTGACCAGGAAATCCAGCCCGAGGGAGCCGAACCTTATCAATTGCCAGCCGGACTGGCTCCCTTGATCGCGGAAGTGTCTTTTATGGCTTATGCGGTCAGCAACATTGACTGCGACGCAGTGATGGATGTTTGGATGGTTCACGACGCCCGCGCCATCGAAAATCTGGTCAATGACGCTTTGGAATAAATCTTAAATCCGGACCAGATTTTTCCTTGTAACTTAAGGCGCGGGCTTGGTCTTGCGCAGTTTCTCGCCTTTTTCTTCGAGCTTGGTGGAGATGAACTGCTCGTCGGGCAGGTCGGTATCGAACCGGGCGTCCAGGATCTCGAAGACCACGGTCTGGCCCTTGATTTTGTCCTGGTAGGCGCCGCCGGTCTCCTGCCAGTAAGGGCCGTAGGGCTTGAGCCCGGTGAGCTGGAAGTCGCGGATGATTTCTCCCTGGGCATTGAACGCTTGAATTTTAACGGTCACGAAGTTGTCCTGGCGGACCCAGGTCAGGGCCCGAACGCCGCGAGGGTCGTCGGGGTTTTTCATCACGCTCTCGATTTTCCAGCAAACCACGCCGTCCCGGGTCTCCTCGCCCCAGAGCTGGTGCAGGGCCGCGTCCAGGTTGACGGCAAAGATGTCCACGGAGAAGCCGAACTGCTCCTCGTAGCGGGCGCCGGCGCCGGCGTCGAGCTTCTGGTAGCGGTTGATCTGGGGCAGGTAATACCATTTTTCGTCGGGCGTCTTCGGGTCCTGGTAATCCCAGGTGAGGAAGGAGATGCCCCGGGCCTCGTCCGGCGATTCGAGCTGGATGAGGGTGGTGGTCATCCGGGGATAGACCTTCTGATAGAGGACCATGGTCATGGTTTTGGTGCGGCCGGTGGCCTGCTTGGTCTTTTGCAGCTTCAGGTGCAAGGTGACGTCGTGATAGGTCTGGCGGTGCACCGTGCGCTCGAGGATCTGGCGGGCGGTGAGAGCAGGGGAGGCGGCCAGGGCGAGGGCCGGGAGCAGGACCCGGAGAAAGAGGGTTTTCGGCATCGGGAATTTCACAAGCGCATGGTCTGGGGCTGGTCCTCGCCCTTCTCGTCGAGCTTGAAGAGCGCGACCACCGCCTTGAGGATTTCCGACTGCTGGTTGAGGATGGCGATGTTGCGGTCGAGGCTGGTGACGCTGCCGACGTTGGCCAGGGTGATGTTCTTGATCCGGTTGATGGCCTCGACGATGCGCTCGGAGGCCAGGGCCTGGGCTTTCTGGGAATTGTGGATGAACTTGACCATCTGGCTGATGTTGTCCATGGCGTGGTGCACCTGGCGGGAGGCCTCGGTCTGCCGCTTGGCCTTGGCCTGGACGTTGGGCGCGATCTCCTTGATCTGGCCGGTGGCGTGGATGATCTGGTCCGAACCCTTGGTCTGCTCCGCGGTGGACCCGGCGATCTGCTGGATCAGGTCGGTGATGATCTCGATGGCCTGAGTGGCCTTGCGGGTGTTTTGCACCTGCTCGGCGGTGACCTTGGAAATCCGGCCCATCATGGCGTAGGACTGCTCCACGCTCTTCTGGATCTTCTCCAGCGCGCTCCCGGCCTGGTAAGAGAGGTTCACCCCCTGCTCCACGTTCTGGTACCCGACCTTCATCACCTCCACCACCCGCTTGGTTTCGTTCTGCACCCGCTTGATGATCGCGTCAATCTCCTTGGTGGAATTCGCCACCCGCTCGGCCAGGTTCTTGATCTCGTCCGAAACCACGGCGAAGCCCTTGCCGTGCTCGCCCGCCTGGGAGGCGATGATGGCCGCGTTCAGGGCCAGCAGGTTGGTCTGGTTGGCCACGTCGCGGATGACGTTGAGGATCTTGCCGATCTTCTCCGTGCTCTCGCCCAGGGCGTGGATCACCTCCATCGCCTCGCTCACCGACTCCTCGATGGCGCCGATGCCCCCGATGGTGGACTGCACCGCATCCACCCCCAGCCGGGCGTTCTCCTTGACCAGGTCGGAGATCCCCGAATTCTCCCGGATGGTCTCTTCCACCTGCTTGATCGAGGCCTCCATCTCCAGCATGGCCGAGCTGGTCTCTTCGCTGCGCGAGAGCAGCGCTTCCACGTTCCCCGCCACCTGCCGGATGGAGGCGGTCATCTCCCAGATCGAGCTGGAAGTGGACTCCACCGCCTGGGACAGCTCTTCAAAATTCTCCTCCACCTCCTCCACCAACTGGGCCATCTCCTGGATGCGCCGGGTGCCATCCTCGGCCGAGGACTGCAGGATCTCGACGTTGTCCGAGACCTCCCTGATCACCGTGTTCATCTCCTCGGTGGAAAGCGAGGTCTCTTCCAGGGAGTTCGCCTGCACCTCGGCGCCCTTGGCCACTTCTTCCGAGCTCTTGAGGATATCGCTGATCGCCGTATCCACGTTGTGGTAGGCGGTCTGAATGCGCTCGACCAGGTCGCGCAGGTTGAGCATCATCGCCTTCATCCGGCCGGCCAACAGCCCGATCTCGTCCTCGGAGAGGATGTTGAAATCCACGTTGAGGTAGCCCTGGGCCACCTTCTCGATGTTGGCCACGATCTCGTTGATCGGGTCGAGGATGTCCCGGGCGTGGAGGCGCACCACCCAGAAAGAGAGGAAAATGATGCCGACGCCGATGATCAGGAGCAGAACCAGCATCTTGTGCTCTTGGGGACGGACGTCGGACCAGCGGAAGATCTGGGTCAGAAAGACGGGTTCGCCCGCGCCCAGGAGGTCGGGCACCGCGGTGAAGATCATCTCCGAGCCGGAGCTGAGGCGATAGGTGACCAGTTGCTCGGGACGGTCGGCGGCCCGGCGGAGCTCGCGGACCAGGGCCTCCGACACGGCCGCGGCATATTCCGGGGGCGGTTCCCCGTAGAGGGGGATGCCGGCGTGATCCACCACGAAGAACTTGATGCCGGTATGAAGGAAGGCCTCGCTGAGTAAAGAGTTGGCCCAGGTGCGCTGCATGCCCTGCTGGACATGGTCCACCCAGTTCCGCTTCATTTTGCGCTCGAGCTCCAGGTTGGAATCGCGCAGGATCCGGCTCCCCTGGAAGTAGGCGAACAAGATGGTCCAGATCAGCCCGACGGCCAGGAGCGAAATAAAGGTGAACTGCAGCTTCACCTGCAGCCGACGCGAGCGGGCCACCTTCTGCCGCAGATGGAACCCGGTTTCCCAGCGCATCAACTGGCCCAACTCCCGGCGGATCGCCTGCTTGCAGAAATAGAACTGGAACACAAAATTAATTACCCCTCCCAGCCCGGACATGGCGGCGATGAGCACGACCTCCCAGAGGAAAAAGGTGGCGTGCCAGGGGATGGAGAGGGTGACGGCCAGGAACAGGCCGCAGAAGCTCCAGAGGATGAAGGAGAGCAGCGAGGCCCGGAAGGGGAAATCCTGGAGCTCTTCCTGGGCGAGCAAGGCCGCCGGCCCCAGCTCTTCTTCCGGAGGCGAGCTGCGGCCGAGGAGTTCATAAAAATCTCGGGTACGGACCAGCCAGCGCTGATATAAACCGGCCTGGAGCACGGTCACGATCACGATCAGGATCAAGACCGGGGGCAGCGCCTGGATCAGGTGGTCGGGGAAGGTGAGATCGGTGGACACTCCCAGGAAAAAAGCGATGATCGCGGTCTCGCCGGCGCTGGCGAGGTAAGCCGAGGCCAGGACCTTGACCAGCACTTGCATATAAGGGTTTCTCTTCATCGTCTTACCCGTGAGGGTCCGGCAAAGCTCCCCTTTTCATACCACACTCGGCCCCGCGGTTCAAGGCCGCTTCGCCGCCCGCCGGTTTCGGGCCGCGACCCGAGCCAGCACCGAGAGGGCGTTCTCGGCATGGTCAAAGCAGGGGATTCCGTTTTGGGTGTAATGCCGGCGCGCCTCCCGCCGGCCGGCTTCCATCTCCAGATGGTCCGGGTCCGAGGCCACATCGGGCAGAACCAGGAGCAGGGGCTTGCCGGTCTGGGCCCGGATCTTTTTGGCGATCTCGGCCAGGGCCAGGTGATAATCGAGCTTGAGCGCCGGCGCCGCCGCATCGGCCGGCCGGAAACGGCGGACTTCTTTTTGCATGTAAAAAATCGCTTGATACAGCAGCAGCGCCTCCACCGCCGGCTCCCGCGCCAGCGCCTCCATGATCGGCCCGATCGCGCCGGGCGCCAGCACCGGGTTGGCCAGGTCGGTCGGGTTCCCGGCCCGGCCGCCGGCCGGCGGGAGCAGCGGCCGGATCGCGGCCGCGGTCTCGGAGCCGACCGCCGGCACCTGGAAGCCGAAATGCCCGGCGGCGTCGAGGGCCTCGACGTTGCGGGCGCCGCCGCCGGCCATGATCCCGAGGCTCATGCCCGTGAATTCGGGCAGGCAGAGGCAGGCCATCAGGCATTCGACCAGGTCCGGCAGTCCCGCGGCCGTGATCGCGCCCGCCTGGCGGATGGCCGCGGTCCAGGCCGAGAGGCTGCCGGCGAGACTCCCGGTATGGCTCAAGGTGCCGGCCGCGCCGGTCTCGGTGAGCCCGCCCTTGTAGATGACCACGGGCTTCTCCCGGGCACAGCGCTTAAGCGCCTGGAAAAAGGCGCGGCCGTCGCGCACGCCTTCCAGGTAGGCGCCCACCACTTTCGTGTTCGGGTCTTCCCGGAAATAGTCGAGCAGCTCGACCGCCTCCAGGTCGCAGCCGTTGCCGTAGCTGACCAGGACTGAAAAATCGAGGCCCCGGCCCCGGGCCATGTAAGCCAGGTCGCAGGAGCCGCCCCCGCTCTGGGAGAAGAACCCGACCGGGCCCGGCTCGCGGCTGAACTCGGAGCCCGGCATCAGGGTGATCCCGGCCGCCGGCGAATACACCCCGAAGCAATTGGGCCCGATCACCCGGATGCCCCGGCCGGCGATGGCCGCCACCTCGTCCTCCAACCTTTGCCCCGCTTCGCCTTCCTCGCCAAAACCGGCCGAGAGAACCTGCGCGCCCGGAACCCCTTTTTGCAGGCATTCCTTAAGCGCCGCCGGCACCGCCCGGGCCGGGACCGAGACGCAGGCCAGGTCCACCGGCCCCGGGACCGCGGCCAGCGAAGGATAAACCTTGTAACCGAGAACCTCATCCAGCTCCGGGTTGACCGGGTAGAGCCGGCCGGCAAAGCCAAATTCCTTGAGCGCCCGCAGGTAGTTGAAACCGAACTTGAGGGGATGGCGGGAAGCGCCCAGCACCGCGACCGCGCGGGGATAGAAAATCGGCTGGAACTGTTCCCGAAGGGACGGCATGGGGAGCGAAAATCCTGGGGGGACAGGCATTCCTGCCTGTCACCTGGCGGCCATGAGCACGTTGCCGTAAATGGCGGCGCCGATGGCCACCGCCTCTTCGGGCGGGATTTGATCGTAAGGGCTCCCAGATTGGTCAGGCCTCGCCATCTTACTTTTTAGCCGCCTGAAGCACATTGCCGTAAATGGCGGCGCCGATGGCCACCGCTTCTTCGGGCAGGATCTGGTCGTAAATGATCTCGCCGAAGACTTCCCGCAGGCGCTGCTTGATCTTGGGCATGCGGGCCTGGCCGCCGACCAGGAGCAGCGCATCAATCTTGAATTTGGGGGCGAGGGTGCGGGCGTTGTCAATCGCGTCCAAGGAGATGGAAATAGTTTTTTCGATCAGGTCGGTGACAATATATTCGAGCACGTCGCGGCTGAGCTTGATGTCCATGTGCAGGTCGGGATCAATCTCGGGGATGACGTTGGAGACGTGGATCAGGGTGTGGGCGGAGTCGGAGAGCGCAATCTTGGCTTTCTCGGCTTCGGTCTTGATCGCCCGGAGGATGTCCTTGTCGGTGATGGTGATGCCGTCCTTATAGACCTTGCCGTCGGCGAAGCGGCGGTTGCGGGTGCTGGCCTTAAACTCCCGGAGCAGATATTCGGTGATGGCGTAGTCGAAGTCGTCGCCGCCCAGCCAGCCGTCGCCCAGGCTCCCCAGCTCTTCGTACCCGCCCTTGACCCGGCGCAAGATGGAGAAGTCAATGGTGCCGCCGCCCAGGTCATACACCGCGATGGTGTGCTCGCCCTTGTTCAGGTAGCCGAAGGCAAAGGCGGTGGCCATGGTCTCGTCCAACAGCCCGATCACGTTAAAGCCGACTTTTTCCGCCACCTGCTTGATCGCGGCGGTGTAGCGGGTCTTGAAGGTGTTGGGCATGGTGATGACCACGTCCTCCATCGGCTCGCGCAGATAGGCCTCGGCCATCTGCTTCAGGTAGCGGAAGATGTAAACCGCGATGTCCACCGGCGAGGTGGAGATATCGTATTCGTGGATGCGGATCAGGATGTCGAACTCGTGGCTCTGGGCCTTCTCGTCCTTCTCCAGGATGTAAAAATAGCGCTCCTGGGCCATGCGCACGTCTTCCGAATCATAGGACTTGCCTAAAAAGCGCTTGATCGAGTGAATGGTGCAGAAGGGGTTCTCCACGTATTTCGACTTGGCCGCCCGGCCCACCATCAGGCGCACGTTGTCGTTCTTCTTGTAAATGTAAACGCAGGAAGGCACGATCTTGTAGCGCTCTTTGTCCAGCACCACCCGGGGCTTGCCCTGGTCCAGATAGGCCACGCAGGAGTTGGTGGTCCCGAAGTCAATCCCGATCACTTTTCCCATGCCTACCTCCGGCCGCCGGCTTCAGCGATTCTGGCTGGCCGCCCGGATGATCCGGTTGGCAATCGCCAGCCGATCCGTGGTCTCCCGCAGCCGGTCGGTCAAGATCATGTTGATCCGCCGGTAGATCTTGAGCGCCAACTCGTGGTCCTCGTCCATCAGTTTTTCGAAATATTCCCGCTTGATCCGGAACAGGCGCACGTCGGTCATCGCCCGGATGGTGGCCGAGCGCGTCTCCTTGCCGAACAAGGCCATCTCCCCGAAGATCTCGCCCGGACCCAGGTCCGCCACCACCTCTTCCGCGATTTCCTTGAGCGCCAGCTTGATCACCGCCACCTGGCCTTCCCGGATCACATACAGCGCGTCCCCGGCCGCGCCGGCCGCGAAGATTTCTTCTCCCGCCCGCGCCCGCACCTTCTGGCAGACCGCCGCCAGTTTCTGCAACTCCGGGCTGGTGCAGTCCTGGAATAAAGGGATGCCCTTAAAAATATCGAGGCTCTCAACCAAAGGTTATCTCCGGGCAAATCAATCTAATCGTTTATCATAGCGAAAAGCATGGAAGTCTGTCAACTTTTTAGCCATGGACCAGGCCCTGAAGAATCGGGAAGGTTTTACGGAAGGCGGAAGATTTTTTCTTGAAGGGCCGCCCGATGATGGCGAATTGCGGGCAGACGGGGAGCGGGAGCTGCCTTGGGGAGACGGCTTCGAAGAGGACGTGGGAGATGGGTCAGTTCGATTTTGGCTTCAAGCGCAGGGCAATCAGATAAAAGACCACCGGCGCGGCCAGCCAGATCAATTGGGGCAGCAGGGTGATATCCGAGCCGGAGAACCTGAACAGAGAAGGGTTCCACCAGTAAGGGATGTAGGCCCAGCCGTGGTTGAAGGTGCTGAGGAGTTCGACCGCGAGCTCGGAGGCCTGGCCCCAGAGGAGGAGGACGAGGAGCTCGTTGAGGCGGAATCGCTCGAACCAGCGGCCCGGGTAACATTTGGCCGCCAGCCAGACCCCGACCAGGAAGAGCCCGCCGTCCCAAAACGAATGGAGGACAATGAGGACCGAGAAGTGGGTAGGCAGGGGCTGGATGAACCGGGCCACCGGATGGGTGGCGCTGTAGGCATTGAGCAGGGACAGGGGGAGTTCCCAGGTCAGGCCCAAGGCGGTCCCCAGCCAGAACAGGCGCCATCCGAACCGGCTGATCCGACCGCGCCGGTGCAAACCCAGCACCACCAGCGGAATCGCGGTCCCGATCGAAAAGTCAATCCAATAGAAATTGTTTTTCAAAAAATCCATCATCTCGGAAAGGAATTATACCAAGCAACCGGGCTTTTGAAAATGAATGATGAAATAGGCAGGATATCCTCCATTGACACCCGTCTTCACAAACCGAGCCTGAAGTGATAAATTTGGGAGAGATGGAGATTGGAAAAGGTCTATCCGCGCGCCGGCCTCATCCGACGCCGCGGTTAAGGGCGTGGCCATTGACCAGGGAGAAAAATTGAGTCCGCTGTTTCTCGGCATTGACCTGGGCACTTCCGCGGTCAAGGTCCTGATGGTGGACGAGGCCGGGCGGGAAGTTTCCGCGGGCCGCGCCGAGTGCAAGGTCTATCAGCCGCGGCCCTCCTGGCAGGAGCAGGACTTGGAGGAAGTGGGGACGGCCATGACCGCCGCGGTGCGGCAAGCGGTGGCCAAGGCGGATGCAAAAGCGATCCGGGCCATTTCTTTTTCCGCGTCCATGCACGGCCTGATGGCGGTGGACCGCGACGGCCGGCCGCTCACCCGCCAGCTCACCTGGGCCGACGGCCGGAGCCAGGAGCAAGCCCGCTCCCTGGCCCAGGCACAGGGGGCTGCCATCTACCAGCGCACCGGCTGCCCGGCCACCGCGCTCTACTATCCGGCCAAGATCCTCTGGCTCAAGCTCCATAAGCCCGAGCTATTCCAGGGCGCGGACAAGTTCCTTTCCATCAAGGACGCCGTCGTGCAGCGCCTGACCGGCCGCTGGGTGATGGACCGCTCGCACGCGAGTTCCAACGGCCTGCTCGACATCCGCCGGCTGGAGTGGGACGCGCCGGTGCTGGCGGCCGTCGGCATCGGCCCGGAAAAGCTCCCGGAGCTTACGGACTCCGATGCCGTCGCCGGCGAGCTGAGCCGGACCGCGGCCGCCAGCCTGGGGATTCCTTCCGGCATCCCGGTCGTTCCCGGCGCCGGCGACGGCGGGCTCGCCAACCTCGGCTCCGGCGCTATTGACCCGGGCCAGGCCGCGGTCACCATCGGCACCTCCGGCGCCATGCGCAAGGTCCTGTCCGAACCCTGGCTTGACCCGGAGCGGCGCACCTGGTGTTACCACCTGGCCGATGGCCGGTGGTATGCCGGCGGCGCCGTCAACAGCGGCGGCATCGTGCTGCGCTGGCTGCGGGACGGCTGGCTCTCGGATGAGCGCGACCGGGCGCGGGCCCAAGGGGCGGAGCCTTATGAGCGCATCATCGCCTTGGCCGAGCAAGCCGGCCCGGGCGCCGGGGGACTCCTGTTCCTGCCCTACCTTTTCGGCGAGCGCACGCCGCACTGGAACCCGCTCTTGCGGGGCGTGCTCTTCGGACTGGCGCCGCACCACGGCAAGGCCCACCTGGCCCGGGCCGCGCTCGAAGGCATTTGCATGTGCCTGGCCCAGGTCCATGAACTGCTGCAAGCCTCGCCCGGCGGGGTGAGCGAGGTCCGGGCGAGCGGGGGTTTTGCGCGCTCCGCGGCCTGGGTCCAACTCCTGGCCGACATGCTGGGCGCGACCATCACGCTGCCGCGGGTGCGGGAGAGCTCGGCCCTGGGCGCGGCCATCCTGGGGATGAAGGCAACAGGCGCGATCAAGGATTGGGGAGAAGCCAAGGGACTGATTCCAGTGGAGAGGACGTTCGAGCCGGATCGGGCGATGAAAGATTTTTATCAGGAGCGCTTCCAGGTATTCAAAAAGCTTTATGATCGCCTGGCCGATGAGTTCGAGCGCTGGAAAGAAATTCAAGAGCCAGCGGACGTGGCCGGACGCTCGCCGGGGCAAGGAAGTTGATGGACGAGGGGCAAGCCCGGAAGGTCCTGGAGCAAGGGCTCTCGAAAGCCGATCTTCTTGGCCGGCGGGTCCTGGTCCTGACCCCGGACGGCACCCGCAGCGGGCCGATGCCCATGCTCTTCCGGCTGTTCGCCGAGCTCTTGCGGCCCCGGGTGGCCAAGCTCGAATTCCTGATCGCGCTGGGCACGCACCAGCCCTTGAGCGAAGCGGCGCAAAACCGGCTCTTCGGCATCAGCGCGGCGGAGCGGGCGGGCAAGTATGCGGGCATCAGCATCCACAACCACCACTGGGAGCGGCCCGAGACCTTTACCCGGATCGGGACTATTGCCGCGGGCGAGATCGAAGAGCTGAGCGGGGGCTTGATGCGGCAGGACGTCCCGGTCGCGCTCAACCGCTTGATCCGGGACTACGACCACCTCATCCTTTACGGCCCGGTGTTCCCGCACGAGGTCGCCGGCTTCTCGGGCGGGCACAAGTATTTCTTTCCCGGGATCGCCGGCGCGGAGATCATCAACTTCACCCACTGGCTGGGCGCGCTCATCACCAACTTTCGGATCATCGGCCGGATGGACACCCCGGTGCGGGCGGTGATCGAGCGGGCGGCGGCGATGGTGGAGAAGCCGGCGACCGGAGTGTGCTCGGTGGTGGAAGGCGATGGCCTGACCGACCTGTTCGTCGGGCCGGTGGCCGAGGCCTGGCGCCAGGCCGCGGCGCGGGCGGCGGAGACCCACATCCGCTGGGTGGAGAAGCCTTATTCGTTGGTGATCTCGGTGATGCCGGAGATGTATGACGACCTCTGGACCGGGGCCAAGGGCATGTATAAGATGGAGCCGGCAATCGCGGATCGGGGCGAGGTGATCATCTTCGCGCCCCATATCCGGGAGGTGTCCTATACCCACGGGAAAATCCTGGACGAGATCGGCTACCACGTGCGCGACTATTTCCTGAAGCAGTGGGACCGCTTCCGGCATTACCCGGGCGGGGTGCTGGCGCATTCCACCCACCTCAAGGGCATGGGCCGCTTCGAGCACGGGAAGGAAGAGCCTCGGGTCAAGGTGACCCTGGCCACCGGGATTCCCCGGGAGCGGTGCGAGAAGCTGGCGGTCGGCTACCGGGACCCGAGAGAGCTCCGCCTCGCCGAATTCGAGGGCCGGGAGCAGGAGGGCATCCTGGTGGTGCGTCGCGCCGGCGAGATTCTCTATCGCTTGAATTCGCAGCGGGAGGTCAATAGTGGCGAGTGAACTCGGCTTGATCGGCCTTAAGGTGATGGGCCAGAACCTGGTCCTGAACCTGGCCGGCCGCGGCTTCCGGGTCGCGGTCTATAACCGGACCCTGGAAACCGGCCGGCGCTTCCTTAAGGAGCGGGCGCCGGGGCTGCCCGTCGTCCTGGGCCAGACCCTGGAAGATTTTGTGAGGCTCTTGGCCAAGCCCCGGACCGTGATGCTGATGGTCAAAGCCGGACCCCCGGTGGACGAGATGATCGCTAAACTGCTTCCGCTCCTCTCAGCCGGCGACCTGATCCTGGACTGCGGCAACTCCTATTTCTCGGACACCGAGCGGCGGGCCAAAGAGCTCGCGGCCCGGAATCTTCAGTTCATGGGCGTGGGCGTGAGCGGGGGCGAAGAGGGCGCGCTGCGCGGACCCAGCATCATGCCCGGCGGCCCGGCCGAGGCCTATGCGCGGGTGCGGCGGATCTTCGAGGCCATCGCGGCGCGCACCGAGGACGGGCCGTGCGTGACCCACGTCGGCCCGGGGGGCGCGGGGCATTACGTCAAGATGGTCCACAACGGCCTGGAATACGGGGACATGCAGCTCATCGCCGAGAGCTACCAGATTCTGGAGCAGGCGGGCGGGTTGCCGGCGCCGGCGTTGGCCCAAGCGTTTGCGGAGTTCAACCGGGGGGAGTTGGCTTCTTACCTGATCGAGATCACGGCGCGCATCTTCCAGGAGTGCGACCCGGGCACGGGCAAGCCGATGCTGGAGGTGATCCTGGACCGGGCCGGGCAAAAGGGGACCGGGCGCTGGACTTCGGAGAATGCGCTTCAGTTGGGCGAGCCGACTCCCACCATCACCGCGGCGGTGGAGGCGAGGAACCTTTCGGCCCAAAAGGAGCTGCGGGTGCGGGCGGAGGAGGTGATCAAGACCTCGCGCTTGAAAAGTCCTTGGGCAATCCCGCCCGAGAATTTGGTCCCGGCGGTCGGAGATGCCTTGTTCGCGGCCAGGCTCTCGCTCTACGCCCAGGGGATGGCCCTGCTCCAGGCGGCTTCAAAGGAGTATGGCTACGACCTGCGCTTGCCGGAGCTGGCCCGGATCTGGAAAGGCGGCTGCATCATCCGCTCGGCGCTCTTGGACGTGATCCGCGCCGCTTTCACGGAGCAGCCGGACCTGCCCAACCTGCTCTTGCACCCGAACGCGGTCTCGGCCCTGGCCCAGAGATACGAAGCCTGGATCAGCGTGTGCCAGACCGCAATCGCCTTTGCCATTCCCTGCCCCGCGCTCCTCTCGGCGCTCGGTTATTTGGAAGGGCTGCGCCGCGGCCGGCTCCCGGCCAACCTGATCCAGGCCCAACGCGACCTCTTCGGCGCCCACACCTTCGAGCGGGTGGACCGCGAGGGGGTTTTTCATCATTCCTGGGACAAAAAGGGGAATTAAAGGGACACCATACCTAATTCAACAAAAGATGAGCGAATTAAGTATGGTGTCCCCCGAATTCTGAGGGGACACAACAGACAACCAGGCATTGGCCGGCTCGAACCGGGCCGCGAAGGGAGCAAAGCCTTCAATCATGGAATGGTTCCTCATTATCGTCGGAATTTTTACCATCCTGGGCACTATCGCCGCCATTATCGCTCTCTTCATGAGGCAAAAGCCCGAGACCGTAACGGAGAGGGAGCCGGAGCCGATGTCCGCCCCGGCGGTTCCCGCTCCGGTCCGGCCAACGCCGCCGGGACAGTCTCGACATGCTGCGCCCTCGAGCGCCAAGAAAAATTTACCGTGGCCTCAAAACCCAAACTTCACCGGACGCGCTGACCGCCTGGAAGAACTCCGCCAAAACTTTGTCTCCGGCCAGGCCTTGGTCCAGGCTCTTTATGGCCTGGCCGGAGTGGGCAAGAGCGCTATCGCCCTGCAATACTGCTGGCATTATCAGGACGAATACGACGTCATCTGGTGGCTTCGCTCCGAGGAGCCTGGCGCCCTGATGGAGGACTACACGGCCCTGGCCGGCCCGCTGGGCCTCCCGGAAAAAAGCCGGAGCGACCAGTCGGAAATCAAAGCCGCGGTCAAGAAAAAACTTTCGGAAATTTCGGGCTGGCTCCTCGTCTTCGATAACGCGGAGTCGCCAGAGGACTTGCTAGAATACCTGCCGGTCTCTTGCAACGGCCATATCATCATCACCTCGCTGAACCCGAACTGGCGCAGAATCGCCGAGCCTCTGGAGGTCGAGAGAATGAAGCCGGAAGAAGCCGAGGCTTTCCTGATCCGCAGGACCGGTCGAAATAATAACGATAAAGAAAAAAACCAGGCCGCCAGGCTCGCCCTTGAACTTGGATATCTGCCCCTGGCCCTGGAGCAGGCCGGAGCCTTTATCGAGCAACTCCGGTGCGATTTCAATCATTACCTGGAGATGTTTCAGCAGGAAAGCACCCGGCTCTTTTCTTCTTCACCTAAACCTCTGGACTATCCACGTTCCGTGGCTACCACCTTTAACCTCTCCCTCGGGCGGGTGGGGGAAAAATCCCTGGCCGGCCGCGAGTTGATGAAGCTCCTGGCCTTTTTCGCGCCCCAGAACATACCGTTGGACGTGATTAAAAACGGCCATGAGTTCCTGCCCCGGAACCTGGCCGATGACGTGAACGAGGTTCGGCAGTGGGACCAGGACCTAATGGCTTTGAACCGCTATTCCCTGATCAAGACTCATGATGACCTGATATCCGTCCACCGCCTGGTCCAGGCCGTTCTGCGGGATAGCATGGATCAAGCCGGAAAGAAAACCTGGGCAGAAGCCGCGGTCAAGATCGTCAACCGGAGTTTTCCTAAAGATAGCGGTGATATTCGAACCTGGACCGATTGCATCCGGCTCATCGAACATGCCCTGGCATCGGCCCGCCATGCCGAGGAGCTAAAAGTGGCCTTACCGGAGACTGCGAGGCTCTTGAACCAGGCAGGGATCTATTTCCATAGCAGGGCAAATTTTAAACAAGCCGAGAGCCCCCTGCGCCGGGCGCTGGCGATTGACGAGAGCTCTTTCGGCCCGGAACACCCCGAGGTCGCCACCGACCTCAACAACCTGGCCCAGTTGCTTCAGGCCACCAACCGCCTGGCCGAGGCCGAGCCGCTCATGCTCCGGGCGCTGGCGATTGACGAGAGCTCTTTCGGCCCGGAACACCCCAACGTCGCCACCGACCTCAACAACCTGGCCGGGTTGCTGAAGGCCACCAACCGCCTGGCCGAGGCCGAGCCGCTCATGCGCCGGGCGCTGGCGATTGACGAGAGCTCTTTCGGCTCGGAACACTCCAACGTCGCCACCGACCTCAACAACCTGGCCCAGTTGTTTCAGGCCACCAACCGCCTGGCCGAGGCCGAGCCGCTCATGCGCCGGGCGCTGGCGATTGACGAGAGCTCTTTCGGCCCGGAACACCCCGAGGTCGCCACCGACCTAAACAACCTGGCCGGGTTGCTGAAGGCCACCAACCGCCTGGCCGAGGCCGAGCCGCTCATGCAACGGACTATAGATATTTTTGAGAAATCTTTTGGCAAAAATCATCCGAATGTCGCCACAGCCCTCAACAACCTGGCCCAGTTGCTGAAGGCCACCAACCGCCTGGCCGAGGCCGAGCCGCTGATGCGCCGGTCGCTGGCGATTGACGAGAGCTCTTTCGGCCCGGAACACCCCAACGTGGCCATACGCCTAAGCAACCTGGCCGGGTTGCTTCGGGCCACCAACCGCCTGGCCGAGGCCGAGCCGCTCATGCGCCGGGCGCTGGCGATCTTTACCAAATCGCTGGGCAGTGATCATCCGCAGACGATTATCGTCCGGAACAACTTGCAGGCGTTATTGGGGTCAGAGCTTTAGTTTTTAGTTTACAGTTCTGCATGAGAGGGATAGTGGACAGTGCACAGTGCACGGTATCCTTCCTCCTGCCCCAAGCCCCTGCCTACCGTCTGCTGACTACTGCCTACTTTTCTTTTGCAAGCGCCTTTCCAATTTCCTCTACCTCCTTTTCCAGCCGTTCGATCTCCTGATCCCAATCCAGACTTTCCAGAGCTTTAAGGTCAATCTTGGTCGCCGGCCGGCAAGGGAAAATTTCTTCGCTTTTCTGAATCGGTTCCGGCTCTTTCAAGCCCGGAGCCCCGGGTTCAAGCCTCTGGTCCGGGCGGGACAGGGGCGGGTTCTCCGGCTTGGGCTCGGCCGCAGGCGGTCGGCCGTAAGCCTTGAGGTCTATTCCGGCATAGTAATCGGGTTCCGGCTCGCGCTTGGGCCGGCCGGCCGTCGAGAGCCTCCCTTCGGACCGAGCGCTCAGGGCCGAGGGCGGGTTCGAGCGACGTTTGCGGTCTTGTTCGGCCTGGCGATGGAGTTGGATGGCTTGGGCTTCGGGAAGCTCGGCCGAGCCGATGTGCTCGGGAATTTTGTAGTTGCGAGGGTAATAGGGGGCGGTGGGCAGGTCCCAGGTGTTGAAATAACCATAGCGGTGCAGCTCCTCCAGCGCCTTGCCCAAGCCGCGGTTGGAGCGGATCCCGGTCTGGACCTTGATGTCCCAGTTCGAGACGGTGGCGATCCGGCTCTCGGGCTCGGCCTTGAACAGGAGATAGAGCCAGACCAGAAAGGCGTTGCCGGTGAGGCGCGGCCGCCAGGGATCAATGAAATATTCCGAGAGCAGGGCCAGGGGCGGGACCGGCAAAGGCCGGCGCCGGTTTCCCTCGGCCTCGGCCCTCCGGCGGGCGGTGTGCAGAAACTGTTCGTGACTCATGACGGCGAACCTCCTGGAGTTGGAGATAGATGCCTAACCCGGACGAGCGGGAGCCAAAGAAGAGAAGAAGAGTTTCACGCAAAGACGCCAAGACGCGAAGGGTTTAAACTTTCGGAGAAGAGAAGGTGGCTCAGGTTTCAAGTCTTTCCTCTCCACCCACGGCCTTGCCGCCCTCGGCCGTGAGCTCGGGCCGAACGGCAAAGAAGCAAAGCCGCAATGGAACAGCCCTTGGCGGCTTATGATCCTTGGCGTCAGGTTTTTCATCCTTCCTCTTCACCCCGGCGGCTTTGCGGCTTGGCGTGAAACTCTCCTTTCCCTGCCCGCCTGCCGCAAGCTGATCAAAAGAGGAGGATTCTCACGCAAAGACGCCAAGACGCTAAAGGTTCCTGTTTCCGGATCCAGGAGCGTGCCGAGTTCGTCCACCTTCTTTTCCCGCCGATTCCGCGGCCAAGCCGGAACCAAGTCGCCAAGGGGCAACCCTTTGCGGCTTATGCTTCTTGGCGTCAAGGTCTTCCCTCTGAGTCTTGACCCTGGCGGCTTTGCGGCTTGGCGTGAAACTCTTCTTCAAGCTTTGGTTTCCCGAATGTTAAGTTTTGGGGTCAGGCCCCAAGTTAACAAGACCGGGATAGATGGTCCCCACACGGAAAACACGGGGGAGTTGCCGCGTTGGATGGGGTGGCTGCTGAGCAATATGGGGTGCTTGCTGTGCAAGATGGGGTGGTTGGCGTGCAGAATGGGGGGACGTTTGAAGAGGGTATATCGTATGTCGTATGGAGTATTTCGGGAAGGCAAAAGAGGGAAAAGATTGAGGAAGTGAGAGGAAAGTGGAAGAAATGGTAAGCGGCGCTTTACAAAAATGGGATTTTTGGCCTGAAAACGCGCTTTCTTGTCCCTCATGAGCCGGGAGCCCCAGTGCCGGAAACCAAAGGCAGAACACAAAAAAGTCATGTAAAAATAAGCAGTTATATCAATCAAGAAGGTCTTTGCTTTTGTCTTTGCCCAGTTCATTTAGGTCCCTTATTATATGTAGAAATGTTGCAGTTTTTCGGGGATGGAGGACGCCCGTTGAGGGTGGAACCAGGGGATATCTGATGCGTTGATGCGTTTCCCCCAATTCTTTGATCCATAGGCGGAGCAGGTTTGCCGCGCTGGAATTACTGAGTTCCATTCCTTCTTGAACTTTGCCTCTGGCGCCGGATTCCGGTTCCAGTCTTGGGTTCCGGCTCGAGGCGGTTAGGTATTGATTCGGAGCTGTCCAGGTTCAGATACCTGGTAAACACTCGACCTTCTTTCCCGGGCGCGCCAACGAGCGCGCCCCACGGGGGAGGCGCGCGCCGTCTGTCTTCGACCCTGAGGCTCAGACCGAAGGGAGCGCAAACACCCAAAGGCGCTGGACGCCTTCTTCTCTTGGCGGCTTCGCCCCTTTAACCGCCCTCTTCTCTTCTTTCGGCCAAACCCCCAAGTTTGCTGGGATCCGGAGGACACAAAGGGTTTACCATGTATTGAACCTGAACAGGAGCTTGACGAACCTGAGGCGCTATGCTAAGTAAAGCGAGTTGCCCAGGGGCTTGGAGGCAGGAAGATTTTGCTCGGAGGGGAACTATGGAAAAATTGAAAGAGCTGGTGAAGACCGGGAAAGCGCCGGAGACCGAGGCGCGGGTCAAGGAGTTGCTGGCGCAGAAAGTTTTACCGGAGAAAATTCTGCAGGAGGCCTTGATCCCGGCCATGGACGAGGTGGGCGATCTGTTCCAGGCCGGCGAATACTTTGTGCCGGAGATGCTGGTGGCGGCGCGGGCGATGCAGCGGGGGCTCGCGATCATCAAGCCGCTGGTGGTGGCCAAGGGGATCAAGCCCATCGGCAAGGTGGTGATCGGCACGGTCAAGGGCGACCTCCACGACATCGGCAAGAACCTGGTCTGCATGGCCCTGGAAGGCGCCGGCTTCGAGGTGGTGGACGTGGGCACGGATGCGACGCCGGAGAAGTTCGTGGCCGCGATCAAGGAGCACCAGCCCCAGGTGGTGGGCTTGAGCGCGCTTTTGACCACCACCATGCTCTCGATGAAAGACGTCATCCAGGCGCTCAAGGCCGCGGGGGTGCGCGAGCAAGTCAAGGTGATGATCGGCGGGGCGCCGATCCGGCAGGAATATGCGGACGAGATCGGGGCCGATTACTACGGCAAGGACTCGACCTCGGCGCGGGACATCGCCCGGGAGGTGATAGGCGGAGAGTAATCGGGCCGGTAGAGAAACGACCGGGCCGTCCAGGGTAGCACCCCGGACGGCCGGTTTGTTCAGGCGAGCAGTTAGTGGGTCAGGAAAGCCTTGAGCAGCCTGGCCCGGGTGGGATGGCGCAATTTCCGCAGTCCCTTTTGCTCGATCTGGCGGACCCGCTCGCGGGAAACGCCGAACTGGGCGCCGATTTCCTCCAGGGTGTGGTCCTGGTCCTCGCCCAGGCCGTAGCGCAGGCGCAGCACCTGTTCCTCCCGGGGGGACAGCATCTTCAGGGCCTCTTCCAACTCGTCCACCAGCGAGTTCCGCTTCAGCGCTTCATCGGCCTGCTCCACCCGGGCGTCTTCCAGGACGTCGGCCAGACTGATGTCTTCCAGGTCGCCCAGGCCGGCCTCCAGGGAGATCGGCTCCTTGGAAGTCAGGATCAGGTTGGTGACCTCCCGCTCCTCCAGGCCCATGCCCTCCGCCAGCTCGGCCAGGGAGGGCTCTTTCTCCAACTCGCGCGACAGACTTTGATACATCCGATCCACCCGGCGGATGCGCTCGGTAAAGTAGATCGGCACCTTGATCAGGCGGCCTTTTTCCGCGAGCGCCCGGATCACGGCCTGGTGGATCCACCAGGTGGCATAGCTCGAGAACTTGAAGCCGCGCTGCCAGTCGAACTTTTCCACCGCCCGGAGCAGGCCGAGGTTGCCTTCCTGGATCAGGTCGGAAAGGGAGACGTGCCGGTTGCGGTAGCGGTTGGCGATCTTGACCACCAGCCGGAGGTTGGCCTCGATGAACTCGTTGCGCTTGGCCTCGAGCCGGCGCTTGGCTAAGAGCAGGGACCGGGAAGCGGCCTGCAGCCGTTGCGGGCTCATCCGGCACCGGCGGCGGAGCGCCCAGGCGGAAATTTTCCGGCGGCGGTATTGCAGGAGCCAGGTCCCGATCTCTTCCAGGATTTGTTTGACCCTGGCCTCGGTCACCTCGCCCTTGACAAAGGGCAACTCGGCGACCTGGCGCCAGAGATCATCGCGGAGTTCGGCCACCTGGCGGGCTTCAGCCACTTCTTCCTCGGTGGAGTAAAGGCTGATTTCATCCATCTCCCGGAGGTAGCGGGCGAGGATATCGGCAAAGGTCTGCACCGTGCCCGAGGAACTCGCGGTCTCTTCCATTTCTTCTTCCTCTTCTTCGAGGGCCTCGATCGGCGTCTCTTCGAGTTCGGGTTCCGGATCTTCCGCCGGATTCATTTCCATATTTTTTTCAAGAGGCTGAGTTTGACTGCGGTTCATGGGTAACCTTACCCTCCTTAGATTAACTAACCCTTGAGATTCAAAATTAGGCATAAAAGTTTCAGAAAAATACATTTGCCGAGCGAAAAGCAAGGATTTGTCTTAGAAAAATGAGAATGGGAGAGGTATTACCGTAAAGGCTTACAGGGGGCTGATCAGGCGTGCCAAGAGACCGTTCTTGCGGGCCTTGAGCAAAAGCCCAAGCGTGGTCCAGGGCGCAAGCGGCAGCATCTTCCAGAACTTGGGCCGGGTGAGCAAGGCCACCTTGCCGGACATGGCGGCCAGGTCATTATGCTCGGGCACGATGAACACGCGCCGGCCCGGGTAGGTCCGCTTGATGTGATCGCCCGCCTCGGCGGCCGCGCACGGACCCACGATCAGGAAATCGCCTTCCAAGCCCGCCAGCTCTTCCCGGGCGATCCCCTTGCCGCAGATGAAATTCCACCCGCCCCGGCCGCCGTAGTCGCCCACCATCAGGTCAATGGTCATCTCGGTATTGCCCCGGCAGCCCTGGATGCAGGCCCGCTCCCGGCCGTGGATGCAGCGGATACTCTCCGGGATTTGCAGCTCGGGCAGATAGGGATAGCGCTCACGAAAGCGGCTCAGGTCGCCGATCACCTGGATTTGCGCCAGATCCGCACAGCCCAGGCCGGCCTCCCCGGCGCCGCGGAGGTGGTCAATCTCGTCGGTTTGGTAGCCTAAAATCCTGGCGCCCACCGTGTCCACCGCGACCACGTCGTCTCCGCCGATGATCACTCGGGTGTCCACGATGCTCTTCTTTAGGTCGCGGGCCAGGGGAAAGTGGCCGTAAATGGTGGCGGTAAGACCCTCGACCAGGGTGAAGTCGGGACGGAAGCGGCCGAGGATCCGGACCAGGCGCCGGCCGAGTTGAAAGTTATGGTCGGTCATGCGGTCGCGGGGGATGAGCAAGCCCTGCTGGTTCTTGATGCCCAGGGTGACGTGGCTCATGCTGTGGGTCTTGAGCCGGGGCACATTGAGGTAGAAGTGCTCGGGCCGGCGCTCGATCAGCCGCTCGTAGAGGAAGGCGGGGATTTGCACCGGCTGGGTTTCTCCGGGCAGCCGGAGCGGCCGGGTCCGGCCTTCGTCGAGGTAAACGGGCTGGACGCCGTATTTCCGGCAGAGCCGGTCCCAGCCCAGGACCCGGAAGACCACGCGGGTGAGGTTCCCGGCGGTGCAGCTTTCCATGAGAAAGAGGCGGCGGAGAGAAGCGTCGCGGAGCAGGCCGAAGAGGGCTTCCAGGAACCCGGTGGCGGTGGCCTGGCCGGGGTTGAAGTGCACGCCGTTGGGCTTGACCAGGACCGGCCGGTCCTGGACCAGCGAAGAGATGCCCCCGAACTGATCCAGGACCGCGGCGATATCAGTCTTCAGGTCAGCGCTCGCATCTCGCACGACCACCCGGGGCATGATTTCATTGTAGCACAAACCCCGCGGTGATAAGATAATCAGAAAGGAATTGAGTATCCCCTGGCTGCGAGGGTAAGTTGCAATCTCCCTGGGAACCCCTCCTCGCCGGGAAGGCGCCTAACCGTGAACCCAATCAAGGATTGACAGGGCCGGACGATGGTGAAAGAATATTTCCAATTTGCCCAACGCAGTCATTGGGGATCGGGATGAAGTTGACCCAGTATCTGGTGCCGGAGCGCGTGTGGATCAAGGTGGAGGTCGCGAACCGGAACGATCTTCTGGCTTACTTGGCCCGGCAGACCGCGGGATGCGCCTTGGTGCCTGACGAGCAGGAATTTTTCAAGCTCCTGATTCACCGGGAGGAAGAGATGAGCACCGGCGTGGGCCGAGGCTTGGCCGTGCCCCATGCCGACCCGCCGGCAATGAAGTCCACCTTCCTCGCCGCAGCCACGCTCGCTTCGCCCATTGACTACCAGTCCTTTGACCGCGTCTCGGTGGACGTGGTCTTCATGATCTTCGGCTGCCCGGATGACACCAGTCTTCACCTGCGCCTGTTGGCCCGGATCAGCCGGATCGCCCGGCTGCCCGGTTTTCTTGACCGCCTCCGCCAGGTGCAGACCACGCCCGATTTTCTCCGGGTGGTGGAGGAGGCGGAACAAAGCCTGGCCCCGGAGTGATCCCGCCGGCCAGGTCCGAGGTCCCCGGCTCGTCTCTTCCGCTCCAGGCGCTCGCAAGAAGTCATGAGTTCCTCTCGCAAATACGGTCTCTGGATCCTGGCGGTGCTGGCCCTGGTGGCCCAGTGGATATTTTTCCACCACCTGGGCCATGAGCTCGGACCCGGCCTCACCGCGCTCCTCTCCGGCCTGGGGATTTTGGCCGCGGCCTTCCTCATCTCCTGGGCCGCGGAGCTGGCGGAACTGGAAGTCCCCCCGACCGTGGCCTTCATCCTTCTCGCCCTGCTCACTGTGCTCCCGGAATACGCGGTGGACATTTATCTCGCCTGGCAGGCGGGCAAGGACCCGGCCTACACCCATTTCGCCCTGGCCAACATGACCGGCGCCAACCGTCTGCTCATCGGCCTGGGCTGGTCTTCTATCATTATTGTATATTGGTGGAGGACCCGGAAGCGCGAGATCGAGCTCGAGCCGGTGCACCGGGTGGAAGTCTACATACTGCTCACCGCCACCCTCTATTCGTTCGTCCTCTTTTTCAAACGCACGCTTTCCTGGGTTGACGCGATGGTTCTGATCCCGATCTTTGTGGTTTACCTGGTCTTGGCCCTGCGGGGGGAAGTGAAGGAGCCGGAATTGGAAGGTCCGCCGGCTTTGATCAGCCGTTGGCCCACCGGGTGGCGGCGCACCGTCAATGTGCTCTTCTTCGCGTTGGCCGGCTACACCATCTACATCGCGGCCGAGCCTTTTGCCGAAAGCCTGATCGCGAGCGGCCGCGCGCTGGAGGTCGAAGAATTCCTGCTCGTGCAATGGTTAGCGCCGCTCGCCTCGGAAGCGCCCGAATTCCTGGTCGCCGTGCTCTTTGCCTGGCGCAAGAAGGCGGGGTCCGGCTTCCACACCATGCTCTCCTCCAAGATCAACCAGTGGACTTTACTCGTGGGCATGGTCCCGCTCGCTTTCTCCCTCTCCCAGGGACGGCTGGGCGCGCTCCACCTCGATCCCCGCCAGACCGAGGAAATTTTCCTCACCTCCGCCCAGTCCCTCTTCGCCACCCTCATCCTCCTCAACCTCCGCTTCTCGCTGGCCGAGGGACTGCTCCTCCTGGTCCTCTTCGCCACTCAACTGATGTTCCCCTCTTCCACCATCCGCTATGCCTATGCCATCGCTTACTTGGTGCTGGCCGCAGGCGTCCTCATCCGCTTCCTCCGCAAAAGGCCTTAGTGGGCTATTTCATAGATATCATTACGTATTCTTGATCTTCATGTCAGTCCTGGGACACCGAAAGGCTACCCCCCTCTCCTTAATCCTCTCCCCCGCTGGGGGGAGAGGGGAGGGTGAGGGGGAGCTTGATGGGGCAAGGCGGGACCGAGCAGTGAAAATACGTCATCGAAATTATGAACTGAAGCACTTAGCGTGCGGCTTTTTCGAATCGGGCAGGTATCCAAACCTGCCCTACAATTTGTATGGCAATCTGATGAGGCAATACACCTACTATCTACTGCTTCTTAGGAAGAGGACCGTCGCTCCATCAGCAGCTTGAGGGCCTTGGATTTAAGCTGGGCCTTGACGTTGCTGGACTTGGCGATCTTGGCCAGGTCTTTGAGGTTCAAGCCGCCGAGCAGTTGCAGGGCGAGCGGCATGGGGGTCTTGGGATTAAGGACCACCATGTTTCGGATCTGGTCATTCTGCATCCAGGTTGCGTTCTTGGCGATGGTCTGGATGGACTCCATGGTCACCGTGGGGTTTTTCAAGATCTGACTGATTTCCGCGGCGCCCAGCCGGGGGTTCTGGAGCACGAAACGCATGATCTGCTTGTCGCCCTCCTGGATGAGCACGTTCAGCACCGCCTTGGTCCCCTGCTTGGCCAGCTTGATCTTTTCGGTCAGCGGGGCCGACCGCACCGCCTGGAACAGGTTGGCGCTGTCCCCGATCGTGATCCCTTCGCCGCCTTTGCCCTCCGGCGTCGCCGGCTCCTCGGCCGCCGGCGCTTCCGCCGCCTCGCCCTCCCCGCCGGCCGGGGCCGGGGCTAACGCTTCGGAAATCTCCGGGCCCAGGGGCTGGAGCTGGATCGCCATTCCCGGCGGCAGCCCGGGCAGGGGCTGCTCCGGAGTGGCCACATACACCACCGTGCCTTTCAACTCGATCGGAGTTTCGCGGCCCGGGAGGATCAGGTGGAGCTGGATGGGCGTGTGCAGGGGCAGGGGCTGCTCGGTCGGGAGGAAGGCGCCCAGGTTGCGCAGGTTCTCGTCGTATTCCCGGGCCAATTCCTCCCGGCTGGCAAACCGGAGCTCGAAGATCGTCTCGCTTGGCCGGGCGAATTCCACCATCTCAAGAACCCTTGCGACTCTGCTCGTAGACCTGCAGCTCGCGCGAGGCCTCCCGGCAGTTGGGGTTGCACTCCACCGCCGCCCGGAACTGGGCGACCGCGTCCTCGATCCGGCCCTGGTCCTTGAAGATCTTGCCCAAAAAGACGTGGGCCGAGTCCAGCCGCGGGTTCATCTGGATGGCCATGCGGACCTTTTCTTCCGCCCGGGCGTGCCGGACTTTTTCTTCCAGGGCGGGGTTCATGTAAATGGTCCAGCCCAGGTAGCCGTAGTATTCCGGCTCCTGGGGCCGGAGCTGGATCGCCTTCTCGAACATCTCCTGGGCGCGGGCGAAGTCGCGGCTGCGCACGCATTTCATTCCCTCTTGCAAATACTTTTCCGACTCCAGGCGGCGCTGGGCCTGCCTCTGGGGCGAGGCTTCTTCCAGTTGGGCCAGGTAACCCTGGCGCCGGGCCGCGGTCTTCAAGCTCTCATAAGCCCGGATCAAGCGGGTGTTGATCTCTTCCAGCTTGGCCTCGGCCTCGGCCGGCAGATTCTTCTGGAACTTGTCCCGGTCGAACTCGTCCATTTGCCGGCGGTAGGCCTGTTCCACCTCCGGGTCGCCCGGGTCCCGGCCTACGCCCAGCACCGCGAACAGGTCCAGGCTCTTGATCTCAATATACGCCGTTAGGATGGCCTCCTGGCCCTTGCCAAGGGCCTCTTCCATCGGCAGCTCTTCCTCCACCTCCGGCGCGGTCTCTTTGGTTGGCTGGAACAGGTAAGCGGGAGGAGAAGGAGCCGCTTTTTCTTCCACTACCACCTCCCGGATTTCCCGGCAGGGCTGGCCCGAGGGGCCGACCAGGCCGGTGAGCAGAAGCAGATAAAGCAGCCGATGGGCCAACCGGGGGTCCGGCGCTTGTTCGCATAGCGTGGGCAGCAATTTTTGGCCGTCAATCTGGATCACGAAGGCGGAGGCGGCTTCGTTCAGGGCAAAGGCGGCGATCCGGTCCAGGAGGTCGTCCGCCGGCACCAGCGGCAAGAGCGGCACCCGGACCAGTTCCCGCTCGATCGCGCCGAGCGGCAAGTAGTTGAGCACGCCCTGGGCGAGGAGCGGGTAAAACTGGAACTCGAAGCGGTAGAGGTCTTCGACAAAGCCCACCTCCGCTTCAAAATGGTATTCGCCCTCGTTCCAACTGAACGCGGCCAGGGCTTTCTCCCGGGTATGGCTCTTGACTTCCTGGTAAAGTTCCTTGGGCTTCAGGCAGCCCAGCTTGACCAGGGCCGCCCCCTGCTGCACCCCTTGCGAAAGCATGAGCGCGATGCTCTTCTCGTAGTCCTCCTCGCGGATCCGGCCGCTCTTGATCAGATAGCGGCCCAGGGTCTCGTCCCGGCTCGTGCTTTCCGCGTTTACCGGCACACCGGAAACCACGTAAAGGGTTTTGGTCAGACCCTGCCGGCTCAGCCGCAGGATCCCCGTCTCCTGCTCCTCAAACAGGAAATTGAGCAGCCGCGGCGGCAAGTGCTCAGAGAGCTTGCCCTGAAGATTCCCCGTCACTCTCCCTGGTCCCCTCCACCATAAACCATTGGCGCAGCGCCGCCCGGGTTTCCTCCGGCAGCTCGTGCCGGCGCCAGACCTCCTCCACGCTGCGGAACCCTCCCTCCCGGTCCCGCTCGGCCAGGATCCGCTCCGCCCCCTTGGGCCCGATGCCGGGCAAACGCGAAAGCTCCGCGGCCGTGGCCCGGTTCAGATCCAGGGGCAGGCCCCAGACCCAGCGCTCGGTGTTGGTCAGGCAAGCCGACGCCTCCAGGCCAGCGCCGCTCGTCGGCAAAAGCCGCAAACAGGACCGGTGGTCCTCGGATGCCGAAGGCGGCGTTCGCATCCGGGCGGTCAACGCTCTCCGCTCGGCCGGGAGTTGCCAGGACCGGCCGCGGTACTCGGCGCGGGCGGCCGCCGGCCGGGAGGAAACCCCGCTCTCGGCGGGGAAAGCCCAGCGCAGGACCGCCAGGACCACCAGCGCCGTTCCCAGCCAGAAGCCGGGCAGCGCTTCAGCGCGCTTGACCCCGGGACTTGCGGTCTTTATAGAGTTTGTAGTCAATGCTGTCAATCAGGGCCTGCCAACTCGCCTCGATGATATTGTCCGAGACCCCGACCGTGCCCCAGCGGTCGCGGCCGTCGGACGATTCGATCAACACCCGCACCTGGCTGGCCGTGCCCAGGCCGGCCGGCAGGACTCGCACCTTGAAATCCACCAGCCGCACCTCCCGAAGGGAGGGGAAGAACCGCTCCAGCGCCTTGCGCAGCGCCCGGTCGAGCGCGTTCACCGGCCCCACCCCTTCGGCCGCGGTGTGCTCCACCTTGCCGTCCACCTCCACCATGATGGTGGCCTCGGCCCGGGGCACCTTGTCGCCCGGCCGCTTCTCGTCAATCACCCGGAACCCCTTGAAGGTGAAGAACCGGCGCCGGCCGCGGAGCGCCTTTTTCATCAGCAGCTCAAAGCTCGCCTCCGCTCCCTCGAACTGGTAGCCCTGATCCTCCAGGGCCTTCAACTCCTCCAGGATGACCTTGGTCTCCGGGCTCCCCCGGTCCAGGCGCAGCCCGAACTCCCTCGCCTTCTCGGCCAGGGACGATTTCCCGGCCTGGTCCGAAATCAAGATCCGCCGGCGGTTGCCCACCGTCTCCGGGGGGATGTGCTCATACGTCGCCGGGTTCTTGAGCACCGCGTCGCTGTGCTGGCCGGCCTTGTGGGCAAAGGCCGCGTCGCCCACGTAAGGCTGGTGCGTGGGCGGGGTGATGTTGGCGAGCTCGTAGATATAGTGCGAGACTTCCCGGAGCTGCCTCAGCTTGCTCACCGGCAGGCAGGGCCGCCGGAGCTTCAAGACCAGCGCCGGGATGATCGAGCAGAGGTTGGCGTTGCCCGCGCGCTCGCCGAAGCCGTTGATGGTGCCTTGCACCTGGGTGCACCCGGCCGAGACCGCCACCAACGAGTTGGCCACCGCCATCTCCCCGTCGTTGTGGGTGTGGATGCCCAGGGGCACCGAGACCGTCTTTTTCACCCGGGCCACGGCCGCGGCCACGTCCGCGGGCAGGCTGCCCCCGTTGGTATCGCACAGGCAGACCACCTCCGCCCCGGCCTCCGCGGCCGCGCTCACCGCGGCCAGGGCATACTCGGGGTTTTGCCGGTAACCGTCAAAGAAATGCTCGGCGTCGAAAAACACCCGGCGGTGATGCTGGCGCAGGTGGTCCACCGACTCCCGGATCAGGGCCAGGTTCGCGGCCAGCGAGATCCGGAGCACGTCGCGCACGTGCAGGTCCCAGACCTTGCCCACGATCGCCACCACCGGCGTCTTGGCCTTGAGCAGTTCCTGGAGCTGGGAGTCCCGCCGGCAGGGCACGCCCTTTTTCCGGGTGGACCCGAAGGCGGCCAGGGTGGCATGTTTCATCTCCACCTTCTGCATCTCCCGGAAGAACTTGATGTCCCGGGGGTTGCTCCCCGGCCAGCCGCCCTCAATGTAATGGAGGCCCAGTTCGTCCAGCTTGCGCGCGATCCGGAGCTTGTCCTCCACGCTGAACACCACGTCCTCGGCCTGGCAGCCGTCGCGCAGGGTGGTATCGTAGATGCGGATCGTTGGCATCGGAGTTCCTGTTCTACTTCTTGGCCCGCGCCCGGGGTTTGCCCGCCGCGGCCGGCTTCTTGCCGAGCTCAAAGGCGCGGTGCAGCTCGCGGACCGCGAGCTCGGTGTATTTCTGGTCAATCACGCAGGAGACCTTGATCTCCGAGGTCGAGATCATCTGGATGTTGATCCCGGCCGCGCTCAGGGCCTGGAACATCTTGGCCGCCACCCCCGCGTGGGTGCGCATGCCCATGCCCACGATCGAGACCTTGGCGATCTGGTCGTCGGTCTCCACCTTGGCCGCGCCCAGCTTCCGGGCCGCGGCCTCGGTCAGGCGCCTGGCCCGGGACAGGTCCTCCCGCCGCACGGTGAAGGTCAGGTCGGTGAACCCTTTCTCGCTCACGTTCTGGATGATCATGTCCACCGCGATGTTGGCCTCGGCCAGGGGCTGGAACAAGGCCGCGGCCACGCCCGGCTGGTCCGCCACCCGCGCCACCGTAATCTTGCACTCGTTCTGGTCATAGGCCACGCCCGCGACCACGATCTTTTCCATTTCCTTGTCCCCCTTGCTCATCACCGTGCCCACCCCGCCCTGAAAGGCGCGGCGGAACATCACCGGCACCCGGTGTTTCATGGCCATTTCCACCGCCCGGATCTGCACCACCTTGGCGCCCAGGCTCGCCAGCTCCAGCACTTCCTCATAGCCCACCCGGTCCAGGCGCCGCGCCTCGGGCACGAGGTTGGGGTCCGCGGTGTAAACGCCGTCCACGTCCGAATAGATCTCGCACAGGTCAGCTCTCAGCGCCGCGGCCACCGCCACCGCGGTGGTGTCCGAGCCGCCCCGGCCGAGCGTGGTGATGCACCCGCGCGGGTCAAGCCCTTGGAACCCGGCCACCACCACCACCCGGCCTTCCCGCAAGAGCTTGCGCATCCGCGCCGTCTCGATCCCGGTGATGCGGGCGTCCTTGAAGCCGCTGTCCGAGCGGATCGGGATCTGGAAGGCCAGGAGCGAGTGGGCCTTGCCGCCCAGCGCTTCCAGGGCGATGGCCAGGAGCGCGGTCGCCACCTGCTCCCCGGTCGAGACCATCGAGTCATACTCCCGCAGGTTGGGCAGGTCGGTGATCTCTTTGGTCAGGCCGATCAAGCGGTCGGTCTCCCCCTTCATGGCCGAAACCACCACCACCAGGTCATGGCCCTCCCCCTGGCGCGCCAGCACCCGTCTCGCCACTTCCTGGATCCGCTCGACCGTGGCCATCGAGCTGCCCCCGTATTTCTGCACGATCAGCGCCAAACTTCTTCCTCCTCAAGGGGAACAGGTTTTCAACCTGTTCTCCTTATGCAATAGTGCTTATAGTGATCCTCCGCCGCTCCTCGGCATTCCGCTCAATCTTCACCCAGATCGTCTCCGGCCCAAACAACTCCGCGAATTTCTCCGCCCACTCCACCGCGCTCACTCCCCCGCCGTCAAAATATTCCTCCACTCCCAACTCCAGCACCGATTCCTTGCGGGTGAGCCGGTAAAAGTCCAGGTGAAAAAGCGGCACCGGCCCCGGGTACTCGTGGACCAGGGTGTAACTGGGACTGGTCACCGGGATGCCCGGGTCCGTGCCCAGTCCCGCAGCCAGACCCTGGACGAACAAGGTCTTGCCCGCGCCCAGCCCGCCTTCCAGGGCCACCACATCTCCCGGCTTCAGCCGCTTCGCCAATTCTCTCCCCAGTTCCCGCGTGTCCTCCGGGCTTTCCGAAACATGAACCTCTTCCTCCTGATCCTTCACCCTTCACCCTTCTACCTTCAGCTCGGAGAGCGTCCGGGGCAGCCGCTGGATCAGGTCCGAGGCGATCAAGCCCACCTCGCCCAGGTCCTTGGCGGCCAGGTCTCCGGCCCGGCCGTGCACGTAAACGCCGAGCACCGCCGCCCTCGCCGGGTCATAACCCTGGCCCAGGAGCGAGCCGATCACGCCGGTGAGCACGTCGCCCATCCCGGCCGTGGCCATGCCCGGGTTGCCGGAGAGGACGATGAAGGCCTGCCCCTCGGGAGTAGCGATCACCGTGTGCGCGCCCTTGAGCACCGTGATCACGCCGTAACTTTTAGCGAACTCGAGCGCGGCGGAGAGCCGGTCGGCCTGGACCTCCACCGTGGGCCGCTTCAGCAGACGGCCCATCTCGCCCGGGTGGGGCGTCACGATGATCGGCGCTTGCCGCGCTTTCACCATTTCCGGGTCGGTCGCCACCGCGTTCAACCCGTCCGCGTCAATCACCATCGGCGCCGAAGAGGCGGCGATGACCGCCCGGACAAACTCGGTGACCTCCTCGCCCCGGCCCAGGCCCGGGCCCAGCGCCACCGCTTCCTTGTCGGCCATCAGTTCCTTGGCCCGCGCAACTGCGGCCCGGCCCAGGGTGCGGCGGTCGGTGTCGGGCAGAGGCTCGGTCATCACCTCCAGCGTCTTCAGCTCGAAGAGGTCGTGGAGGCTTGCGGGCACGCCCAGGGTCACCAGCCCGGCCCCGGAGCGGAGCGCGGATTCGCCGGCCATGACCGCGGCCCCGGTCTTGCCCGGCGACCCGGCCAGCACCAGCAGGTGCCCGTTCTGGCCCTTGTGGCTGTCCTCGGGCCGGTGCGCGAAGAGCTCGGCTGCGGCCGCGGCCGTGACCGCATGATAAGGCAGATCCTCAAAGAGCTTTGGCGGAATCGAGATGTCAATCACCTCGATCCGGCCGGAAAGGGCCGCGCCGGGAAAACAAAGCTGACCCACCTTGGCCAGGCCGAAGCTGGCCGTGACGTCGGCCTCCACCGCCACGCCCATCACCTGCCCGGTGTCCGCGTTCAAGCCGGAGGCAATATCCACCGCCAGCACCGGGAGGTTGCGCTTGCTGGAAACCTGGTTGATCAGCTCGATCGCCGCCCGGTATAGGCCCTGCACCTCCGCGTTCAAGCCGGTGCCCAGGATGGCGTCCACCAGCAAATCGGCATGAAGGATCGCGGTGCGCTGGCCGGCGAGGCGCTTCTCGGATTCGATTGGTTCGAGCTTGCCCTTCATCTTGAGCCAGGCCTCAAGATTGGTCCGGGCATCGCCCTTGATCTCATCCTTCCCGGCCAGGAGCAGCACCGTCACTTCCACGCCCGCGTTCTGGAGGTGCCGGGCGATGACCAAACCGTCTCCGCCGTTGTTGCCTTTGCCGGCGAACACCGCCGCCCGGCGAAGCTCCGGAAAGTGTTCCTGGATCACCTCGCAGGCGCCCCGGCCCGCGTTCTCCATCAGGACCAGGCCGGCCACGCCCTTCTCGCCGATGGTCCGGCGGTCCAGCTCGCGCATCTGCTCTGCGGTCGCGATCTTATCCATGTTCCAGGTTTGAGTAAGTGGCGCGGGTTAAAAACCCGCGCCTCGGGGGGCAGGTTTGAAACCTGCCCTACTTCTCCATCACCACCTGCGCCCCGGCGTAATCGCCCTCATGGGTCAGGCTCACGTGGATCCGGGTTACCCCGGCCTGCTCGGCCAACTCGCGGGCGCGGCCGTGGAGTTGGATCCGGGGTCGGCGCCGGGCGTCGCTCTTGACCTCGATGTCCCGGAACCTGACCCCGCCCAGGAGCCCCTGGCCCAGCGCCTTCATGGCGGCCTCCTTGGCCGCGAACAGGGCGGCGAACTCTTCCTCGGCCCGGCGCCGGCCCGCCAGGCGCGCGATCTCGGCCGGGGTGAAGGTCTTCTGCAGGAACCGCTCGCCCCAGCGCTCGATCAGCCGGCGGGTGTGCGCGATGCTGGTCAGGTCAATGCCGACGCCCACGATCAAGCGCTTACCGTCCTTTGAGCAGCGTCGCCATCTCGCGCACCGCCCGCTCCATGCCCACCATCACCGCCCGCGCCACAATGGCGTGGCCGATATTATACTCTTCGATCTCCACGATCGAAAGCAACCGCTCGAGGTTATGGTAATGGAGACCGTGGCCGGCATGCACGGCCAGAGAAAGCTTCTTGGCCGCCTTGACCGCGTTGAGGATGGCGGTGAATTCCCGGTCCTCGCCGGGCCCGCCAAAAGCCTCGCAGTAGCGGCCGGTGTGAATCTCCACCGCCTGGGCGCCCGCCTTGTGGCCGGCCCGCACCTGGTCCAGGTCCGGCTCGATGAACAGGCACGTCCGCACCTGGATCTCCCGCAGCTTGAGCACGGTCTTCTTGATCGTCTCCAGGTGGCCCTGGACGTCCAGCCCGCCCTCGGTGGTGATCTCCTCCCGCCGCTCCGGCACTAAGGTCACGCTGAACGGCCGCAGGTAAAGCGCCACCTTCACCATCTCCGGCGTGTTGGCCATCTCCAGGTTGATCCGGGTCTGCACCGTCTTCTTCAAGACCTCCAGGTCCCGGTCCTGCATGTGCCGGCGGTCCATCCGCAGGTGCAGCGTGATCTGGTCCGCCCCCGCCATCTCCGCCAGCGCCGCCGCAGTCACCGGGTCCGGGTAGCGCACGTTCTTGCGCGCCTCCCGCAAGGTGGCTACATGATCTATATTGACTCCCAATCTTGGCACGGCTGTCTCCCTTCTTGGCGGCCACCGCTAACGTGTCAAGTGCCAGGTCTCAAGTGTCAAGGAAGAATCTCTTCCCCTGACACCTGCCACTTGACACCTGACACGTTGGGCTTCTTAGCCCAACTCTTTGCGGATGGCTTTGCCGATTTCCTCGGCCAAGCGCTCGCACTCTTTCTGGTTCGGCCCCTCCACCATGATCCGCACCAGCGGCTCGGTCCCGGAGTAGCGCACCAGGACCCGGCCCCGGTCGCGCAACTTCTTCTCCGCCCGCTCGATGGTCTCGCTCACCGCGTGCAGGTGGGTCAGGTCCTGCTTCTCCCGCACCGGCACGTTGCGCAGCACCTGCGGCAGCTTCTGGAGCAGGCCGGCCAGATCGGAAAGCTTCCGGTTCTGCTTGCGCATCACGCCCAAGAGCTGCAGCGCGGAAATGACCCCGTCCCCGGTGGTGGAGTAATCCAGGAAGATGTGATGGCCGGATTGCTCGCCCCCGAAGTTGTAGCCCTCCGCCCGCATCTCCTCCACCACGTAGCGGTCGCCCACCTTGGTCCGCACCACCTTGCCGCCATGGCGCTCGATCACCCGGTCCAGGGCGAGGTTGCTCATCACCGTGGTGACCAGCGTCTTCTTTTTCAGGGTCTTTTCCGCCAGCATGTCCAGGCCGCAGACCGCCATCAGGTAGTCCCCGTCCAGGTACTCGCCCCGGTCATTCACGATCGCCACCCGGTCGCCGTCCCCGTCCAGGGCGATGCCCAGGTCCGCCTTGTGCTTCACCACCTGCCGGCCCACCACTTCCGGGTGCAGCGCCCCGCAGTTCTTGTTGATGTTCTGGCCGTTGGGGGCGACCCCGATCGCGATCACCTCCGCCCCCAGCTCGCTGAAGATGACCGGGGCCATCTTGTAGGTGGCGCCGTGGGCGCAGTCGAGCACGATCTTCATCCCGTCCAGGGTCATGCCTTTGGGGAACACGCTCTTGCAAGACTCGATGTAACGGCCGTAGGCGTCGTCAATGCGGAAGGCCTTGCCGATCGCCGTGGCCGTGGGCCGGAGCGTGTCAATCTTCTGGCCGAAGATCAAGTCCTCGATCTCCATCTCGTCCTCGTCCGGGAGCTTGTACCCGTCGCGGCCGAAGATCTTGATCCCGTTGTCCTGGTAGGGGTTGTGAGAAGCGGAGATGACCATGCCCGCGTCCGCCCGCATCCCGGTGGTGATGTAGGCCACCGCCGGCGTGGGCATCGGCCCGACCAAAAGCACGTCCACCCCCATGCTGCACACGCCCGAGGCCAGCGCCTGCTCCAGCATGTAGCAGGAAATCCGGGTGTCCTTCCCGATCACGATCTTGTGCCGGCGTTTCTCGTTCTTGAAGATGTAGGCCGTGGCCCGCCCGATCTGCAGCGCCATCTCCGAGGTCAGGGGATAGACGTTGGCAATCCCCCGAACCCCGTCCGTGCCGAATAGTTTCCTCATTGCAGTCCCCTCACGATTACAATTCCCAATTCAATGGCTTGGGATGTCCGCGTTATTCATCCAACATGCAGCCCGCCCGGATCGCCGCGGCCATCTCTACGAAGCGGCGGAGGTAAGAGACGTCGTGAACGCGCAGGATGTGCGCGCCGGCCAGCACCCCGGCCACCGCCGCGGCCGCGCTTCCCTCGGCCCGGTCGTCCTTTCCGACGTTCAGCACCTTGCCGATAAAGCTCTTGTTCGAATGCCCGAGCACGATCGGCCGCCCCAGGCTCCGCAGCCGCCAGAGATCCCGGATCAGCTCCAGGTTGTGCGCCGCGGTCTTGCCGAAGCCGATGCCCGGGTCCACCAAAATCATCTCCTCGGCCACGCCCGCGGCGGTCGCCCGCTCGATCCGCTCGCGCAAGAAAGCGATGATCTCGCCGAACAGGTCGTCGTAGTGCGGGTCCTGCTGCATGTCCTTGGGCGTGCCCTGGATGTGCATGAGGATGAGCGGCGCTTTCGCCTCCGCCGCCGCCTGGGCCAAGTCCGGATCATAACCGAGCGCGCTCACGTCGTTGACCATCGCCGCCCCGGCCTGAAGCGCCTCCCGCGCCACCTCGGCCTTGCGCGTGTCAATCGAGATCGGCTGGGAAAGTTCCTCAGCCGTGGCCTCAATCACCGGGATCACCCGCCGGAGTTCCTCCGCCACCGGGATCGGCTCCGCGCCCGGCCGCGTGCTCTCGCCTCCGACATCAATAAGGTCGGCTCCCTCCGCGGCCAGCTTGAAGACCTGGTCCACCGCCGCCTCGGTCTTGGCAAAGCGGCCGCCGTCGTAAAACGAATCGGGCGTCACGTTGACAATGCCCATCAAGAGCGGCCGTTCTTTCATCACCAACTCGCCCTTAGCTGTCGGGATCACGAAATCGGTCCGCTCCGCGTTCTCGAGCAGCCGGGGCAGATCCTCGCCCAGCGCCTTCAGCCCGAAGGGCTGGGGCTTGAGCTTGCGCGCCAGGTCGCGCAGTTGCCGGACCGTGCCCATCAGGATGACGTTGCCCCGGGCTTTCGGCTCGACGAGCGCCTCCCGCAGGATCGCCGCCTCGCCCCCGAGCGAGAGCATCTCCTGCTTCAGGATATTGGCCGTAGGCGAGCTGACCCCCTCCAGCTTGATCGCATAATGGCGCAACTTGGGCGCCATCCTGGCCATGCCCTCCGGCGCGCAACCGGTCGCAGCCAGCCGCGCCCTCGCTTCCCCCTCGCTCCGGGCGATGGTCAGATGGGCATTGAATTTCATGCCGGCTTAAGCCTTGCCGGGCGTGGGGTCCGGCGTCGGGGAAACCAAACCCGGGACAACTGGTTTCTGCTCTTTCGCCTCGGCCCGACCCGAACCGCCGACGGCGGCATCGGCGGCCCTCCTGGCGGCGCTCAGGTCGCCGACCGGTTCCAACTCCTCCCCCCGTATCAGCCGGTCAATCTGCTCGCCTTCCAGAACTTCTCGTTCGAGCAGGACCTGGGCCAGCCGGTGCAAGGCCGGCAGGTTTTCCTGGAGCAGACCCTTGGCCCGCGCGTAATTTTCCTGGACCAGCCGCTTGATCTCCTGGTCAATCTCCACCGCGGTGCTCTCGGAGTAATCCTTCATGGCGGCGAAGTCGCGGCCGAGGAAGATCTGCTCCTCTTTCTTGCCGAAGCTGAGCGGGCCCAGCTTCTCGCTCATGCCCCATTCGCACACCATGCGCCGGGCCAGCTCGGTGGCGCGCTCGATGTCGCTGCCGGCGCCCGAGGTCTGGTCTCTCATCACCAGCTCTTCCGCGGCCCGGCCGCCCATGAGGATGGCCAGGTCGTTGTAAGCGTAGGTGCGGGTGATGAAATACTTGTCCTCCTGGGGGAGTTGCTGGGTGACGCCCAGGGCCCGGCCCCGGGGGATGATGGTCACCTTGTGCACCGGGTCGGTGCCCGGGATCAGCCGCGCCACCAGGGCGTGGCCGGATTCATGGTAAGCGGTCACCCGGCGTTCCTCTTCGCTGATGATCATGCTCCGCCGCTCGATCCCCATCAGCACCTTGTCCTTGGCGAACTCGAAGTCCGAGGCCTCCACCTTTTCCTTGTCTTTGCGGGCCGCGAGCAGGGCCGCCTCGTTGACCAGGTTCTCCAGGTCCGCTCCGGAAAAACCCGGCGTGCCCCGCGCGATCTTTTCCAGGTTCACTTTCTCATCCAGGGGCACCTTCTTGGAGTGGACCTTGAGGATGCCCAGCCGCCCTCGCACGTCCGGCCGCGGCACCACCACCTGGCGGTCGAAGCGGCCGGGCCGGAGCAGGGCCGGATCCAACACGTCCGGCCGGTTGGTGGCCGCGATCAGGATCACCCCCTCGTTCGACTCGAACCCGTCCATCTCCACCAGCAACGCGTTCAGCGTCTGCTCCCGCTCGTCGTGGCCGCCGCCCAGGCCGGCGCCCCGGTGCCGGCCCACCGCGTCAATCTCGTCAATAAAGATGATGCAGGGCGCGTTCTTCTTGCCCTGGACAAACAGGTCGCGCACCCGGGAAGCGCCCACGCCCACGAACATCTCGACAAAGTCGGACCCGGAAATGCTGAAAAAGGGCACCCCCGCCTCTCCGGCGATGGCCCGCGCCAAAAGCGTCTTGCCCGTTCCCGGCGCTCCGACCAGGAGCACTCCCTTGGGGATGCGGCCGCCCAGCTTGGTGAACTTCTTGGGGTCGCGCAGGAACTCGATGATCTCTTCCAGCTCCTGCTTGGCCTCGTCAATCCCGGCCACGTCGGCGAAGGTGGCCTTCTGCTGGCCCTCGTGGAGCAGGCGCGCCCGGGCCTTGCCGAAGGACATCGCCCGGCCGCCGGCGTTCTGCATCTGGCGCCAGAAAAAGATCACGATGCCGACGATCAACAGCAGCGGCAGCCAGGTCAAGATATGCTGCCAGATGGGCATGTCGGTGTCCGGCTTGTAAGTCACCTTGACCTTGTCCGAACTCAGGCGCTCGAACACCTCCAGGTCGGTCGGGCCGTAGGACGTGAACTTGGTCCCGTCCGTGTATTGCCCGGTGATCCGGTTGCCCTGAAAGGTGACCTCCAAGACTTCGCCGTCCTTCACCGCCTGGAAAAACGCGCTGTAATCCACGGTCTTGGGCTTCTCGGCGGCGGTCTTCTTGTATTGCCACATGGCGAAGACCACCAACAGGAGCACGATCCAGAGCGCCGTGGTTTTCCACATCTGCTGTTTCAAAACAGGCCCCCTTTCCCTTGCCGGGCCTCGGCCGGAAAAAGTATATACCTATCCAAACTTACTATTATAACAGGTCAGCAAGGTTGTTCAAGTATCGCCCCCATGCTAGGATCATAACCTTGAGAATATTTCTCCGAACCCGAGCGGGTCAGGTGTTAAGGTGTCAAGGAACCCACCCTTTGCTCAGACGCCCAGGGTGGGCTACATAGTTGAAGAGGAGTGTGTCATGGCCTCGCTGCACTTGATCCAGGAAATGGCCGCCTGGGCCGCGGGACTCCGCTACCAGGATATCCCCGAGCGCGTCCTGGCCAAGGCCCGGTTGCAGACCTTGAGCGTGCTCGCCGCGGTCCACTCCGCGGCCGCTACCGGCCCGGGACGGGTCATCCTCGCCGTTGCCCGCGAGTGGGCAGGGGAGGGGCCTTGTTCCCTGATCCCGTCCGCGGGCAAGAGCTCGCTCGCCGGCGCGGTCTTTGCCGCCACCGCCCTCTCCGTGGCCCAGGACTACGACGACTACCTGCTCGCCGGCCACACCGGCCACTCCGCGGTCCTGGTCCCCCTGCTTCTGGGCGAAAAGCTCGGCTCCTCCCTGGAAGACGTGCTCACTGCCCAGGTCATTGCCAATGAGCTCGAAGGCCGGCTCGGCGCCGCGGTGCTCCTGGGCCCGCACAACGGCCAGACCTGGTCTTTCATCCATTTGCTCGGCGCGGCCGCGGCCGGAGCCAAGCTGCTCAAGTTGAACGCGGAGCAAACCGCGCACGCTCTCGCCACGAGCCTCTACCAGCCGACCTACGTGCTCATTCCCGGCTTCATGGGCCCGGATTCCAAGATGCTGACTCCTTCCAGCCCCTCGGTGATCGGAGTCCAGGCCGCGCTGCTCGCGGCCAAGGGCTTCACCGGCGCGCTCGATATCATCGAGAACCGCCAGGGCTTCCTCAGCCACTTCTCCTATTACGGCCTGCCCTTTATGATCTCCGGCCTGGGCCGCGCCTGGACCACCGATACCTTGGCTTACAAGATTTACCCCGGCTGCGCCTACATTGACACCACAGTGGACGCGACCCTGCAAATCCGGGAGGATTATCGGGAAAAGACCGGCCGCGACCTCGAACCCCAGGAGGTGCAGGCGGTGAAAGTGGAAGCCACGGCCCTGACCGTGGAAATGGACGCGCTCAGCAAAGTGGGCGAGAGCTTCGACGTGCTCAATCCGGTCAGCGTCAACTTCTCGATCCCCGGCAACGTGGCCATTTGCCTGCTCAAGGGCCGGCTCGCCGGCGAGGACCTCGAGCGGGAGGCGCTCCTGCGCGACGGCGAGGCCATCCGCCGGCTTGCGGCCAAAGTCGTCCTTTGCCACGACGTCCGCCTCACCGCCCTGATGGTCGGCTCGATCAATCGCGCTCTTCGCCTGGACCGGATGCGCAAAGAAATCAACCTGCTCGGCATCCTGCGGGCGCGGCGCCGGATCCAGAAGCAATACGGCCGGCGCATGGGCCTGGGCTTTCGGGAACTGCGGGGGCTTTTGGGCGCCGCGGCCGGACAAATGGGGAGAAAAAAGTCGAAGCCGTCCGCTTCCATTGCTCCCGCGCCGCGCCCGGCAGCCAAGGGGCATTACGACCTGGGCGATTGCAATCTGGAAGAGCTCCGCATGCCCTTCGCCGCCCGGGTGACCATCACCCTGGCCGACGGCACTTCGCTCACCCGCCAGCAGGACATCCCCCGGGGCGGGCCGGGCCACGATTTCCCCGAGACGCAAAAGTTGATCCGGGAGAAATACCGGCGGGAGGCTTCGCGCCTTTTGCCCGGGGCGAAAGTCAATACGCTTTTGGATAAAGCGGGGCGGTGGGAAGACCTCGGCCGCGCCGCGGACCTCCTGCAACTGGTCACCCTGGGGTCAGGTCTTGACATTTGACATTTCAGGAATGAATAAAAAACCCATCCTGATTGACACCGACCCGGGCATGCTCGTCCGCCTGAGCACCGACCTTGACGACGACCTCGCCATCCTCTTCCTGCTCGCCTCGCCCGAAATCGCCATCCTGGGCCTCACCTGCACCTACGGCAACTCCAGCATCGCCCGCACCTTCGCCGACGCGAAAACTTTGCTCGAGCATGCGGGCCGACAAGATATTCCAGTCTTCAAGGGCGCGGGCTGGCGGACCCGCGATGTGAACCGCGAGACCGACGCCAGCCGCTTCCTGGCCGAGACCGTGCTCAAGCGCCCGGGCGAGGTCACCGTGCTCACCCTGGGCCCGCTGACCAATTTGGCCACTGCACTTACCCATCATCCCGATCTGGCGGAGGCGATCCCTGAGTTGGTGATGATGGGGGGCAGACTCCGGCCCGGCGCCGAGTTCAACTTCGGCGCGCACCCGAAAGCGGCCGACCTCGTGCTCCGCTCCGCCATCCCCAAGGTCATGGTCACCATCGAGCTTTGCTTCCAGGCGCCGTTGACCGCGGCCGAGCTTCGCCGCCTGGAGGATCGGCCGGATAGCCACCTGGCCCGCTACTTGCCCGTCATCCGCCGCTGGCTCAGATTGCAACGGTTCATCTTCAGCCTCATCCGACTCCGATACCCCGAGATCCCGGCCGGCGGCTTTTTCCCCTGGGACGGCATTGCCGCCGCTTACCTGATTGATCCCTCCCTGTTCTCGGAAATCAAGGTTTTGCAAGTCTGGATGGAAAAAATCGGACCATGAACTCGGCGGATACCGCAGGTCTCGAACCCCGCTCGCTCACCCGCGCGCCCTTCCGCCTCGACCCCGGCCGCTTCTTCAACCTGTTCCTGGGCCGGTTGGTCAGCTTGAAAAGCCAGCCCAATTCCTTAATCCCGAATCGTGCAGTTGGAAAAAAGATTTTTAACCACAAAGGCACAAAGACACCAAGAATAAACGGGTTGAGACCACTGAGTACGGGCGCGAGAGGTCAACTTGGA